>Ga0157370_10000090_pt1 | contig 103336 bp, 111 predicted proteins | sample C35metaG_FD_113463 | JGI IMG/M metagenome (GOLD analysis project Ga0157370, IMG submission 113463) | Corn rhizosphere microbial communities from Kellogg Biological Station, Michigan, USA - C3-5 metaG | ecosystem: Host-associated > Plants > Roots > Rhizosphere > Soil | place: USA: Michigan...
AGCAGCTGACAGCGGACCGACGTGAACACCACTTCGCCGGTGTCCCAATCTTCCAGCTTGTTCAGACAGCACAGGCCGCAGCCGTCGCACAGGCTTTCCCATTCCTGGCCACTCATCTCTTCCAGTGATTTGGTTTTCCAGAACGGCGCGTCATTCATCGTTAACATTTCCGTTCCATTTTGATCTCTTGGAGGGCAAGGTTTAACCGATCCCTAATCCTTAATATCGTATCGCCAAGGGCTGGTTTGTACGATATTTTAGCATTTTGGCGAGTGGCAAAGGGTCATTGACCCGCGAGAGGCCGCCGCGTCAAGCAATTCCAGCAGAACCATGTCATGGTTTTGCGTCCGGAATTGGATGAAGCGCAGAAACATCGACAATCCGCGTTGCGTTGAACAGGAAAACATCGCCAGGTGCAGGAAGAAAAAGACGATAAAAACGGTCGCAAAAAGCGGCACATCCTGCTGAGAATCGATAGCTTTATCGACTCCGGCCTGTGGACGGCTGCGGCAAGGCTGGTGGATTTCTGGGAAGACGTCACCATTGCCTCGCGCAAACTGCATGTGCGCGGCTGGAAGAAGCTTCTCGTCAACCTGACATGCGACGCGCTGACCTTCGGAACGGCCGGCTGTGTCGTTCTTCTGGCGCTTGCCATGCCCGCCTTTGAGGAAACCAAGAAGGACTGGCGTTATCGCGGTGATTTTGCCGTGACCTTCCTTGACCGTTACGGCAACACCATCGGCCATCGCGGCATCATCCATGAGGATTCCGTCCCGATCGACCAGATGCCGGATCATTTCATCAAGGCGGTTCTGGCCACCGAAGACAGGCGCTTCTTCGACCATTTCGGCATCGATTTCATCGGCCTTGCACGCGCCATGAGCGAGAATGCCCGCGCCGGCGGCGTCGTGCAGGGCGGCTCGACGCTGACGCAGCAGCTTGCCAAGAACCTGTTCCTTACCAATGAGCGCTCGCTTGAGCGCAAGATCAAGGAAGCCTTTCTCGCGCTGTGGCTCGAGGCCAACATGTCGAAGAAGGAAATCCTCAGCCTTTATCTCGACCGCGCCTATATGGGCGGCGGCACGTTCGGGGCGGCAGCGGCGGCGCAATTTTACTTCGGCAAGAACCTGACCGATGTCACGCTTGCCGAATCCGCCATCCTCGCCGGCCTGTTCAAGGCGCCGGCCAAATACGCACCGCATGTCAACCTGCCAGCCGCACGTGCGCGCGCCAACACCGTGCTTTCCAATCTGGTGCAGAGCGGGCTGATGACCGAGGGTCAGGTGATCGGCGCGCGGCGCAATCCGGCCACCGTCATCGACCGCGCCGATGTGAAGGCCCCGGATTATTTCCTCGACTGGGCGTTTGACGAGGTACAGCGGCTGGCGGCGCAGGGCAGGTTCAAGGACCATACCGTCGTCGTGCGCACCACCATCGATACCGGGCTGCAACAGGCAGCCGAGCAGGCGATGGAAATGGAGCTGCGCGAGTATGGCGAGGGCTACCGCGTCAAGCAGGGCGCGATGGTGATGATCGAAAACGGCGGCGCGTTGCGCGCCATGGTCGGCGGGCGTGACTACGGCGAAAGCCAGTTCAACCGCGCAACGGCGGCGCTGCGCCAGCCGGGATCCTCCTTCAAGGTCTATACCTACTCGGCCGCCATGGAAAAGGGCATGAAGCCGGAGACGCTGATTTCCGACGCGCCCGTGACCTGGCGCGGCTGGTCTCCGCAGAATTATGGCCGCTCCTACGCCGGCAAGGTGACGTTGCAGGTGGCGCTTGCCAAATCCTACAACACCGTGCCGGTGCGTCTCGCCAAAGACGTGCTCGGCACGCAGGTGATCGTCGACACCGCCAAGGCGATGGGCGTCGCCACGCCGCTGCGCAGCGACAAGACCATTCCGCTCGGCACATCGGAACTGACGGTTCTCGATCAGGCGACGGCCTATGCCGTGTTCCCGGCCGATGGCATGCAATCGCGCCGCCACGGCATCGAGCAGGTGCTGGATTACGAGGGCAAGGTTCTCTACGATTTCGGCCGTGACGAGGAACCCGCCAAGCGGGTGCTTTCCGAAGAGGCCAATTCGAAGATGAACCAGATGCTTGTTACCATTCCCGTGATGGGAACGGCCCGGCGCGGCGCGCTTGAAAACGGCATCGTTTCCGGTGGCAAGACCGGCACGTCGCAGGCTTACCGCGACGCTTGGTATGTGGGCTTCACCGGCAACTACACCACGGCGGTCTGGTTCGGAAACGACGATTTCACGCCGATGAACAACATGACCGGCGGCGCGCTTCCCGCCATGACCTTCAAGCGGCTTATGGACTACGCCCATCAAGGCATGGAGCTGCGCCCCATTCCCGGCATCCAGAACCCGCTGCCGACAGGCGCGCGCCCGCAGCCTTCAGCCCAGGTCGCTGCCGCATCCGCCACCGCTGCACCCGCCATGCCGGCACTCACCCGCCCACGCTCGCTCTCAGCCGAAGCAACCCGCGTCATCCGTTCCATCGCCAAGAAGATGAAGGAAGCCGCGCCTTTGACCGTCACGACGCAAAAGGTTGCGGATGCGTCATTGCGGGATGGCCCGGGGGATGCGGCCCGGCGGTGACGGCTTGGCAACCTTGGCTCATAATGCTGAAGGCGTTTTTCCCTCCAGATTGCTGCCTGCACCCGGCTTTAGAAAAATCCATATTTGGTGCTTGACCTCAATCATGGTTGAGGTTGCACAGTCCGGTTGCAAGAAAGCGAATGCCCGAAAGGCGCAGCGCTAAGGCAATTGAGGACAGGAAATGGTGAAAGTAAAAGCATTGTTCGAGACGCATTTGACGGTTTCGAACCTGGAACGCTCGGTTGAGTTTTATCGTAATGTTGTCGGTCTGGAGCTGGCACAACGATTCCCTGAACGGAATGTGGCGTTCTTCTGGACCGGCGAACGTGGGCATTCGATGCTTGGCCTATGGTCCATCCAGTCCGCACCCATCAATATGAGACTGCACATCGCCTTCAGCGTCGATTTTGATCAGCTTCTCGCCGCACCGGACTATCTACGCCGGAACGGCGTAACGCCGCTCGGTTTTGACGGCGAAAAGGAGATCGACGAGCCCGTCGTCTTTCCATGGATGCCGGCAGCCAGCGTCTATTTCAAGGATCCCGACGGCCACTCGCTGGAATATATCGCGTTTCTTGGCGGTGAAGCAAAACCGCAGATTCCGCGCGTGTTGAACTGGAGCGAATGGCAGACTATTTGATCTGCCTCAGGAAAGAAGCGCCGCCCGTGCTGTTTCCACCACATGGGCGGTGAGCGTGCCGAGGCGTTCAGCGGCGAGCCGATTGACCTGCCAGTAAAGCGGGATATCGAGCGGCGTGCCGGGAACGACTTCCACAAGCCGCCCCGCCTCAAGGTGCTCTCCCACCAGCTGCACCGGGTTGAGGCCCCAGCCCATGCCGGCAAGACTTGCCTTCACGAAACCGTCGGTCGAGGGCAGCCAGTGGGTGGGATAGGATATATCCTCACCCAGCGCTTTTTTGATCCAGCTGGCCTGCAGCCTGTCCTTCTGGTTGAAGGTAAGCCCCGGCGCGCGGGCAAGCGTGGCGGGCGTGACGCCATCGGAGAAATGGCGCGCCATGAAAGCCGGGCTGGCGGTGGCGTGATATCTGAGCACACCGAGAGCCAAGACCCGGCAGCCCTGCACAGGCTTGGCATGGGCGGTGACGGCGGCGAGCACCCTGCCCCCGCGCAGCCATTCCACCGTATGGTCCTGATCGTCCACCGCGATGTTGACGAGATAGTCGCTGCCACCGGTGAATTTCGAAACCGCGTCGAGAAACCATGTGCCGAGACTATCGGCATTGGTGGCAATGTTGAGTGTGACACGCTCTGCCGCCGCGCCCGCTTCCGAAAGAACCGGAAGCTGCCGGAACAGTTCGGTTTCCAGCATGCCGACATGGTCCATGTGCCGGCAAAGCCATTCGCCCTTTTCCGTCGCCACGCAAGGATTACCGCGCACGATCAGCACCACGCCGAGGCGCTCCTCCAGCTGCTTGATACGCTGGGAAACGGCCGAGGGCGTGACACACAGCACCTGTGCCGCCTTCTCAAAGCTGCCGGTCTGGGCCACGAGCGCCACGGCGCGCATGGAAGGATAGTCCAGCATCACAGGCCTCCTTGTAAAGGTTGATATGGGCGTGGTTGGCGGGAAGCGTCCGGGCAGTAGCAGTAGCACTCGCCTCTTCCCTCATTCCTGTCCTTGTCACAGGAATGAGGGTCAGGCGAGGTGCCCGCACATGAAATCGCCCTGTCGTATAGCTTTCGCCCGTCATTAGTTTTACTTACTTGAACTGAGTTTGTTTAATTTGATTAAACCATGTGAGGGAAATATCAAAGCACTCGGTCTGGAAGCGGTGGCATCATCCATCCGCACAGGCAGAGGCAAAAGGCAGCAGCCAGCATGGACATTCAGATCTTCTTCACCGGCCTGACGATGGGTCTCAGCCTCATCGTTGCGATCGGCGCGCAGAATGCTTTCGTTCTAAAGCAGGGGCTGGCGCGCTCCCATGTCTTTGCCGTCTGTGCCACCTGCGCGATTTCCGATGCGCTGCTGATCACCGTCGGCGTCTTCGGTTTTCAGCGGATAAGCGCCGTCATGCCGGCGCTCGATCCCATCATGCGGTATGCCGGTGCGGCGTTTCTCATCTGGTATGGCGCGAAAAGCCTACATTCGGCCCTGCGTTCGTCGGAGGTGCTTTCGGTGGCGGAAAGGCGGGAGGCGAGCCTGTGGCAGACGCTTGCCATTTGCCTGGCGCTGACCTTTCTCAACCCGCATGTCTATCTCGATACCGTCGTGTTGCTCGGCACCATCTCCACGCAATTTCCCGGCTTTGAAAAAACCTTCGCGGCGGGTGCCGCCACCGGCTCCCTGCTGTTCTTCTTTTCGTTGGGTTACGGCGCGCGCTGGCTGCGCCCGATCTTCGAAAAGCCGTCCGCCTGGCGCATCCTCGAAGGGGTTATCGCCTTCACCATGTGGGCCATCGCCTTCAAGCTGGTCATGGGCGCTTAAAGCGGAGGGGTTTCTCCCTCTCCGAGGTCCCAGTAAAGCCCGGCCATGATGGCAAGCGCCTCGCGGGCAATCTCCTTCGGCAAATGTTCGTTCGGCGCATGCTGCGAGCAGCCGGGATAAGAATGTGGCACCCAGATGGTGCGCAGTTTCAGTATATCGGCAAAGATATCGTTGGGCAGCGAGCCACCCAGATTGGGAAGAAGTGCCGGTTTCTTGCCCGTCGTGCGGGCCATGGAACTCAGCGTGAAGCCGACCCATGGGTCCTGCGGATCAAGCCGCGTGGCGCGGAAAATCTCGTCGCCGGCGGGTACGATCCGAACCATGCTGAACCCCTGCCGGTCGAGATGGCGGCGGATGGCGGGCAGCACCGCTTCCGGATCGATGCCGACAACGAAGCGTAATTGCAGCCGCGCCCATGCCCGTGGCGGAATGGCATTGACGGGCGCGCGCGGATTGCCGGTCTCGAAGGCCAGCACCTCCAGCGCACACCAGCCGAACACACGCTCGGCGGTGGAAAGGCCGGGCTCGCCCCAGTCAGGATCGATTTTCGGACCATCCGAGCCGCCATCGATCTCGCAATCGGCAAGCGCGTCACGCACGGCCTGAGGCAGTTCTTCGGGCACCAGTTCGGGCACGCGGATCTGCCCGGATGGGCCAACGAGGCTTGCCATGGCATGCGCCAGCTGCACGCCGGGGTTGGACAGCGCCCCGCCCCAATTGCCGGAATGATGGCCGCCTTCCCGCGCCTCGATCACCAGATCGAAGGTAATGCCGCCGCGCGCACCGAGAAAAACGGTCGGCCGCTCAGCATTCAGGCGCGGGCCGTCGGAGGCGATCAGAAGATCGGCTTTCAGCCGCTCGCTATAGTCCCGGCAAACTTCCCTCAAGCCGGGAGAACCCCTCTCCTCGCCCATCTCGATCAGATATTTGGCGTTGAACCCAAGTCTTCCACGCGTCTCCAGCACCGCTTTCAGCGCCGCCATGTTGACCGAATGCTGCCCCTTGTTGTCGGCGGTGCCGCGCCCGTACCACCTGCCATTGCGCTCGGACATCACGAAAGGCGAAAGGCCTTCTGCCCAGCCGTCATCAAGACCACGCACCACATCGCCGTGGCCATAACCCAGCACGGTCGGCAGATTTTCACCCTCGAAACGTTCGGCGATCAGAAACGGCAAATCCGCCGCCGGGTCGCGCAGGATCGTGCAGGAAAACCCCATGGCGGTGAAAGCGGGCTGCATTTCGCGCTCCAGATAGAGCGCCAGCTCGGCACCGCGCGCCTTATCCTGGCTTTCGGTGCGCAGCGAAACGCGCCGCGCCAAGTCCTGCTCGAACCTGCCATCGTCGAAAAAGCGGGTGGCGTGGTCGATGGCGGCTTGTCGCGACATGGTGGAATCCCTCTTCTGGTCATTTCCATCAAGACTAAACAAGGCGTACCATTTTCCAAACAGGGAATCAGTGATAGTCCTCGACCTGTTCAAAAACGGGAAAACAGCGTGTTTCGAGTTCCATTCCTTGTCGGCATCGCCCTATTGATCGCCTTTGGCGGCGGGATTGCCGCGACGCTGGCAGCACTTGAGGCGACATCCGGCTTCGGCTCGATCCGCATCGGCTCATGGGATGCCTTTCCGGAAGCGCAGACGATCGAGGCCGATCCCTACGCCAAGTCGCACCGCGCCGATGCCGGCAAGCTGCTTTATGGAACGGCCGAGGGGCTGGCCTTCACCGCCTCCGTCGACAGCGACGGCCAGCGCCTGACCGGCGAATGCCGTTACCAGCTGGCGGGCGCCGTGCCGCCCTCGCGGTTCTGGACGCTCTATACCGCCGACCAGCAGGGCAATGTTCTGGCGGAAGATGCCGGACGACCCTTTGCGCTCAATTCGCGCACGCTGCTGCGCAGCGCCGATGGCGGCATCGACATCACCATTGCACCCGATGCCCAGACCTATAACTGGCTGGCCGTGCCGCAGGGGCAGACATTCAAGCTGGTCATGACGCTGCTCGACACGCCGGTTGCCGGCAGTTCCGGCCTTATCGACATCGCCATGCCGCAAATCCGCAAGCTGGGGTGTGGCAATGCTTAGGACCCTGCTCGCCGTCCTCACCGGCCTTGTCGCCGCCGCCGTGCTGCATGTCGTCATTCTTCTGGCGATACCGCATTTCAGCAATCGCGACGCCTATACCCGGGCGGTGGCGGAAGGTAAGCCGAATCAGTTTCATCTTCTCGAAGAAACGACGGAGAAAAAGACACTGGGAAGCGGCGATCCCTTCATGCGGGTTGCCGTCTGCACCTTCAATATCGAGGAAAAGCCCGTCAGGCTGACGGCCATCGGCGCGGTGCCCTTCTGGTCGGTCGCGGTTTACGACAAGGCGTCGAACGAGGTGTTCAGCATGAACGACCGCACGTCCGCAGGCGGGGTGATGGATATTCTGGTGGCGGATTCGGTGCAGATCGCGGCCATTCGCAAGGCGCAGCCGCCATCGCTCTCACAGGCCATTCTGGCGGAATCGGATCAGACGGAAGGGTATGTGGTGTTGCGGACCATGGTGCCGCAGCCGAGCTTCGGGGAAGAAGCGGAACGGTTCCTGAACGAAGCGAAATGCCAGCCGACACCCTGGAAATAGCGCCGGTCAACCAAGCGTAATCAGGATTTGAAGACGGTTTCCGGTGCAGGCTTGCGCTTGCGCGCGTCCTTGCCAGCCGGTTCCGTATCGCGTTTTTCATAACGCACGCCGGTAAACAGCACGACCTTTGCCGGGCCCATAACCTTGCCGGGCATTCCGGCCGGGCGCAAGCTTCGTCGGGCTTCGGCGATTGGAATAATAACTGCCATGCTCGTCTCCTCTTCGGGAGTCAATGTTGCCCATGGGAACCGCGCAAGCCTCGTCTTGCGTCGGGAATTTCATCACCATCACATTGCGCATAATCCAGCCCACAGACTGGTTTTCGCACGACCCAAAAATCGATGGCGATTTTGCAAGGTGTCGTGCGCATATCAAGGCTTCGGCATGCCATTTTCGAAATTATTCTATCAATCAGAATAACATGGAATCCTAATACTGCCCATGAAATTAGAAACAGACAGAGGTTAATGATCCGTTAACCCTAATCGCCGGGCGCCAACTTATCCTTCATAAAGCTGCACCCGTTGAAAACAAAGGCGAGCCGGCAAGGTTCCATGACGTTTTGTCCGTCACGAAGGTTTTAAAATTTCCTTGTTGATAAACGCACAATAACGCTTGCCACCCCCCATAGTTAACAGGGTGTCAACGGATTTGCTCTAATTTGAACCGATATTGTGTTTGCGTTTTTGTTGGGTAGTGCGTTGACCGACCGGTTTCGAGAACTTGAGAGGCCAAGAGCCGTGAGGAAGAAAGATGTGGTGCTAATGGCCACTGTCACGAATTTTGAGACTGTTCCCCATCCGTCAAAAACGGACCTTCGGCAGTTTGCCGAGCTTTTCATGCCGCTTTTCAACGCTTCCACCGAAGAGGCCAAGCGGGAAGCCATTGCAGCGCTTTCCCAGCATCCAAACGTGCCTTCGGCGGTTGCCTTCTTCATCGCCTGCCAGCCGATTTCCATTGCCGCCCCCTTCCTGATTTCGTCGAAGTGCCTTGATGACGACACGCTGATCACCATTGCCCGCACGCAAGGGGCCGCCCATGCGCGCGCCATCGTGCGGCGCGAGGACCTGTCGCCGACCGTCATCGACGCGCTTGTCGGCCTGCGGCACATGGAAGACCTGAAGCGACCCGATGACGCGACGCCTCCCGCCATGCCGGAGCCCGCCATTGCGCAGCCGGCAGACGCCCAGATCAAATCCACCGCCGTGGAAGAGGAAATGCGCCAGCGCATCAAACGGATGGCGCATCAGCTCAGCCGCCCGGAAAGCGACGTTCTTGGCCTGCGCCGCCTGAGTGACGTGCAGGAAGCGCTGCTCGTGCGGTTCGCGCGCGAGCGTGATGCGCGGCAGTTTGCAGTGACGCTGGCGGATTCGCTGTCGTCCAGCTACTGGCTGTCGGAGCGCATCATGCTCGACATATCAGGCACGCAGCTCGCCACCACCCTGATCGGGCTCGGCATGGAGTTTTCCGAAGCCGCCTTCATATTGCAATGCTTCTATCCGCATCTTGCCGCCGCCGAAGGCGACATGAGCCGCGCCGAGGCCATGCTCGACCGCCTTGAAATCATTGAATGCGAAGAGCGGGTGGAAAGCTGGCGGCGCGCCGACAGCTACACCCACGGCCGCGAACGACCGAACCACAGCGCACCTGTCATTCACAGAACGGGGACGTGAGGGTTAAGGCGGCCCCCCCTCACCCGGAATTACGGGCGCAAAGCTGCTGCACGCTTTAGATCTTCGGTTGGTCCACCAGCGTCAGGAGAGTGCCGATCTCGTCCGTTTCGATCTCGACGACCCACAGATCGCTGTCGAAGCGCCGCTCCCTTTCGAGAAGAGCAGCACTTTCCTCCCCCTCCACACCTGCAAGACGCGTCTCGAAACGGCGTTCGGCCCGGACTTCCTCGTCCTCGGCAAAACTCTGCGGCGCGGGTCCATAGAGGTTTTCGCGGCCATCACGAAGGCGCTGGCGGATGAAGATCGCCCCGGCCTCTTCCGCACCCTTCTTTTCGACAGCGGCAAAACCACCAGCGGAAAACACGCGGCGGATAAGGGCTGATACGAAGATTTCGGATTTGAGGCGCATTGGGGGTGCTTTCGATGGAGGCGGCAGGCCGCTGCCTGTCCGTGTTGTTACGCTCTCTTCTTTCCTCGTTCCTGCGCTTGTCACAAGAATGGAGAGAGTTGAGACCCAGTCCCCTAAAGCGCCCCGATCGATTTCAGCTTCTTCAGCACGGCTTCGCTCGGTTCACCGGTCTCCGGCAGGCGGTAGTGTTTTTCGAAATGGCGGATGGCGTTGCGGGTCTGCTCGCCGGCCACACCGTCCACCTTCACATCGGCATAGGCGATATTGATCAGTCCCTGCTGGATCTTTGCAATCAGATCGCGGCTCACCGGCTTTGAAGCGGCGGCAGCGCTGTTCAAGGAGACCGGTTCGGCCTTTGGACGAGGCGCTTCAGCTTTGCGGATTGCGGCCGCGACCGGGTCGATCTCAACGCCGCCGCCGGTGTTGGCGTCGGAAGGCCGATCCTTCGGGATTGCGGCGACGGTTGCGCCGTCGATCCTGAGCGCCGCCAGCACCCGTGTCGTCGGTTCGCCGGTCTGTTCCATGCCGAGTGTTTCTTCGAAGAACATGATGGCGGCAGCCGTGCGCGGTCCCATCTTGCCGTCCGCCTCGCCTTCGTAAAGCCCGCGTTTTTTAAGTTCGGCCTGAATATCGGCAACGATCTGCTGCGGCTTCTGGTTTTCCGCCGCAACCGATGTCGCAGGCGTCGCCGTTGCGGTCGCCGGTTGCTGTGCGGTTTCGGTTTCGCTGGGGCGTTCTATGCGGAAGGTCGTGACATGACCCTGCGTGCCGAGCGGCTCCGCCGCGCGATAACCGGCAATGCCGTTCGGGTTTGCCGCATCGCGGGTACGCAGGAAAGGAGAAGGATGAACGCCCGGCTGGTACCAGAGCGCGTTGGCGGCGACAAAACCGAAGACGACCACGAAGGCGCCTGAGCCGCCCACCAGTTTCGGACGGCGCAGGAGTTCGCGCCCGATGGCCGAAACCACCAAGGAAACAATCCCGGCGCCAATCTGGGCCGTTGTTTTCTTAGGCGATTTTCGCTTTCGCGGGGCCATCGTCACCATCCTTCTTCATAATCGCGGCCATTTCGCCGAGCCGTTTGATGCGCGGCGGAAACTCCACCATGCATTCGGTTTCAGCGTTTTCGCCACCTGCCATGCCGGAACCGTCGGCAGGCAACATGATCGTTACGACCGTCCCCGCGCCGGGCTGGCTGGTGATGGCGAAAGTGCCGCCATGCAGTGCTACCAGACCCTTGACCAGGGACAATCCCAGACCCGTGCCCTCATAGCGACGGGTATATTCATTCTGGACCTGCATGAAAGGCTGGCCCAGGAGTTCAATCTTGTCGGATGCGATGCCGATGCCGGTATCGCTGACCGTCAGTTTCAGCATCCTGCCTTCACGCGCAGCATCGATCGACACTACACCGCCGGCATCGGTGAACTTGATGGCGTTACCGGCCAGATTGATGAGAACCTGGCGGATGGCGCGCTGGTCGGCGGAGATTTCGCCGATACCGCGCTGGATGCGGCTGGTCAATGTCAGACCTTTTTCCTTCGCCTGCAAGCCGAGCATGGCCTCGCAGGACGAGATGGTTTCGCCGATCGGGAAGCTTTCCATCATCAGCTCGTAACGGCCTGCTTCCAGCTTGCTCATATCCAGCATGGTGTTGACCACCGACAGGAGATGCGCGCCGGACTGGCGGATCAAGCCGACATATTCCCGCTGGCGGTCGTTTTCCAGCCGGCCGAAATATTCGCCCGCCAGAATGTCGGAAAAGCCGAGGACGGCGTTGAGCGGGGTGCGCAGTTCGTGGCTGACGGCAGCGAGGAACCGCGACTTGGCGTCGTTGGCCGATTCCGCCTCCGCTGCCTTGCGGGCGACATCGCGGCGCAGAAGCTCCATCTCGGTAACGTCGGAGAGCTGGGCGACGACGCGGCGCAGCCTGCCGGCCGCATTGCGGATCGCCGTCATTTCCATACGCGCGTGGATGAACTGCGCCTGGCGCGATTTCGCGCCGGTTTCGAACCGCAGTTCCACGCTGGACTTTTCCTCGCCCTGCCGCAGAAGGTCGAAAGCCTGCATCAGCTCGATGCGATCAGAAACATAGACATATTCGGCAAAGACATGGCCCTTGCAGGCCTGAAGATCGGCTGGAAACGTTTCAAGGTCGCGGCCGGAGACGCGCTCGACGAGGCCGTTTTCATTGATGGTGAGTACGAGGCCGGGCACCTGCGATGCCGCAACGAGGTCATCGTCGCCGGCTTGAGCGGACTGGGACGCTGCGCCACGGGCAGGACGCGAAAAGGCGATCAACAGGGCGGCTGCGGCCAGATAGAGCGCCAGCACCAGAGCGGCGCCGATGGGCAGCGCGATGGCGGGGCTGAAGACCAGGCTGAACAGGGCGGGAACGACCAGAAAGCCGACGGCGCTGAAGGCAAACAGGCGGCGCAGGCGCGCAACGGTGCCGGCGCGCCTTTCGGCGTCCTCCTCCATACGCGCAAGCCATCTGCCTGCGGCATGGTCGACCAATGCGACCGCTTTTTTTCTCATATTACGCAATACCAAACCTGAATCCCTGAGACGGATCTAACGGCTCCGACAATAGAAGCCCGCGACTTAAGGAATGGATAAAAAGAACGGCACCAAACAGCCGCGAAATGCGCCGCAGTCCCATTACGGAGCATTTCAACCAAGCTTTGCCAATCATGGTTAATGACGGGTAAGCGACGGATTTCGCTTTATTTTTGCCATCGCGTTAACCTTTGTGGCGGCACGGGTGAGCACTTTTGCCCGGAACAGACGGCATCTGTCGCAATTATGCTTAACATGGACTGTTAAAATGCGACGGAATTGCTGGAGCCGGTCCCGATGCGAGGAGAATAGATACAATTTGAATTAAATTGCGCGGCTTTTTGCAATTGGCTGTTCGCCGGTCGCCTGTAGCTTCTCTCCAAGCCCGAAAAACGGGACAAAGGCCGATGACCCAAAACGGGCGGGGCTTCAAAACAAAGATCATCTGGCAGGGTAGTCTGACAATGTGGTTTCTGATCAAAGGAACATTCTGGTTTTCGCTGGTGCTGGTCGCGCTGTCCTATTTCGGTAGCAGCAACGATCCGACCAAGGAACCTTCGGCATTCGATATTCCCAGCGCCGTTTCGGCAGCCGGTGAGGCCTATCGTTATGTCAGCGCCATCTGCATCGAAAAACCCGACGTCTGCGTCAAGGGCGCCGAAACCTTCCACGCGCTCGGTGAACGGGCAAAGGAAGGCGCCAAGGTCGCCTATGAATTGCTCGACGCGCAGCTTGCATCCGGTGATAAAACGGCACCCGCAGCCGAACTCGCCAGCGAGAGCGAAAAACTGGCCGCAGCACCGGCGATCAGCGTCGAATTCCCTGGGAATGCCGACATGCTGAAGACCGGCACCATCATTCCCCTGCCGCAGAAGCGCCCCACCCCCTGATATTTTCCGCCGCCGCCTAACGCCGCGCCGCCCCTTCTCTGCAGCCGGATATGTCCGCCTGCGTGACTGCCTGCCAAACTTGCCCACGGAAACCTGTTTTCCGTGGGCTTTTTCATGGTCCGCATGGTTCAAAACCGTCTGCACTTGCCCTATATCGTAGCAAAGCATGGCAATAACGAACGGTACGGCGCGCAACATGGCCTCTCTCGATACGATCCTTGACGATTTCGCCTTCCTCGACGACTGGGAGGATCGCTATCGTTACGTCATCGAACTCGGCAAGGCGCTTCCCGACCTTGCAGAAGACAAGCGCACGCCTGAGAACAAGGTGCAGGGCTGCGCAAGCCAGGTCTGGCTCGTCAGCCACAGCGATGGTGCCGAAGATCCTCTCATGACCTTCGAGGGCGATTCCGATGCGCATATCGTGCGCGGCCTCGTCGCCATCGTTCTTGCCGTCTATTCCGGTAAAAAAGCTTCCGAAATCGCCGGTCTCGACGCCATTGAGGTGTTCGACAAGATCGGGCTGGTGGAACATTTGTCCTCGCAGCGCGCCAATGGCCTGCGTTCCATGGTCAAACGTATCCGCGAGGAAGCGAGACTTCTGACCGCCTGAGCCTTCATTCTGTTGCCATCGTTGGCGCCATCGGCGGGCGATAATCTTCGTCGCCCCAATGGTGGCTTGTCCTTCTGCTGCGTTGCGCTTGCGGCGCATAATGCCGGGCAAGCGATAGCAGAGCGGCCCGCAGCAGCAGTTTTGCCGAACGCGCCGGCCATTGCCGCTCGCGCTCTACGGCCTCCAGCCCCTTTTCAAAGCAGCAGATATCGATGGCGACACCTGAAAGTTCAGGCCCCATAGCATCGGCTGCACGGGAAAACCGCGTTCGGGCGGAAATCGCCGCATCGGTAAGATCGAGCTTGCCACCCGCCTCCCCCTTCGTGCGGCTTGCAATTTTCGGCTCCCATGTTGCCGTCACCTTCGGGTTCAATTGCGCGCGGTGAAAATCGGCGGCGAGGCGTTCGCCCGCCTGCAAGGCGTCGCTGGGGAAGAATGCCGTGCCATCCTTTTCCTTCAGCCGTGAAAGCCCTGTCAGTGGCGAGCTATTGAGGTTGCGCCGGGCCGGCTGCCTGTCCTTGGCGACATCCAGAACCACCGTCTGCAAATCCCAGTGCTGTTCCTGAAAAATCTCGTCGCGATCCCTGGCTATAGCGCGCTTCAAATAGGAGGCGAGCGGCGGCGCGGCGGAGAGTGTGTTTCCGCGTCTTTCGATCAGCCCCGAAGAGAGGGCGAGCTGCACCGTAGCGGCCGGAAACCGCAACGCCGGACGCCCTGTCCTGCCGTTCCCGGCCTCCGGTCGCTGCAATACCATATCGCCGCGATCCTCCGATATCGCAGCCGTGCCCGCAGCAATGCAGCGCAGGAGCCGCAACAGGACAGGATCGGGAGGCATGGCTGGAGCGCTTTTTGTCTCACTCATCCCGAACACCCTTCATCACGTTGAAAATGCTGCCGGAAAGCCGCTCCAGTGTGGCGACGAACTCGTCAAAGGCGGGTTCGTCGCGACGATCCTCAACCACCTGGCATGCATGGCCGACTGTCGTTCTGTCCCTGCCGAAACAGGGGCCGATATCCGACATGGGAATACCGAGCTGCACATGGCACACATACATGGCGATCTGGCGGATATGGCATTCGGTGCGCCGCCTGTCCCGGCGCGCAGCCACACGATCGCCGGTCAACTGCACCATTTCCCCGGCCAGTTGCCGGACCAGCCGGCAAATCCGGGAAATCTCATCCCGCCCGGCAGCAGGCGGAAAACGGCGGAAATTGCTATCGGCAACCTGCACACAGGGCCGAAAGAGGGCAGGCAAAGACGATATGTCCGAAGGCATATGCAACTCCTTTACGAATAGGAATTAATTCATACACCTGAGGATGGACGCGGGGAAGGGCAAATTTGGCGTCGAAAAACATGCGATTGATTTCGCTTTGTTTTTGAATAAAGGTGACGCCTCGACAAGGATTTTTTTCCTCTGTCGAAATTGCGCGCGGCAATAAAAAAGCCGGTCTAAGGACCAGCTGGACATAACACTATGGTGCAAGTTGTGTATGGAGCGGGCATGCGCGCCCTGCCGCCATCTCCTTCTAAGGGAAAAGGTCACGGCGGCGAGTTAAGGGGCAAGGCCAGCAATATGCTGCCAAGGTCCCCTTTATCCGGCGCTTCGGGCCATCTTTCCCCGGACGGGGAGAAAATACAGCCGCGACACAATCCGTCTTAGAAAATCAACGGTTCGCCTTGCGGCGCTGACCGAGACCCATTTCCTTGGCGAGCCGCGAACGGGCTTCGGCATAGGCGGGAGCAACCATCGGATAATCGACCGGCAGATCCCATTTTTCGCGATATTCTTCCGGCGTCATGCTGTGATGCGTCGTCAGGTGGCGTTTGAGCGACTTGAACGAGCCACCACATTCCAAACAGACGATATGATCGTCCTGAACCGACTTGCGAACGGACACAGCAGGCTTCTGCTTTTCAACATTGACCGCCACCGATGCCGGTGCCGATGTTCCGCTGAGTGCCGTATGAACATCCGAAATAAGGCCGGGAAGCTCAGTTACCGGAACGACGTGGTTGCTAACATAGGCAGCCACAATATCCGCCGTCAGTTCGACCAGCAGATCCTGGGCGTTACCGTATGCAGTTTCCGTCATTTAAGTATCTCCTGTTATTTATCTCCAGACACGGATGAACGCCGCATCGAGCGATGTGAAGTTACCCGGTGCCCCTCCTTCGCCCTGTTGAAACCAACGTGAAATCTACCCCTAGATTTCAAGCGAAACCGGAAACGAATTGATCCGAGATTCAACTTGTAGCCCGCGACATGGCCAACAAAGGTCTGATCAACCATAGATTAGACATTAATAAAATGCCTATGCCGACCATGAAGAGGCTAGATGCAAATCGCAATAAGCAATTTTACACTTAATTTGGATAGCATCAAAACAGCAAAAGTCAAATTCCTATTATGATTTTTTCAGTTCAAAACAGTCTAATTGGAATACAAAAAATCACGGGTAATAAAATACTATGCCAAGTAGTAATGCAAAACGAAGACCCCCCATTATTAGGGGGTAATTCAACTTCAAATTTTCTTTAGGTCATCAACTACCGATTTATCAGCAAGTGGATAACCTGCCTTGTGTGCAGCCATTGCAAGAAGATGTGCGGAGACCGGTGCTGTCAGAACAAAGAAAAAGAAACCGGCAAGTGCCCGTGCCAGCGTCGATATTTCCGTGGAATGAATGCCGACAGCCAGCAGCAACAGGCCTGAGCCCACCGTTCCCGCCTTGGAAGCCGCATGCATGCGGGTGTAGACATCCGGCAGGCGATTAAGCCCGATTGCCGCAATCAGCGAGAAGGCGGCACCTGAGACCGTCAGTGCCGCAACCAGAATAGCCACGATCCAGCCCATCATCGCCCGCCCCTTCTTTTTCCACGCCTGGATACTTGTTTTTCAGGCTTTTCAACAACTTCCGATGCCCGCTCGCCGTCCAGAACAGCCTTTGTCCTGCGCCTGCCATCTGCGCCGCGCGACAGGACGAAGCGGGCAAAAGCTACCGTTGCGAGAAAACCCACCAGTCCGAGCGCAATGGCGATATCGACATAAAGATCGACGCCGGTGCGGATGGCGATAACCGCAATGAAGCCGATGGCGATGCCGACCAGCATGTCGAGCGCGACGATTCGGTCCGGCAAGGTCGGACCGACGACGACGCGATATACTGTCAGCAAAAAGGCAGCGGACAGTACAACCGTGGCAAGTACAGTTGCAAATGAAACTATGAGTTCCGGCGTCATCCCTGAAACGCCTCCATGATCTTTTTTTCGAAGCCGTTTCTGATGTCATTCTTGGCGGCTTCGATATTGCTGCAATCGATCGCGTGGACGTAGAGCGTTGTTTTATCCTCGGAAACATCGACCGAAAGTGTGCCGGGGGTCAGCGTGATGAGATTGGCAAGCAGCGTGATCTCGAAATCCGTCGTCAGCCTGAGCGGATAGGCGAAGATACCGGGCTGCACATCGAGCTTCGGCCGCGTCACCATCACCGCCACCTTCCAGGCCGATAGCGCCAGCTCCTTGAAGAACAGCAGCAGCAGCGACAGCACGCGGACCGGACGCAGCCGATGACGGCCGCCCTCGGGGATCTGGTGACGAATAAGGCCCAGAGCCAGCGCCGAGACGATGAGGCCGAAGAGAATGTTCGCCGGCGTGACGCTGCCACTTACGGCGAGCCATACGCCAACGAAGAGCAGTAACAGGATGTAGCGGCTCATGGTCTGCTCCCCTCGGAAAACACCGACTGGATATAGGCTTCGGGGTTGCCAAGCCCCGCAGCCGCCTGCTGGCTGAGATTGAGCAGGCTTTCCGGAAACAGGCCGAAGAACACCACCAGCAATGTCAGCCCGACCAGCGGGACGAAAGAAGGGGCCGCCAGAGGCGACGCAGGCAGCGACGGCGCATGGCCGGTTGAGGCCACTGCCGGGCGCCAGAAACATAAGAGGAAGACCCGCCCGAAGGCGATGGTGGCGATGAAGCCGGACAGGAGAAGGGCGGCGGCAAGCCACCAGGCGCCGATATCGATCGCCGATTTGACGAGAACCACCTTCGGCCAGAAGCCGGAAAACGGCGGCAGTCCGGAACCGGCGAAAAACAAGGCGAGCGCGAGGCCCGAAAACCACGGCGCCTGCCGATAAAGGCCACCGAGCGAAGTCAGGGTAAAACTGCCGCCAAGGCGGGCGGCGTGGCCGGCGGCGAGATAAAGCGCCGTCATCAGCACCATGGAGTGCAGCGCGTAAAAGATCGCGCCAGCAACGCCGGAGGGCGTGCCGATGGCGATGCCCGCCATCATGTAACCGATGCCCGATATGACGATGTAACCGAGCATGCGGCGGATATCGTTCTGTGCCAGCGCACCCATGGCGCCGAGCACCATTGTCAGCGCCGCAGAGATGGCGATGACGATACTCAGCTCCTCCCGCTCGACCGGAAACAGCATGACCATGACGCGCAGCAGGGCGTAGATGCCGACCTTGGTGAGCAGGCCGCCGAACAGGGCGGAAACGACGATGCGCGGCGTGTGATAGGAGGCGGGCAGCCAGAAATTCACCGGAAAGGCCGCCGCCTTCATGGCGAAGGCGAGAGCAAACAGGCTGGCCAGCGTCATCAACGGAGCCGTGCCGCGCAGCTGCGTCGCCTTCAGCGCGATATCGGCCATATTGAGCGTGCCGAAGATGGCATAGAGATAACCGACCGTGATCAGGAACAGCGTCGTGCCGATGAGGTTGAGGATGGCGTATTTCAGCGCGCCATCGATCTGCTCGCGCGTGGAGCCCAGCACGATGAGGCCGAAGGACGAGATCAGCAGCACCTCGAACCAGACATAGAGGTTGAAGAGGTCGCCGGTCAGGAACGCACCGGTGACACCCGCCATCAACAGCATCAGGAATGGATAAAAACCGTATCGCCTGCCGCTGGCGTCGATATCGGCGCTGGCATGGACGGCACCGGCCAGCGCCACGATGGCGGCGGCGAGCGACAGCAGCGTGCCAGTCAGATCAGCCGTAAAGGCAATGCCGAAGGGTGGCAGCCAGCGGCCCATGACCATGGTGAATGGCCCTTGGGTCACGACCTTCCACAGAAGCGCAGCATCGAGCAATACCAGCAGAACAAGTGCCGTGATTGCAATGGGCGCATGCAGACGCATGGTGTGGCGCAGCATCATCAGCACCGCACCTGCGCCGATTGAGAGCGCGACGGGAAGGATGATCAGCCAGTCGGATAGCGGCACGGGTGCCGTGACAAGCGCTGCGGAAAGATCTGATATTGCGGAAGTGGTGGATGAAGCCATGTGTCTGTGCCCCGCCCCGCTCAATAACCGAGCGGCGGCAAAGGCTCGCCTGCCGGTTCTGCGGTGCGCATTTCGTCGGTGTCGTCGGTCTGCAATTCCTGGAACGCGCGCCAGGTCAGCACCAGCAGGAAACAGAAGAAGGAAAAGGAAATGACGATTGCCGTGAGGATAAGCGCCTGCGGCAGCGGATTGGCGGCGCCCGCCGGCAGGGCGTCCATGCCGGGCGGAATGATCGGCGGCACTTCGCGCGTCAGCCTTCCCGCCGTGAACAGCAGGAGGTTGACTGCGTTGCCGAGAATGGCGATGCCGAGCAGCATGCGGATGCTGTGACGCGAGAGCATGAGATAGATCGCCACCGAAAAGAAGATGCCGACGAGAATGGAGAAAACAGCTTCCATCAGTCGCTATCCCTTTCTTCCAGAGCCAGCGCAATGGAGGTGATGGCACCGACCACGACGAGATAAACGCCGATATCGAAGGACATGACGGTGGAGAGTGGCACTTCCACACCAAGCAGGCTCGGATAGACCCACAGCCCGGTCATGAAGGGCACGCCGGCTGCAATCGAGACGAGACCAGACAACATCGCCAACAGCAGCCCCGCGCCGGCAATGGACAGCGGGTGGTACACGATGGCGCGCCGGACCGCGGCCACACCATAAGCGATGCCGTAGATCGCCAGCGCCGAGACCGCGATCAACCCGCCGATGAAACCGCCGCCCGGCTCGTTATGGCCGCGCAGCAATACAAAGATTGAAAACAGCACCATGAGGCTGGTGACTACGGGGGCGACGGTGCGCAGGATAAGCGTGTTCAAGCCCGCGCTCCCTTCTTCTTGGCTATTTTTGCTGGTCCCTTGATGGCAGCAGCCGGGCGGATGCGGATGAGCGCGAGAATGGCCAGGCCTGTTATCATCACCACCGCAATCTCGCCCAGCGTATCCGTGCCTCGGAAATCGACGATGATGACGTTCACCACATTCGCCCCGTGGGCGATGACCTTGGAATAGGTGTTGTAGAAATCGGTGAGGCGATTATCGAACGACGCTTCCGTCGCCCGCATCAGGAACAGGGCAAAGCCGGTTCCACAGGCAATGGCGATGGTGCTGTCCAGAAGCTTCTGGCCAGGGCCGCGGTGGTCTGACGGCGACAGGCGAAGCCTTGTCATCACCAGCGTCAGAATGACCACGGAGAGGGTTTCGACCATGAATTGCGTAAACGACAGATCGGGCGCGCCGAACAGCAGGAAGATGACCGCCACCGCAAACCCCTGAATGCCGAGCGCGATGATGGCCGTAAGCCGGCTGGACGCCGTGAGCACCGCGACAAGGCCCGCAACCGCAATGGCAATGAAGGTCAGCTCATGGATTTTCATGTCGTGCGGCCACGCCGGCATGGACGGCATTTCGCCATAGAGAAACAGCGGCGCAAGCAGCACGACGGCGATGACGGCGAAAGTGGCGGTGACGTAAAATTCCAGCCTGCCGGGCTGGATAAGCCTGACAACGTGGAACGAGATTTTGACCAGCGTTTCGATGAAAACATCGAAGCCCCTGTCCGGCCCTGCACCCAGCGCCTTGAAGGTGCGCACCATCAAGCCGCGAACGGCGGAAAGTTGCATGTAGAGGACGATGCCGAGCGCGATCGTCAGCAGCGACAGGCCGAGCGGCACGCCGATATGGGGAATGAGCGAGATTTCCACCGGGCGCGCCTCACCCGCGATCGCGCTTGCCATCGGCGTCGAAATGTAAAAATGCGAAAGGCCAGCGAAGAGAGCGATGGTCAGCCCCTTTATCGCCAGCAGCGCCGGGCCGAGCCACAGCAGCAGTGGTCCCTCATGAGCGTGTTTCGGGGTTTTCACGGGCTTGCCGAGGAAAGGTTTCAGCGCCACGGCAAAAGCGACGGCAAACATCAGCGCATTGCCGAGAATGGCGATGCCGGTGAACAGCACGGCACGCGGATTGCCATGCGCCAGCGCATAATAAATCTCTTCCTTGGCGAGAAAGCCGAAGAAGGGCGGCAGGCCGGCCATGGAGATGGCCGCGGCAAGTGCTGTCGCAAAGGTGATCGGCATGGCTTTTCGCAAGCCGCCGAGCTTCGTCACATCGCGGGTTCCGGTCTCGTGGTCGATGATGCCGGCAACCATGAACAGTGCGCCCTTGAAAAGCGAATGCGCCACCAGATAAAGCACAGCCGCCTCGATCGCGTGGTCCGAGCCGAAGCCGGTCAGCATCACCAGCAGACCGAGCGAGGACATGGTGGTATAGGCCAGCATAAGCTTCAGGTCGGTCTGGCGCACGGCCAGCAGTGCGCCGGTCAGCATGGTCAACCCGCCGAAGAACGGCAGCAGGATCTGCCAGGCAGCGGTATCGCCGAGAACGGGGTTGAGGCGCATCAGAAGATAGACGCCGGCCTTCACCATGGTTGCCGAGTGCAGATAGGCCGAAACCGGTGTCGGTGCCTCCATCGCGTTGGGCAGCCAGAAATGAAACGGAAACTGCGCCGATTTGGTGAACGCGCCGCCGAGAACCAGCAGTAGCGCAGCCAGATAGAACGGGCTGTCGCGCAATATATCGCCGCCACGCACCAGCATGGACAATTGCGTCATGCCGCTCATGTCCCAGATGAAGATCAACCCGGCGAGCAGCAGCAGACCGCCGCCGCCCGTTACCACCAGCGCCTGTAAGGCGGCACGGCGTGCGGCCGGGCGCGCATGATCGAAGCCGATCAGCAGGAACGAGGTTATCGAGGTCAGTTCCCAGTAAACGAACAGCATCAACAGGCTGTCCGAAACCACGACGCCCAGCATCGCGCCCATGAACAGAAGCAGGAAAGACAGGAAGCGGCCCTGCTGCGGATGCCCCTTCATGTAACCGCCGGCATAAAGCACGATCAGCAGACCGATACCGGTGATCAGAAGTGCAAAGGTCAGCGACAGGCCGTCGATGAACCACGAAAAGCTGAGGTTGAAACTTGGAACCCAGACGTAACCGCCCGTGACCACGCCGCCAGCCGCCACCTGCGGCAGCATCAGTGCGAAGTGGACAAAAGCCAGCGCGGGCGCGATCGCCAATATCCAGACGGCATTGTGACCTAATCTTTTCACCAGCATCGGTGCGGCAAGCGCTGCCAGAAACGGCAAAAACAGCGACAGGAATGTCAGCTGCGTGACATCTGATGTCATTCACATCTCCCAGGGCTTCCCCTACCCCTGTACGCCCATGAACGGCGTTCTTTTCAAATCGTATTTTTCAGTTAAGGCATAGACACCGCCATCTCAACCCAAATCGACTCTCATACCTGCCCATAACGTACTCGTTATGACAGCTGCCCTCTTTCAATCTGCAGCGCCGATGCCTATTTCTGGCAGGAACAGAAAGGATCATTCCATGAGCGATCTGACATCCCCGAAAGTGAACAAGAGCGATGCCGACTGGCGCGAGCAGCTGACGCCGGAGCAATATCGCATCCTGCGTGAACACGGCACCGAGCGCCCATTTACCGGTCCCTACTGGGACACGTTCCAGAAAGGCCTCTATCGCTGCGCCGCCTGCGACGAGCCGCTGTTCCTCTCCGATACCAAATTCGATGCAGGTTGCGGCTGGCCGAGCTATTTCGAACCGGTGAAACCGGGTGCGGTGACGGAACATCGCGATGCGACGCTTGGCATGGTGCGCACCGAAATCCGCTGCGCCAATTGCGGCGGCCACCTCGGCCACGTCTTCCCGGACGGCCCACCGCCCACCGGCCTGCGTTATTGCATCAACGGCCATTCGATGGTGTTCGAACCGATCTGATGAGAGACAGGTAACGGCCGGCTGCCTGCCGGCCGTTTTTGCGAAGAAAATGACCGTCTCGACAGCCGGACCGGAGAGTGAGATTATCGCGATCTCACTCCTTCCGGATCACCATCATGGCGCTCGAAACCATCCTCATATTCATTCCCGCCTGCTTTGCCCTGAACATGGCGTTCGGGCCCAACAATCTCCTGTCGATGACGGTTGGTGCGCGATACGGCATGGCAACGGCAGTAATGGCCGCGAGCGGCCGGCTGGTTGCGTTTGCGGGCATGATCGCGATCGCCGCTTTGGGCCTCGGCGCACTTTTGATGGCTTCCGAAATGATGTTTTCGCTGATCAAATGGATCGGCGTTCTCTACCTGCTGTGGATCGGCTTCAAGCTCATCCGCTCAAGGGCGGATGTCACCGCTCCCGATATCTCCTCGGGCAACGGAAATATTCTCAAGACCTATCTGCGGCAGGAGTTTTTTGTCGCCTCCGGCAATCCGAAGGCCATCCTGATCTTCACGGCCTTTTTCCCGCAATTCATCCAGCAGGACGCCTATTGGCAGAGCTTCGCCACGCTCGGCGCAATTTTCCTGCTGCTCGAGGTGGTGGCGATCACCGTTTATGCCTTTGTCGGTTCGCGACTGTCCGGTCTTATGCGCAATGCGCGCGCCCTGAAGCGCGTCAACCGGATCAGCGGCTCGATGATGATGGCTTTCGGTGTCATGCTGGCCTTCGCCCGGCGCCCCGCCTGAGAGAAATCCCGGCCCGCGTACTAGTTCAATTTAAGCTCCATGCAGGTCAGGTCCAGCCAGCGGCCAAACTTGGTGCCCACTTCCGAAAACCGGCCGGCAACGGTGAAACCGAGGCTTTCGTGCAGGCGGATGGAGGCGGCGTTTTCCGATTCGATCGCGGCGATCAGCACATGCACATCGTTGCCGGAGGCGTGGTCGATGAGCGACTGCATCAGCCGCTTGCCGATGCCGTGTCCGCGCGCGTCCTTGTGGACATAAACCGAATGTTCGCGGGTGTGGCGATAGCCGTCGAAGGCGCGCCAGTCGCCATAGGAAGCGTAGCCGGCAACCTTGCCGTCAAGAATCGCGACGATCACAGGAAAGCCGCGTGACTTGCGGGCGGAAAACCATTCCTTGCGGTTTTCCAGATCGACCAGCACTTCGTTCCAGATCGCCGTCGTGTTCAGGACCGCGTCGTTGTAAATCTCCATGATGCCGGAAAGATCGTCCACGGTGGCATCGCGCAGTTCCAAACTCATTATCGTTCGCCCTCATTCTTGTCTGCATCGCGCGCCCAAAGTTTCGGGACACGACCTTCAGGCGAGCATTAGGCGATGACGCGGATGGCTGTCCAGTGCTCTCTAGCTCAGGAAGACATGGGAACGAGGCTGAAGGAAGTGACCACGGCAAAATAGTGGACAACGGCGGCGGCAACGACGAAACCGTGCCAGATGGCGTTCTGGAATCGCAGCTTTTCCCAGACATGGAAGACCACGCCGAGCGAATAGATGACACCGCCAGCGACAATCAGCCAGAGCGTGACGGGGGCCAGATGCGTCGAGAGTGGCTGCACCACCATGATGCCGCTCCAGCCCATGGCGAGATAAAGGCCTATGGCGACCCGGTCGTAACGGCCGGGAAACAGGCATTTGAGCAATATGCCGCAGATGGCGGCAAGCCAGATCAGCCCCAGCATGGTGGCAATCAGCGGCTCGTGGATACCGCGCATCAGGAACGGCGTGTAGGTGGCGGCGATCAGGATGAAGATCGCCGAGTGATCCAGCCGGCGCAGGAACCATTTTACGTTGGAATGCGGCCAGATATTATAGGTGAAGGACACGGAAAGGCAGGCGACAAGGCCGAGTCCGTAAATCCAGGCGGCCGCGATGGCGCTGAGGCTGCCCCAGACGGTCGCGTAAAAAATCAGCGCCGTGGCGCCGACCAGCGCAAAAACGATACCCACGCCGTGGACGATACCATCGGCGACAATCTCGTGAAAATCATACTGGCGACCAAACCGCCACACGTTACTCATAGTCCATTCCCGTTTGCCTGCTTGTGGCCAAGCATGACGGCAATATTAGACAGGAACAAGACAGCAGCCGGTTAACGGCGATCAAATTGCGTTCCGGGCTGTTGCGAAAGGAGAGGTTGAGTGGCGGCCTCGCCGTTTCCCTCATTCCTGCGCTTGTCACCAGGAATGAGGAGGGAAAACGGAGCGCCCTCACAAGGCCGCAGCGCATTCCTGGCAGAACGGCGTATAGGGCACGGCTTTCAGGCGGTCTTCCGAAATTTTCTTGCCGCATTTGACGCAGGTGCCGTAGGTACCGTTCGCGATGCGGTCCAGTGCGGCGTCGATGGCGCGCAGCTCGTCCTGGCCCACCTGCCCTATTTCATCCAGCACCTCGTCATTGCTGCGTTCAGCGGCGCGATCGTCGTCATCGGGGTTGCGCGGTTCTTCGAAATCCGCCTCGATTTTGTGCAGGCGGCTGTAAAGCTCGCGCTGGCGGTCGCGCAGGATTTTCTCGTAACTTTCGACATTCATGGTCTTCTCCTCCAGCCGGTGCGGGCGAAAATCGCCCGCAACCCCAAGATTTCAGCTCACTTTACCTGTCAATCAGCACCGAGCACTTGGCATGGCGCACCACGCGGTCGGCGGTGGCTCCGATGAAATAATTGGTAAAGTCAGGCATATGCGATGCGATGATGATGAGATCGGCCTTGTGCTCTTCGGCAGCGGCTACGATTTCACGTGCCGGCGCGCCGCTTCTGATTTCGTGCTTGCCCTTGAAGCCGGCCTTCGCCTGAATATCCGCAAGTTTCGTCTTGGCATCCTTGATGGCATTTTCGATGAGGTCTACCGGCAGGTCGATCGCCATATAGCCGGGCAGTTCCTCAACCACATTGATGAGGACGATCTCGCCATCGGCATCCAGCAGCGCCCTGGCCTTGGCGAGAATCTTCTCTCCCTTGTCGATGGCGCTGAGGTCTACCGGTACGATGATTTTCTTGTACATGGCTATCTCCTTTGGCGTAATCTGCCGTTCACGTGTCGGGCTCATATTTCCCTGCCGATGCGCCCTTCGCCTTGATTGAAGTCAAAGCTGCGTCGGAGCAGCAACAGGGGCATTGTCAACGAATAGTGGACGGTCAATCGCCAGATGGCGATCTTTGCTGAACGACAAAACCCGCCCATATTCACCACAAATGAACGCCGCAAAGCGGCGTCGGCTGATGCAGATGCGCAAATCCGCGTCGTCAGCACGCCGGATTCAATATGGAGATTATGATGAGTGAAATCAAACAATTCGCCCTGACGCGGCCGGCTTATGTCGGTCAGGCTCATCTTGTCGTTCACGATCTGCCGCGCATTTCGGAGTTCTACCAGAAAATCATCGGCCTCTCCGTCATCGAGAAAAGCCCGAGCGGCGAGGTTCTGGGCGTCAACGGCCAGCCGCTGCTCACACTTTCCACCTCCAGCACGGTTGAACGCGCGCCGCGCAATGCCGCAGGCCTGTTCCACACCGCCTTCCTGATGCCGCGCCGCGAGGATCTGGCCCATTGGCTGGCCCATGCCGCGCACAACAATATCCAGCTTCAGGGCGCATCCGACCATCTGGTGAGTGAAGCGATCTATCTGGCCGACCCCGAAGGCAACGGCATCGAGGTCTATCGCGACCGGTCGCCCTCGGAATGGACCTACCAGCAGGACGGCACGGTGGAGATGGCCACGCTCCGCCTCGACCTACAGGCGCTGTATGACAGTGCGCCGAAAACGGCGTTCGAGGCCGCTGCCGATGGAACGGCCATCGGCCACATGCATCTGCAGGTCGGCAATATTCCGCAGGCGGATGAGTTTTATCAGGATGTGCTGGGGTTGAAGATCATGGCGCGCTATCCGGGTGCCAGCTTCTTCGGCTCGGGCGCTTATCATCACCATGTGGCCGCCAATATCTGGAACAGCCGCGGCGCTACGGCCCGCACGGACAATATGACCGGCCTTTCGGGCTACTCGCTGAAGTTCAACGATAGTGCGGCGCTCGATACTGCAATGGCCGCTCTCGACCGGCTGGAAATAGCTACGGAACGGCAGAGCGACGGTATTGTTCTCAAAGATCCGTGGGGCATAGGCCTGAAGCTTTCCGCGTAAAGACCACGGGGCGGCAGAAATTTTTGCCGCTCCGGAACCGCCTCATTTTTCGAACGTTTGATGTCTTATTGGGGGACAGTTCGATGAATGAGAATGCCAGGCCGGAAAATACCGGCATATTGGGCAATATCGGGCGGCGCGCCGCAAACGCTCCGTCGACGAGGGCCGACCCTTTCGAGGGTCTGGCGTCCGGGTCGCACCGTGACGACGCGCGCAGCCAGCAACCGCTTGGCCGAGAAGCGCTCGATGTGGCCGTTGCATGGTCGGTTATCGGCATTTTTCTCGTCGTCATGATGGCGGTCATTCATGAATTGTCTCTGATCCTCATACCGGTGGTGCTGGCGATTGTCGTGGGCATGATCCTCGGCATTGCGGCGGAAAAGCTCAGTTCCTATGGCATTCCCGGAGCCGGTGTCGCTGTCATTCTCTCCGGCCTTGTCGCGGCCGTGATGTTTTTCGTGATCAATTCGCTGATCGACCCTTTGTCGCAGCTCGCCTCCGAAGGACCAGCGCTGATCGAACGCAGTATGGACCGCTTCCTGCCCTATCTTCAAAGCATCCGATGGCTGAACATTTCGGCAGCGACCTTCAGCATGGGGTCGATTTCGATGGAGTCGCTGATTTCGCGCAGCGGCGAGATAATTTCCCTGCTCGGTTCCAACGTCACCCCCGCAGTCGTTCAGGGCATGATCTTCCTCGCCGCGCTTTTGATGTTCCTCTACAGCCGCCTGCGGCTGCGAAAGGCGATCATCATGGCCTTTCCGGCCCGGCACCAGCGGCTGAGGGCCATTCGGATCATCGCTTCGGTGGAAGAAGTGCTCGGCACCTATTTTGCCACGGCAGCGCTGATCTATGCGGCGCTGGGCGTGACGATGGTGGCGATCGCCTATTTCGGCGGGCTGGCCATGCCGCTTCTGTGGGGGCTCTTCGCCTTCCTCTCCAGCTTCGTGCCGTTTCTCGGCATCACCGCCATGACGGTGTCGCTGGCGGTGGCAGGCATCATCACGCATGACAACATGGTGCTGGCGTTGCTGCCATCCGCGATCTTCTTCACCATTCACCTGTTGATGGAAAACCTGGCCTTTCCGGCAGTGGTGGGCCGCAACATGGAGATCAACCCCTTCCTCGTCTTCGTGATGATCATCTTCTGGACGTGGATGTGGGGTGCTGCGGGCGCCATGCTGGCACTGCCGCTGTCGCTGATCGCCATGACAGTAACGCGCGAGCTGTTTCCTTCACGCCGCATCGTTCCAAACCTGCCGGCCTGAAGGCCGGTCAGGAGGCGAGAGGGATGCGGAGCTTATCGGCCATGCGCCGCTCGTGCTCGATCAGCCATTTCTTGCGCCACAGCCCACCGCCATACCCGGTCAGGCTGCCATCTGCGCCCAGCACCCGGTGGCAGGGAACGACGATGGCAATCTGGTTAGCGCCATTGGCGCGGGCGACGGCACGCACGGCGGATGGCCGTTGCATCGACGTCGCAAGCGAAGAATAGCTGACGATCTCTCCCGCCGGTATCTCCCGCAATGCGTGCCAGACATCGCGCTCGAAGGGTGTGCCGTGTCCGGCAAGCCGGGTTTCGAAGTCAGCCGAGTGCCCGGCGAAATAGGCCGCGAGTTCTGCTGCGATCTGGCCGGTGACCGGCGTCCTGCCCAGCACCATATCCGCGCCGGTGCGGGCCTTCAGCCGCTTCAATTCGGCCGGAAGCGCTGGACGGTCGGCAAATTCGAGAAGATGCAGGGCGTGATCATCGGCAACCACCAGCATCGGACCGATCGGCGTGTCGATCCAGTCGCCCTTCAGGAACCCCTTGCCCTTCAAGGCGGCGGGAGAGGTGCCGAAGAACTGGTTGATGGCCGAGCGGAAACCGCTGCCGGATTTATATCCGGCATCGATCTGCGCGCCGATCACGGCTTCTCCTGATGCGAGGCTTGTCGCCGCATCTCCCAGCCGCCGCAGCCTTGCGATTTCCAGAAAACTCATGCCGAAACGGCGTTTGAAGGTGCGGCGCACGGTGGAAGGGTCATGGCCCATCGCCACCACATCCTCCTCACGCCAGCGCCGCGCCGGTTCGCTTTCCAGCGCCGTCAGAAGGGTGGTGACGGTTTCATCCGCCGTGCCATAGGAAAGCATCGGCTTGCAGCGCTTGCAGGGGCGGAAGCCAGCTTCCAGACATTCGGCGATGGTTTCGCGAAAGCGGCAGTTTTCGATCTTCGGCTTTCGCGCCGTACAGGTAAAGCGACAGAAAATCTTCGTCGAGGTCACGCACACATAGGCCACGCCCTCATAGGCGGGGTCCTTGTTAACAAGGGCGGAATATAGGGTTTCGGTGTCGGGGCGTTTGAACAGCATGGGAGGATGCTAGCGCAAATTTGAGCGGTATGCCGCCGAAAAACGGGCGTGGATGTGGGATGCTCATTTCCCTCGTTCCCGTGCTTGTTACAGGAATGAGGAGAGAGCCGCCCCGCTCAATTACCCGGCGGCGTAAACGACGGGTCGTCCAGCCTTGTGAACACCACGCCGCGCGCCTTCAGCGCCAGAAGTCCCCTCACCACGCCCTCACCCGCTTCGTGGGTAGGCTGATTGATGTGGGAGATGATGACGTCGCCGTCCCTGGCCGAAGCGATGTGCTTTGCCGTGGCGGCCGCGCCCAGAAGCGAGCCGCCATCGCCATTGACGGAATAACCCGCCACCCGCATGCCGAGCCTGTTGATGGTGGCCATGGACGAGGTGGTATATTTCGCCGTCGCACCGCGAAACCATTGCGGTTGAAGACCGGTCATGGCGACAATTGCCTGCCTGCCGCCCTCGACCTCCTGCTCGACTGCCGCTTCCGAACCGGCAGCGGCAATGCCGTAGATGGCAACGGGCTTGTCCACCGCTGGCACATGGTTTTCGCCGTGGTTTTCAATCTCGAACAAATCCGGATGCGCCATCATTACGGCAAGTGCTTCGCTATTGTGCTTCAGCCAGCGGGCAGTGACAAAGATCGTCGCCGGTATCTTTTCCTGCACCAGCGTATCGAGAATGCGATGGTCGGTCTTGCCCATGCAGGCGTCCAGAGTCATCGCCACCCGCACCCTGCCGTCATGCCTCGGCGTCATTTTCAGCGTCGGCTCGACGAGACCCGTCCCCGCGAAGGCGGCAGTGGAGAGCGACAGGAAGAGAGCGGCAAAGGGAAGGCTACGCAGCATTTTTCAGTTTCCGAAGGGTAAGATGTGGCAATCCGCCTGCAAAACGCCCGAATTATGGCGCGGCTTCCAGCGTTGACAGAGCGTTCAGCACCTCTTCCACCCGCTGGCGCTCCGCGCTGGTGAGCGACAGGATTGGCCGGGGCGGCTCGCATGCCGTTACCGACAAAGCATTGGCGGCGGCGTAGATCACGCGGATACTGCCGAATTCCTTGAAGAGCGCCCAGAGCGGCTGGAAGGCCAGATCGAGCCTGCGCGTCTCCTCCGCATCCCCGGCCTGAGCGGCGCGCATCAACCGCAATGCCGGAACCGGCAGCAGGCCCGCAACGACGCTGTACCAGGCATCGCCACCGGCAAGCGTTGCTTCCGCACATCCCCAGTCGCCGCTGTAACCGATGGCGAAATCATCCGTCAGTTTCGGCCGCAGCCGCGCAAGCTCTCCCGCATAGTCGGAATCGGCCGGCAGCGGCATCTTTATGGCACGGATATTCGGGATATAGGCGAGCCTGACCAAAAGCTCATCGCTGAAGGAGAATCGCGTCGTCGTCGGGTTGTTGTAAATGGCGAGCGGCAAATCGGTTGCGCCGGCGACGGCGGCGAAATGGTGATAGGCCTCTTCCTGAGTCAGCGGCGTATAGGAAACGGGTGCCAGAAGCAGCGCATCGGCACCGGCGGCTTCGGCGTCTTTCGCCAGCGCCACGGCCTCATCGGTACGCAATGCGCCGACGCCTGCCATCAGCGTGCGCCTGCCCTCGAGGACGGCATGGGCTGCCTCGACCGCGCGCCGCCTCTCGGCACGCGACAGATACATATAGGTTCCGGTGCTGCCGAGAATGCCGATGGAATCGACCTCCGCCGCATCCAGCCGCTCGACGAGGGCGGAAAAGGCTTGGCTATCCACCTGCCCGGCCTCGTCAGCGGGCGTGATCGGAAAAGCCGAAAGTCCCTTGAATTGCTTCGCCATGTTCTCGCCCCTCAATTCGATCGAAGGACAGCGTTACAGACCCATTGGCAGGGCGGCAAGAAAAGCGGGGGTTAAACCGGCGACCGCGGACGAAGAATTCCCCGATCAGTCATAAAGATACAACTTCTTCCACTGCTCTTCGGGAATCTTGTCGCCGACACGGTAATCGAAGGACTGGATGGAGAGGCTGTCGCTTTTCAACTGGCACTTGTATTTGAGCTTGTACCATTCACCGGCGCTTCTGAAGACTGCACCCGACGCCTTGATCGAATTCTTGCCAACCTCGGGATCACCGAAGGTATAGGCAATGACCTTATCCGGCTTCATGCCCTTCTGCTCCGTCGCGATCCGCTCCATCGCCTCTATGTCGCAACGCTGCTCCAGACGCTCCTCGGGGGCGAGCACGTTCAGCTGCCGCATGACGTTGGCGTCTATTGCAAAAGCGGGTGTAGATGCCTGCAAGGCAAGGAAAAACGCAGAAAGAGCAGCGGGAAGAAACTTTCGCATGGGATCCTGTCAGTTTTCGTTTGTTCTTATCGATGCACGGCAGGCCGGTGGCAGGCGCGTATCATCGCTGATTTGCCGGATATTGCCAAAATGTGATCGAAAACTGACGAAATTGTGCCCAAGCCTCATTTCACCTGTGGAGATTTGAAACTTGATCGGTGGTGAGGGGCACTCTACATCTTGGGTGCCGCCCACGCATTTTTCATACGAAAGCGAGTTTCCCTTGCCGATTTTCAAGAACCTGCCCGCCGCCCCGACCGCCGAAAAACGGCCTGTCCAGGATACGCATCACGGCATCACCCGCACCGATGACTACGCATGGTTCCGGGCCGATAACTGGCAGGCCATGTTCAAGGACCCTACCCTGCTCGACCCAGCCATCCGCGCCCATCTCGAGGCCGAGAACGCCTATATGGAAGCCGCAATGGGCGACACCAAGGCGCTTCAGGAAAAGCTGTTCGAGGAGATGAAAGGCCGGATCAAGCAGGATGATTCCTCTGTTCCGGTCAATGATGGACCTTATGCCTATGGCACGCTGTTCGTGACCGGCGGCGAGCAACCGCATTATTTCCGCACCCCGCGTGATGGCGGCGAAAAGCACGTGCTGCTTGATGGCGACAGGGAAGCTGAAGGCAAGGATTATTTCCGTCTTGCCGGCCTCGACCAGTCTTCCGATCACAGTCACGGCATCTGGGGTTATGACGACAAGGGTTCGGAATATTTCACGCTGCGCATCCGTAATCTCGAAACCGGTGAAGACCTTGCCGATGTCGTGGAAAATACCGGCGGCGGCGGGGCATGGGCGCCTGACGGCAAGAGCTTCTTCTATACGCTGCAGGACGAAAACCACCGCCCCTCGAAGGTCTTCCACCACATCATCGGCGAGCCGCAGTCGGCCGACCGGCTGGTCTATGAGGAAAAGGACCCCGGCTTCTTCATGGGCGTTGGCGCGTCCGTGCTCGACGACTTCATCTTCATCGACATTCACGACCATGAGACCAGCGAGTACCGCATTCTTTCCACCAAGGACCTGATGGCCGAGCCTGTCGTGGTTGCGGAGCGCGAGGAAGGTATCGAATATTCGATGTGCGAAGGCGGCGATGTCTTCTACATCCTCACCAATGACGGCGATGCCAAGGATTTCCGCATCATGGAAGCTCCGGTGACCGCGCCGGGCAAGGAAAACTGGAAGGAGGTCGTGCCGCACGAGCCGGGTCGCCTCATTCTCTCCGTCGATGCCTATGCCCGCCATCTGATCTGGCTGGAGCGCCGCGACGGCCTGCCGCGCATCGTTATCCGCGATCGCCGCACGGGCGAGGAACATTCCATCGCCTTTGCCGAGGAAGCCTATTCGCTTGGCCTGCATGGCGCTGCAGAATACGACACCGATGTCATCCGCTTCTCCTACTCCTCGATGACGACGCCAAGCCAGTTGTTCGACTACAATATGGTGACGCGCGACCGCATGCTGCTGAAAACGCAGGAAGTGCCTTCCGGCCATAATCCCGACGATTACATTACCCGCCGCATCATGGCGCCTGCCCATGACGGCGAGTTGGTGCCGGTCTCGCTGCTTTACCGCAAGGATGTAGCGCTCGACGGTTCGGCCCCCTGCCTGCTTTATGGCTACGGCGCCTATGGCATCACCATTCCCGCTTCCTTCTCCACCACAACGCTGTCTTTGGCAGACCGTGGCTTCATCTATGCCATCGCCCACATTCGCGGCGGCAAGGACAAGGGTTTCGAGTGGTATGAAACCGGCAAGATGAAAGACAAACAGAACACGTTTAAGGATTTCATCGCGGCTGCCGATCATCTGGTCAAGGAAGGCTTTACCTCCTACGATCGCATCATTGCGGAGGGCGGTTCGGCAGGGGGAATGCTGATGGGCGCCGTCGCCAACATGGCCCCGGAAAAATTTGCCGGCATCATCGCTGCGGTTCCCTTCGTGGACGTGCTGACGACCATGCTTGATGACACGCTGCCGCTAACCCCGCCGGAATGGCCGGAGTGGGGTAATCCGCTGGAATCGGAAGAGGAATATCAGTGGATCGCCGCCTACAGCCCCTATGACAATGTCGGGGAAAAGCCCTATCCGCCGCTGCTTGCGCTTTCCGGCCTCACCGACCCGCGCGTGACCTATTGGGAACCGACCAAATGGGTGGCGAAACTGCGCGAAAAGACGACGGGGGAAGCCCCGATCCTGCTCAAGACCAACATGGCGGCTGGCCATGGAGGCAAGTCGGGCCGTTTCCAGCGGCTGGAAGAAATTGCCTTCGAATATGCCTTCGCACTGAAGGTCGCGGGCAAGGACACCGTCTGACACGCTGAATGCAGAAACGGGCGGCGATCCAATCGTCGCCCGATCTTATTTTGAACGAAAATACCTGCAAAAATCTCGTTATTGAATATTTTTTCCACAAATTATCATACGTATCTTTTATTTAAATAACATCTTTATCGACATTGAATTTTTATTTCCAGTTGCTGCAACTCATAATATATCTTCCGCAAACGCAAATAATTCCCATGTATTACGTCACCGGAAAAAATGTTCCGGAAATCGAACGCATGGCTGCGTTGCGCCATTTCGCATTGCAATATCACTTTTCGGCCGTATTATCCGGGCCGTTGACATATTCATGCGCCTTTTCGCCGCCTTTCTCGCGGCAATCCTGCAGCACGTCTTGCGGATAATCTTATCGCCGGATTTTTTCGGCTTTTTCATGCGCCATGTCAGTTCGCCCTTGGCAATCCGGGCTTTGCAGTGCTCCCGCTTTGCCAACTGAAAACACTGCATCAGACTTGGAGGTCTCCCATGAAGAAACTCCTGGCCTCGACCATTCTCGTAACGGGCTTTACCATCGCTGCCGGTGCAGCAAATTCCGCCAACGCCGCAGAAACATGCGGCAGCGTCACCATCGCCGAAATGAACTGGGCGTCCGCCGGTGTTGCGGCTTACGTCGACAAGTTCATCATGGAAAACGGCTATGATTGCACGGTCAACGTCATCAGCGGCGACACCACTCCCACATTCACCTCCATGAATGAAAAGGGCCAGCCGGATATGGCGCCCGAAATGTGGGTGAATACCCTTGGCGCCCCCTATGAGGACGCCGTCAAGAAGGGCAACCTGATCCAGGAAAGCAAAATCCTGAGTGAAGGTGGCGTTGAAGGCTGGTGGATTCCCAAATATCTCGCCGACGAACACCCTGATATCAAGACAGTTGAAGACGCACTCAAGCATCCCGAGCTTTTCCCGGCGCCGGAAGACGCCAGCAAGGGTGCCGTGTTTGGCTGCCCGCCGGGCTGGGGCTGCCAGCCAACGACCGCCAACCTGTTCAAGGCACGCAAGGCCGATGAGAAGGGCTTCGCCCTGATCGATACCGGCTCCGCCGCGGGCCTCGATGGCTCGATCTCCAATGCCTATGAGAAAAAGCAGGGCTGGCTCGGCTATTACTGGTCCCCGACGGCCATTCTTGGCAAGTACGACATGGTGAAACTGGACGATGGCGTGGCACTCGACCGCGAGGCCTACGACAATTGCATCGCCAAGCCTGATTGCGCCGATCCCAAGCCAAACGCCTATCCGGTGGCAGAAGTATTCACTGTTGTCACCAAGGACTTCGCCGAGAAGGCCGGTCCTTCCATCGACTATATCCGCAAGCGGCAGTGGGACAACGAGACCGTCGCCAAGGTTCTGGCCTGGATGGATGAAAACCAGGGCACCAACGAAGACGGCGCGGAATATTTCCTCGAGAACAACGAGGATATCTGGACGAAGTGGGTTTCGCCCGAGGTGGCGGAGAAGATCAAGGCTTCGATGTGATTGGTTGATGAGAGTGGGAAGCTTCGGTTGTCATCCGTGGCTTACCCCCTCTGCCCTGCCGGGCATCTCCCCCCAAGGAGGGAGATCGGCTGGGCTCACCCTTCTCACAAATCCGCAACCTGTTTGATGGGCGAGACTTTGCCTCGGATCGATCTCCCGCCTTTTGGGGGAGATGTCCGGCAGGACGGAAGGGGGTGCCCCGCGCTCCAGCCTCGACCACCCATCCCCCAAAACCCAAAGGGAAAACAACAATAATGGCCCTCTGTAACTATCTGCCGGATATGCTGTGCAAGTTTCCGGCCATCGATAACGGCACGATGCGTTTGGCACGCAAGACCATCGATGACGGTTTTCGCGATATCGTGCGCAATTACGGCGATGCGATCGATGTGATCGTGCATCCGCTGCAGCTCTTTCTCAACTCCTCGGAGCGGCTGTTCATCCAGACCCCGTGGATCGTCACCATGCTGGTCATTCTGGCGATCGTGCATCTGGCCGGGCGCAGCTTCAAGATCACCGGTGGCACGGCCATCTCCCTGCTCATGATCGGCGCAGTCGGCCTCTGGCGCGACGCCATGACGACGCTTTCCATCGTCGCCATCGCCACGCTGATCGCCATCGTCATCGGCCTGCCGCTCGGCATTTTGATGGGACGCTCCGAACGGTTGCAGCGTATCATCAATCCCGTGCTCGACGTGATGCAGACCCTGCCAAGCTTCGTTTATCTCATCCCCGTGGTGGTGATTTTCGGCATCGGCAAGGTACCGGGCCTGATCGCAGTGGTGATCTACGCCATTCCGCCCGTCATCCGCCTGACCAGCCTCGGCATCCGCCTGGTAGACCGGGAGGTGCTGGAAGCCGCCGATGCCTTCGGCTCCTCCAACGGCCAGAAGCTGTTCAATGTGCAGCTGCCGTTGGCGTTGCCCACCATCATGACCGGCATCAACCAGACCATCATGATGGCACTCGCCATGGTCGTCGTCGCCTCCATGGTCGGCGTCGGCGGTCTCGGCAAGAATGTGCTGCAGGCCATCAACAACCAGTTTTTCACGGTGGGCTTCCTGAACGGTTTCGCTCTGGTCGCCATCGCCATCATGTTCGACCGGGCAAGCCAGGCTTTCGGCAAGCGCCTGCAGAAATACCGCGAGGTCTCCCATGGCTAAAAGCATCGAAATCAGGAATCTTTACAAGATCTTCGGCAAGCATCCCGAGAAATATCTCGAAGCGGTGCGATCCGGCATGGACAAGGTCGAGCTGAACGACAAACACAACCATGTGCTTGGCCTCAACAACATCAACATCACCATGCCGGGCGGCAAGATCACCGTGGTCATGGGGCTTTCCGGTTCCGGCAAGTCGACGCTGATCCGCCACATCAACCGGCTGATCGACCCGACCGCAGGTGAGGTCCTCTACGACGGCGAGGACATTTGCGGCATGAGCACTTCGGCGCTGCGGAAATTCCGCCGTCACAAAACGGCGATGGTGTTCCAGAAATTCGGCCTCCTGCCGCATCGCACCGTGCTGGAAAACAGCGTCTACGGCCTCGATATTCAGGGCATGCCACGCAAGGACAGCGAAGAGAAAGGCCGTTACTGGCTGGATCGTGTCGGTCTTGCCGGCTATGAGGATTATTATCCGAACCAGCTTTCCGGCGGTATGCAGCAGCGCGTCGGCCTTGCCCGTGCGCTTGCCAACGATGCCGATATTCTCCTGATGGACGAGGCCTATTCGGCTCTCGATCCGCTGATCCGTGTCGATATGCAGACGATGCTGCTCGACCTTCAGCAGGAGCTGAAAAAGACAGTAGTGTTCATCACCCACGATCTGGATGAGGCTTTGCGGCTCGGCGACCACATTGCCATTCTGAAAGACGGCGAAGTGGTGCAGCAGGGCGACGGCCAGAGCATCATCCTTTCCCCTGCGGATGGTTACGTCACCGACTTCGTGCGCGACGTCAATCGCAGCCGCGTGCTTCAGGCGACCACCGTGATGGAGCCGCTGACGGCGAAACCCGAGGGCATGTCGGTGCCGGAAAACGCGACTCTGGAAACCATCGCCCGCGATATGTCGGAGGCGAACGAAACCAGCGCCCATGTGGTGGATGAAGACGGCAAGCCAGTCGGCGCCATCGGCCTCGACACGCTGGTGGCGGCGATGGTCACGCCGGCACCTCAGGAGGCGGAGGCCGGGGCGGCAGTCGTGGAGGAAGCGGAAAAGATCCCGGAACCGGCGGCGCCTGTGGAGAAGGAAACTGCGTAATCCGGCACCACAGGATTTGCCTTTCTTTCAGAAGACCGAAAAAGCCCCAGCCCCGCTGCGCAAAAGACATCGGAGCTGCCTGGCCGCGTCCAAACTCTTTCGTCATACCGGCCTAGAGCCGGCATGACGGGAGTTGGGGTGTTTGGCGCCAGAGTTTGAGCTGCACAACAGGGTCGCCATGGCGAGCACGACGCGAAGTGTGGGCAAGGCCGGCAATGCCCGCCTTTCCATCCAACCATGCAAAAACGAAGCACCCCTTTGCCACGTGTCAAGCCGGGAACGACATTGCAATGCAACAAGCGCAAGCTTCGGGCAAGCCGCCGCCGTTAACCATTTGTTAACTTTTGAACGCGGAATCACTGGCATGCAGATCGAAAGCAATATTGGCGGATACAATTATCAGGCTCGTGTCCGCGACATCGAAAAACCCGGCAGCGCGCAGAGCGCGCCCGAGGAACAGGCCGTTAAACGCGGCCCCGGCAACCCGACCGTTTCCAGCACCGTTCTTTCCCGTTCGCTGGCAAACGTGCTGTGGGCCGTCGGCAATGGCAGCGCGCCTGCCCACACGCAGACTGCGACCTCCGCCGAGGACAAGGCAGAAGCGCAGGCCGAATGGGTGCGCAGCGCCTATTCCGAATACGAATAGATGATTCCGATCAGGCCCTTGCCGGGCTGACCTCCACCGTTACATGTGAGAGTTCATGTATGGCTGCAAGCTTCTGCTTGTAGAAAGCCGGTGCCTTCGGCATCTGCGAGTGGATGGCGACAATGGCGGCGTGATGCCCCGGCCCCACCTGCCAGACGTGCAGGTCGGTGATGCGATCTTCTTCCGTTTCCACGCTTTCACGAATTTCCTGCGGCAAGTCCTCCGTCAGCGGAACCGCATCAACCAGCGTCGTTGCCGTGGAGCGAATGAGTCCCCATGACCAGCGGGCAATCACCACACCGCCGACAATACCCATCAACGGATCGAGGAAGGACCAGCCGTTCCACTTGCCGAGCAGCAACGCGACAATGGCGAGAACGGAAGTCAGCGCATCGGCGAGTACATGCAGATAGGCTGCGCGCAGATTATTGTCCCTGCCGCCCTTCGCACCGTGCTCGCCGTGATGCGCGTGCGAGCCGTGATCGTGATGAGCGTGGCTGCCATGGCCGTGATGGGCATGCGAACCATGTGCGTGCCCATGGCCGTGATCGTGGTCATCCTTCAACAGCACGGCGCTGACGAGATTGACGATAAGACCGATGACGGCGACGAGGATCGCCTGATTGAAGTCGATCTGAACAGGATTGAAAAGCCGCATCGCACTTTCGACGGCGATGAGCAGCGCCACGACCGCCAGCACGATGGCGCTGGCAAAACCGGCGAGATCACCGAACTTGCCGGTGCCGAAGGTGAAGCGCGGATTGCGCGCCTCACGCCGGGCATAGAGATAGGCCAGCGCCGAGATGAGCATTGCGCCCGCATGGGTGGACATGTGCCAGCCATCCGCCGTCAGCGCCATGGAACCGAACCAGTGGCCGGCGACGATCTCCGCCACCATCATGACTGTGGTCAGCGCAATCACCATCCACACGCGCTTTTCATTGCGCTCATGGTTCCGGCCTAGGAAAACATGGTCGTGGCCGGACGCTGCGGAAAATTCGGATGTCGTCGTCATGTCGCTAATCCTGTTCGATCCTGGAATATTCTGTTTCACGCATGTCTTTTCCCAAAGCCGCGGACACTTTTGGGAGAGAGGTTAGCGGATGTAGGTCTTCAGCACCTGGGCCAGCTCTTCCGCCGCACGCGCCCGCTCGTCTTCATTTTCGGCGTGCACGACGTGCTCATGCAGATGTTCCTGCATCACCTCCCCCGTCAGGCCGGAAAGCGCACCGCGCACCGAGGCCAGCAATTGCAGCACCTCGCCGCAGGGCTTGGAATCGTCCAAAGCACGCTCCACCGCCTCCATCTGCCCCTTGAGGCGACGGATGCGAGCGAGAAGCTTCTCCTTGTTGCGGATCGTATGGGACATGAGTACCTCATATACTATAGGGGGGTATACTATATTGCGATGTTTTTTGGTTCAAGCCCTGCGCGACGCAATCTTCGCGAATGTTTCGACCCCTAAAAATACCCCATGAAACTTAGGGGACTCAGTCATGACGACTATCGCAGCAACAACCAGCAGCTATTACGCAACTCCGGTCCGGACCCTTGAGCCGACAAAGACCAGGGAAACCAATGCAACCACCGAGGCCCTGCTGGAACTGACACGGGCGGCACACCGCGCGATTTCCAGCGCCGAGAGCGTTGCCGTTTCCGCCGCACCTGCCGCCGCCAGCGTTTCCGCCGGCCTTGCCGCAGCACTTTGGAACCTGGACAGCGGCGCACAGGCCAGAACCGAACCGGCGGTAGATATCGCCGCATCAGCGCAGCCTGACGCCGCCTCCAGCATCGAGACAGAAGTTCTCAAAGCCCTGGCGCAGGCACTCGGCGTGGATGCCGCCGCCTGACACCCATTGAACGGCAGGCTGAAAAGCTATATCTCTAGAGACTAGAGCATCCGGTTCGTTCTTGTCCCGGCTGCTCTTGAGAATATGGAGAAGGCAATGCTGTCCATCGGTGAATTGTCCAAACGTACCGGCGTGAAGGTTCCGACGATCCGCTATTATGAGCAGATGGGCCTCATCCGCGAGGCAGATCGCTCGGAAGGCAACCAGCGCCGTTACGAAAAATCCGATCTCGAAAGGCTGGCTTTCATCCGCCATGCCCGCGATATCGGGCTCAATATCGACGCCATCAGAGAATTGATCGCGCTCAGCCAGCACCGGCAAATGCCGTGCGAGGGTGCGGACCGCATTGCCGCCGAACACCTCGCCCATGTGCGCGAAAAAATCAGCAGCCTCAAGAAGCTCGAGCATGAGCTGGAACGTATCGTCTCCCATTGCCATGGTCATTCGATCGAGGATTGTTACGTCACCCGCGCACTTTCCGACCATGGCATGTGCGAAGGGGAGCATTGAGGCTGAAGAGCAGGCTTGACAGATTTCAGATTCGAGCGCATTGCATGGACATGATCAACGAACGCGCACCCATCTCCTGCTCGTACTTTTGGGCCTACCTGTAAAGGGCGGCTCGACAGATCATTTTGTCAACAAGCCGCCGTCAGGCGGCTTTGTTGTTTTTCAAGCGTCCGGACGGCACCGATAAAACCGAAGGACCAGAAAAATGACCGAAGACAGTTCCCTTACATTGGAAAGACCGCCCGTCGTCATCATTCGTGGCGCACGCAAGACCGATTTGCCTGAGCTCAATGAGATGATCACCCTGCTTGCCACCTTTCATGGCGATGCGGCGGCGATTACGCCGGCGAAACTGGAACGCGACCTGTTCGGCCCGCTTCCCTGGGTGCATGGGCTGGTGGCGGAAGCCGACGGCGCATTGATCGGTTACGCCCTGATGCTGCCGCTCTACAGGGCGCAGGAAGGCCGCCGCGGGCTTGAGCTGCACCATCTTTTCGTGCGTGACGGTCACCGCGGCCATGGCACCGGCCAGCACCTGGTTTCCCGCGCCCGCGATATCGCCAAGCGCCTCGGTTGCGACTATCTTTCCGTCAGCGCCACGACCGGCAATGTCGCCGCGCATCGTTTCTACGAAAGCATGGATTTCGCGCCGCGCCCGGTCACCGGCATGCGCTACATGCAGTCTATCGCCTGATTGCAACCTTTGGAGACGGTCATGACACGGATTGCCATTGCGCTTGCGCAGGATTTTGCGGACTGGGAACCGGCGCTGCTTGCCGCCGCCGCGCGCGGCTATCTCGGCGTCGAGATCGTTTACGCAACCCCGGACGGCCGGCCCGTGGTTTCAATGGGCGGGCTCAACGTTACGCCCGACACATCCTATGATGCACTTGATCCTGCTAACATCGATGCGCTCGTCATTCCCGGCGGCCTCAGTTGGGAAAAGGGAACGGCTGTCGATCTTGGCGGGCTGGTACAGCGGTTTCGCGAGAAGGGCCGGTTGGTTGCCGGCATCTGCGCGGCTGCCAGCGCGCTTGCAGGCACGGGCGCCCTTGATGACGTCGCCCATACCGGCAATTCGCTCGCCTCTCACAAGGCCTATCCGTCCTATCGCGGCGAAGCGCTCTATCGCGACCAGCCGAAGGCGGTCAGCGATGGCGGCATCGTAACCGCAGCCGGCAGTGCACCCGTCAGTTTCGCAGTGGAAATTCTGAAACACCTCGGCCTCTTTGGTCCGGAAGCCGAGGCGGAACTTCAGGTTTTTGCGGCGGAGCACCGGTGAGGCTCACCTTGGCATCGAGAGTTTTGCGGATCCTCTCATCGTCATTCCTGTGCTTGTCACAGGAATGAGGGTGGTGGAGAAGTTAAGCCGCGAGACCATCACAAATCACCCCCGATCAAGCACCCGGCAGACACGGGGCGCGACATCCCCGCCCTCCCCCGCAATCGCACGGCGGATATCGCGGCTGTTGAGATGCAGACTGCGACCGGCCGGCAAAGCCGAGCGTTTTATCTTGGCAAGGGCTGCGGCCGTAAAGGCAGCCTCATTCTCATGAAAATAGGCGAGCGCCGCTTCCCGTTCCGGGCTGACGCCAAGGACTGCCTTGAAAGCAAGGCGATGCACGGCGCAGAAAGCGCCGTGACCGGGAACGGCAAAACGCAGCGCATCGAGTTCCTCACTCCATTCGGCTGCGCCCTGCATGGTTTCAAGCCTGCTGGAAGCGCTTCAGGAAAAACGCGCTCAATGTTCCGAGCAAGGCCCAGAAGACAAAGCTGGTCACGGTGGCGGCGACGATGAACTGTCGTTCCAGCGGCAGCGGTGCCAGCGCATGTTCACCTTCCGGCGGCAGGGGCGCGCCCACCACATGTGGAGCAACGATCAACACCAGTGCGAGCACGATTGCCCAGGGTTCGCGGCGGAATGCGATCAGCGCAATGCCGCCTGCGGTCGCCGCAACCGTCGAAAGCCACCAGATTTGACGCGCCTCAAGCGCGGCCGCCGGGCTGCCCGGCAGTTCCGGCGGCAGGCCGATCATCGGCGCAAGCATGACGGCGGCAAAACCGGCCACACCCCACAAAAGGCCTTCGCGCCAGCCGGCATCGGTGCCGCGCAGCGAGATGAGGCCGGTCAGCACCAGCGCATAACCGATGGCGGTCAGCACGTTGGCGGCGACCGTATAGGCGGTGCGCTCGAAGCCGTCGGCCGGAGACCAGGCTTCCTCGTTATGTTCGTGCGCGGGAACGGCAGCGCCGGTCGTGGCCGGAGCATCATGGCTGTGGGGCGCTTCGCCACCGGCATTTTCATAGGTTTCCGCCTTCAGGATCAGCGGCGTGGTGCCGAAAGCCTGCATGGCCGAAACGGCGAAGCCGCCAACGATGCCGACGAGGACGGCAGTAAAAACGATATTGCGAAAGAACGACATGCTTTTTCCCCTCAATGGCAAGGGAAAGCATTGGCATGACGCGTGTCATGCGCGGCGTTGTGAACGGCTTCCACATGCGAAAAGCCGACAAAACCGACGACGAACAGACCAAGCACGATCGCCGTCAGCGATTGCGCGAAGCTGCCCGTTTTTGCTGAAACGGCGGCATTTGCCGTATTCTGGTTGATGGACATGGTGACCCCTCTTACGGCGCGACCCCGCGCCTTTAGACGCGGCGGAACGGCAAACGCCGTGCAGCCGCATGCGATACACTTCACCACGGGGATACGAGACTGACACAGGGCGGCACGTTCAAGCACCACCACCCTGAAATTCCGCTCTTCCGGACACCCCGCCGGCATGGACATTTCCGTGATGGCAGGTCTCCTGGCTTACGGGTCAAAACCTGAAACACCTTCCCGGCATTGCCCTCGCCCATATCCGGCGAGATGCTTACCAGTGGCATTTCGTTTCAGGCTCTCCGCTCACAGTTGCGGGGGCAGCCACGAATGAGGATGTCTCCCTATCGTGTTCCCTTTTCACCTTCCGGAACGCCCGGAAGGAACCATCACAGGATCGTTATCCGATGGGTGTGGGTGGGAGTCAATGGCAGGCCGGCGTGAGAATTGCGCGCCGCGGCTGGATGCCGGATCAAGTCCGGCATGACGGCAAAGGGCTACCGTGCCGGGATGGCCTTCAGATAGGCGGCGATCGCATTGCGGTCTTCGGCCGTCAGATGCGCCATATTCTGCTGCACCTTGACCATGGAGCCGCCGACGCTGTCGAATTCCGGGGTGAAGCCGGTTTCCAGATAGTTGGCAATATCGGCCGCCTCCCAGCTTCCGACGCTCTGCGAGCCGGGGGTGATATCGGGAATGCGGCCCTCGCCTTCGGGATTTGGACCACCGGCCAGCCATTTGCCATCGAGAAAACCGCCAAGCGCATTGCGCGGCGTGTGACATTCGCCGCAATGGCCCGGGCCTTCCACCAGATATTGGCCGCGCAGCAATTCGGCATTGGCATCGGCAAGCTCGACGCGGGGTGGCGCGGATGTATCGAAATAGAGGAATTTCCAGCCGCCCAATGCCATGCGCATGTTGAAGGGGAACGGCAGTTCGTGATCCGGCGCGTCATTCTGGCTGGCGGGCAGAACCCGCAAATAACCGAAGAGATCGTTGATGTCCTTCTGCGTCATGCGGGCATAGGAGGCGTAAGGGAAGGACGGATAGAGATGTTCGCCGTTCTTGCCGACGCCGCGCGTCATCGCATCGCCGAATTCCGAAAGCGTCCAGCCGCCAATGCCATGCTGCGGATCGGAGGAAATATTGGGCACATGGAAGGTGCCGAAGGGGCTTTTCAACGCTTGCCCGCCCGAAAGCGTCAAAAGCGCATCGCCCTTGGCATCTGGTGCCGCATGGCAACTTGCGCAGCCGCCCGCCCAGAACAGCGTTTCGCCATTGGCAAGGTCCGGCTCGCCAAGGCTCACCCAGTGGCTGGGTGCCTGACGCACAGGCGCGGTCACCCAGGCGAAAATGCCGAAACCGGCAATGGCCGCCACCGCGATCCCGCCCGCGAGCTTCGTCCAAATGGAGGCCATGACCCCTCTCCCCATTATCACCTGATGAGATCAGGCGTCATTCCCGCTGAAAAAAACGCCGCCGGGAAGCGGCGTTCTTATTAGGATCACTTCTTCAGACGGTAGGTCTGGTGGCACGCACCACAATCGGCACCGAGGGTCTGCATGGCGGCGGTGACGCCTGCCTGATCGGCGGGAAGGCTGGCGAGGACCTTGTCCGCATCGGCACCGAGCTTGGCGGCCTTGGACTTGAAGTCATCGAAATTTTCCCAGATCGCGGGTGCCGCAGCACTGCCGGTCTCGCTGCCCGGGGGAAACTGGTCGGGGAAAGCCTTGGCGTTGGTGCTGATGGTCGTCACGGCAGCCTTTACGGCTTCGGCGTCATAAGGCTTCTGGCCCTTGGAGATGGCAGCAAGCGCCCCCATGGAGCCGCCGATCTGCTTCATCATGCCTTCACGTTTTTCGACTTCGCCGGCAGCGTAGACCGCTCCGGCGCAAAGACAGCCGAAAAGCATGGCCGCCGCGATGGTTTTCAGTTTCATACACTCTCTCCTTGATTCCGGCAGATGCCGAACGCGCGATAACGGCGCGAGGATGCCCTTTCCGCATGGCGAAAAGAAGTCACATTGCAGTGAATTTCCCCAAGAAAACAGAAGTCTAGGAGAGTGCTTCCCAAAGCGTAACCAGGGCTGCGGCAATCAGCATGAAACCGGCGGCGCGGCCGATGAAAATCGTCGCGGCAGGCGAGGAAACGAGCCATGCCCGGCTTTTATCCGCCGTCAGCGCCAGAGCGCCATAGACCGTGAACTGCGTGATGGCCACCATCGCGCCCATTACCAGCCCCTGCATCCAGATTGGACCATAGTCGGGTTTGAGGAATTGCGGATAGATCGCCATCATGAAGAGATAGGCTTTCGGATTGGAAAGGCAGGTGAGCACGGCCCGCCAGAACGCCTTTCTGACAGAGGCGCTCGCCTGCGCCTCATCGCCATTGACGGTGATGGCGCTGCGCATCAGGCCGACGCCGATCCAGACCATGTAAGCGGCGCCGGCGACCAGCAGCGGCAGGAACAGCGACGGCATCCAGGCGGCAAGCATGCCGACGCCCAATGCACCGTAAAGTGAATGCACCATGCCGCCGGCGCTCATGCCGCTTGCGGCGGAAAGCCCGGTTCTTTTGCCACCCGTCAACGCACTTGCCAGCACGAACAGCATATCCATGCCCGGCAGGATGATGATGCCGAACAGGACCAGAAAGAAAAGCCAGAGATTTTCGGCGTAACTCATGTCAGTATCTCCCAAAACAGTTTTCGACACATTCGGGAAAACTCATGTTTCTCAATGTGTTTTGCTGCTTATAGGAAAAGCCAACTGACAGCGTTGTGTCAGTTGCGTTGGGAAACCACCGGGAAAAACGGCAATGCGCAAGGCATCGAGACTGTTCGAGATCATCCAGATCCTGCGGGTGGCGCGCAGGCCGATCACCGCGCAGACCATTGCCGAGGCACTGGAGGTCACGGTGCGCTCGGTCTATCGCGATATTTCGGCCCTTCAGACCATGCGCGTGCCGATCGAAGGCGAACGCGGCGTCGGTTACATACTGCGTCCCGGCTTCAACCTGCCGCCGCTGATGTTTTCCATCGAGGAGACGGAGGCGATCGTGCTTGCGCTCGCCATGGTCGCGCGCACGGGCGACACTGAATTGCGGCAGGCGGCCAAAAAGGTCAGCGACAAGATTGCGGCATCCCTGCCCGAACCCCTGTCGAAAACCCTGTCGGCCAATGCCCTGCACGCCTGGGGCAGCATCGCGCCCTCACCCGCCGGCGTCGATCTTGCCATGGTCAGGCGGGCGGTGCGCGACGAGGAGCGGTTGGACATAACCTATGGCGATGAAACCGGCGTGGAGACCCGGCGACAGATCCGGCCCATCGCCACGATCTATTATTCGGAGACGACCAATATCGTCGCCTGGTGCGAACTCAGGCAAGCGATCCGCAATTTCCGCTCCGACCGCGTTCTGACCTGCAAGACAACCGGCAGCTTTTTCAAGATGGAAGGCGAAAGGTTGCGGCAATTGTGGATGAGCGGCTGGCAGAGCAATCAGCTGGGGACTTCGGAACGAACGACGAATCAAGCCGGCGCGTAAAAGCACCTGATTTAGCGCGTCTTTCAACCTTCGTTCTGTGTCGGGGCCTCCGTCTCAACCGTCATTCCTGTGACAGGGACAGTAATGACGGTTGAGAGGGTGGTGCTGACTTCAAAGCACGGCAGCGTTATGCCGCAAATGCTCCAGCACCCTATCGTCCTCGCGCCCGAAACCGCGGATGACGATTCGGTCGGCAAACACATCGGCAATGGCGAAGGTGTTCTGGTCGGGCGTATCCACCATGCCCTTAAAGTTGACGAAGTGAGTGTTGCCCTGCACCCCGTAATTGCCCTCATGATTATGGCCGCTGAACCATGCGACGACCGAAGGGTGTACATCAAGAAGATCGAGGATTCGAGGCGCGTCCCACATATTATGGGCGTTGTTCGGATAGACCGGATAGTGGCAGAGAATGACCACTTTTTCACCCGCCGCATCCGCCTTTTGCAGAACGGTCCGCAGCCATTCGAACTGTTCGTCGCTGAGCGACGCATTCCAGTCCTGCGCATTGATCGCACCCACCTCTTGCAGGCGCCTCAGACGCTCTTGCGCCAGCGTGCGGCGCGGATCGCCCGGCGGCGGGGCAAACAGGCTGACCTCGTTGCCGTCAAGCACCACGAAACGTATCTCACCGATGGTGAAATCGTGCCAGGGCGACGCCATGCCGAGGCGGGAATGGATGGCGGACAGGTGTTGGGCGGCAACGGCGAAATCGTGATTTCCCGGCAGCATCACCGAAGGGTGGCGAAGCTGCTCGTAGACGCCAAGGATCGCATCGAAATTTTCAAAACCGCGATCGATGATATCGCCCAGCGTTACCACGAAGGCCAGTTCCTCGCGATTGAAGGCGTCGATCGCTTCGCCAAGCTTTTTCGGGCTTTCGGCATAATACCGGCCCATATCCGGGCGGGGTTCGGCATCGGCATATTGGGGATCGGCAACGATGCCGAATGAGAAGAGCGGTGTGGTTTTTTCAGTCATGATGCGCCGCGATAAACCGGGCGGATGACAGGCTTGTGACAAATGGGAGCGACACGCTGGATTGTCGACCTCAAAAGCAGAACACCCGGCCTTTGGGGGCCGGGTGCTCAGAAAATTACAATCCGCAAAACTTACTTGGAAGCGGCTTCGTAACGCTCCAGGACGTAGTCCCAGTTGATGAGGTTGTCGACGAAGGCTTCGAGGTACTTCGGACGCAGGTTGCGGTAGTCGATGTAGTAGGAGTGTTCCCACACGTCGACGCCAAGGATCGGTTCTGCGCCATGAACCAGCGGGTTTTCGCCGTTCGGGGTCTTGGAGATTTCGAGCTTGCCGTTCTTGACGGAAACCCATGCCCAGCCGGAGCCGAACTGCGTGGTGCCGGCAGCGATGAAATCAGCCTTGAACTTGTCGTAACCGCCGAGATCGGAGGCGAATGCCTGTTCCAGCTTGCCCGGCAGCTTGTTGCCGCCGCCGTCCTTCTTCAGCCACTTCCAGAAATGGACGTGGTTGTAATGCTGGGCAGCATTGTTGAAGAGACCAGCATTGGTGCCAAAGGACTTCTTCACGACTTCCTCAAGCGAAAGGTCGGAAAGACCGGCTTCCGCCGCCAGCTTGTTGCCGTTGTCGACATATGCCTTGTGGTGCTTGTCGTGATGGAACTCGAGCGTCTCGCGCGACATGTATGGTGCAAGCGCGTCGTAGTCGTAGGGGAGTTCAGGAAGTTCGAAGGCCATGGTTTTTACTCCTTTTTGCAGCGGGTTACCGCTCCTAGAAACCGTGTGAGCGGACCATAGGAGCGAACCTCTGTTTGGGCAACCTGTGAAATATCAAAATGTTCCGACAAAAGAGAAAATTCCTCTCAAGCCAGCCGCCACCACATTTGTTTCACAACCCTGGCGTACTGTTTTCCACCCTATCGGTTCGCTTTTGATGAAATTGCAGGAAGGAAATTCCATGACCCGCCCCATGATCCATCGCGCGCTGCTTCTCGCCGCCTTCTCCTCGCTGGCGCTACCCGCCGCCGCATCGTCTGACGATGCGTGGAAGGAATTCGTGGCGGATGTGCAGACGGCGTGCCTTGGTGCCGGCAAAGACATGATCGAGGACGCCAAGGTGGTGGTCGATCCGGTGGGCAGCGAGAATTATGGCCTCGCCGTCCTCACCGGCAAGGCCAAGGGCGCGGATGCGACGATCAGCCATATCTGCGTTTACGACAAGAAGACCAAGGCCGTCGAACTCGGCAGCGAGCTTGCCGGCGATACGCTGAAGGTTGAAATCCCTGGTTCCACCAAGCCCTGAGGTTTCAGAAACGGGGCGTGGTGTCGCCATCGCCCAGCGCGCGCTGCATCAGCACCGTGTCCAGCCACTGGCCGTGTTTCCAGCCGATGGACTTGAATGTGCCGACATGCTCGAAACCGGCGGCGCGGTGAACCCCGATGGAGGCGGCGTTGGCGCTATCGCCGATGACCGCAATCATCTGCCGGAAGCCGCGCGAAGTCGCATCCTCGATCAGCGCATCGAGCAGCTTGCGGCCAATTCCCATGCCCTTCATGGCCGGATCGATATAAACGGAATTCTCCACAGCAGCACCATAGGCCGGACGCGGGCGATAGGCGCCGGCATAGGCATATCCGGCTATCTTTCCGTCGATTTCTGCGACGAGATAGGAGTAGTTGCCTTCCACCAGCAATCGGCGGCGCTCAATCATCATATCCACGCTTGGCGGATCGATCTCGAAGCTGGCGCGGCCATGCAGCACGGCATCCCGGTAGATTTCGGTAATGGCTGGAATATCCGCCTCCTCGCAGGGGCGGATGGTAAGGCTGGAAATTGTGGGAAGGGTCATTCTCGTGTCCTGTGGTCATTCACGGCATTATTGTGCATTGCGGCTCAGTCAAAATAAAGATTATCTGTCTTATACAAACGATAAGGTTTTCTTTGATGATGGACCTCGATCTGCGGCAGGTGCGCAGCTTCATGGATGTCGCCGATCTCGGCAGCTTTTCCGCCGCAGCCGACAAGGCGGGGCTGACGCAGCCGGCCATCAGCCTGCACATCCGGCTGCTGGAAAAGCAGCTCGGTGTGCGGCTGATCGAACGGGTCGGCAGGCGCGCGCAGCCGACGGCGGCGGGCCGGGACTTTCTCATCCATGCAAGACGGATTGCGGAAGAAGTGGCGCATGCCATCGATACCGTAGCCCCTCATCGCAGCGGCGTGACGGGACGCCTGCGCATCGGCACGGGCGCCACCGCCTGCATCTATCTTCTGCCGCCAGTGCTGGGCAAAATCCGCCAGGTGATGCCGGGGATAGACATCGTCGTGCAGACCGGCAATACCCACGATATACTGAGGCTTCTCGAAGCCAATACGATCGATGCGGCGGTGGTGGCCCTGCCGGCCAGCGGCCGCAGCCTGGATATCAGCGACATCCATCTCGATGAACTGGTTGCGGTTTTCCCGCTTGGCACCATCAGCGACGCAACAATCCTGAATGCCGAGACGCTTTCGACACAGCCATTGCTGCTTTACGAGGGCGGCAATACGCGCAAGCTCGTGGATCAATGGTTTTCGGCAAGCGGCCGCACCGTGCAACCGGCCATGGAACTGGGCAGCGTCGAGGCCATCAAGAAACTGGCCGGCGCGGGCCTTGGCCTTGCCATCGTGCCACGCATGGCGATGGAGCATGAAGGTGGTGCATCGGGGCTTGAATGGCGCTCGCTCGAGCCGCCGCTCGAACGGCGGATCGCCCTTGCCCTCAGACGCGACAAGCACATGACCGCGCCACTAAGGGCGCTCGCTGCTGCATTGCCAAACCTGCAGAAACGATGAAGCCCGCGTCGATTTCGGACGCGGGCTTCGATCTGTTGGTGCTTGCGACTTTTTGTTTCGTCATGCCGGACTGGATCCGGCATCCAGCCACGGCGCGTCTGCGCCGTGAGAAGAGTCGTACGCGATCAGAGAACCGATCGCGCTGGACCCCGAAGCCAAAGGCAATCTCGTCCTCAGAACTCGGTCCAGTCATCACCCTTCACGGCCAGCGCGGCATTGCCACGCGAAGCAGTGACCGGGCGGGATCTGGACGGCTGGGAGACAGGTGCACGTGCGGGGCTTGCCTCTCGCATGTGCCTTGCCGTCTCGCGCAAGGCGGAGGTCTGCTGGCCGAGCTGGAACTGCGCCAACAAAGCCTGGAGATTGGCACATTCCTGCGCAAGACCCGCACCGGCCGCATTCATTTCCTCGACCATCGCGGCGTTCTGCTGCGTAGCCTGATCCATGTGGTTGACGGCGGTGTTGACCTCGGAGAGACCGGCGGACTGTTCCTGCGCCGCGGTGGCGATGGCGTCCATATGGGTGTTAACGGACAGTACGAGCTGCTCGATCTCGGAAAGCCCGACGCCAGTATCGGCGACAAGCTTCACGCCCTCACCCACCGCAACGGCGGACGTGTTGATGAGCTGCTTGATTTCCTTGGCAGCCTTGGCGGAACGCTGGGCCAGTTCGCGCACTTCCTGTGCAACGACTGCAAAACCCTTGCCCGCATCGCCAGCCCGCGCCGCCTCGACGCCGGCATTCAGCGCCAGAAGGTTGGTCTGGAAGGCGATTTCGTCAATAACACCGATGATCTGGCCGATCTGGCGCGAGGAATGCTCGATGCGTTCCATGGCGGAAACGGCATCGCGCACCACCTTGCCGGAAAGATCGGCCTTTGCCCTTGCCTCACGCACCGTGTCGCGCGCATCGCTTGCCCGCTTGGAGGTGGCCGAAACATTGGCGGTGATCTCTTCCAGCGCGGCAGCGGTCTCTTCCAGAGAGGCAGCCTGCTGCTCCGTGCGGCGGGAAAGATCGTCCGATGCCGACGAAACCTCGTGAGCGCCGCCATTTACCGTCTGCACGGACTGGCCGACACTTGTCAGCGCTTCGCGCAGTTGAACGACGGAGCTGTTGAAATCGTGCCGCAGCGCCTCGAATTGCGGTGCGAACGGCGTGGCGATCTCGCAGACCATGTCGCCGGAAGCGAGACGACGAAGACCGCCCGCCAGCGAACCCGTGGCCTGATTGAGCCGTTCTTCGGCCTCGGCCTCGGCGCGCTGCTGCAACTCGATACGGTCCCGCTCGGCCCGCTCGCGGTTGGCCAGGGCTTCGGATTCCAGCTGCCTGTTGCGGATTGCCGCCTCGCGGAAGATTTCCACGGCGCGGGCCATCTCGCCGATCTCGTCGCCGCGTTTTGCGCCGGCGACATCGATCGAAAGATTGCCGCCCGAAAGCTCCATCATCGCGTTGGTCAGGCGGCTGATCGGCCGGGTGACGCGGCCGACGATGACGGCAAGCGAGAGGATACAGAGCGCCAGCGTCGCGATGAAGACGACGAGATAGATCATCGCATCGATGAAGGCGTCCTGTTTGGCCTGTGCGGCATTTGCGTCCAGAACATCCATGGCGGCAGAAGCGATTTTCGCGATCGTGCCGAGGTTTTCGGTGACGGTGGTGCGCCAGCTGTCCATGGTGAAGGCAGGCGTGCGACCATTCATGAGATCGTCGATGAGCTTGGCGCGCTGCGTGCTGAAATCGCCCTTGAAGTAAGTCTTGTCCGCCGTGGCGTAGATATCCTTGAGCGATTGCGGCGTCGATTCATGCGTAACCAGATCGCCGGTCGCTTTCCAGGCGAAAGCCGCACCGGCATCGAATGCGCCGAGTTGCTGCATCTCCTGCGCCGTCAGTGGACGGTTCTGGGCAACGGCAGCGTTGAGAATGACGGTGGCGCTGCCGCCAAGGGCACGGGCAGACCAGCCGTAGGAGCGCAACTGGATCAAACCGGTCTGGCCCTGATCGAGAGAGCGAACAGTGCCTTCAAGCGCCGTCGAGCCCGCCTCGAGCGAGGCGAGGAAATCGCCGCCGAGCGCCATGACCGTCTTGTCGAGCCCGCCTTCGCGCCGGTCGAGCGGCAGCGAAACGTTGGCGTCAACCTTCTTTCGCAATTCGACGAACTGCGCGTAGACATCTTTAACGCGCTTCAGCGGTGCCTGAAGCTGCGTGTCTTCAAGCGACGAAGACTGCGTGAGGAATGCCGTCATGGCAGCATCCACCTTCTGGCGTGCGGCCTGCACGCTGGCGACGCTGCCCGTCGATTTCGACGGATCGAGCGTCAGTGCCGTGGCGCTGTCGCCGCGTTCACTGCGGAAATTCAAAAGAGCGTTGAAAAGAAGCTTGTCGAGCGAGACGAGTTGCGCAACCTCTGAAAAGGTGCCGGCGCGATTGGCCGACCGCCACAACTCGTTTCCGACCAAACCGGCCAGCGCGAGGCTGATGGTAAGAAAAAATCCTACAAGTACATTACGAATGCTGAAAGACATCTGGCGGCCCTCGTTAGCCGGAAGGGAAGATGCTGCAAACTAAGTGTGGTTTGTCTAAAATTGGATTAAATTCCCCTCAGTTTTCGTGGGAAAATACTGCACTGCAAAAACAAAAGGCCACGGCAAGCCGAACGCCTGCCATGGCCCTGATCGAAATACCTGTCAGCTTTGCCCACCAGACAGAAAATCACATTCGATTTTCGTCCGTAACGATGCGCAGATCAAAGAGAGTCAGAGCGTCCGGCGGGACGCACGGCGCTCTAGACGTCTGCGCCGAGACGTGCCCAATCCATGTAAAGATCGAGCGCCTTGCGGGCGACCGGGCCTGCCTGCAATGCGCGGTCATCCAGTTTCACAACAGGGGAAACCTTGGAATAATTGCCCGAGCAGAAGATTTCATCCGCCCCGCGGAAATCCTCGACCGACAGGGTAGCTTCGCGCACTTCGAAACCGGCCTGGCGCAGAAGGCTCATCACCCGCGAACGGGTGATGCCGGCAAGGAAGGTGCGGTTCGGAACCGGGGTGAAGACGACGCCGTCCTTGACCATGAAGACGTTGGACGATGCCGATTCAGCGACATTGCCGTTCATGTCGCACATCAGGGCGTTGTCGAAACCGCGTGCACGGGCTTCCAGAATGGCGCGGCCGCTATTGGGGTAAAGGCTACCGGCCTTGGCATCCGTCATCGCGGTTTCCGGTGAAGGACGGCGCAGCGGCGAGACGGTGAGTGTCAGCGATGCGCCGGCATTCATCGGCGCTTCGAAAAGGCACAGCGCAAAACGGGTGGAATTGGCATCGGGCGCGACGACGCTGCCCGGCGAACCGTGTTCTGCCCAATACATCGGCTTGATGTAGATTTCAGTCTTGCCGTCGAATTTATTGACGCCTTCCAGCGCCAATGCCTCGATCTCTTCCGCCGTCATGGTCGGCTTCATGCCCATGTTAATGGCCGAGCGGTTGACGCGCTGGCAATGCAGATCGAGATCGGGAGCCACGCCATCGAACCAGCGCGCGCCGTCAAACACCGTGGAGGCCAGCCACATGGCATGCGAGGTCGGGCCGATGAGCGGCGGATTGCCGGGCAGCCATTGACCATCAACATAGGTCCAGGTGGTTGATCGGGGTGCGGTATCGACGGTCATGACTGTCTCCTGTCTTGAGCATCTCCGCCTTTCTGCAAAAAGCGAAAGAGCTCCATCTTTTTCGTCCTGCCACATTGCCGCACGCAAAACCGCTTCGCACTTTTGCTGGCAATGCTCTGAAATCGGCGGGAGTGAATGCCTCTGACCGGGTGAGGTCAAGTTTTAATTGCCACCATGTCTTATTTTGATGGAAAATAACAAATGCATGCCCTGACAAAGACGTTTTGTGAGGCGAAACAAAAGGTTGATGAATAGATCCATCACAATAATTCATGCATTGGATGATGGCGGGGGGATTTCGCCCATGCGATGCTGGCAGTCTGACGGCGCTTGCAACGCCCCTTACCATTCTTGTTCGCCGATCCGAATGCAACACGTCAGCAGGAGAAAATCATGGCATGGTCCGCCCAGCAATATCTGAAATTTGAAGACGAGCGGACACGCCCGGCAAGGGATCTTCTGGCGCAGGTGCCGCTGGAGCGCGTGCTGAACGGTTACGATCTGGGCTGCGGCCCGGGCAATTCCACCGAGCTTTTGACCGATCGTTACGGCGTTAACGTCATCACCGGCATCGACAGCGACGACGACATGCTGGAAAAGGCGGCGGACCGGCTGCCCAACACCCGTTTCGGCAAGGCCGATCTCGGCAACTGGCGGCCCAGCCAGAAGGCGGACCTGCTTTATGCAAATGCGGTGTTCCAATGGGTGCCGGATCATCTTGCCGTTCTTTCGCAGCTGATGGACCAGCTGGAAAGCGGCGGCGTTCTTGCCGTGCAGATGCCTGACAATCTGCAGGAGCCGACACATCGCGCCATGGAGGAAACGGGAGCAGACGGCCCCTGGAAGGACAAGTTTGCGGATGGCAAATTACGCCGCAAACCCCTGCCCGCGCCATCAGCCTATTTCGATGCGCTGACACCGAAATCCGCGCGGGTGGATGTGTGGCACACCATCTACAACCACCCCATGAAGGATGCGGAAAGCATTGTGGAATGGGTGAAGGGCACGGGTCTGCGCCCCTATCTTGCCGCCGCCGGCGCGGAACACCGCGAGGCCTTCCTCAACGACTATACCAGGCGCATCGCAGCCGCCTATCCGCCCATGGCAGACGGCCGGCTGCTGTTGCGTTTTCCGCGCCTGTTCGTGGTGGCGGTGAAGAAGTAGCGTAGTTTTCGCCTCCCCTCATTCCTGTGCCTGTCACAGGAATCCAGCCAGCCCAAGTCCTTGGGCTGAAAAGGCTCTCTCGCCGCGCAGACGCGCGGCGGCTGGATTCCTGTGACCAGCACAGGGATGAGGAGAGCTTAGAGTACGACATGGCTACGACACTATTTAGCCAATCGGCCTCAACGCATTATCTCTAACCCGCGAAGGCGTAGACCCTCAGACGATGGCCGTCGGGGTCGGCCGCAGTGAATGTGTAGCCGAAGTCCATCGTGCCGGGCTGCTGCAAAATGGCGATGCCCTTTGTCTTCCAGTCGGCGAAGGCTTCATCCACCTGCGCATCACTTTCGACGCGGAAGGCAAGCTCGCCGCCACCGCCCGTTAACGATGCCTTCGGCTCCACCGTATGCCTCGACCAGAGGCCGAGCTTCATGCCGTTTTGAAGCACGAAGAGGGAGAATGTCGGAGAGGCTTCGACCGGCTCTGCGCCGAGCAGGGCTTTATAAAATTCCGTGCTGGCCGGCGGGTTGTCGACGTAGATAATGGTGAAATCGGGGTGGGTCATGGCTGTTCTCCTTGAGTTGCGGATGAACAGGTTCTAGCCTCCCGTGCTGTCAGTTTTTGTCAGCATGATTTTGTTGCCGTCGCTGTTTTTCCCGCTCGCGCCAGTCCTTCAGCAGGGACTGGCGGCGGCGGGGATAACGCTTGTCCAGAGGGTTGAAGCTCTCGATGCGGTCGGCCCGGAAACTGCGGAAATCCTGCCGCGTCTCGCACCATGCCAGCACCACCCGCACCAGATCGAAAAAAGCGAGCGCGAAGGGCCAGATCACCCGCTCCGTCAATTCTCCCTTCTCGTCGCGATAGGTCATCACGACCTTGCTCTCCTTGCGAATAATATCGCGAATGGCGGCGAGATCGACGTGGATGGTGGCCATGGCCTGCCCGGGGCCGACAAGCAGGGTGGAATTATCGAGTTCCTCACGCAGGGCATCGGGCAAAACGGCGGCGATCTTGACGAGTGCGGCGCGGGCGGCCTGCGCCAAGCCCTCATCGGCACGGCCCGCGACCCATCGCGACCCGAGCACAAGCGCCTCGATCTCCTGCTGCGAAAACATCAGCGGCGGCAGCAAAAAACCGGGACGCAGCACATAACCCACACCCGCCTCGCCCTCGATGTCAGCACCCTGCGCCTGAAGCGTTGCTATATCGCGGTAAAGCGTGCGCAGGCTGACGCCGGTTTGAGCGGCCAGCGCCGTACCGCTGACCGGCATGCGGTGGGCGCGCAGGATCTGCAACAGATCAAGAAGCCGTTGTGAGCGCGACACGCGTGGTTCCTCCACATTCCGATCATGCCATCTACGACGTTTCACCATCGACTGGTAGCCTCGCGCACAGCGCCTCGCAATGGCGAGACGCTTGAAACCAATGGCGCTGACACCAGTTAATAAAAGACCGCTTCCCCATCCGGCAGTCCTTGCCGGCCATGTTTGCAATAAACAGGAGAGACATGCATGTATGACGTCAACGCGAATGGCGCGAACATTCCCGCCCTCGGTTTCGGCACCTTCCGCATTCCGGAAGAGGATATGAGGCGCATTTTGCCGGAGGCGCTGAAACTCGGTTTCCGCCATGTCGATACGGCGCAGATCTACAAGAATGAAGGTGCGGTTGGCGAAGTGATCGCGAAGTCCGGCATTTCCCGGCACGATATTTTCCTGACCACCAAGGTCTGGGTGGACCGCTACCACCACGCTGATTTTCTCGCCTCCGTCGATGAAAGCCTGCAAAAGCTGAAGACGGATTATGTCGATCTACTGCTGCTGCACTGGCCTAAAAGCGATGTGCCGCTGGCGGAAAGGATCGGCGCGCTGAACGACGTGCGCAAGGCCGGAAAGGTGCGCAATATAGGCATTTCCAACTTCAACGTGGCGCTGACGGAAGAGGCGGTCAAACTCTCCGACACGCCGCTTGCCACCAACCAGATCGAATACCATCCCTATCTGGACCAGACGAAGGTGATTGCGGCCGCGCGCCAACACGGGCTTTCGGTCACTGCCTATTATCTGATGGCGGATGGCAAGGTGCCTGATGATTCGGTTCTGAAGGATATTGGTGCAAGGCACGGCAAGACGGCCGCACAGGTGGCGCTGCGCTGGGCGGTGCAGCAGCCGGATGTCGTGGCGCTTTCCAAGACCGCAACCGAAAGCCGCCTCAAGGAGAATTTCGACATTTTCGATTTTGCGCTCTCGGAAGAGGAAATGCAGGCGATCCACGCGCTTGCCAAACCCGATGGCCGCATCGTCAACCCCGGTCACCTCGCGCCCGACTGGGACGATTGACTGCGTGAACCCGGTCCGGTCTCACCGCTGCGTCAACGCCAGTTTCGCCCCGAGCGCCACAAACGCGGCGGCGAAACTGCGTCTCAGCCAGGTGAGTACGGCCGGGCGCGCCACAACCTGCCGCCTGACCGAGGCGGCAAAACAGCCGTAAAGCGCAAAGACCAGAAACGTCATGGCCATGAAGATCAGCCCGAGATCGACCATGCGCCACGTCGGAGAAACCTCATCAGGCGCGATGAATTGCGGCAGGAAAGCAAAAAAGAAGATCGACAGTTTCGGGTTCAGGAGATTGATGAGGATAGCCTCACCGATGACCCGCCCCGCCTTGCGGTGCTCCTGCTTGTCGTCGATCTTCAGCGCCCCATCTTCCCGAAGCGTGTTCCACGCCATGTAGAGCAGGTAGGCGACACCCAGATATTTGATCACGCCGAAGGCAAGGGCGCTCGCATGCAGAATGGCGGCAAGTCCGGTGATGGCGGCCAGCAGATGCGGCACGATGCCGAGCGTGCAGCCGAAAGCCGCGACGACGCTCGCCTTCGACCCTTGGGACAGGCCGGCGGCCAGCGTGTAAACCACGCCTGTTCCGGGAGAAGCGGCGATGATCAGGGATGTGATGAGGAATTCGGGCGTCATGGTTTCTGCAAGTCCTGTTGAACGGAGGACAGGAGCTTGACTGTGTCCGGCGCGGGGGTCTTGGATGAAATTGCAGCGTTGAGGCTTGGAGGCTCGCGTCTGTAGCCCTATTACCCCAACCTGCCCTACGAAACCGCTGCCCTATACGCCGCAGGCGTCACCCCGAACTGCCGTGCGAAAAACCTGTTCAAATGGCTCTGGTCGGAGAAACCGGCGAAAAACGCCACATCGGCGGGTGGAGCACCCTTGGCCAGCGCACCCCGTGCCAGATGCAGGCGTCGCTGCAAAAGGTAGCTGTGCGGCGTCAGCCCCGTGGTCTTGCTGAAGGATCGCAGGAAGCGGAACTGGCTCATGCCGGCCTCCTGCGCCAGATCGGTTAGGCGCAATGGCCGGGCAGGATCGTCATCGATCCTGCTTTTCGCCCGCCTTATGCTATCGGGCGCTGCCGTCTGGCGTGGTGTTGCCACTGTTTCCATTGCACCCACGAGCAGCATAAGGAGGGTCTCGTCGCAGCGAAGGGTGTCACCCGGGCGATCAGTTGCCGTCACGGCTGAAAAAAGCGCGCGGAACCGGTCTGCCAGAGGCCTGATGTCGACCGGATAGGCGAATTCGAAAAAGCCGTGATCCTTTTCGATAATATCGGCAATGGCGGCCTGCACGATATCGATGTCGAGATAGATCATCCGCCAGGCGCGCCCGCCCTCTCCCAGCGGAATGCCGTCATGAACCTCACCCGGATTGACGGTGATGACATGGCCGGCTTCAGCCTCCACCATGCCGCGCCCGCTCAGCGATTTCTGCGCGCCGCGCTCCACAAGGCCGATGCCGAACTGGTCGTGCATGTGACGTGGAAAAGAGCGGTCGCTATCCGCAACCACGGCAGCAATACCGGGCATGGCGGTTTTCGGCATCAGGAATTGACGGCTGCCCATGAAAAGCTGGCGCTCCCTATAAAGAGCGCCACGCTATCACAGGCGATGCGTCCGAGACAGGGCCGGGCCTTTACGGATGCATGCCGTTGACCATCGAAAACACCTGATCGAAATTGCCGTTCTGCGCGGCGAAACGCAGCGGCTTGCAGCGTTCCACAACCACTTCCTTCTCATCCGGGCGACCGCCGAGAATGTCCATCACTTCCGAAATGAAGGCCTCGAGCGGCATGGCTCTTTCGTCGCTTGCCTGGCCTTCCCCCATCAGCGTCGTCTGCACATAGGGCGGCACGATTTCGATGACCTCAACCGAGGTTTCTTTCAGCTGTTCGCGAAGTGCGACCGAGTAGGCGTGGATGGCCGATTTGGTGGCGCTGTAGGTTGGGGTGACCACCATGGGCACGAAGGCCAAGCCGGAGGATACCGTCAGCACTGTCGCTTCAGGCTGCTTGAGGAAATACGGCAGCAACGCCGCCGTCAGGCGAATGGGCGCCAGAAGGTTGGTGGCGATGGTTTCCTCCGCCGTGTCCAGATAGTCCGGGGCCGAGGCGATGTCCTCCGGCCGCATGATGCCAGCATTGTTGATGACGGCGTTGAGCGTCGGATGTGTCTTGATGAGATTGTCGGCGAAAGAGCGGATGCCTTCGGCGTCGGTCGCGTCCATGACCATCGCGGCCATGCCGGGATTGGCGGCCGTTACCTCATCCAGCACATTCTGGCGGCGGCCGGAAATGACGACCTTGTTGCCCAGCCGGTGAAACGCTTCCGCCAGCGCCCGGCCGATGCCGGAGCCGCCACCGGTGATGAGAATGGTGTTGCCTGTCGTTTTCATCGAAAAATCCTTTGCCTGTTGGATGACGGGAAATTAGCGGCTATACTCTCCATTCGTAAGTAGGCACCCAAAAGAATTATACTTACCCAAAGGAGAGTGTGAGATGAAACGGTATGCCGCCGATCCCATGATCGAGAACAGGCGCAAGTCTCCGCCGCCCACGGAAACCGATCCGGTCATCGAGGCGCTGGTTGAGGATATCATCGCGAAAGTGGCGGACAAATGGACGATGCTGATCCTTGAGGTGCTGGAAGAGCATGGCACGCTTCGCTTTACGCAGATCGGCAGGCTGGTCGGCACCATAAGCCAGAAGATGCTGACGAAAACGCTGAGGCAGATGGAAAGCGACGGACTGGTGCGCCGCACCGTGCACCCCGTCATTCCACCGCATGTGGATTATGGCCTCACGTCTCTCGGAGAGACCCTTGGCAGCGCCTTTTGCGGCGTGTGGATATGGGCGGAAACCCACCATGCGGAAATAGAAGAGGCGCGGCGCCGATTCAATGAACAGCCGCCGCGCCCCGCTATCGAATAAAATGTCGCCTTAGGCGAACTGGCTGAGGCCCGGAACCGAAGCGATCACCTGATCGACAGTCTCATCGCCCGCGTGCTGGCGAGCAACGGCGATGGTTTCCTTGGCGAGCGTGGTGATTTCGCTCATGCCGATGCCCTGGCTCATCAGTTGCTGGCCGAGACCCATGATGCCGCCGCCGCCGATCGCGCTCATCAATCCGCCCAGCAGACCGCCGCCACCAGCGCCCTCGCCATTATACTGTGCCACGAGATCGCTGGCACCCGGAATGGCTTCGATCATGCGGGCGATCGGACCATCTGCCGCCTCGCGCTGGAGAAAACCCAGAATCATGCCAACAGCCTTTTCGGCCAGCGCAGGGTCTATGCCCGCCTTTGCGGCGATCTGGTCAACGACTTCGTTCATTCTTGCCTCCTGTTGAAAAACGACGCCAACACCGAATAACTGACGTTAACGTCAACGTAAAACAATCTCATGCCGCATTCAAGCGGGCGGCAGGCGGGTGCGGCAACTTTCATGAAGCGGTTTTTCTTCATCGCCATCAAGCAGTTGTTGCGCCTTGAAACTGTCCTTATAAGATCATCACAACCATACTATGAAAAGGCCGCTTTGGCAGTAGCGGCCAGAGGGTGCCGTAAAAGTTCAATTCGGACATGACCATCTTCAAATCGATCGCGATTTAAGGGGCATGCATCAGTCGCAGGAGAAAATGGTCGATGTTGCAGGACGGACAGATCTATATCGGGACCAGCCGCAATCCGGACGACAGCCTGAACAAGGGTGAATATCTGGAGCTGAAATTCGGCAACCGCCACGGCCTGATCACCGGCGCAACGGGCACGGGCAAGACCGTAACCCTGCAGGTTCTTGCCGAAGGTTTCTCGCAAGCCGGCGTTCCCGTTTTCTGCGCCGATATCAAGGGCGACCTTTCCGGCATCGCCGCCCAGGGCGAAGCCAAGGACTGGGTGCAGAAACGTGCCGAACAGATCGGTTTCACGGATTTTGCCTATGGCAAATCGCCGGTGATCTTCTGGGATCTCTACGGTGAAAAAGGCCATCGCGTTCGCGCCACCATTGCCGAAATGGGCCCGCTGCTGCTGGCGCGGCTGATGGATGCTTCGGAAGCCCAGGAAGGCGTGCTCAACATTGCCTTCAAGATCGCCGATCAGGGCGGGTTGCCGCTGCTCGATCTCAAAGACCTGCAATCGCTGCTGAACTACATGGGCGAGAATGCAAGTGCGCTGTCCAGCCAGTTCGGCCTGATTTCCAAGACCTCTGTCGGTTCGCTGCAACGCGGGCTGCTGGTTCTCGAACAGCAGGGTGCCGCAAACTTCTTCGGCGAGCCGGCGCTGAATATTGCCGACATCATGCGCGTCGGCACGGACGGGCGTGGCACGGTTTCGGTTCTCGCCGCCGACAAGCTGATGATGAACCCGCGCCTTTACGCCACCTTCCTGTTGTGGATGCTCTCGGAGCTCTTCGAGGAACTGCCGGAAGTGGGCGACCCGGAAAAGCCGCGTCTGGTGTTCTTTTTCGATGAGGCGCATCTGCTGTTTAACGACGCGCCAAGGGTGCTCGTCGAGCGCGTGGAGCAGGTGGTGCGGCTTATCCGCTCCAAGGGTGTGGGCGTCTACTTCGTGACGCAGAACCCGCTGGACGTGCCGGAAACCGTTCTTGCCCAGCTGGGCAACCGCGTGCAGCATGCGCTTCGCGCCTATACGCCGCGCGAGCAGAAGGCTGTGCGCACCGCAGCCGATACGTTCCGCCAGAACCCCGCCTTCAACACAGCCGACATCATCACCACGCTCGGTACGGGCGAGGCTCTGATTTCGACCCTGCATGACAAGGGCGCGCCCTCCATCGTCGAGCGCACCCTTGTGCGGCCGCCCTCGGGCCGCGTCGGGCCGCTCACCGACGCCGAGCGCAAATTGCTGATGGATACCGGCTCGCTTGCCGGTCAATACGACAGGGACGTGGACCGGGAATCGGCCTTTGAAATCCTCAACGCACGCGCCCAGAAGGCTGCGGAAGCCGAAGCCGCCAAGCGCGCGGAAGAGGAAAATGCCTCCAGCCAGTCCGACAGTGCCTCGGGACGCTGGCGCCTGCCCGGTTTCGGCGACGAGGAACCCACAAAGGCCTCCACCACCGGCGCCCGCAAGACGAGCGGTTATCAGCGCGAAACCGTGATCGAGGCGGCAATGAAAAGCGCCGCCCGCTCGGTTGCCACATCCGTGGGCCGCGCCATCGTGCGCGGCATACTGGGAAGCCTGAAGCGTTAAAACAGATAAACCGCCCGGCCTTGATCAGCCGGGCGGTTTTTATCCTGTTAGCGTGACGGTTGGTTCACGGCTCGCGATAGAAAATCATGCCGCCGTGGTAGAGCACATCGTCGATGAACTCGCCATCGGCGGTAAAGCCGGTATCATCCCAATAGTCGATATGGTTGCCCCTCACCTCGTAACGCCCCTGATAGGCGCTTTTGCGTTGGCCGCGCGCCTCATCATAGCGGCCATCAGGCAAAAGTTCCTGACGGATATGGCCGTCGCCGGTGACCCACATGCCGATATAGGGGTGGCTTTCGGTCTGGGCCATCTTGTCCATATTCCCTTTCACGGCACGATCCTCCTGATGGTGGCCGGTATCGGCGGCGGCCGTTGCGAGTACAAGGGCAAGCGATGCCGAAACAATCTTCATTGTCCCGGTCCTCCCTATGCGGCGGTCGGGCGGACGACGATTTCATTGACGTCCACGTCGTCGGGTTGTTCGATGGCATAGCGGACTGCGCGGCCAATGGCGTCCGGCTTCAATGCTATGGCTCGGTAGCTTTGCATCAGCTCCGCAGCGGCCGGATCGGTGATGGTGTCGGCAAGTTCGCTTTCCACCACGCCGGGATGAACGCAGGTGACCCGCAGGTCGCGGTTTTCCTGTCGCAGCCCGTCCGAAATCGCCCGCACCGCAAATTTCGTCGCGCAATAAACGGCAGCCGTGGGCGAAACGGCCAGTGCGCCGATGGAAGCGATGTTGACGATGTGGCCGGAAGCACGCGCGGTCATCTCAGGCAGAACGGCGGCGACGCCATAAAGCACGCCCTTGATGTTGACGTCGATCATGCGGTCCCATTCATCGACCTTGAGGGACGACATCAACGATAGCGGCATGATGCCGGCATTGTTGACGATGACGTCGATCCGTCCGAACGCCTTGCGTCCCGCCTCGGCAAAATCCTCGACACTCTGCCTTTCCGTGACATTAAGGGGATGGACGACAACCTCAGCGCCCGTTTGGCGCAGTTCGTGGGCCAAAGCCTGCAAACGGTCCATGCGGCGCGCACCCAGAACCAGTTTCGCGCCTGCAGCGGCAAGTTCTCTGGCGATACCCTCACCTATCCCGCTCGACGCACCTGTTATGAGAATAACTTTGTTCAATGTCATGGCTTTCTCCTTGGCTTTACGGCCCGCTTTTTCGAGAGGAGGCCGTTGCAGGAAAGATAAAGCTTTGCCATTGTCGTGATAATTACCTCAATGATAACCTCCATGGATAGATTTACTAACCAATGAATGTTGATCTCAACGCGCTTTCCACCTTCTGCATGGTTGCCGAGGAACGCAATTTTCGGGCTACGGCGGACAGGCTCGGCGTAACACGGTCAGCCGTCAGCCAGACCATCCGCAGGCTTGAAGAAACGATGGGGATAGCGCTCGTTCAGCGCACAACGCGCAGCGTTAGCCTGACGGAAGCGGGGCAACAGCTTTACGCCGATGTTTCGCCATCCATCGGCAACCTCATGCAAGCGACACAGGCCGCCTCTTCCCTGAGTGGAATGCCTCGGGGGCAATTGCGGCTTGCCGTTTCCTCGATAGCGGAGCGCTTCTTGTCCGGGCCATTGCTGGCGCGCTTTGCTGAAATCCATCCGGAAGTGCAACTCGATATTGTCGTGACGGACGAGGAATTCGATATCGTCGCCGAACACTACGATGCCGGCGTGCGGCTGGGGGAGCTGATCGCGCAGGATATGATTGCCGTTCCGGTTTCCGGGCCGCAGCGGCAGCTCGCCGTCTGTGCCCCGCAATATCGAGATCGCGTCACCTTACCGACGCAGCCGCGCGAACTGATCCATCACAGATGTATCGGCTGGCGGCCTCGTCCGGACGTTGCGCCATATCGGTGGGAATTTGCCGAAAATGGCCGGGAATTCGCGGTCGCGGTGCAGCCGGACTTCACCACCAACGACATGCAGTTGATGATAAAGCTGGCCTGTGCCGGCGCCGGCATCACATTCGGCATGGAAGAGACCTTCCGTCCCTACCTGGAGAGCGGCCAGCTTGTTTCCATGCTGGAGGACCATTCTCCGACTTTTGCGGGATTTTATCTCTATTATCCCAATCGACGTCATCTTGCGCCGAAGCTCCGCGCCTTTATCGATCACGTTCGGCTACCGAGAAACCGGTAATCTGCCGGAGTAGCCTCCGGCAGATCGGTATATCAGCCCAGAAGGGTTACTTCTTCTGCGACAGCAGCGAGAAGAAAGCGCCCTGCGGGTCCTGGCAATTGACGATCCAGCTCTCGCCGGGAACCTCCATCGGGCCGTTGACGACCTTGCCGCCACCGGTGCTGACCCGGGTGATGGCGTCATCGATGCCGTCGACGTTGAAATAATAACCCCAATAACAGGTGGGCGCACCCGCCATACATTTCATCATGCCGCCGACGACCTTGCCGTTATGGGCGAAGATGCGATACGGGCCCATTTCTGCGCCCATGTCAAAATCATGGTCCTTGGTCCAGCCGAAGACCTCACCGTAAAAGGCTATGGCGTCGTCGACATTGTTGGTGGCAAGTTCGTACCAGCCGACGTGACCCGGCAGGTTCTGCGTCTCCTGCGGAAAACCGCCGGTTTCCATCGGCAGCGGCGTCATGATGCACAGAACCGCACCGGAAGGATCAGCCACCACGGCGAAACGACCGATCTCCGGGATATCCTGCGGCGGACGCCTGACCGAACCGCCCTTTTCCGCGAAAAGTTTTGCCGTGGCGTCCACATCGTCAACGCCGACATAACCGGTCCAGTTGGGAGGAATGCCCTGGCCCTTGTGTTCTTCGGTCAGTTCCATGATGCCGCCCATGCCTTTGCCATCGGCTTCCAGCACCAGATAGGGCATTTCCGGCGAACCGAAATCCTTGGTCTGCCAGCCGGCGACATGACCATAGAAGCGGGCACCCTGCTCCATGTCAGGCGTCATCAGTTCAACCCATATGAATTTTCCGTGTGTATCGGACATTGAATCTCTCCGGGGTTATGGCGTCATTTCTCTGGCGATCGGCCGCCGCAGGACGCGGCAGCGCATTATTCGGCGTGATCGGGCAAATTCCGGCGGGGCGTCACGCCTTGCGCTGGAACTCCGATGTCATGAAAGTCTTGAAACTGCCATCCGGCTGCCGGACGCTGCCGGAAAAGCTGCGGTTATTGTCGTCGTGCAGCACCAGCACGTCGCGATAGGTATCGATGCGGCCCGAACCGTCAAAGGCCGGTCCTTCCGCTTCGAGTGTTAGGGTCTTGCCATCATCTTCCAGCCAGCCCTTGTAAACCCAGAGATTGGTCATCATCGACCCCACCCAGGTGCCGACGAAATGGCCCTTGGCAGGGTCGAAACCCACGGTGATGACAGCCGTCATCTCCGTCCCGTCAGGCATCTTGCCGGTGCCGTGCCCGATGATCCACAGCCCGCCGATGGAGCTGACGGTTTTGGTGAACCGCTGGGCGGGGTCATCGGGATCGTATCCCTCATGCCCGGAACTGGCGGTCATGACCCAGTCGCCGACGATCCTGCCCAGGAACGCGTGTTCCTTCTGCGGCTTGGCATTTTCCATTGTCGTCTCCTCCTCCTCGTCCTATTTCAGTGGCAGCAAGACGCGGCCTTGGGCTCGTCCTCGTACTGGTCGTGCCGGCGCACCCAATCCATTACACCGTCTTCATTACGGCCTTTTGGCACCAGATCGAGCAGCATCAATGTACCGAGCGTCTCTTCCATGCCGCGGGCATAGGCGGAATAGCTATGGTAAATCCTGCCGTCCTCGCCCTTGGCGAAAATGCTGACGCCGTGCAGGTCCTTCAGGTCGCCCATCGGCTCGATCTCACGGTAATTGTAGGTGATCGCCCCGCTCTCGATATCCTCATCACGGAAGGAGGCCTGATAATCATAGTTGAAGTCGCTGCCGTTGGCCGAGACCCAAGGGAATTTCCAGCCCATGCGTTTTTTATAGGCCTCGATCTTTTCGAGCGGTGCGCGCGAGACCGCAACGAAACCCGCATCGCCGTGCTTCAGGTGAACCATCGCACCATCGACATGGTCGGCGAAAAAGGAACAGCCGGTGCAGCCCTCCTCCCAGTCGGGTGCCAGCATGAAGTGGTATACGATGAGCTGGCTGCAATTGCCGAAGAGTTCCTTCAGCGATTTCGGGCCGGACGGCGCGTCGAAAATATAATCTTTCGTCACCTCTTCCCATGGCAATGCGCGGCGCGCCTCGTTCAGCCTGTCGCGCGCGCGGGTCAATTCCTTTTCCTTCACCAGCAGATCGCGGCGGGCCGCAAGCCACTCCTCATTAGAAACGACGGGATGAGACATGATCTTTCCTCCTTGGATCCGTCTTTCACCACGGCACCACTCCGCTTCCATGGTGGGCGCCGCCTGTGTCTGCATTGAAAGCCAGGAAAACCGTCAGCAAGGCGACAGGTTCCGCTTGACTAATTACGTTGATATCAACATATATAGTCCATGTCAAACGCCAGCGTGATTCCTTTTTCGGCAACTCTTTTAGTGCGGGACTCCTGTCTTTGCCTGCATGCGCAACGTGCGGCGCGGGCGCTGGCGCGGCTGTTCGATAACGCATTGAAGCCCGTCGGCATCAACAACGGCCAATTTTCCCTGCTGATGTCGCTCAACCGGCCGGAGCCGCCGCCGATGGGGCCGGTCGCCAATCTTCTGGCCATGGACCGCACGACGCTGACGGCAGCGCTGAAGCCACTGGAGCGGCGTGGGCTGGTCAGTATCGAGCAGGACCCAAAGGACAAGCGCGGCAAGCGGCTGCGGCTGACGGTGGAAGGCATGGCCGTACTCACCGCCGCCTTCCCCATCTGGCAACAGACCCACGCCGAAATCGAGGCCCGCATCGGCAGCGGCGACCCCGACCGGCTGCGCCGCGACCTCATTGATCTCGGCTGACGGGAAAGCGGCATACTGCCACTTTTACCCGTGAAAATGTCATCTGCCCGTCGTGCCGGACGGCGAAACTAACGAGGAAGACGCAACAAGGGAGGAAACCATGCGTGTTATCGTTTTCGTAAAGGCCACCCGCAGCAGTGAGGATGGCATAATGCCGACCACCGAACTGATGGAAGCCATGGGCAAGTTCAACGAGGAACTGGTCAATGCCGGCATCATGCTTTCCGGTGATGGCCTCCACCCTTCCTCCAAAGGCAAGAGAGTTGTTTTCGATGGTGAAAGCCGCAGCGTGATCGACGGCCCCTTCCCGCACACCAACGAGCTGGTTGCAGGCTTCTGGCTCTGGAAGGTGAAGGACATGGATGAGGCCGTGGAGTGGGTGAAGCGTTGCCCGAACCCGATGCTGGAGCGCAGCGAAATCGAAATCCGCCCGATGTTCGAAATGGAGGATTTCGGCGACGCGGTGACACCTGAAATCGCCGAACATGTGGAAAAACTGCGCGAGCGCGTGGCAAAACAGTAAGGGCGCCGCGCTTGAGGGCTGGAGAATGCGGGTCGCCGTATTCTCCGGCTCCACCCGCCTCTTCAAAAGCCATTGCCTCGAACCCCTGCCGCTGTTAATTGTTGAACGGTTGAACACGTATCAAGAAAGGAGGCTTCGCATGGATATTTCCTGCTTCTGGCGCAACCGCCAGATCTGCCACCTTTTTGCCCTGCAGACGCGTTTGCAGGGCTGACCGGAACACCAAAACTCTGGTTTGCCCGAAAGGCCGCGCAGAATGCAGCTTGTCTGCCATTGCGCATGTTTTCACGACGGATCACCTCGAAGCGATATCCCGTACTGCATTGTCGCAGACCACGGTTCGTCACAGATCCGTTTTGCCAGAGACAATTTCATGACCCTTATCACGCTTCGAAACCTCGGAATCATTCTGGGAAAGCCGCTTTTTTCCAATCTTGGCCTCACCGTGAATGCCGGAGACCGCATCGGCATCGTCGCTGCGAATGGCCACGGCAAATCCACCCTACTGAATTGCCTTGCCGGTGAACTGGACGCTACCAGCGGTGATATCACCCGGCTGCGCGGGCTGACGCAGTCCATCGTCCACCAGCACCTGCCCTCCCCGCTTTTGGAAAAGACGATGCGGGACGCCGTGCTTTCCGCCCTGCCGGCGGATGAGATCGACAATGAGAGCTGGCGCGCCGACATTATTCTTGATGCCATGCTGGTGCCGGAACCCTATCGTCATCGCCATTTGAAAGAGCTGAGCGGTGGCTGGCAGCGACTTGCCATGCTGGCGCGGGCGTGGATCACCGAGCCTGACGTTCTCCTGCTCGATGAGCCGACCAACCATCTCGACCTCGAAAAAATCAACGTGCTGGAAAGCTGGCTCGGTCAATTGCCGCGCGACACGGCGGTCGTCATCGTCAGCCATGACCGCGCCTTTCTCGACAATATCACGAAGACCACGCTGTTCCTGCGGCCGGAAAATTCGGCACTGTTCCGGCTGCCTTACGGCCATGCGCGTGCGGCACTCGAAGAGGAGGATGCCGCCGATGAGCGGCGTTTCCAGCGCGACATGAAAACCGCGCAGCAATTGCGCCGGCAGGCCGCCAAGCTCAACAATATAGGCATCAATTCGGGCAGCGATCTTCTGACTGTCAAGACCAAGCAATTGCGCCAGCGTGCCGAGAAACTCGAGGAGAATGCGCGCCCAGCACATAGCGAGCGCTCCGCCGGCAAGATCCAGCTCGCCAATCGCGGTACGCATGCCAAGGTTCTGGTCACTCTGGAGGATGTGCCGGTCTCGACGCCGGACGGGACATTGCTGTTTCGCACCGGCCGGCAATTTGTCCACCAAGGCGACCGCATCGTCATTCTCGGCCGCAACGGCGTCGGCAAGACGCGGCTGATCTCACTTCTGAAAGCGGCGATAATGGATGAAGGCCAAATACAGGACGGCATAAAGGCCACGCCTTCGCTGGTGGCCGGATATGTCGATCAGTCGCTTGCCGAAATCGACGACGACAGCACGCCATTTGCGCTCATGACCCGCCGATTCGACATTGGCGACCAGCGCATACACGGCCTGCTTGCGGGTGCCGGTATCGACATGGAAATGCAGAAACGTCGCATCGCAACGCTTTCCGGCGGCCAGAAGGCGCGGCTCGCCATGCTGGCGCTGCGGTTGGCGGAACCGAATTTCTACCTGCTGGACGAGCCCACCAACCATCTTGATATAGATGGGCAGGAAGGGCTTGAGGCGGAAATCATCAACCGTTCGGCCAGTTGCGTCTTCGTCTCGCATGACAGGAGTTTCGTGCGGGTGGTCGGAACACGTTTCTGGCTGATCGACAAGCGCAGGCTGGTGGAAGTCGACGATCCCGAAGCGTTTTTCGCGTCGGCATGAGGCCCGTCAAACGGGCTGAGAGTAAAACAAGCGAAACGCCCGTCAGCCCAGCAGGCTGGCGAGGCGTGGATCACCGGAAAAATCCGCGACCGCAAACCCTGTTCTGCGTATCGGAAATTCGCACAGTGCCTGCACCCCGGTCTTCGACAGGCGGATGCGCCAGCTCATCCGTTCCACCGGCATTTTTTCGGCAAAGGCTTTCGGCGACAGTACCGCGATATTGAGGCCACCTGCGGGATCACGCACCGAGCGGTAGAGGATCGCCTCGATCTTCGCCAGACGCGCCTGCTCGGCCAGCGCCTGGCATGGCTCGTAATTCTGCAGGTCGGTCCACAGCGCCTCGTCCCGGTTCAATTCCGGTTGCGTCAGGTCCAGCGCCGCATCGGTGGCGATACGGGCGGCAAACGCGGAATAGTCGGCGGGATTGGCAGGCAGCGGTGTGCCGGGAGATTCCGCATAAAACAGCAGCCGGTAGAAGGCCATTTCGGCAAGCGCGGTTTCCACCTTGGCTGCGGCGTAATAAACGCCTTCGGTAAAGCCAGCCCGGCGGAAACGCGAGCCATGTGGATATGCCGCACCATACCGGAAGGGCGTGGCAAGAAGATAGTCGAGCCCGGCGCATTCCGGCGGAAAGGGCCGCTTGCTCGCCTCCAGAATATCTTCCAGCAGCGATTGCTCCTCCACCGTATCCACCAGCTTCATGGTGGAAACCTGATGCTGCGCTTCCACCAGCCGCCAGTATTTTCCCGATGCGGCGCGCTTTTCAGACAGGAGCGCGTCGGGCGTCCAGATAGGAGAGGACATCGATCAATCCGGTAATGGTGGTGAGCCTCTCGGCAGGCACGGCGTTGAGCGCCGTATTGTGATTGCGCAGCCAGTTTTTGGCTACCGCCTCGTCGCCGCCGGCGATTGCATCCAGCGAACGGAAAACCCGGATCAGCAGCACCGCAAGCTCGAAAGACTTGGCGCCCGGCTCCAGCAGGAAATCGAGCCGCTTCATACGCGACACCGTCGGGGCGGAAACACCGAGAATATCCGCGGTGCGGGCGGCATTAAGGCCCAGCCGCTCGGCAGCGGTCACAACGGCCTTGGTGACGACCCTGCCCTGCGAAGCAAGATCCATGGCGGTCTTGGCGTGAATATTCATGGTATATATCCTTTCCTTAGAAAGAATATAGCACTTTTCTTTCCATAAACAAGAAGGCCGGGGATTAACCCGGCCTTGCTGCTGGAACTTGCTGGGTCAGGCCACAGAGACCGGCACTTCCGTGGAGGTGCGCATGGCGTGGCTGTAAGGGCACACGATGTGGGCGGCGGCTACCAGTTCTTCTGCCTTTTCGCGCTCAAGACCGGGAATGTTGACCTTCAGCGACACTTCGATGCCGAAGCCGGTGCCGTCTTCGCGCGGACCGATGCCAACGGTTGCCGTCACAGTCGTGTCTTCAGGAATCTTTACCTTCTGCTTGCCGGCGACAGCCTTCAAGGCGCCGAGGAAGCAGGCGGAATAACCGGCTGCGAAAAGCTGCTCCGGATTGGTGCCGCGGGCGCCATCGCCGCCGAGTTCCTTCGGAACGGTCAGCGTTACGTCGAGTACGCCGTCTTCCGACTTGGCGTTGCCGGCGCGGCCACCGGTGGCGGATGCTTTGGTCGTGTAGAGAATAGGCATGGCATTTACTCCCGTTGGGTTGGTGTTGGGTTTCTTATAATGCGCAATTCAATTGTGCGCAATATAATTTTGCACATTGAATAAAAAATTGTTTTTTGCGATAATTTCACGAAATTTCGCCGCGCATCCATGTGGCAGGAACCGAAAGGCAGGGCTGATTGTTCCCTTCCCGGTTGATTTTTGGAGCAGAACAATGGGCGCAGAGAGCGACGACACCAATTTGGAAAGCCTGTTGAGGCTGGACCAGCAGATATGCTTTGCCCTTTACGGCGCGGCGCACGCTTTCACCCGCGCCTATAAGCCGCTGCTGGACCCGATCGGCCTGACCTATCCGCAATATCTGGTCATGATGGCCCTGTGGGAAAAGGAAACCTCCACCGTCAAGGCGCTCGGTGAAATGCTGGGCCTCGATTCGGGCACGCTTTCGCCGTTGCTGAAAAGGCTGGAACATGCCGGGCTGATCACCCGCAAACGCGGAACTGTTGACGAGCGGCAGGTGCTGGTGGCCGTAACGCCCAAGGGCGCCGATCTCAAAAAGGAGGGCGTGAAGATCATGGCGGCAATCGGCGACGCCACGGGCTGCGGGCTGGAGGAACTGGTGCAACTGCGGGACCAGGTGAATGCGCTGAAGGAAAATATCGCCCGGCCGTGATCCCGAAAAAACAAAGGCGGCACAAGGCCGCCTTTTTATTCGAACAGGCTTGGCTTACTGCCAAACAACCACACGCGCCTTCTGCGGCACGCGGTCATAGAGGTCGATGACGTCCTGGTTCATCAGGCGTACGCAGCCGGAAGAGACGGCCTTGCCGATGGAGTTCCATTCCGGCGATCCATGCAGGCGGTAAAGCGTGTCCTTGCCGTTCTGGAAGATATAGAGCGCGCGGGCACCGAGCGGGTTTTTCAGGCCCGGTGGCATGCCGCCGTTCTTGGAAGAATATTTGACCAGTTCCGGCTGGCGGGCGACCATTTCGTCCGGCGGGGTCCATTTCGGCCATTTCTGGCGCCACTGGATGACGCCTTCGCCGGACCAGGCGAAACCATCGCGGCCGATGCCGACGCCGTAACGCATGGCGCTGCCGCCCTGCTCCACGACATAGAGGAAACGCGAGCGCGTATCCACGACGACGCTGCCGGGGCGTTCGCCGGTCGGATCGACTACGCGCTGACGATAATAACGCCGGTCGATCTTCTGATAGGGAACCGCGGGAATGACGTAACCGCCATCCTCGACCGAACCGTACATGACGGCCAGTTCCGCATCGCTAACGCCCGACGAGAACATCTGGCGGAAATCGCTGCCGATGCTGCTCGCCTGCTGGCGAATGGCTTCACCCGTGCCGGAAGAAGCGCAGCCCGCCAGCAACGAAGCGGAGGAAATACCCAGAAGGGAAAGGAAAGTGCGTCTGGAAAGATCTGTGTCGGTGCTTGTCATAAGGCCGGATTGTCCCACATTTCGAACGGCTATATCGCCGTTGTACATCGTTTGTTCCACGTACACAGGCGTATTGCGAAAATAGTTAACCGACCGCTAAAAGCCAGCCAGAAGGCGCTGGGGGAACCCCACGATGCAGCGCTTTCTTTTAGAAAGTGGTCAGATAACCACAATCTGTGCGCCCTTCGGTACGCGCTCGTAGAGGTCGATCACATCCTGATTGAGCATGCGCACGCAGCCGGACGAAGTTGCCTTGCCGACGGACTGCCAGTCGGGCGTTCCGTGCACGCGGTAAAGCGTGTCCTTGCCGTCCTTGAAAATGTAAAGGGCACGCGCGCCGAGGGGGTTGTTGAGACCCGGCGTCATGCCGCCATTGGCGGCGGAAATGGAGGTGAGTTCCGGCTGGCGCCTGACCATTTCGTCGGGCGGCGTCCAGCGCGGCCATTTCGCCTTCCACTGGATCTTGCCGCGACCCGACCAGGCGTAACCGTCGCGCCCGAGGCCAACGCCATACCGGATAGCCTTGCCGCCCGGCTGCACCAGATAGAGAAAATGCTGCTTCGTATCCACGACGATTGTACCCGGCGCTTCCGCCGTCTGGTAACTCACCTCCTGCCGGAGATAACGCGGATCGATGCGACCATAGGGAATGGCCGGCAGGGACCGGTCGTCATCGCGGATCGGGCCATACATGACCCGGTGCAGCGGATTGGAGACCGGAAGGCCATAGGCCATCGCCTGACCCTGCGCCTGCGGCACATTCAATCCCTGCACCTGCGGCGCGCTCAGGCCCTGCCCGCGCACCGGCGGACCGTATTCCTGATGGAAGCGGGTTCTGAACAGATCCGGCGGGCGCGTGGAAAGCTGACCCGGCTGTGGTGGCAGTTCCGGCTGGCGATTAGAGCTTACGGAATTGAAATTGAACACCGGCGCCGTTTCCTGAACGAAGACGTCCGGGTTCATCCGGCTCGTATCCGTCACGAAAAGGCAGCCGCTCAGGAAAGGCAGCAGCGCAATAACCGCCAGCGAGGCCGCCCGGCGGCAGTTTTTCAATAGGAGTGCTGTCATCTGAACCGCTTCATGAAACCAAGTTTGAAGGCATGATGCATTGCGCGGCTGGCGCGAGGCTGGTGTGTGCCTTTCAAAAAAAATCGGAAAAGCGCATTTTTGCCCTTGAACCTCTAGTTGCTAGAGGTGCCAGATTGGCTGTCGAGTGGAATTCAGGAGCTAGAACCATGAATATTTCGACACGCGGCAGTTTGAACGGGGAATCAGGAGACCTGACCTTCACGGTCGGCGGCATGGATTGCGGCAGCTGTGCGGCGAAGATCGAAACGGCGCTCTCCCGCCTGCCCGGCGTTGCCGACGTCAAGGTCTCCGTTGCGCGCGAAAGGCTGAACCTTTCGCTGGCGGAAGACAAAACGTCGGTCGCAAAAATCGAGGATACGCTGCGCAAACTTGGCTTCAAGCCCGCTTTGCTGCCGCAGGACAAGGCTCCGCGCGAAAAGATTGCGGCGGAACATCACGATCATGGGCATGATCATGACCATTCATCGTGCGGTGGTCATCACCATGCGGAAGCAGCACCGAGCATCGAGCAGAACAATGCCCTGGCCTTCTCTGTCGGCGGCATGGATTGCGGCAGCTGCGCGGCCAAGATCGAAACGGCGCTCTCGCGTCTGCCCGGTGTTGCCGACGTCAAGGTATCCGTTGCGCGCGAAAGGCTGAACCTTACTCTGGCAAACAACAAAACCCCGGTCGAAAAGATCGAGGACACGCTGCGCAAGCTCGGCTTCAAGCCTGCCTTGCTGCCGCAGGAAAAAACCGCACTTGGCAAGGTCGAAGAACATAATCATGATCATGCGGACGACCATGACCATGGATCATGCGGCGGTCATCACGGCCATGATCACGATCACAAACATGATCATTCAGGCCACGACCATTCGGGCCATGACCACGCCGACCACGACCATTCAAGCTGCGGCGGCCACCATCATGACGATGCGAAGCACGCGCATAGCCACGGGAGCGTTGAAACCGTCGCGCAGAGCGCCGACATAGGCCACGCCCATGGCGCGGATGAAAAAGGCGTGTGGTGGCGCACCGCCAAGGCGCGCAACACCTTCACCGGCACCATTCTCGTGGCCGTTGCCTATGCGGCGGAGCTCGGCTTCCCGGCATGGGGCAGTTACGCCTTCATCGTCGCAACGCTGGTCACGCTGTTTCCCATTGCGCGCAACGCCTTCAACGCCGCGCGTTTCGGGGCGATCTTCACCATAGAGATGCTGATGACGATTGCCGCCATCGGCGCCATCATCATTGGCGAGGCGGAAGAAGCGGCCATCGTCGTGCTGCTGTTCTCCGTTGGCGAGTTGCTGGAGGGCTTTGCCGCCGCACGTGCCCGCTCGGGCATCAAGGCTCTCGGTTCCCTGCTGCCAAAAACGGCACTGGTGGAAGAAAACGGTACGCTTCGGCAGGTGGCCGCCGATAAGGTTCGCATCGGCCAGGTGGTCGTGGCGCGTCCGGGCGACCGCATTGCCGCCGATGGCGTGGTGATGGAAGGCGAATCCAGCGTCGACGAATCGCCGATGACCGGCGAGAGCATTCCGGTCGCCAAGGAAAAAGGCGCACGCGTCTTTGCGGGTTCGATCAACCATGATGGTTCGCTGCGCATTCGGGTCGACCGTGCGCCGGAAGACAACACCATTGCCCGCATCATCACGCTCGTTGAAGAAGCCCAGGATGCCCGCGCCCCGACCGAGCGCTTCATCCAGAACTTCTCGCGTTATTACATGCCGCTGATCGTCGCGATTTCCGCACTTACCATCGTCGTGCCGCCGCTTGTGGGCCTTGGCGATTGGGACACCTGGATTTATCGCGGTCTCGCCCTGCTTCTGATCGGTTGCCCCTGCGCACTCGTCATTTCCGTTCCGGCTGCCATCGCCTCCAGCCTTTCGGCTGCGGCACGGCACGGTATGCTGGTGAAGGGCGGTGCGGTTATCGAGATGCTGGCACGCACCGAAACCGTGGCCTTCGACAAGACCGGCACGCTGACGCTCGGCGAACCTGTCGTGACGGATGTGGTGGCTCTTGACGGCAACGAGGCCGGGCTGATCGCGCAAGCCGCGACCATCGAGAACGAGTCCAGCCATCCGCTTGCCAGAGCCATCGTCAACCATGCCAACAAGGCAGGCGTAACTCCCCTGCCCGGCTCGGAGATCAAGGCGATTTCCGGTCGTGGCATGCAGGGCACCGTCGGCGGCAAGCGCCTGTTCATCGGCGCGCCGCGTTTTGCAACCGAAGTCGGGACCGTATCGACGGAACTTGCAGAGCGCATTTCCGCACTGGAAAGCGAAGGCAAGACCGTGGCCGTCGTCATGGCCGAGGGTGCGGCAAGCGGTCTCTTCGCCATGCGCGACGAACCGCGCAAGGATGCGGCAGAAGGCATCAAGGCACTGAAGGAGATGGGTATTTCCTCGCTTATGCTGTCTGGCGACAATGCCCGCACGGCAAAGGCAATCGGCAACAAGCTGGGACTTGAAGCGCGCGGCGAACTCCTGCCGCAGAACAAGGTCGAGGAAATCCGCAAGCTTGCCCAGAAGAAAACCGTGGTGATGGTGGGCGACGGTATCAACGATGCGCCCGCCCTCGCGGCTGCAAGCGTCGGTGTCGCCATCGGCTCAGGCACGGATGTGGCGATGGAAGCGGCGGATGCAGCGCTGATGCGCAACAATGTCGGCGATGCTGCCCGCCTGATCGGCCTATCGCGCGCCACCATGCGCAATATCCACCAGAACGTAACGATCGCGCTCGGCCTGAAGGCGGTATTCCTGGTAACAACGGTTACCGGCCTCTCCGGCCTGTGGCTCGCTGTCTTCGCCGACACCGGCGCTACGGTTCTCGTCACCGCCAATGCCATGCGGCTGCTCGGCTACTTCAAGAAGAGCGCCTGACTTTACGAGAGGGCCGAAAGCTGCAAAGCGGTTTTCGGCCCTTTTTTATGCAAATTCGTTGAAAAAGCGGATGCTTTCCGTCACGGCGCCCGGCACCACGCCATTGTGTGTGCCGGGCAGCAGTTTTTTGTCGACCTTGAATCCCGAATACACGGCGCGGTCGACGAAAAGCTGGTGATCGGCGTCGAACGGGCGCTCCTCCGTGCCGCGCAGCAACAGCGCCGGGCATTTGAGGCTGGGGCCGAAACAGACCGAAGAGCGCATGATGAATTCCCGCTCGTCGGTTTCGTCGAAACAGAGTTCGTCCGAATAGCGGTTGAAGTAACGCCATGAATTGACGCCCGCCGAAATCGGCGCGGCGGCACGGAATTTGCGGCTCATGGCGGCCAAGAGCGTCAGCGTGCCGCCATTGGAATGCCCGGCGATGAAGAAGCGTTTCCTGTCGACACCGGGTAGGCTTTCCAGATAGGTCGCCGCCGCCAGCGCATCCGCTGTTTCGTCGTAGAAACCGGAATAATTGCCGTTCTGGCCGTTTTCGCCCCGGAAGGACGGCAAAAGCACCACGAAACCCGCCTCCCAATAGGGCTTCATCATCGCCCAATGGCCGTCACCGGTGGCGTTGCCGCCGTGCAGGAAAAGCACCGCGGGTTTGAGTACCGTCGAGGGCTGATAATGGGAAAGCCAGGCCACAAGCTCGATGGAACCATCCGGCCCGCCACGATAGGTGACCCGTTCCGCGCCCGGCGGTGTGCCGAGCGGCGATGATTTTTCCGGAGCGGACATTTTGCGCAGCAAATGGGTATGGAACCGTTTGCGCGCCTCGCCGTAATCCTGCTTTTCCAGCGGCAGCACTTCGGGCGTGGGAATGCCCGCTTTCGCACCCGCGGGCAGAAGTGCCGCTGCTGACAGGCCCATGGCACCCACAAGCAGATTGCGCCGCGTCAGGCTCCTTAAGGTCGCGCCGCTTTCTTCCTGTCCGAATGCTGAGGAGAGAAAGCGTTTATCTGGCATATGCGCACCTGAGTGATCAAAACATTAGAAGCAGTTCAGCACTGCGGCGAGAGGCTGTCCAATCACGGATTCGCGAATGACAACAATGTATTCGCAGCCATCATGGCATTTTCTGGACAAAACATTCCCTTACTCCTGGGCTTGTTACAGGAATCCAGTCGACGCGCATCGGCTCGGCGGTAAGAGTCCCATCAGCCCAAGGACTTGGGCTGGCTGGATCCCTGTGACAAGCACAGGGATGAGGGAGGTAGCGGGGACCCCTACCCATCAACGCCATCGATCATCGCCACAAGCGTCGCCAGGCGATCCGCCTCCGCCGGGAGTTTGTCGGCGCGAAGCCTCGCAATGCGTGGAAACCGCATGGCAACGCCGGATTTGTGGCGGTTGGAACGGTTGATGCCCTCGAAAGCCACCTCCAGCACGAAACCGAAATCCGGCGTGGCGCGCACCGCGCGCACGGGTCCGAAACGCTCGACGGTATTGTCGCGCACGAACTTGTCCAGCACTTCAAGCTCCGCATCGGTAAAACCGAAATAGGCCTTGCCAACCGGCACCAGCTGTTCACCATCCTCCCCTTCCGCCCATACGCCGAAGGTGAAATCGGAATAATAACTCGAGCGTTTGCCGTGGCCGCGCTGCGCATACATCATGACAGCATCGATATTGTAGGGATCGCGTTTCCACTTGAACCACGGTCCCTTGGCCCGGCCGGCCTGGTAGGCGCTGTCGCGGCGCTTGATCATGACGCCTTCGATCACCGGATCGGGCGGCGCGGCGCGCAGCGTATTCAGCTCGTCCCATGTTGAAAAACCGATGAGCGGAGACAGGTCGAAGCGGTCATGCGGGGCATGTTCGATGATATCCGACAGGCGGCCACGGCGTTCTAGATAGGTCTGCGCGCGAATGTCGCTCTCGCCATCGAACAGCAGGTCGTAGGCGCGGATGAAGGCCGGATAGTCATCCTGCATCTTGGCCGTCACCGTCTTGCGGTTCAGCCGTTGTTGAAGGTCGGAAAAGGTGCGCGTGAGATTGTTGGAGCGCGCCGTGCCGCCAATCAGCAATTCACCATCCATCACGCCTTCGAAATCGATGGCATCGAGCACGTCGGGAAATGCGCCGGAAATATCGTCGCCGGAGCGAGAGTAGAGTTTGCGCGTCTCGCCTGCGCGGGAAAGCTGCACACGGATGCCGTCCCATTTCCACTCGGCCGCATAATCGGCAGGGTCCAGACCATCGAGATCGCCGTCTGCAACCGGGGTGGCCAGCATTACCGAGTGAAAGATGGCGGGCGTTGCCAGAACCGGTCGCTCGGACTTGCCCTCCAGCCAGGCGAAAAGCGTCGTGTAAGGCGGCGTCAGACCGTGCCAGAGGGTTTCGATTTCGATGATGTCCTTATCTGCGAAATCCGCCAGTGCCTGCCGCGCCAGCCGCGCCGAAACGCCGATGCGAAGGCTGCCGGTTGCGAGTTTCAGGAAGGCGAAACGCGAGGAGGTATCGAGCCGGTCGAGCAGATCGCGCACCGCTCCGCGCACTTCGGTGCGGCCGAGCGAATTCATCAGCGTCACGACTTCGCCAAGACGGGGATCCTGCGCCTCGGAATCATCCAGACCGCCGATATTGCCCCAGACCAGCGAGATGGTCTCGGCCAGGTCGCCGACATAATCGTATGAATAGCGGAACAGCACCTCGTCCATGCGCTCCAGCACCAGCTCGCGCAGCATTGCGGGCTTGACGCTTTTGAGGTCCAGCGTGCCGGCAATCGCCGCCAGCCCATACCCCCGGTCTGGGTCAGGCGTATCGCGGAAATAATCGGTCAAAAGCTTCAGCTTGCCGTTGCGCGATGGGGTGAGGACAAGTCTGTCGAGAAGGGTGGCGAAGGCTTTCATCTCAATCCCCCTCGTCTTCGTAACCGACAAGATGCAGCGGTTTGGCAGCAATGCCCTGCAATTCGCACCAGCGCACCAGCGCCTCCTCGCGACCATGCGTGACCCAGACGGCCTGCGGGCCAATTTCCTTGATGGTTTCCAGCAGTTCCGGCCAGTCGCAGTGGTCGGAGATGACCAAAGGCAGCTCCACGCCGCCCTGTTTCGCCCGCTGTCGGACCATCATCCAGCCGGACGCGAATGCGATCAGCGGCTCGTTGAAACGGCGCGCCCAGCGCTCCTGAAATGCAGAGGGCGGGCCGACGACGATCGCGCCCTTGAAGATGGCGGGATCGCTTTTTTCAAGCGTCGCGGGGCGCAGCTCACCGAGATCGATGCCTTGCGACACGTAATAATCGCAAAGCCGCGCCAGCGCGCCGTGGATATAGATGGGATCGGCATAACCATTGTCGCGCAGGAGCCTGATAACGCGCTGCGCCTTGCCGAGTGAATAAGCGCCGACCAGATGGGTGCGCTCGGGAAACTGCTTGATGGAGGTGAGCAGCTTGCCGATTTCCACCCGCGGCAGCGGGTGGTGAAACACCGGCAACCCGAAGGTGGCCTCGGTGATGAAGACATCACACGGCACCGTTTCGAAGGGTGTACAAGTGGGATCGATACCGCGCTTGTAATCGCCGGAGGCAACGATGCGCATGCCGTTCATTTCCACGGAGATCTGCGCCGAACCCAGCACATGGCCCGCCGGGTGGAAACCGACGGTCACGCCGTTTACCTCCACCGCCTCCCCGAATGCGACCGCCTGCTCGCTGCCGCAGAAGTCCTCGCCGTAACGGATGCGCATGATATCGAGCGTCTGGCGTGTAGCCAGCACCGCCCCGTGGCCGGCGCGGGCATGATCGGAATGGCCGTGGGTTATCAACGCGCGCGCCACCGGCCGCACCGGGTCGATATAAAAATCGCCCGGCGGGCAATAAAGACCCTTGGGCGTGGAGTTCAGGAGCTGTTCCGGCTTCATATTCATTGAGATAGGGCCGCCCGCGCGAATTTAAAGTGCTGCGAGCATAACGCGGAACGGGCGTTAAATTTCCAGGGGTGCGGTTTTGTTTTCGCGCTCAGAGGTCGCGGGTATATTGGAAAGGCCCGGAACCATCCCTCATCCTTGTGCTTCTCACAGGGATGAGGGAAGAGCTAGTTGCCGGAGGAAGGCACAGCTCGAGTTCACCGCGCCTTATAGGGACAGCCGCCCCTACTCCCCCGCACTTTCCGCCGGCTTGGCCGCCTGTGCTGCGGCTGGCAACCGGACCGGTTTCAGCATCAGTGCTGCGGCAAGGCCGATGGCGGCGGTTGCGGCGGCTGCGAAGAACAGCGGCGTGAAGGCATCCGAATAGAGCGAGGCAACGGCGGCCTGGGATGCCGCGGGCAGTTCGGAGAGCATCTTCGGCGTCAATTCCTCAATCCGTCCAACACCCGGAATGGTCACGTCAACGCCCTTGAGGCTGGAGGTGACGATCGCGCCATAGACCGAGATGGCTATTGCTGCGCCGCCCATGCGGGTGAGCGTCACCGCGCCGCTTGCGGCACCGATATCGGCCTTCGGCGCGGAATTCTGCACGCCGATAATGGGTACCTGCTGGCCGAGGCCGACAGCGAAACCCTGCGCCAGCATGAGAATCGCAATCAGCCAAAGCGGCGTTCCCGCATGCATCTGCGTGAAGAGCAGCATGGCGATGACATTGATAGTGAGCCCGGCCACCGAAAACGGCTTGTAGACGCCGGTGATCGAGATCAACCGCCCGGCCGACAGGGAACCCATGACGATGCCGCCGGTGACGGCGATGAAGAACAGGCCGGCATGGGATGGGGAAAGCCCGGTCGTGGTCTGCAGGAACAGCGCGTAATAATTGACCATGCCGATGCCAATGCCGCCGCTGGTCAATGAAACGATCATCAACAGCGGAAAGGTGCTGTCCTTGAAGAGCCTGAGCGGCACCACGGGTTCCGGCGCGCGACGTTCCACTTGCACCCAGAGGAATGCGGCGATGACGGCGAAAGCGATAATACCGAGGCTGGGACCTGCAATAAGCGAACCGAACAATTCGCTGCTGTCGGCCCAGAAGACGACGCTTGCGATCGTCGCTGCCAGCAAGACGGCGCCGAGATAGTCGATCTTCGGCTGACGCGCGGGACGGCGGTAGGGCAGCAGGAAAATCAGGCCGGTGATGACGATAAGCCCGAGTGGCAGGTTGATGAGGAAGATCGACCGCCAGCCGAACAGATCGCTCATCGTGCCGCCGAGAATGGGCCCGACGCTGCCCGACGCCATGATGGTGAGGCTGGAATAGCTCTGGTAACGGGCTCTTTCACGCGGTTCGAACAGATCCGCATTGACGGAGAAGATCGACACCATGATGCCGCCGCCGCCAAGGCCCTGAAGCACGCGGGCCGCGATCAGGCTATCCATTGACCAGGCCAGCCCGCAGGCGAGCGAGCCGAGCGTGAAGATGATAACCGCAGCGATCATCACGTATTTTCGCCCGAACAGGTCTCCGAGCTTGCCATAAACAGGCATGACCGCGCTGGTCGCCAGAAGATAGGCCGAGCCGATCCAGCCGAAACGCTCCAGCGCGCCGAATTCGCCGACGATGGTGGGCAGCGCTGTCGAGACGATCTGGTTGTCGAGGGTAGCCATGAACATGGCCAGCATCAGAAACAGGAAAACGATGAGCCTACGCCGGTGATCCGACACAAGCGGCGCCACGGGGGCAACGGACATATCCATGAAAAATCTCGTTGAGTTTCGGCAATTTTGCTGCGACAATTTATGTGCTATTAGCATATATATGTCAATGGCAAGTTTTTGACATCCATGATATTGGCGCTAAATGTGATCGCAAATCGGGATTGAAAGGAACGGCTGAGCGTGTCGACTGAGGAAGACTGGAACGAGGATCTGCCCGAAGACATCAAGCGCATCGGCAATACGATGACGCGTATGCGCATCATGATCGGACGGCGCATCATCGGGCGCATGGCGCTTGCCAAGGTGGCTCCGGGTCTGGAACTCTCCCATATCGACGTTCTCGATATATTGCGCCGCGCGGACGGTGATGTCACCGTTGGTGCGATTGCCGAGGGCATGCGCATAGACCCCTCGCGCGGCAGCCGGGTGGTGGCGGATATGGTCGGGCGCGGCCTGTTGAAACGCGGCGTCTCGCAGGAGGATGCCCGCCGCAGCATCGTCGAGATCACACCACTTGGCACCAGTCTGCTGCAGGAAATGCGCCGGACCAAGATGAGCGTCATCCAGGACGTGATGGATGGATGGCCGGAGGAGGATGTCGAGACATTCGCGCGGCTTTTCGATCGGTTCATCGACCGTTTCGAGGCCCGGCTGTCACCGGATACGGACCTCCTGACGGATCAGAAAAAATCATAGTTGACCCTGACATCCACAACTTCACTTTAAAAGGACGAGACCTTAACGTGCCGCCATCGAAAAGGTAAAAGGGTGACTTCGATGTTGACGATCTATGGTGTCTACCGTTCCCGCGCCACGCGCACGCTCTGGCTTGCCGGGGAACTGGGCATGGAATTCAAGCACGTGCCTGTCGTGCAGGCCCGCCGCGTTGCCGATCCCCTGGCCGCAGACGCGCCGCTCAACACGCTGTCCCCCGCGTTTCTGGCCATCAATCCGATGGGCACCATCCCCTGCATCGAAGATGACGGCATGGTGCTTTATGAATCCATGGCCATCAACCTTTATCTCGTCCGCAAATATGGCGGACCGCTTGCACCGGTCGACCTGAAGGAAGATGCGGCGATGCTGCAATGGTCGTTCTTTGCCGCGACCGAAATCGAGACCAATTCGCTGAAGATTTCCTCCGCCATTGCCGAAGGGCTTTCGGAAAGCGATGCCGGCAAAGCGGTGATCGATGTCGCCGCGCGCCTTTTGAGGCGGCCCTTACGGGTGCTGGAGCAACATCTTGCCAGCCACGATTATCTGGTAGGCGACCGTTTCACCGTCGCCGATCTCAACGTGGCGGAGATCGTCCGTTACGCGCAGGGCCACCAGCCGCTGTTTGACGCCCATCCGGCGCTGAAAGCCTGGCTGGAGCGCTGCCAGGCCCGCACGGCATTCAAGTCCATGTGGGACAGCCGGGCCGCCGAGGCGGCGTGAACGAAGGCACTAGCTGGGGATAGTTGGCAGACCTCTCTCCGCACTCGACGTCATCCTCGGGACAAGCCCGAGGATGACGAAGCAAGCTTTTTAGCACATCACCCCTTCTCACCCGCCAGCGCCCGCTGCACGGCCGGGCGCTCGTTCATGCGCCTGAAGTGATCATGCACCTTCGGGAAGCGGGCGATATCCACGCCGTCGCTTTCCAACCAGCCGGACATGACGAATAGATAGGGATCGGCGACCGAATAGGCGGTGCCCAAGACCCATGGGCCGTGCAGCATGCCGTGCTCGATCAGTTCGAAACAATCGGTCATGGTCTGCGGCACCTTCGCTTTCATATCCGCCAGGGAACTATCCTCGCTCGCCCAGCGGCTGCCGCGCCGGCCATGCGCATGGGCGACATGCACCGTGGAGGAAATGAAGGCGTTGAAGGCTTGCATCAGGGCGAATTCGAAGGGATCGTCGAGTGGGGCGAGTTTCTTCTCCGGAGCCATCTGCGCAATGAAGGCGAGGATGGCAGGCGTTTCCGTCAGCACCCCGCTTGCCGTTGCCAGCGCTGGCACGCGGCCTTTCGGGTTGATCTTCAGGAATGCCTCGGAGCGCTGCTCGCCCTCGGCGAAGTTGACGCGATGGGCCGTGTAAGGCAGGCCGGATTCCTCAAGCACGATATGGCTGGCGCGGGAGCAGGAACCGGGGGAGAAAAACAGTGTGAACATGGATATGCAACCTCCAGGGCAATGAGGGGCGCCCACCTCCTCGCGTGCAGACGCCAGCCCCTGCGGCGGCGATCTGGCAGACCATCACATGCAAGGGCAAACCATCATCCTGCCGGCAGCGGGCCGCGTCAAAGGTTATTTCTGAAGCGTGTCGCGTTTAACCGAAGGCATACCGCGCGCCTTATTTTTTGTCTTAAGCCGCTGCGCAGTTTTACAGGAGATGCCTCTAGAGGCCGACAACCCGGATATCGCCGACATGGATGCCGTTCCAGTTGCGCATCTGCCGGTTTGCCATGGCAAGCAGCGCCTCGTTCTCGGCGCCATCGAAATATTTCGCCAGCATTGCGGCAATCATCGCTTCCGCCGCACGCGTCGTGCCGTCTTCGCATTTCACCGCCATGGCGATGCCCTTTTCCGGCAGTGCGGCCACGAACACGCCTTCTGCACCGGTCTTGGCGAAAATCCTGCCCGGCGCGATCTGCATCAGCCTGGTGCAGGTGCGGCCGGTGCCCGCCACATAAAAGGGTTCCGCCATGCAGGCGTCAAAGAGCCTGCGGGAGGCTTGCGCGCGCCCGGCCTCCAGCCCCCTGCCCGTCGCCATCTTGGCAAAACCATGCGCCAGACCCTTGAGCGGCACGGCATAAGTGGGGATCGAGCAACCGTCCACGCCGCAATTGTCATGGCCAAGCGTCGCACCCGTCAGGCTTTCCATCGTCGCGCGGATTTCCCGCTGCAGGGGGTGGTCGTAACCGACATAGCCCTTGGGGTCGGTGCCAGTGTGACAGCAGGCGCAGATGAAGCCGGAGTGCTTGCCGGAGCAATTATTGTGAAGCGCCGTCGGCTTTTCCAGCGTGCGGGCCTGATGGATGATGGTCTTCTGGTCGGAAGACCAGTGCGCGCCGCATTCCAGCGTATCCACATCCCTGCCCGCCCTTGCGAGCATGGAGGCGGCGAGCGCCGCGTGTTCATCCTCGCCGGAATGAGAAGAGCAGGCAAGCGCCAGTTCGCGATTGCCGAAGCCATAGGCATCCGCCGCGCCGCTTTCCACCAGCGGAATCGCCTGCATGGCCTTGCAGGCAGAACGCGGGAAGACGCCACGCTCGACATCACCAGCTGAAAATACCACGCCGCCATCGCCATCCACCACCACTGCAAGACCCTGGTGGCGGCTTTCGACCAGACTGCCCCTGAGGACTTCGACGGTAACGGAATTGTTCATTTTTGCGGCCTCAAAAAGTTCTGATTTTATGTCGTTGATAGCGCAATTGATTTTTCGATGCACGAGGCTATCAGTGAAATTTGCAAAACGTCTGCTGCTGGCGATTGCCATCATCTATCTGCTGCCAGCTCTGGCATCGGCGGGGTTGTGGGCCATGAGGGATCACCCGCAGGGCTGGCGTGACGCGCGCTGGTCTTCCTCCGGCACCCTGCCGCAAGCAGGTGCCGACCGGCAGGCGGCGGTTTACGTTTTTTCCGCCATGACCGGTGGCTTTAAAGGCTCCGTCGCCAGCCATGCCTGGATCGTGCTGAAAAAGCCGGGCGCGACGGCCTACGATCGCTACGACAAGGTGGGCTGGGGAATGCCGATACGCCACAATGGCTATCCGGCGGATGCCTATTGGTATTCCAACACGCCGCGTCAGGTGGTGGCCATTCATGGGGCGGCAGCGGAAAAACTGATCCCGAAGATCGAACAGGCGATTGCCGACTATCCCTATGGGAAACCGGGCGGCTATCGTATCTATCCCGGTCCCAACTCCAACACTTTCGTTGCCCATGTGCTGCGCAGCGTGCCGGAGCTCGGTGTGGTTCTGCCATCAGACGCGGTGGGCCGCGACTATCTGCCCAACGGCGCGTTTTACCACGTCGCCGACGACTGGAAGGATGCGAGCCTCTCGCTTGGCGGGTTGTTCGGTATTTCGGCGGGCGCACGCAGTGGCTTCGAGGTCAATTTCCTCGGCTTGGTCGCGGGCTTCGATTTCAGCCGGCCCGGTGTGAAGATACCGGGACTTGGCTATTTCGGAGTGGCGGGTATCCGCGCGTAAAGTCGGGTCAGGTCTCAGCGGCGTGTGCTGCGCGTTTGGCGCGGATGCTCTGGGCAATAAAAACACGCGACAGGCCGTGATAGAGCGGCTCCCGGGAGAACAGCCGGGAGGTCAGATATCCCAGCATCGATGCCACCATGATGGGGATGACGCCGTCATGATTGCCGGTCATTTCGAGGATGATCACGAAAGCCGTCATGGGGGCCTGCACCACGCCCGCGAAATATCCCGCCATGCCGACAATGGCGCCAAGACCGATGCTCGTACCCAGCAAAGTCGCCATCGTACTGCCAAAGCCCGCGCCCACGGACAGCGACGGCGCGAATATACCGCCCGGAATGCCCGACATCATCGCCAGAAACGTGGCCGCCAGCTTTTCGATGAAGAAGAAGGCCGGTGCGGCCTGGCCCTCGATTGCGGCGCGCGCCTGTTCGTAACCCGTTCCGAAGGTCGCGCCATCAGTCGCAATACCGATGACGGCGGAGGCAAGGCCGCAGGCGGCGGCAACCGCCAGCATCCGCCTTGACGGCATGGCCTGGGCGAAGCGCCGGATACGCGCGGACAGGCGCAGCGCGCCCGCGCTGAACAGCGCGCCGAACGCACCACCACCAATGCCGCAGACCAGCACGAGCAGCCAGTCCATCATGGTTTTCGCCATCACGGAACTGGTGCCAAAGTAAGTATAGCTGCCGACCAGCGCCAGCGAGGCAAGGCCGGACAGGATGACGGCGGTAAGGACGAGGCCGTTTGCCCGGGATTCGTAGGTCTTGCTCATTTCCTCGATGGCAAACACGATGCCGGCCAGCGGTGTGTTGAACGCTGCGGCAATACCCGCCGCTGATCCGGCAAGAATAAGACCTTTTGCCTGTGCCATGCCGCCCCAGCGCGCCGCCTGAAGCATGATCGAGGCCCCGACCTGCACGGTTGGCCCCTCTCTCCCGATCGACGCACCGGACAAAAGCCCGACGACCGTCAGCGCGACCTTGCCGAAAGCGAGTTTCAGCGACAGGAGCCGCGAACGATCCGCGTCGTCACGCAGGTGCCGCGCTGCGATGGCCTGGGGAATGCCGCTGCCGCCGGCATTGGGGAAAACCGTGATGGCGAGCCAGGCGCACAGCGTGAAACCGAGCGGCGTCACGACAAGCGGCAGCAGAAACGCCCATTCGCCAGAAGATGTTGCCGCAAAGAAAAGATGCTGGGCGCGATCCGCCGCCCAGGCAAACCCGACGCTGATGATGCCGACTGCAAGCGCGCCGATCCAGAATACTGCCCTCGGCTTCCACACCCGCCATGAACCCCACACAACACGGGAACGGCGGAGCATCTTCAGCTTTTTGTAGTCGACGGGCATGGGGATCCAGATCGGTGATTTCAGTTATTGTCGGGCGGGAGGCCCTTTTATCGGCCTGCCAGCCGGCGATTGCAAGTTTTGCATTTGACTCGTTGCGACAGATGGCAGAAGCTGCGCATCGCAAATGCAACGCATGGAGAGAAAAGATGAAAACCGCAACTTTGCCTTCGCTGCGTGTAACGGCGGATTTCCGCGAGGCGGCAGAAAGCGTTCTGAAAGACGGCGAGACGCTATCGTCATTTGTCGAGGATTCGGTCCGCAGGCAGGTGGAAATCCGCAAATCGCAGGCGGAATTCATTGCGCGCGGGCTGGCGTCGCTCGAACAAGCGGAGCGAACCGGTGTCTATTATAGCACCGACGATGTTCTTTCGATGATGCAAAGAAAACTCGATGCTGCGAAAGCCGCGAAACGGAAATGACATATCAGCTTCGTTATACCGAAGAAGCACTGGCGGATTTCGATCGCATCTATGATTTTCTGATCGCATACGACATCGATGTGGCCGAGAAGGCCATTCACGCCATAAGAGCAGGATTAGACATTCTCAGCGATTTTCCCTTCAGTTGCCGTAAGGCATCTTCTGAAAACGGGCTGATACGTGAACTCCTCGTGCCGTTCGGGTCATCCGGCTATATCGTGCTGTTCCGCATCGACGGCCCGGAAACAGTCACCATTGCCGCCGTTCGCCACCAGCGCGAGGACGATTACCATTGATCCTCACCGGTCGCTGACAGCCGCGCGCGGGTTTACCCACGGCTCCTGATTGGAGCGCGGCAGCGGGGTTTTGCCAAGGATGTGGTCCGCCGCCTTTTCGCCCGTCATGATCGACGGACCGTTCAGGTTGCCATAGGTCACGTGCGGGAAGATCGAGCTGTCGGCGACCCGCAGCCCCTCCACGCCGATCACCCGGCATTCGGGATCAACGACCGCCATGGGGTCGTTCCTGTCGCCCATCCGGCAGGTGCCGCAGGGGTGATAGGCGCTTTCCAGATGTTCGCGCAGGAAGGCGTCGATCTGTTCGTCCGTCTCCACCTTTTCGCCCGGTTGGATTTCCGGCCCGCGAAAATCGTCGAAGGCTTTCTGGCCGAAAATCTCGCGCGTGAGGCGCACGCAATGGCGGAATTTTTCCCAGTCTTCCGGGTGGCTCATATAGTTGAAGCGGATGACCGGGTCGTCATGCGGATCGGCGGAACGCAGCGTGACATTGCCGCGCGACTTCGACAGGTTGTAGCCGACATGTGCCTGAAAACCATGGCTTTTCGCAGCAGCCTTGCCATCATAGGAGATGGCGACGGGCAGGAAATGGTACTGGATGTCAGGCTGTTTCAGGCCGGGCGCTGAACGCAGGAAGGCGCAGGCCTCGAACTGGTTGGAGGCCCCTAACCCGCCTTTCGACAGCAGCCATTGCGCACCCGCGACCCCCTGCCAGAACCAGGGCAGCCAGGAGTAAAGCGACACCGGCTTGGTGGAGACCTGCTGGAAATAAAACTCCATATGGTCCTGAAGGTTTGCGCCCACACCCGGCCGATCCGCCTTAACCTCTATGCCCATGTCCTTCAGATGAGCGGCAGGCCCGATGCCCGAAAGCATCAGCAATTTCGGCGAATTGAAAGACGATGCCGAGACGATGACCTCACGATCGGCCCTGATGGTTTCCACCCCGCCCCTGCGCTCGATTTCGACGCCGACGGCACGGCCGTTCTCGATGACGACCTTGCGGGCGAAGCCGTTGACCAGCGTGACATTACCGCGCTTCAGCGCCGGCTTCAGATAGGCATTGGCGGCGGACCAGCGGCGGCCATTATGGATGGTCTGCTCCATCAGGCCGAAACCTTCCTGTTTGGAGCCGTTATAGTCGTCTGTCAGCTCGAAGCCTGCCTGCGCACCAGCCTGAATGAAGGCGTGGAACAGCGGATTGCTGACCGGCCCGCGCTGAACATGCAGCGGCCCATCCGTGCCGCGCCACCCCTCTTCGCCGCCATGGCTGTGTTCCATGCGCTTGAAATAAGGCAGCACATCCGCATAGGCCCAGCCATGCGCGCCCAGGTCCTCCCAGCGGTTGAAATCCTCGGCATGGCCGCGCACGTAAACAAGGCCGTTAATGGAGGACGAACCGCCGATGACCTTGCCGCGTGGGGCGGTGATGCGGCGATTGTCGAGGTTCGGTTCGGGTTCGGAGAGATAGCCCCAATTGTAGCGCTTCATACTCATCGGCCAGGCCAGTGCGGCCGGCATCTGGATGAAAGGCCCGAAATCCGAGCCGCCAGCCTCGATGACAATCACCGAATAACGGCCGTCTTCCGACAGGCGATAGGCGATGGCGGAGCCTGCGGAACCGGAACCGACGATGACGTAATCTGCGTGCATGATTTGCTCTCTCTTCAATGAGCGTTGGTTCCGATTAACGGGCTGAGGGTGGGGTCCCCCCCCACCAAATCTCAATAAGGCGCGTCCACCTTCCCCGTGCTCACATAAACCGTCTTCAGCTCGCTATAATGCTCCAGCGCCGCCGCCGAATTCTCGCGCCCGAAACCAGACTGCTTGGAGCCGCCGAATGGGATTTCCACCGGGCAGAGATTGTAGGTGTTGATCCACAGCGTGCCCGCCTCCAGCTGGTCGACCACGCGATGAGCGCGGGCGAGATCGGCGGTGAAGACGCCGCCGGCAAGGCCGAATTCGGTGGCGTTGGCGCGGGCCAGAACCTCATCCTCATCATCGAAATCCAGCACGCACATGACCGGGCCGAAGATTTCCTCGCGCGCGATGGTCATGTCATCGGTCACATCGGCAAACACGGTCGGCTGCACATAGGCGCCCTCGCCTGCAACATTGTTGGGAATGCCGCCGCCGGTTACCAGCGTCGCACCCTCCGCCTTGCCCTTTTCGATATAGCCAAGCACCTTTTCCTGCTGGGCTTTGGAGACCAGCGGGCCGAGATGGGTGGCGTAATCCAGGGGGTCGCCGAGGATCATCGCCTCGGTGCGGCGCTTCAGGTTTTCGAGGAAGCGGTCCTTTGCCTTTTTCTGCACGAAAACGCGGGTACCGTTGGAGCAGACCTGGCCGGAAGAATAGAAATTGCCGAGCATCGCGCCGCCGACAGCGCTTTCGATATCGGCATCGTCAAACACGATCAGCGGCGATTTGCCACCGAGTTCCATCGTCACATGCTTGAGATGCCCGGCGGCGGCGGCCGCCACCTTGCGGCCGGTGGGCACCGAGCCGGTGAGCGAGACCTTGGCGACATCCGGGTGGTTGACCAGAAGCGGGCCGGTATCGCGATCACCCTGAATGACGTTGAACAGGCCCTTGGGCAGCCCTGCCTCGATCAGGATTTCGGCAATCTTCAGAGCGCCGAGCGGGGTGTTTTCCGAGGGCTTGAAGACCATGGCGTTGCCGGCAACGAGCGCCGGGGCCGCCTTCCAGCAGGCGATCTGCTGTGGATAGTTCCATGCGCCGATGCCGACACAGACGCCGAGCGGCACGCGCTTGGTATAGGCGAAATCGCCGCCGAGCGGGATGTAGTTGCCATTCAGCGCGGAAGGCGCGATACCGCCGAAAAATTCGAAGGCATCGGCACCCGAGGTCGGATCGGCGACAATGGTTTCCTGGATCGGCTTGCCGGTATCCAGCGTTTCGAGCGTGGAGAGCGCCTCGTTGCGTTCACGCATGATATCGGCGGCGCGTTTCAATATGCGCCCGCGCGCCATGGGGCTCATTGCCGCCCAGTCCTTCTGGGCGCGTTTGGCCGATGCAATGGCGCGCTCGACAATCGCGGGCGTTGCCGCATGCAGCCTTGCAATGACTTCGCCGGTGGCCGGAAAGACGCTTTCGAAAAGCGTGCCGGCATTGTCTTCGACATAGTCGCCATCAATGAAATGCGAGGCTTTGGGCTGCGCCCTGAGAGACGTCGCGATAGTCATGTCGAATACTCCTAGAGAATGCGGACGGACGGCTTCGGGCGCTGTCCATCAGGATATGGTTTGAGCTGCAAGTCGAAATAGTCTTCGACAAGGGCCGGCGCTGAGGCGAGCCCAAGCGGGGCCGAACGCAGGCTGTGCCTGATATACAGCCCGTCGATAAGGGCTGCCGCCCCTTCCGCAATGCGCGCGGCGTCATCGGGTGGACATAGCCGGTTCAGGCTTGCCATGAGGTTCGAGCGCAGGCGACGGGAATAGAGCACCAGCAGGCGGCGGGTTTCTTCCGAGCGCTGCGCCTCCACATAAAAGGCAAGCCATGCCGCCACCGTCTCGGGCGTGAACTGGTCGCTCTGGAAAGAGACGTGAACGATGGCGCTCAGCCGTTCGCGCGGGCCATTGGCGCGGGTCAGCGCCGCCACCGCATCGCGCCTCAGATCCCGCAGCAGGCTGCGGATGGTTTCCAGAAGAAGCTGCTGCTTGCTGCCGAAATAATGATGCGCAAGCGCCGGCGATACGCCCGCTTCCCGGGCAATATCCGACATTGTCACATTCAGCGAACCATGGTGGCCTATGGTGCGTAACGCCGCATCTACAAGCGCCTTGCGGCGCAAAGGCTCCATTCCGATCTTGGGCATAAGGGTCTCCTTGATGGCGGGCAAAATATTCTTGATTGATCAATCAATCAATAAAAAACGCGCCATTTCATGTCGCTGATTTGCCATGGATCAAAGAAAACCGGGCAAGGCCGGATAAGACTAGCCGCTCCCATGCTGAGGAGCCGCTCACAGGGGAAAAACTAAACCGTGATATACTGCAAATTGGGAATGGAACACGTTTCGTGCTAATATGCAGAGTGATACAAATTTCGCTGGAAGCGGCGCCAGACGAAAACTGAAAAAACGCCCGCAAGACCGCGATCCCAATCAGGTCCCGACACGGACCGGAGATGCCTTCGCAACGGTTGAACAAGGGAGTGATATCATGCCAATGGTGACAGTATCGATTTCCCCGGAACAGGCAGCAAGAATGCGCGAGGCCGTGAATAGCGGCGCCTACGCATCCGGCAGCGAGGTCGTAAGGGCCGCGCTGAGACTATGGGCGGCCTCTGCTGCCGCAACCGGCGCAGATACAGAGGCTGCAGCACCTGTCGAGGCGGATCGCGAACGCCTGAATGTTGCGGAACTTTACGCCGCTCACACCGGCCATGTGCGCCGGGCCTGAGGGCCTGCCGGATACCCCTGGCTATTGAGGGGCCCGTGACAAAACCTTCATTAAAGCTTCACAGTCGTGAAAGCTTTTGTTGACCTGTAATCTGCGATTGTCTGCTGAAAAGAGACAAGTTCCCGTGTGTGCATTTGACTTGTCATGCCACCAACGGGAACTGGCAATAGCGGAGAACAGAAATGCCGGCCGTAACGCTGGAGAACGATGTCATAAGGCGGTTTGCCTCCGGGCACATGTTTCCCATGGCGAAGCTTGTGCTTGAAACCGCGTTTCAGCCGATCGTCGAGGCGACGACGGGCACGATTTTCGGATATGAATCACTGATGCGCGGCCATGACCGGCTTGGGTTTTCCAATCCGCTCGCGCTTCTCGACCAGGCTGCCGAGGATGGCGAGCTGAAGACCTTCGAGCAGATGCTGGCGAGCCGGGCGCTCGCTAAATTCTCCACCCTGGCGGATTTTTCCACCACCACCCTGTTCCTCAATCTCGATGTAAGGCTTATCCCGCACGGGGACGCCATTCTCGACAAGCTCGTTGGCCATCTGGCGCGGGCGGGCATTCCGGCCTCCTCCATCTGCTTTGAACTTTCCGAACGTTTCGACAATACCAGCGTGCCGGAGTTCAAGGCGCTGATCGCCCGCATGCGCAAGGAAGGTTTCAAGCTGGCGATCGACGATTTCGGCGCCGGTCACGGCGAGATGAAGCTTTTATGCGACTATCCGCTTGATTACCTGAAGATCGACCGACATTTCATCAGCGGTGTCGATCATCTTCCGCGCAAGCAGCATCTCGTGCGCAACATCGTCAACATCGCTCATGTTCTCGGCGTCCGGGTCATTGCGGAAGGCATCGAGACCGAAGCGGAATTTCTCACCTGCCGCGAATATGGCGTCGATCTGGTGCAGGGCTGGCTGATCGCCAGGCCGACGGTTTTCACCAGCGAGCTTCCCGAGAGCTTTCCGCACCTCAACCGCGTGGGCGTGGCGCGGCGCAACAGCCAGTCGCTGGACGAAATCCTCATCCGTCGCGAAATAGAGCGTCTTCCCACCGTCTATGAGCATGACAGCGTCGACAGCGTCTTCGAATTGTTCCGCAGAAACCCGCAGCAGGCGTTTTTCCCGGTGCTCAACGCCAATGGCGAACCGCGCGGCGTCATCAACGAATATCACCTCAAGGAATACATCTACCGGCCTTTCGGGCGCGATCTCCTCAAGAACAAGATCTACGAGCGCACCATTTCCCACTTTGTCGATCCTGCGCCGATCGTGGGTCTCGACGCCGATGCCGATCAACTGATGAACATGTTCGCCAGCATGGGCGGCAGCGCCTGCATCATCCTGACCGAAAACATGCGTTACGCCGGCATCGTCTCAGCCGCATCGCTCATCAAGGTCATCAATGAAAAACAGCTCAAGATGGCGCAGGACCAGAACCCGCTGACGGCGCTGCCGGGCAACCGCGCCATCGGCGGCTTCATCGCCGACAGCTGCGGCGATGGCGATGAGACCCGTTTCTTCTGCTATTGCGATTTCGACAATTTCAAACCCTTCAACGATAAATACGGCTTCAATGCCGGCGACCACGCCATCACCCTGTTTTCCGCACTGATGCGTCGCTACTTTTTCGCTGGCGACTGTTTTCTCGGCCATATCGGCGGCGACGACTTCTTCGTCGGCGTGCGTGACTGGGCGGTGGAGGAACTGACGGAAATCCTCGAGCGGCTGCTCAGCGATTTTCACGGTGAAGTGGCCGAACTCTATTCGCCAGAGGACCGTCAGGCCGGTCGCATGGTCGGGCTGGACCGTCGCGGCAATGAGCGGGATTTTGCCCTGCTGCGTTGCTCCATCGGCGTTCTCACATTGCCAAAAGGTTTGATCATCGCCAATCCCGAGCGCATCGGCAGCGAGATCGCCGGCATCAAGACAGCCGCGAAAGAAAACGAAGGCGGCCTCGTCATCCGGGTGTTCGGGGAGACAAAATGACATCAGCGACAAAGGGCCTCCTTCCCTAAGCGGTACATCTGTCCTAAATCTTCAGGTAACGCCGACAAATGAGGAATTGCCCCTGGCCATGCCCGAAAATGTGACCCTGCCCGAAAAAATGCGCTTCATCGACCTTCCCTCCCATGGTGGCCCGGAGGTGATGCAGCTTTCGCAAGCACCTTTGCCAACCCCCGCCAGAGGCGAAATCCTGGTGAGGGTCGAGGCGGCCGGCGTCAACCGCCCCGATGTCGCGCAGAGGCAGGGCGCCTATCCGCCGCCGAAGGACGCAAGCCCGATCCTCGGCCTCGAAATTGCCGGAGAAGTGGTGGCGCTCGGCGAAGGCGTCAGCGAATTCAAACCTGGCGACAAGGTCTGCGCGCTCGCCAATGGCGGCGGTTATGCGCAATATTGCACCGTACCGGCCGGGCAGGCCCTGCCCTTCCCCAAGGGGTACGACGCCGTCAAGGCCGCCGCGCTGCCGGAAACCTTCTTCACCGTCTGGGCCAACCTCTTCCAGATGGCGGGCCTGACCGAAGGCGAAAGCGTGCTCATCCACGGCGGCACCAGCGGTATCGGCACAACCGCCATCCAGCTCGCCAAAGCCTTCGGCGCTGATGTCTATGCGACGGCGGGTTCTGCGGAAAAATGCGAGGCCTGCGTCAAGCTTGGTGCCAAACGGGCCATCAATTACCGCGACGAGGATTTCACCGCCGTCATCAAGGCCGAGACCGATGGCAAGGGTGTCGATGTGGTTCTCGACATGATCGGTGCGGCCTATTTCGAAAAGAACATTGCCGCACTCGCCAAGGATGGCTGTCTGTCCATCATCGCCTTTCTGGGCGGCGCCGTGGCTGAAAAGGTTGATCTGCGGCCAATCATGGTCAAACGCCTGACCGTCACCGGCTCCACCATGCGGCCACGTACCGCTGACGAGAAACGCGCCATCCGTGATGAGCTTATCGAACAGGTCTGGCCACTCATCGAAAGCGGCAAGGTTGCGCCTGTCATCAACAAGGTCTTCACGCTGGACGAAGTTGTGGAGGCCCACCGGCTGATGGAAACCAGCAATCATATTGGCAAGATCGTGATGCGGGTGTCCTGATCAGACCTCTTGCATTAATGACGAATCGTACTACCTTCTAGTTATGTTCAACGTATCGGAAGGAGGTGATCCAATGTCTAATGAGATTTCGGTCTCTGGTGCAGGCAATGGAAAGGGTGGGTTTTCGACGGGGCAGCCCTCGGCGTAAAAACCTCTTGCCTTCGGAACGTTGAGAAACAGTCCCGGGTCTGTAAACAGGACCAAGCTCATGGAAGGGTCGCCTCTGGCGACCCTTTTCCGTTTCTGGGATGATCGGCGCGTTTACCCGGTTCCCTCATCTCTGTGCTTTTCACAGAGATCCAGCCAGACCAAGTCTTTGGGCTGAATGGAGTTTCACCGCCGCGCAGACGCGCGCCGGCTGGCAACCTGTGACGATCACAGGAATGACGGTGTGTACGCTAGCGTTGCAGACATCTTATACATCCGTCGGACGCGCGTCTGCGCGGCGGAAAGGTTCTTTTCAACCTACGGAGTTGGGTTGGCTGGATACCGGCTCAAGGCCGGTATGACGGGGAACTTAGGATAGGCGCAACCGCCAGCTGCCAATCGCAGCCGCATCTCCCCTACTTCTTGCCAAACACCTTCCACCGGGTCGGACGAAACCGCAGTTCGGCACCTACTGCCACGGCGGCGTTGAGCGGCACCTCGATTTCGAGGTGATAGGGGTCATGGCCGTCATTGGCGATGTCGATTTCGGCGATGCGGGTGCCGGCGAGGCGGCGACAGGTGGTAACCTTGCCGTAAAGCGCGTTTTTCTCGTCGGTCAGCACCACATCTTCCGGACGGAAGAACAGCTCGCCCTCACCTGCGCCATTTTCGGCGACGCCGATGCTCTCGCCCTGAAACACCACCTGGCCGTCGCGGATCGTCACCGGCAGGCTGGAGGATTCGCCGATGAAGGAGAAGACGAAGGGGGAATTGGGCGTGTCGTAGACGTCATCCGCCGTGCCGACCTGTTCGATCTTGCCCTGGCTCATGACGACGACGCGGTCGGCCAGTTCCAGTGCTTCTTCCTGATCGTGGGTAACGAAGACGGTGGTGTGGCCCGTGCGGTCGTGGAATTCGCGCAGCCAGCGGCGCAGTTCCTTGCGCACCTTGGCATCGAGTGCGCCGAAGGGTTCATCGAGCAGCAGCACCTTCGGCTCGATGGCAACTGCGCGGGCAAGTGCCACGCGCTGACGCTGGCCGCCGGAAAGCTGGGTGGGGTAACGCTTTTCGAGGCCGGTCAGATGCACCATGTCCAGAAGCTCCGAAACTCGCCTGCGGATTTCCGCTTTCGGCGGGCGGGAGGCGGAAGGGCGCACCTTCAGGCCGAAGGCGATGTTGTCGGCAACCGTCATGTGGCGGAACAGGGCGTAGTGCTGAAACACAAAACCGACATTGCGCTCCTGCACCGAGCGGTGCGAGGCATCCTCATCACCGAAGAAGATGCGGCCTTGGGTCGGCTGCTCCAGGCCGGCTATGAGACGCAACAGCGTCGTCTTGCCGGAACCGGAGGGACCGAGCAGCGCGATCAGCTCGCCGGAACGAATGTCGAGCGACACGTCGTTCAGCGCCGGAAAGCGATCAAACTGCTTGGTGATGCCGGAAACTTTCACTTCCATGAATATGCCTTTCAATGCTTGCCGGCTGCGTTGCCCGCGCCAAAGCGTATTTCGAGAATGGTTTTGAGAACGAGCGTCACGAGCGCCAGACCGGCCAGCAGCGTCGCCACCGCGAAGGCCGCGCCGATATTGTACTCATTATAGAGTATCTCGACATGCAGCGGCATGGTGTTGGTCTCGCCGCGAATATGGCCTGATACGACAGAGACGGCGCCGAACTCGCCCATGGCGCGGGCGTTGCAGAGCAGCACCCCGTACAGCAGTCCCCATTTGATATTCGGCAGCGTGACATACCAGAAGGTCTGCCAGCCGGTTGCGCCAAGCGAGATCGCCGCCTCCTCATCGCCATTGCCCTGCTCCTGCATCAGCGGGATCAGTTCACGCGCGACGAAGGGAAAGGTCACGAAGATGGTGGCAAGCACGATGCCCGGAACAGCAAAGAGGATTTCGATGCCGTAACTTTTCAGCCATGGCCCGAGCACACTGTGCGAAGAGAACAGGATGACATAGACCAGACCCGATATGACCGGCGAGATCGAGAACGGCAGGTCGATCAGCGTTATCAGGAATGCCTTGCCCTTGAACTCGAATTTCGCGATCGCCCAGGCGGCGGCGACACCGAAGATAAGGTTGAGCGGCACCGAAATGGCGGCGACAAGCAGTGTCAGACGGATGGCGGAGAGTGCATCCGGCTCGACGATCGCTTCCCAGAAGGCATCGGCGCCTTTGCGAAATGCTTCGAAGAACACCGATACCAGCGGCAGCACGAGGAAAGCCGCAAGGAACAGGAAGGCAATGGCAATCAGCACCAGCCGGGCAGGCAGGCTCTCGCTGGCGGGATCGCGGAACGGTCGGGACGAGGTGCGGGAAGCATCAGACATAACCGTACCTCTTGCGGCTCCAGGCCTGAATGAGATTGATGAGGAACAGCATGGCGAAGGAAATGATCAGCATGATGGTGGCGATGGCCGTCGCGCCCGCATAATTGAACTCCTCCAGCCGGATGACGATGAGGAGCGGTGCGATTTCCGAGACGTAGGGAATATTGCCGGCGATGAAGATGACCGAGCCGTACTCTCCGATACCGCGCGCGAAGGCGAGTGCGAAGCCCGTCAGGATGGCGGGCGTGAGGCTTGGCAGCAGCACTCGGCTGATTGTCTGGAAACGGTTGGCGCCGAGCGTTGCCGCCACCTCCTCCACCTGCCGGTCTATTTCTTCCATGACCGGCTGCACGGTGCGGACCACGAATGGCAGGCCGATGAAGATCAGCGCGATGACGATACCGGTCGGCGTAAACGCGATCTTGATGCCGAAGGGTTCGAACAGCGAGCCAACCCAGCCGCGATTGGCATAAAGCGTGGTGAGCGCGATGCCGGCAACCGCCGTCGGCAGGGCAAAGGGCAGATCCACGATGGCATCAACGAAACGCCGGCCGGGAAAACGATACCGCGTGAGAACCCAGGCGACGATGACACCAAAAACAGCGTTCACCAGTGCGGCGATGAAGGCGGTGCCGAAACTGACGCGCAGCGCATTCAGCGTACGGCTATCGACAGCGATCGCAATAAAATCTGCAAAACCAAGTTTCGCCGTGGACCAGACGAGGCCGCCGAGCGGAATAAGAATGATGAGAAACAGATAGGCGACCGTGTAACCGAACGTCAGGCCGAAGCCGGGTATCACGCTCGATTGACGCCACTTCCACCTGTTTCCGGATGTATTATTGCTCATCAACGCTCCGGATAATCTTTAGTTTGGCACATTTCCGGACAGAAAACCGGGGTCCACTTTTCCTGGAAATGCTCTCTGGGAGCCGGTGTTCCCCGGCCTTGTTATAAAGGATCGACCGGCACGGTGTCCGGTCGATCGATTTGTCGTTTTTCAAGTTCCCTTAAGCGGGGTGGGCGGATTTGTCTTCAGCCCATCATCCGCTTACTTGGCGGGCTTGTAAATCTGGTCGAAGATGCCGCCGTCACCGAAATGTTCAGGCTGCGCCTTGGCCCAACCGCCAAACTGCGGATCGTCGATGGTGACGAGCTTGATGTCGGGCAGCTGCTTCAGCAGATCCTTGGAGACAACTGCGGGGTTGGATGGACGATAGAAGTGCTTCGCCGCAATGTTCTGACCTTCGTCGGAATAGAGATATTGCAGATACGCTTCCGCCGCCTTGCGGGTGCCCTTGGCGTCGACGTTCGCGTCAACCACGGCGACCGGCGGCTCGGCGAGGATCGAGATCGGCGGCACGATAATGTCGAAGGCATCCGCGCCGAATTCCTGACCGGCCAGATAGGCTTCGTTTTCCCAGGCCAGCAGCACGTCGCCGATCTGGCGCTGCGCAAATGTGACCGTGGAGCCGCGGGCACCGGTATCGAGCACCGGAGCGCGCTTGTAGAGTTCGCCGACATAGGCCTTGATCTTGTCCTGGTCGCCCTTGAACTCTTCATTCGCCCATGCCCAGGCGGCAAGGTAATTCCAGCGTGCGCCACCAGAGGTCTTGGGGTTCGGGGTAACGATCTGCACGTCGCCCTTTACCAGATCGCCCCAGTTATGGATCCCCTTCGGGTTGCCCTTGCGGACGAGGAACACGATGGTGGAGGTGTAGGGCGAGGAATTATGCGGCAGGCGGCCGCGCCAGTCCTTGTTGATCTTGCCGGAATTCTGGACGATGGCATCGATATCGCTCTGCAGCGCCAGCGTCACCACATCGGCTTCCAGACCGTCGATGACCGAGCGAGCCTGCTTGCCGGAGCCGCCATGCGACTGCTGGATCGTGACATCCTCACCGGTATCGGCCTTCCACTTCTTGGCGAAGGCTTCGTTGAAATCCTTGTAGAGTTCGCGGGTCGGATCATAGGACACGTTAAGCAGCTTGGTCTGCGCGGCAGCCGAGCCGACACCTCCCAGAGCCAGCGATAGACCGAGAGCGAAAACGCTCAAACCGGACAGAAGCTTGGACATCGGTATTCCCTCCTGATGAAGATGGCTTAACTCTACTGGACCGGTAGAGTTGGTCAATGAGGCCGAATACGATCGAAAAAGTGTTTCCCGAGAGCGTTTCCACGGGCAACAAATACAGCGCAGCATAGGCGAAAGGCGCAACAAGCGTCGTGTAAAACTTTGCTGAATGCAAAACCGTTTCACATTTTTGACGATTTTTTGGCGTTACGGCGAAAAATATTCAGGTGTTTTAGACGATTTTTTCGTCAGGCCGTCAAAAGTTCGGGCACTTCCACACCTGAAACGGCATCCGCAACGGTGGTGTTGAAAAGGATATTGCGGGTGGCATCGGCCACGCGGGCGAAGACGTGGCGTATTTCGCACTGCTTTTCGCCATCGCAATCCTCGCACCGGCGATAGGCGGTCTGCGACAGGCAGGGCAAGGGAGCCAGCGGCCCGTCGATGAGGCGCAGCACCTCGCCGAAGGTGATATCGGCAGCCGGGCGCGCCAGTAAATAACCGCCCTGCTTGCCGCGCCTGCTTTCGACGATGCGTTCCTTCTTCATTTCGAGAAGGATCTGTTCAAGGAATTTTTTCGGAATGGCCTGTTCGCGGGCAATATCGGAAATTTGCACAGGACAGCCGCCGTCGGCCTTTGCCAGCGAAAGAAGCGCCCTCAGCGCATATTTTGCCTTCTGCGAAATCATCGTGAAACCAGTAGAACACAAGCCCGGATACCCGGCAATTCCGGCTTAGCGCAGAAGTTGTCACAATTCAAATCCAAGCTGCAAAGAAGGTGAACGGGCATCTTTTGCTCATAGATCGTGCGCGTGAGGCATTTTTGCTCTGAAGTGCAGCGCACAAAGACTGTCATTTCTGTTCCAGAGGCCCGATTTCAACAATAATCGGCCATGGAAATCCCGGACGTGACAATGACGATCAATTCAGCAAATGCCTCTGCCGATACCGCTTCCCTCGACGCCACGCTTGCCGGGCTCGATCTTGCGGGACGACTTTCCTTTATCGCCGGTCTTGGCGGCCGTGCGGTCTTCACCACCAGCCTCGGCATCGAGGATCAGGTCATCACGGCGGCCATCGGCACCCACCGGTTGCCGATTGACGTCGTGACGCTGGAAACCGGCCGGCTCTTCAAGGAAACCGTCGATCTCATCGAGGAAACCGAGGAACGCTTCGGCATCGACATCCGTCGCTTCCGGCCCGAACAGGACGATATCGACGCCTATGCCGAAAAATACGGCCTCAACGGTTTTTACGAAAGCATCGAGGCCCGTCACGCCTGCTGTCATGTCAGAAAGCTGATCCCGCTCGGCAAGGCGCTGGAAGGTGCCACCTTCTGGATCACCGGGCTCCGCCGCGGCCAGTCGGGCAATCGTGCTACCACACCTTTTGCCGAATTCGACGCTGAGCGTAATCTGATCAAGGTCAATGCCTTGGCGGACTGGGACATCGACCAGATCAAGGCCTATGTCGCTTCTGAAAACATTCCCGTCAATCCGTTGCATGCGCGTGGTTACCCCTCCATCGGCTGCGAGCCGTGTACACGCGCTATCAAGCCCGGCGAGCCTGAGCGCGCCGGACGATGGTGGTGGGAAAACGACGAGAAGCGCGAATGCGGTCTTCACGTCGCCGGTGCGGACCAGACGTCCGCCATTTCCGCCATCCCACAACGATAATCATTCAGACCAGTTCCGGAGTTTAAAATGTCCAACGCAGTCCACGAGACGGACAGCAAGAATACTGTCGCATCCAAGCCGCCGCTCGATCCGCATCTGAAGGCGCTTGAAAACGAAGCCATTCATATCTTCCG
>Ga0157370_10000092_pt1 | contig 101669 bp, 89 predicted proteins | sample C35metaG_FD_113463 | JGI IMG/M metagenome (GOLD analysis project Ga0157370, IMG submission 113463) | Corn rhizosphere microbial communities from Kellogg Biological Station, Michigan, USA - C3-5 metaG | ecosystem: Host-associated > Plants > Roots > Rhizosphere > Soil | place: USA: Michigan...
CGCACGTCATTCTTGATCGAGGCCACCACCTGTGGCGGTTGATGAGACGGAGAGGTGAGCGGGAATACCTTTTTCATGTCCGGCCTTCTGTGTGGCGGCGGAGATTTTGTCTAGTGGGAAAGACAGAAATGGAATATTACTCATCTGATTAAGTCGCTCACGAAACCGGGATGGATGTCATGATTCCTTCCAGCACGTTCCCTTGAAAATGATGGAAGTAGGAAAATAATGGAATAGTATGGTTCAACGATGAACTGGCTGGCTTGGTCGATCCTCTCTGCGCTGTTTGCTGGCCTCACCGCGGTTCTGGCAAAGGTGGGCGTGAAGGATGTGGATTCCAATCTCGCCACGGCAGTGCGCACCACGGTGGTGTTGGTTTTCGCGTGGGCGGTTTGTTTTTTGACGAACAAACCCTCAGCTCTACTGGCCTTCACTTCCCGGACTTGGATTTTTCTTGGTCTGTCAGGACTGGCCACCGGCTTGTCCTGGCTGTGTTACTTCCGTGCCTTGCAACTGGGTGAGGCTTCCCGTGTGGCTCCTATTGACAAGCTCAGCGTGGTATTTGTGCTGATCTTTGCTGCCGCATTTCTTGGTGAATCACTCACATGGAAGACGGGTCTGGGCGGCAGCCTGATCGTGGCTGGAGCAGTGATTCTTGCCCTTAAGTGAAGGTGATTACAGGAGTGCGGAAACCAACGCATCAAGGCGTTCCTGCGAATGCGTCTTACGATATCCATCGTAGTTCGGCTTCAGTGCTTCTCCGGTCCAATCCTTTTCTTCAAGCAGCAGGGAGGCGGCTTTCAGCGCTTTCTCTCCATCGAATTCTGACAAGGTGAGGCCCATGCGGTAGGTTTCCACCCGGTGGCCGATGCACTCACCCGCCGTGGCGAGGCAGGGGATCTCAAAGGCGGCGGCTTTTCCCAAGGCACCGCTGCTGCCCTGGAAGTTTTCATATGCCACCCATGCGATGTCGAAAATCGAGAAGAGAGAGTTGAAATCCGTTTCCGCAGGGATGCGGGTGCCGTGGATATCGAAATGTAAATTGTTGATTTCACTGTGCGCCACAGCTTCTGATAGGGAAATCAGCCATGCTTTTTCGGATGGGGAAAACTCTCCCGGATGGATGAAACCCGCGCAGACAAAGTAGTAGGGCAGATTCTTTTTACGCGCGAGTTCGGACATCTTCAGCAGGGAAAGAATACCCTTGCGTCGTTCCAGTCCGATCATGCCGATGATTTTACGCCCAGCTGCCTTTTCCACTATTTGTGAGGCCAGCGGATAAGGTTGTTCAGGCAGGGTGGAGAAAGTGACGTCCGGATAGATTTCCACAGGCTTGCGGCTGTATTCCGCCAGCGCGGGTATGATGCGTTCATCCAGCACTCCCAGGCCGACGCAGGATGGGCTGCGGAGAATTTCATCACCCTTCATCAACAGGCGTAACTTTTTCATCGTGGAGTCCGGCTCCGCCAGATGGTGATTACGCAGATAAAGTCCACTCCACGGGCGATCCAGAAAATGTGCGGGGATGGTCCTGAATGGCAAGAACCGCAGATAACTGTCCAGGTAGGGGAAAAAAACGAAATCTGCAGTCTGATTGAAGATGAACTCGGCCTCGGCTAATGTATCGCTGGCCGTTTTCCAGCGTTGGAACGTACGTAGCGGATCTCCCTCAAAGCGGCCGTTGAAAAAACTCCGTTTACCAGGAGTGAGGTAGTGAAAATATGTATGCTCACGCGTGTAATCCTCCTGTCCGGACAACATGTCCAGCGTCCCCGCGAGCGCAGCCTTGGGGTTCGGACACAGGCCGATGACCCGCGCACCCGCACGCACAAATGAAGCGGCAAACAGCCCGAAATACATCGGGTGATGACCGATCCACAGTGGATCGATCAGGGCTACTGTTTTGCCGGAGGGCTTGATCATGGGCGGGGTGTGAAAGCGGAGCGGACGTGAATCCAGGAGGCGCGGACGAAAAAGGACTGGGGCAGACCTGCCATGATGCCAAACATCATGCCGGACAAACGTTCATGCATGGGATTGGAAGTGAAGGTCTCACTCAACATGCTGAAGATGACGATAAAGGGGAGAAAAGCGAGCCATTGGTCCGGGCCGGGATCAGACACATTGGCTTTGGCCGCTTTCAGGCTCACCACCATGATGCCGATCAAAAAGGAAAGAATGCATATTCCGCCAATGAATCCACCGGAAAACAAGGCATAGGTCCACGTGGAGTGTCCGGCAAACCACATATCCGTTCCCAATGGCTCTTTGCTCGGAATCACCATGTTGATCTCCGGCATGTACGCCAGATCCCAATTGTAAGAGGCACCCACACCCTTGCCATTGATGAAGTGGACAGGATTTTCCAGCAGGCTTTTCCAGATGTCATCAGCCTCCGCCTTGCGTGTCAGATAGGAGACATCCACTGTGGTATTACGGCTGTCCTTGGCGTAGAACAATCGGTCAGTCCAGCGCTGTAGAACATTCGGCAGAGCCACTGCCGCGAAACCGACGATCAGCAGCATGAAGAATCCGGCGATGACGACGGGGAACAAGCGCCTGCCCAGGCTGCGCCAGTTATAAAGATTCCACTTCACCCCCATGAGAAAGCAAATGCCGGCTGCAGCGCATGACGCAAAGACCGGGAACAGCATTGAGCGCGATACGGTGATGAAAATACCGAAAAAAAGCGCCGCGCAAGCAATGAGCAGGCTCCAATGGAATCTCCCACGCAGCAGTAGTGCGCAGGGGATGAAGGTGGCCAGCCAGTTGGAACCAGGGCTTTGAATTTCGAAGCGGACCGTTTCCAGATCCAGATGCTGGATGAAAAGTCCTTGGAAAATCCGCCACGGAATATTGAAGCAGGCAACAGCGAAAACCGGTAGCACGATCCGTGAGGGGCGGATGCCCATACAGCCGGCGATGTGGGCATTGATCAGACCGAACAAACAGAAACCGAAAGGCATGATCACCCGCAGGGAACGGCCTAACGGAACATTCTGTGCGATGGAATTGATCAGCATGTAGGCCAGATAGCCACTCCATAAAAGAATGAGCCATGCACCCGGGCGGACGGTCAGATACCGCCAACCTAGGGCGAAGATAGCCATGGAAGAGCTCACGCACAGGGCGAGGAAAAGCAATTGATCGATGCCTGCTCCACCACCACCTTCACGCGACTCTCCAGCCAGATAGTCGAAAGCAAATGAAAGCATGAAAACCCATAAAAGCCTTTCCACCCACATGGCCTGCCTGGCCATCGGCACGGGAATGGAATCAAGTGGATCTGTAAAATGGCGGCTCACAACGGGAATCAGATGGAAAGGATATCCTCGAAAATCCGTGCGGTTTTTTCGATGGGAAATGTCTGTTCTGCGTAATGTCGTGCATTGCCTGCCAATTCACGGCGGAGTTCCACGGAATCATAAAGCTGACCTGCGGCGGTAAGGAACGCGTAGATGTCATGGGGCTGGACGGTGAGTCCGGCGTGATTGTCCCGCGTGATGCGCGCAGCCAGATTGTCCAGAGGAATGGAAAGCAGCAGCGGACGCTCCGCACAGAGATAGCTCAGCGTCTTGGAAGGGACCGAGTAGGTGCCTGCCTCTTCTTCCAGAATCCCTACCAGGACGTCTCCGCTGGCCATGACGGATGGCAGGTCGCAAAATGGCTGATAGGGCAGGAGAATGATATTGGTGAGCCGGGCCGATGCTGATTTCTCTTTCAACCATTCGGCCCCGATTCCTTCGGAGACCACGACAATCCGGACTTTTGGATGTGCTGCATGTTTTTTAGCCAGTTCCAGCAACAATGCCGGATTGTGTTTCATGCCGATGGTACCGGAGTAAAGGAAAACGAATTTATCGTGGAGATCGTGCTTTCTGGCCCATGCATTGTCCTTGGGCAGGCTGGGGATTTGCTCGATCTCAGCCCAGTTCGGAACGGTAATGACCTTTGAGCGGGCGATGTTGAATTCCTTTGCCAGGATAGGGGTGAAGTCGTCCGTGATGGCAATGACCCGCGAACTGCGGTTGAACTGCTTTCTATCAAGCCTGCGGTACCATGAGCCGATCATGGGTCCTGCGATGGGGACCTTCCGGCGGATCACTTGATTCACAGCCAGGCTGTAAAAATCCTGCACCCAATAGTAAAAGCGTCCGCCATTTGCCACTGCAGCGCGAGAGATCGGCTCCTGGGTTTCGGTAGGCGTATTTCCGGAAAGCACTGCATCCGGCTTCCATGAACGAATGAATCTGGCCACCTGCTTGCCATAGCGGACTTCCATGTTGCGGCGGCGGACGAAGGAATACTTGTAACGTTTGTATTCCGGATCCATCGGGATTTCATGGAATTCCAGCGTGGAGGGATCACCGTCTTTTTTCACCAGTTCACCCCGTGGCGTTTGCAGGGAACTGGCGAAGGTGTGCACCACTTCATGCCCGCGTGCTGCCAGAGCACGGCTGAGTGAAGTGGGGAAAGCGTGGCCAGCGTAGTCGTGAACGACGATTCTCATCAGGTGGCGTCGGGGGATTTGGCTTTTGCTTGCAGCAGTTTCGCAAGGAGATCTCGAGGTGACAGCGATTTGCAGGAAAGTGCCGGTTTTTCGATCAGATGCCAGCTTAAGAGCGCAAGAACGACGGATGTCAGGAAGATCAGGGGGATGGCAGTAAGGGATCCAAGCCAGCCTTTTTCAATGAAGACATTGATCACTAGGAAGTGATAGATATAGATTCCATAGGAAATATCCGTTCCACGCAATAATTTTCCTGATAGGTGTCGCATGCTGTAGGCTGCTGAAATCGTGGCCAATCCCAGCAGGATACGCGCAGGCAGCAGTAATGCGTAAGCAGCGATGGATGGATGGGGAATGAGCCACTGCATCACCGCAGCCAGTAAGAGATAAGGTACAAAATACAACAGCACCTTGCCCTCCACCAGCGGGCGGATTTTTTCAAAATGCCTGTGGATCAGGATGCCCACCATGAACATCCAGAGATGCGGCAGGAGGGTATTGAACATCAACTTGAAAACAGGAGGCCCGCCACTGAATCCGCCCGGGCCATTCAATTTCACATTCATCACGCAGTAGGCGATGTAGGATGTGAAGAACAACAGGGCGAAAAGGATGCTGCCAAGTTTCCCCTGGCTCCATTTCCCATAAATGGTCGCATAGAGCAGGGGAATGAAGACATAGAATTGAAGCTCCACCGTGATCGTCCACAGCGAGCCATTCGCCACGCCCACTCCGAAAGTGCGAAATTGCTCCGGATTAAAGAACTGGACGAAACTCACCTGCCCGGCCAACCAGCCCAGAAATGTCGGAGAACTGAGGAATGAAGACGTCAGATACCCGAAGGAGCCCAATACGATCAGCGTCGCCAGCAGGCAGATCCACAATGCGGGGAAAATCCTCAGTGCCCTGTTCCATGCGTATCCTGCCAGGTCTCCCTGCGTGCGCTCGTAGGAACGGGTGATCAGGAAGCCGCTGATAACGAAAAAGACAGGCACCCCCGGCAACCACACCAGCCCATCAAAAAGCTGTTTCTGCCATCCGCCCAGCATGCCATATAACGAAGTATGCCCGATGGCATGAGACAGCACCACCTGGGCCGCAGCCAGCAGGCGGATGAGGTCGAAATTATTGCTCCGGTGAACGGAAGACATCGGGGGAGGGGGAGAATGTCCCCGGGCCCGAAGTGGGGGAGATGAATGGCCCGGCGCGAGTATCCTAGTCATCCAGCCTTCTGTCGTCAATTTCTCACCACCACGCGATGGCGTAGGAAATCCAAGGATTTTTCCCTCCTTTAATGATAAGAGGTGAGATTTGTTAAACAAAAAGCCGCTCACCCGGAGGCAAGCGGCTTTTAAAACTCATCCGGGCAACTTATGCGTAGCTGCGGATCGAGGCGTGAACGCTTTCGTAAACAAGCGCTTCCTTGTGCAGTTTCGGCTCGTTGCCATTGCCTGTATATTCCCAGGCGGAAACGTGGGAGAACTTGTCATCATGGCGCTTGGCTTCACCTGCCTGGGTTTTGCCGGACTGGACTTCCGGATCGGCGTCGGTGAATTGGTGCTCGGCGCGGAAGTGGCCTCCGCAGGATTCCTCGCGGTCGCGGGCGTCGTAGCACATCATCTCGGCAAATTCGAGGAAGTCGGCTACACGGCCTGCTTTTTCGAGTTCCATGTTGGTTTGGTCACCAGAGCCGGGGATCAGCACATTGGACCAGAACTCCTCGCGGACTTCGGCGATGCGCTTGATGGCTTCGGTAAGACCTTCACGGGAGCGTTCCATGCCGCACTTGTCCCACATGATATTGCCCAATTCCTTGTGGAAGGAATCGACGGTGCGTGTGCCCTTGATGGAAAGCAGCTTGTTGATGCGCTCCTCGGTTTCGGCCTTGGTGGCGGCGAATTCCGGAGCAGCGGTGGTCACGCTGCCCGGTTTTTGCGTGGCCAGATAGTTGGCAATGGTCGTCGGGATAACGAAATAGCCGTCGGCCAAGCCCTGCATGAGGGCGGAGGCCCCGAGACGGTTTGCACCGTGGTCTGAGAAATTCGCTTCGCCCAGCACGTGGAGGCCTGGAACATTGGACATGAGATTGTAGTCCACCCAGAGGCCGCCCATGGTGTAGTGAACGGCTGGATAGATCATCATCGGTCCCTTGTATGGGTCTTCTCCGGCGATCTTTTCATACATTTGGAAAAGATTGCCGTAACGGGCGCGGATGGTCGGCTCACCGAGGCGGGCGGTGGCATCCCGGAAATCGAGGTAAACGCCGAGACCGGTAGGAGCCACCCCGCGGCCATCATCACAGGCTTCTTTGGCCGCGCGGGAAGAAATGTCCCGTGGGGAAAGGTTGCCGAAGGATGGATACTTCCGCTCGAGGAAGTAATCGCGATCCTCTTCCTTCACATCAGCGGCTGAAATCTGTTTTTTCTGAAGCTTCCTGGCAATTTCCTGGGACTTTGGTGCCCAGATGCGTCCGTCATTGCGAAGAGACTCGGACATCAGCGTGAGCTTGGATTGATAATCGCCGCTCACCGGAATGCAGGTCGGGTGGATCTGTGTGAAGCATGGGTTGGCGAAAAGGGCGCCGCGTTTGGTGGCACGCCAGGAGGCCGTCACATTGCAGCCCATCGCATTGGTGGAGAGGAAGAAGACATTGCCGTAGCCGCCGGTGGCGAGAATCACAGCATCCCCCGCATGGGTGGAAATTTCCCCAGTCCGCAGATCGCGCACCACGATGCCCTTGGCATGGCCATTCACCAGCACTACATCCAGCATCTCGGTACGGGTATACATTTTCACGCCACCCTTGGAGATTTCCTTTTCCAGAGCCTGGTAGCAGCCGATAAGGAGCTGTTGTCCCGTCTGGCCGCGGGCGTAAAAGGTGCGGGATACCTGGGCGCCGCCGAAGGAGCGGTTATCCAAAAGACCACCGTACTCGCGGGCGAAAGGAACGCCCTGTGCCACGCATTGGTCGATGATGCCGTTGGAAACTTCCGCCAGACGGTAAACGTTCGCCTCGCGGGCGCGGAAGTCTCCTCCCTTGATGGTATCGTAGAAAAGGCGGCGTACGGAATCGCCATCATTGCGATAGTTTTTCGCAGCATTGATGCCCCCCTGTGCCGCAATGGAGTGGGCGCGGCGGGGACTGTCCAGATGGGTGAAACATTTTACCTGATAGCCCAGCTCAGCCAGCGTGGCAGCGGCAGATCCTCCTGCAAGCCCGGATCCAACCACCAGAATGGTGAACTTCCGCTTGTTCGCCGGGTTGATGAGCTTGGAGTCCATCTTGTGCTTGGACCACTTTTGTTCGAGGGGACCGTCGGGAATTTTGCTGTCGAGGACCATGGCTTCTTGAATTGGAGATTGGGAAAGGTGGAACGCTGCAGGAATTAGCGGCCGAATTTAAAGATGAAGATGGCGGCAGGAATGGAGAGGAAGCCCAGCCAGATAAAGGCGGCATAGCCTTGGCTGACGATGCGGATGAATCCTTCGGACTTCTTGCTGCGCCATCCGAGAGTCTGGAAGATGGATTGTACACCGTGGCCCAGGTGGGAACAGAGCAGCGTCATGGCAATGGCGTAGAAAAGAACGACGTACCAGACTGAAAAGCCATCGATCACCATTTTCCACGCATCCATGCGAGGTTCGCCTACCTTGGCCAAATAGGCAGCATCCACGTAGTCGCCATAGGTGTTGCCGATGTGAAGGGTGAAATGCATCAAATGGTAAACGATAAAGGCGAGGATCGTCAGGCCGCTCCAGATCATGATGCGGGAAGACTTTGTCGCCTTGATGGTGGCTTCATAGGCGTAAGGCTCACGGGCGGCCTTGTTCTGCTTTGTAAGCACGATGGTGGCCCAGACATGGAGCACCAGGCAGACCAGAAGGCCGATGCGGGCGACCCAGACGCCACCGCCGTGAAGGAAATGGTGGAGAAACTGGGCATAATCATTGAACGCCTCGCGCCCGAGGAAAACGACTAGGTTTCCGATCAGGTGGCCGGCCAGGAAAAGCGTGAGCACGATGCCGGTGAGGGCAACGATGAATTTTTTCCCGATGGAGGATGTCCAGTAAGCGGAAAGACTGCGTGTGAGGGCGTTCATGTGATGGAGAAATCGGAAGTCTGGGCTCGGCGGCTTGACGCGGCGCCAGAATGAGCACGTGGCCTCCGCATTTCAAGGGTAAGGATCAGATCTTCCAGTATAAACTTTCGCTTTAAAGAAAATGGCCTCCCAGTCTGAATTACTTGCATGATACTGATGAAAGTGGCTTCTGTTTGGAATGGTTGAAATCTCATGGAGAATGCCCATTTAGGAGCTTGAATCTCAATGAACTTTCAAAAAGTTGGCCCGCTGTCTGCTAAGATTAATTTTACTAACCCATGGCAATGTTTAATGGCTACGACCCCGGGAAATTCCACGATGAGATGTTTTGCGCGGATGGCTCAGTAAGGCCACATTGCGCGCCTCTATTGGAAAAGTTCGGTCAATTGGATCAGCGGGACTTCCTCGACCGCAAGGCAACTTCGGAGCTCTACTTCATGAGGCAGGGTGTCACTTTCAATGTCTATCATGACAATCAGGGGACGGAGCGGATTTTCCCATTCGATCCGATCCCGAGAGTGATTCCTGCGAATGAATGGGAGCATCTGGAGGCAGGCCTCACCCAGCGCATCGTTGCGCTGAATTTATTCCTTCACGATATCTATCATGATCAGCAGATTCTGAAAGATGGCGTCATTCCGCGCTTTTATGTGGAGCAGGCCAAGCACTACCGCCCGGAATTCCGGGGTGTGGACGTACCGGCAGACATTTACATCCACATCTGTGGCAGTGACCTCATCCGCGGGGAGGATGGCACCTACTATGTGCTGGAAGATAATGGCCGCTGTCCATCCGGAGCGTCCTACCTGTTGGAGAACCGGAACGCCCTGAAGCGTTCGTTCCCCGGCATTTTCGATACCTTGGGTGTGCGTCCGGTGGATTCCTATCCACGGGATCTCCTGAACATGCTGCATCACATCTCACCGCGGCGTGATTCCGCCCCGGTCTGCGTGCTGCTCACCCCGGGATGTTACAACAGCGCTTATTTCGAGCATTGCTATCTCGCCCGCGAAATGGGCATCGAGATCGTGGAAGGTCGCGATTTGGTGGTGCAGGACAACTTTGTTTACATGCGGACCACCCGGGGCCTTGTCCGGGTCGACGTGATCTACCGCCGGATTGATGACGATTTCATTGATCCCGTTGTCTTCCGGAAAGATTCGGTTCTGGGCGTGCCCGGGCTGATGAATGCTTATCGCGCAGGAAATGTGGCTCTCGCCAATGCGGTGGGAACCGGCGTGGCGGATGACAAGGTGATCTATTACTTTGTTCCTAAAATGATCGAGTATTACCTGGGTCAGGAGCCGATTCTACCGAATGTGCCAACGTATCTCGCTTCCGAGGAAGAAGATCGGAAATACATTTTGAACCACCTTCCTGAATTGGTGGTGAAAGCGGCGAACGAATCGGGCGGCTACGGCATGCTGATGGGGCCTTCCGCTACCAAGGAGGAAATCGCCAAGTTCCGCGAGTTGATCATAGCAGACCCGCGCAATTATATCGCTCAGCCGGTGGTTGCCCTCTCGCGCAGCCCCACTTGGTGTGATGGTGCCTTGGAAGGCCGTCACATTGACCTCCGCCCATATATTATCTATGGAGAGGATGTAAAAATCGTTCCAGGAGGACTCACCCGCGTAGCCTTAACCAAGGATTCCCTCGTTGTTAATTCCTCCCAAGGTGGTGGAAGTAAGGACACCTGGGTGCTCAGACATTAATTTCGCCATGCTTTCCCGAGTTGCAAACACGTTGTATTGGATGGTCCGTTATGTGGAACGGGCCGACAATTTGGCCCGCCTTATTGATGTGAACCAGCAGTTGCTCCTGGACTTCGAGAGTCTCGACAGCCAGCGCCTCACCGGATTTTGGAAGCCCATCATTCTCAGCACGGGAGATGAGGAGACCTTCGCCTCACTGTATGATGATGCCGATAGCTATGAAGTCATTCGTTACCTCACGGATGATGTAAGGAATCCGAACAGCATTACTTCCTGCATCGCTCTTGCCCGGGAAAATGCGCGGACCGTGCGGGATCAGCTTTCCGATGAATTGTGGGAGGAATTGAATGCCCTTTATCTCTTTTCCCGCTCTGAAGAAGCAGCTCGTCTGATCAAGTCCGATCTACCCCGCTTTTACGAAAACATCCGTCGTTCCGCGATGACTTTCCACGGCACGGCAGCATCCACTACTTCCCGCAATGAAGCGTGGGAGTTCATGGACATCGGCCGCTTTCTGGAGCGCGCGGACAAGACCACCCGTTTCCTGGATATTTACAACTACCTTCCGACCAAGGAGGGGGATGTGGATACGGCCAAGGCTCTCCACTGGAATGCCATTCTTGGTTCCTGTGGCGGGAGAAGCACCATGCGCAGTCAGAAAAAAGAGATCAATGCGCGGAATGTGGTGGATCTGCTCCTTTTCTCTCGGGATTTCCCACGCTCGGTGCGGTATTGCGTGGAGCGGGTGGATGCCAGCCTTCATGGCATTTCCGGCACACCCCGGGGCTCTTTCACCAGTGATTGCGAGCGTGTATCCGGCAGATTGCTGGCGGATCTCAATTATGGTGCTGCCGCAGGCGTTTTTGAAAGCGGCTTGCATGATTATCTGGACGATCTTCAGTCCCGCTTCAATGACATCGGCAAGGAAATGTTTGATGCATATGTGCTAATGCCAGATACGATTGAGACGAAAATCGTCGAAAAGCCGCCTCAGAACGCGGCAGTTGCTGCCTGGCAGTTTGAACAACAACAACAGCAGCAGCAACAGATACTGAATAGTGAGTGCGTCAATTGAGCCGTCATCGCCTCCGCGATTGGGGATGAAGCTGGCGGTCAGTCATCGGACTACTTTCTTCTATGGGATGCCAGTGACAGACAGCGTGAATACGCTGCATCTGGAACCCCGGACCTTTCCCTATCAGCGGACGTTGAGCGCCCTGATCCGCATCATTCCCGCCACCCGCGTAAGGCGTTTTACGGATCTTTTCCAAAATATCACTCACCACTTCGAACTGGCCACCCCCCACACCAAGCTGGAAGTGGAGAGTAAGATCCGGGTGCATAATCTACCTCTGGATGTCAGCCAGGCGGCGCGTGTCTCTCAAAAGGAAGAATACAATGATCCCTCCATTCGTGAAGTGACATGGTTGTTTCTTCAGGAAAGCCGCTGGGTTTCCAAGAGTCCGGCAGTCTGGCGGCAAGCGGTGGATATTACCCATGGCATTCCCCACCTTTTCGGGCAGGCCACCGCTCTCATGGAATGGGTCCACCGGGAGATCAGCTATGAGCCGGGATTTACCGATGTGAATACCCATGCGGATGAGGCTTTCCTTCAAAGAAAAGGTGTCTGTCAGGACTTCACCCACATCATGCTATCCCTGTGCCGCTCGGTGGGAATCGCTGCCAGATATGCTTCCGGTTACCTGTACAATGGGCCACGGGATACTCTCGTAGGAGCCCAGGCTTCCCACGCATGGTGCGAGGTCTATCTGCCCAGTGGAGGCTGGATTGGCTTTGATCCGACTAACAATACCTTGGCGGACGAACGCTACGTCAAGGTCGCCGTTGGACGGGATTACGAGGATGTGGCACCCATCCGCGGAAGCTACAATGGCACAGGCCACTGCCGGATGGAAGTGCATGTCCTGGTGGAGAAGCTGCCGATGTGATGCTTCGTGCTCACATCAAGTGCCGCCTTTAAAACGGCTTATTGATGCCCAGCCATGCGGCGGTACCGGCTGCTGCGAGACAAAGAATGAATACGACGGAAGAAGGCAGAACCTTCTTTTTGACCAGAGCAGGAGCGAGGCCGATGAAGAGCCAGATGCCCACCTTTACCATCCAGTAATATTGATGCATGGGGGGCTTCTTCAGCATGGCGAAACCGATGATGGCAATGAACAGCAGTGAAACTCCATGGAGAATGCTGGCCGCCTTACCTTTTGAATTCCCGAGCATGACAGCACCGAGTGAGGCGAAAAGGGCCAGTGCGCCTGCGACGTGAAGGGTTCTAAGTAAATTGTAATCCATGGCGTCTTGTGTTGCTGGATTGTGTCCAGGGGGAAAGGGGCATTCAATGAGGAAAGTTGCGCCAGCCGCAAATGCGTCTACCCTACCGCATGAAAAGGAGGATCGCATGGGGGATAGCCATCATATCAGGGGCGGCACTGGGAGTTACCTTGGTAGTGCCGGACCCTTTGCCCTTTGTGGATGAAGCTGTCTTTCTCGCAGTTTTCGTGAAATCCATGAGCTATCTGGGATATGATGTCACCCGCTGGATTCCTTTTTTAGGAAAGGGAAAGAAAAAGCGAACGGCAGCAGGCAAGGGACGGACGATCAATGTTTAAAGAAAGTAGGATTTTTTTGAATCCTGCGCTGGCCATCGCATTCATTTCCCGTTAGGAATGCTTTTAATGGATTCCTTTCCAGCGGGCGGTTGCCATTTGCCACCTCGCCTCGTGGTCTCAGGATTCCCTACTGCCAGATAAACTCTCTGACTTTGAGCAGATAAGGGCGACTACACGCCATCTGTTCCATGCCACCTTCCCCCTGAAGAAAAGGACAGCATCACTCCATGTATTATTCCCTGGAGTGGTGCTGTCTGATCTGCATGGCCTATCAGGCTGGCTGCTGCTGGGAAATACAATGAAGGGTGCCCCCTTCTTCCACGAGATCGAGGCAATCTATCCCTATTATCTCACGGCCAGGGAATAGTTCACGAACCATTCCCAGCGCCCGGTCATCATTCCGGCTTTGGCGGAAGATCGGAACCAGAACGCCCCCATTCACGATGAGGAAATTCACGTAGGAAGCAGGAAGCACCGGCAGACGCCAGCCTGGGACTTCACAGGCTTCCGGTAGTGGAATCTCCACCACATCGAATGCCCGGCCATTGCTGGCGGTAAAGGATTTCAAGCGATCCAGATTGTCCTTCAGGATTGCTCTGTTGGAAGAGAGTGGATCATTTTCCGAACAGGCGAGAATCGTCGTAGGGTCAACGAAGCGCGCGAGGTCATCGATGTGGCCGTCCGTGTCATCACCTTCGATTCCCTGCTTAAGCCAGAGAATGTCAGACACTCCCAGCCCATTGCGCAGAAGTTGCTCGATTTCCTGCCGATTCAGGTGCGGATTCCGATTGGGATTCAACAGTACGGCCTCGGTGGTCAGCAATTGCCCTGCGCCATTGATTTCGATCGCCCCTCCTTCCAAAATCATGCCGCCTTTGAAAATCCGTTTACCCAGCGTGGTGGCGATTTTTTCCGGGATGGCGTCATCCAGATCCCATGGTGGAAATTTCCCGCCCCACGCATTGAATCCCCAGTTGGTGATCGCGGTTTCTCCAGTTTCGCCATGTTTGACAAAGATGGGCCCGTGGTCGCGACACCACACATCGTTGTGGGGGTGGTCGAAAAGCTCCACGCGCTCCGGTACTGCTTTGGCCCGATTGCACACGGCGGCGATGGAGGCGTGATCGGCGGCAGGTGCATTGATCCGCACCGCCTGGAAGCGGGTAATGGCGGCAGCTATTTCTGCAAACTTGTTCCACATCAGGTCTCGCTTGGCCCCACCCCAATGGCGTGGGTCATCGACAGGCCAGGATAGCCACACCGCTTCCTGCGGGGACCATTCGGCTGGCATGGAAAATCCGGCGGCAGCAGCAGTCATGCCGGGACCATGCATGAAGCGGCAGGGTGCGCAAAATCGAAATGCATCCATCCATCCTTTCCATTTGAAAAAAGAGGTTTACGCCCTTTGGATGTAACCGATGAGTGATCTCGAAAAGCTGAAGCAGACCGAGCCTAAAACCTGGGCGGCGGGTCTGCCTGCAGTAATCTCGTCCATGCAGCATATTTTCCGGGAGGCCGGGCCGCTGCGCGGTGGAAATGGTCTGCTGGAAATGAATCAAAAAGGCGGCTTTGATTGCCCAAGCTGCGCATGGCCGGACCCCGATGGGCATCGCTCGGTAACGGAGTTTTGTGAAAACGGAGCGAAGGCTCTGGCATCCGAGGCTACCCGGAAGCTGGCGGACGCGCAGTTTTTCGCCAGGCACTCGGTGGAGGAGTTGAAAGCGCAGAGCGATCACTGGCATGAGCTGCAGGGTCGGATCGAGCAACCCATGGTCCTGAGGGAGGGAGCCAGCCACTATCAGCCCATTTCCTGGGAGGAGGCGTTCCAATTGATCGCCAGCTATCTGAATAAGCTGCCCTCCCCGGATGCGGCCATTTTTTATACTTCCGGACGCGCCAGTAATGAGGCTGCTTTTCTCTATCAGCTTTTCGCGCGCAGCTTCGGCACGAACAATCTGCCGGACTGCTCCAATATGTGCCACGAATCCAGTGGGCTGGCGATGAGGCAATCCGTGGGCGTGGGGAAGGGGACCGTGACGATGGATGATTTTTTGGAAGCGGATGTGATTCTCTGCGCCGGGCAAAATCCGGGAACCAATCATCCGCGCATGCTGACCACTCTGGAGGAGGCCGTGAAGCGTGGGGCGAAAGTCATCTCGATCAATCCGTTGCGGGAGGCTGGCCTGATGGAATTCGCCCATCCACAGCACCTCACTGCCATGCTCGGCCACCGCACGAAACTGGCGTCCCATTTTTTGACAGTGAGGATCAATGGTGATCTCGCGCTGTTCCGTGGCTTGGCCAAGGTGCTGCTGGAGAATGATGGGCCCGATCTGGATCAGGCTTTTATCCAGAAGCACACACAGAATTTTAAGGTTTATCAGAGCCTGGTGGAAGGCACTTCATGGGATGAAATTGTTCGCATGAGCGGTGTGACGGAGGAGGAAATCCGTGAATTGGCAGGTTTGCTGGCAAGTGGCTCGCGGAAAGTCATCACCTGCTGGGCCATGGGACTCACCCAGCACCGGAATGCGGTGGCCACCATCCGGGAAGTGGTGAATGTTCACCTGCTGCTGGGCGCCATCGGCAAGGCGGGGGCAGGACTCTGCCCTGTAAGAGGCCACAGCAACGTGCAGGGAGACCGGACGATGGGCATTTTCGAGCAAATGCCGGAGTGGTTTCTAGAAGCGCTGGATCGTGAGTGTGGTATCCAGTCTCCGCGCAAGCACGGCCACGATACTGTAGCCTCCATCCTGGCAATGCATCGGGATGAGGCGAAGGTTTTTTTCGCTCTGGGTGGGAATTTTCTCCAGGCTACGCCGGATACGGATTTCACGGCACAGGCGCTTCAGAAGTGCGAACTGACGTGCCACGTTTCCACGAAGCTGAACCGGAGCCACCTCGTCCCCGGTCGCACGGCGCTGATCCTGCCCTGCCTGGGCCGCAGTGAACTGGATGGGGATTCCCGTTTCGTGACGTGTGAAAATTCCATGGGCATCGTGCAGCCATCCTGTGGCAGTCTGTCTCCGGCGTCACCTCATCTGCTGAGTGAGGTGGAAATCATCGCCCGGCTGGCAGGGGCGACACTGGGGAAAAATGGGGCCGTGCCTTGGCACTGGCTTTCGGAAGACTATGACCGCATCAGGGATCTGATAGAAAAAGTGGTCCCCGGTTTTGAAAATTTCAATCGTCGGCTTGATGAGGAGGGCGGTTTCTATCTGCCCAACAGTGCGAAGTTTCGCAAATGGGATACGCCTGAAGGGAAAGCGGTTTTCAGCACTGCTCCCATGGATGCTTTCCAACCTGCGGAAGGGCGGCTGACTTTGCAGACCCTGCGCAGTCACGATCAATTCAATACCACCATCTATGGCATGGATGATCGCTACCGTGGCATCAGCAATGCCAGGCGGATCATTTTTCTGAATCCAGAGGACATGCTGGTCCGCCAGATCCGCCCCGGGCAGCCGGTGGATATCACCAGCTATTGGAAGAATGAAACGCGGGAGGCGAAGGGATTTCTAGCCATTCCTTATGAAATCCCCGCAGGTTCTGCGGCTGCTTACTTCCCGGAAGCCAATGTGCTCGTCCCCATCGGAAGTCAGGCGGAAGGCAGCGGCACCCCTACCAGCAAGGCGGTGGAAATTTCCATTCTCTCTAGCAATACCGATTGAATGTCGGAGGCCTCAGGAAGCCTATCAGTTGCTGGCCGGATTCATGGGCAAATTCCACGGCCAGAGAGCTGGGTGCCGAGATGCCTGCAATGATGGGGATGCGGGCGGCAAGGGATTTCTGGAGGATTTCAAAAGAGAGCCTTCCAGAGACGAGTAGAAAGCTGGCGGATAGATCAACGTCGTTCAGAAGAGAGTGGCCGATGACTTTATCAACTGCATTGTGGCGGCCTACATCTTCCCGACTGAAGAGAAGCTTCCCTGTGAGATCGAAGATCCCGGCCGCATGCAGCCCTCCGGTGGAATCGAACACGGATTGTGCCGCGCGGAGTTGGGCGGGCGAGGCCAGCAGGGCTTCGTCCGAAATGGTTGGCCGGTTTTGAATCGGAGCGGAGTGGGTGAAGATGGCATCCAGTGTGGTTTTTCCACATAGTCCACAAGAAGAGGCGCTGAACACATGACGCGTGAGTCTGCCGAGGTCCGTTTGGATCTGCTCATGCAGGAAAACGAGCACGCGATTTTCTTCCGGGCGTGCCTCGATTTTCCGGATATGCCCGGCCGAGGAAATGATGCCCTCGGTGACCAGAAATCCTGCCACCAGCTCCTCATCATGGCCCGGTGTCCGCATGACAACGGCCACCGGATGCCCATCCAGGCGGATTTCCATCGGCTCCTCCACGGCCAGTTCGTCTTTGCCCGGGAGCGTGCCATCGGGGCTACGGCGAAAGACTTGAACCTGGCGGATGGAGGACATGATTTTTCTGCAAAGTGGCAGTGAGAAGGGCTTGGCTCCAGTTTCTTCTTCACCCGGAGCCGTTTCAGAGCTACTTCGCTTCCGCCATGCACGGTTTCTCCTACAAAAACGGCTCACTCTTCTGCGAAGACGTGGAGCTTTCCGCCCTTGCCGAAGAACACGGCACGCCTCTCTACGTTTATTCCGCAGGCACCATTCTCGATCACTACACCCGTCTGGATAAAGCCTTGGAAGGTATTGAGCACGAAGTGGCCTACGCCGTGAAGGCGAACTCCAATCTCTCCGTGCTGCGTCTGCTGGCCCATCAGGGAGCAGGATTTGACATTGTTTCCGGTGGGGAGCTTTATCGCGTGATCAAGGCGGGCGGAGACCCGGCCCATTGTACGTTCGCCGGTGTGGGCAAGACCCGTGAGGAAATCGTTTACGCACTGGAGCAGGGGATCTACTCTTTCAATGTCGAGAGTGAGGCTGAGCTGCGTTATTTGAACGCCGTGGCTGCAGAGCTGGGTGTGATCGCTCCAGCTGCTGTGCGTGTGAACCCAAATGTGGACGCAAAAACGCACAAATATATTTCCACCGGTAAATCCGAAAACAAGTTCGGGGTCGATTTCGAGGCCATCGAGGGTGTTTACCAGCGTGCTGCCAGCGAACTGACGAACATCAGACTGCGCGGCCTACAGATGCACATCGGCTCTCAGCTCACTTCCATTGCTCCCTTCATTGAAGCTGTCGAAAAGGTAGCTCCGCTGGCGAAGTTGCTCAAGGAGCGCCACGGCATCGAGTTCTGGTCCATCGGTGGTGGCATCGGGATTATTTACAAGGATTCGCTGGCTTCCGGTTCCGTGGATTGGTGGGCGGAGCAGCCTGTTGATGAGCGCCCACTCACCATCGAGCTTTACGGAAAAGAACTCGTTCCGCGTCTGAAGGACATTGGCTTGAAAATCCTCTTGGAACCAGGCCGGTATGTCGTAGGCAATGCGGGAGTCCTCATCACCAAGTGCCTTTATGAAAAGCGTGGCTCGGCGAAGACTTTCAAAATTGTGGATGCCGGGATGAATGATCTCATTCGTCCGGCCCTTTATGAAGGCCATCACGAAATCGTTCCACTTGCAGAGGCTCCTTCCAACGAGCTGTTCAAGTTCGATGTAGTCGGGCCGATCTGCGAAAGCGGCGACTTCTTTTGCCAGGACCGCCTCCTGCCGGATTTCCAGACCGGTGAGTTCATCGCGCTGATGTCTGCGGGGGCCTACGGTTTCGCCATGGCTTCCAATTACAATACGCGGCCATTGCCAGCCGAGGTGCTGGTGGAGGGCAATACTGCCACTGTCATCCGCAAGCGCCAGACGCTGGATGACGTTCTGGCTGGTGAGCTGTAACTCGGATTCTTCAAGAGGGGGGCGGTTTTCGGGCCGCCCCCTTTTTTTATTCCAGTGTTTTCCAGGCCACTTCCCTGAAATAGGAAATATTTCCCTGAACACGGCTGGAAACCCCTCCATCACTGGAGCTGCTGGTGGTCGTGATGGTGTCCAATTCCTGCTGAATCACCAGTGGATAGAGAAGAGAGAGCCACACCTTCCCGGACAGGATCGTCATTTCCATGTCTTCCTTGTCGCCTTGGACATTCTGATAGTTTTTGCTGGAGTAATTTCCAGAGATGCTGAAGACCCCGCATGGGTGCCCGTTAATAGTCTCGATGGAGAGCAGGACCAGCGTGACCTGACCGGTGCCGTGGGCATGGAAGAGGACAGGAAGGTTTTGTTGGGGAAGGGGCACCGTATCGCCGATTTTCAGACGCTTTTTCCCGAACCATAAACTACGGGGAATCACCCCCGCATCGATGAGAAGTTCGTCGGCATGGCCGCGGATTTGATCCGCCCACACCCGGGAATGGAAATCAGCACCTGTTTCCGGTTGCCAGTTTTTTCCATTCAGGTTCAAGCGAATGCTTTTCCCAGCCTTGCCGTCCTGAACCACTTCAGTGATAGGCTCATCCGGTTTTTCAGGATTGTTCCGGGTGATGACTTTTTTACCTAGAGTGATGGTTAGCTGGTTGCCCATCCGCTTGGTGGAGAAGTCTGTGGTCAGGACTCCTTCAGTACGCGTCGATTGTCTGCCCAGCTCGGAGGAACTGAAAGTGAGTGCGTTTTTGTAAGTCTGCTTTTCGATTACGGAGACTTCCAGCTTGGTGGGAAAGGGCAGATCCTTGCGGAATACCACTCCTTCCGTTGTTTGATCCACCATTGCCTGAAGTTTCATATCCGCAGTTGAGACAGGCTTGGCGGTAGAGGGAGCGGTCTTTGTGACCTTCTCCATTTTTTCCTGAGTCTTTTTTTGAGCTTGCGCCGCGAGATCCTTGATTTTGTCACAGGAAGCGGCGGCTGTGCAGAGCAGCAGGATAAGCGGAAAACAGGCTTTCATCACGTTCAGATACCTTGACCGTGGATGAAGTAATTCCGGCACTCGAGATTTTGATTCATCTCATTGGCGGGGTTGTCCTCCTTTGCTTCCCCTACGATGACGGCAGGCACCCCTGCTACGGTGGTGTGGGGAGGGACGGGATGAAGAACGACACTTCCCGCGCCTACCTTCGCCCCGGTGCCGATTTCCACGCGGCCGAGAATCTTGGCACCCGCCCCCAGCAGCACGCCGGAGCGGATAATGGGGTGGCGTGCGCCGCTTTCCTTACCCGTGCCACCGAGCGTCACTTCGTGCAAAATAGAAACATTGTCCTCAATGATGGCGGTCTCACCGACGACGAAGGAGGTGGCATGGTCCAGTAGAATGCCGCAGCCGATCCGTGCCGCCGGATGAATATCCACGGCAAATACCTCACTTACCAGGCTCTGAAGGTAAAGTGCCAGCCAGCGGCGATGATCCTGCCAGAGCTGGTGGCCAATGCGGTAAGTGCTGAGCGCGAGAAAACCTTTGAAGAAAAGCAGAGGCTCCAGTGGAGAAAAGCAGGCAGGATCCCGCTCGAAAATGGCGATCATGTCACAGGCTGCGCTGCGCATGATTTCCGGGTGCTTTTCAAAAATGCCGGTAAACAGCGGTTCGATGGCGGCCCTGGGCATATCCTCCCGGGCCAGGCGGCGGCTGAGGCGTGCACCCAGCGCCTCTGCCAAGGATGAACGCGAAAGAATAACGTCTTCCAACAAATGCTGCAAGGTAGGTTCCTCCACAGCGGCTCGTCTGGCTTCGGATTGAAGGAGCTCCCAGACGCTGTGCGGGTTGTTCTTATTTAGTCCTTCCAGCAGGATTTTCTTATTGCTAGCCGGGCTGGATAGAGTCTGTTGAGATTCGCTCATGAAAATTTCTCAGAAATTGGAATATGCGTGCAGGGCGCTGGCTCAGCTCGCGAAACGCCATGACGGCAGATCTCTTACACGGCTGGAAGAGATGGCGCAACGCGAAGCAGTCTCAGGAAATTTTCTTGTGCAAATTCTTAACGACCTGAGACGCGCCGGGCTGGTGGAGAGCCGGCGGGGCAAGACAGGTGGTTATCTGCTATCCCGCCCCGCTGACCAGATTACTCTGCGGCAGGTTGTGGAGGCTGTCGATCCTACGTTGTTGCAATGTTCTGTTTCCCAAGAAGGTGAGTCGGGTGCCGGTGTGCGGCGTGCATGGGAACAGGTATCTGGAATGGTGTGTCGGGAAATGGATCACATCACTCTGGATGCCTTGGCTGCGGGCCAAAATGCGCCAATGTTTTATATCTGAAATAGCGCAGTGCAATAAGCCTTGTGGTGAGAGGGAATGCGAGATAGTCAAGAATTATGAAATATTTCGCTGGCTGAAATGCGTCTATTTGCTAAATAGGGCTCAGCTGTTTATCACACCCCTTACTCTCTACGATCATGGCAGGATCAGCCGAACACACTCACCACATTAAGCTCCGCTCGACGCAGATGGAAATGCCGACCGGACGCCCATCCGCTGACGAAGACTACGAAGGAAAACTCCGTGCCGCTCAGGAAGAACTGGATCGGATCCAGCAACAGCGCGAGGAACTCGAGCGCAAGAAATTGGAACTGGAGGAACTTACCACGCGCAAGCATACCTTCGTTTCACAACAGATTGAACTTTCTGAACGACTGACGAATTCTCTTACGATGATTGATCGTGAGCTTGTGCAGATCCGTCAGGAAGCAGAAGATCTGCAACAGTGCCGCGTCTGTTTCGCCGCCCATCTTGAAAAGCTGGACAAGGTCAATCCGGAAAACTGGAACCGCGACAATCTATCGGAAAAGCTGGATCGCGCCTCCATGATCATTGATGTAGCGGCGGATGAATACGATCAGGCCGCCGCCCACTTCGAGGGAACCCGCAGTGGTGCCATTTTTGGACGGGCATCCAAAAAAAGCCGCGCCCGGATTGGAAACTCCACACCGGGCGAATTCATGGTGAACCTGAGAAATGGTTTCGCCTTCAATCTGCCGGTGCTCGTGCTGGGCGGCACTGCTTTGATCATTTTTCTTCTGAAATAACCATCCCTCCACTACCATGAGCCGTTCTACTTTATTTAAAGAAGATCGTGAACTCACTGAATTGCGTGCCGCAGAACAACGTCTGAGAGAGTTGGAAAAGGAATGCGCCGAGTTGCCAAAAAAGCTCGAGCGCGAGCGCAAGGAACGGGAGTCCACGATGCCGCCGCTAGCGGATTTCGCTGATCGAGTCCGTCTGCATCACTATGAGGAAACCGTTTCCCGTGGTGAGATCACGAATGTCCGGCGCGATCAAAATCGTAGCCTCATGCTTTTTTTCATGCTTTTCGTCGCCACCGCCAGTCTCATCTGGTGGGGGCTGCAGCTGATGAAAGGCTGAGAAACTTCCCGTCAGCGAAAGGGAAAGGCGTTTGGTCGGCCATAAAATCTGAGGCGCAGGCTATCTCTGGAGTGATCCGGGCAAGCAGCGCGCCGCGGAGTTTGAAAACTGACATTTCCGAAGCCATCGGCTTGCGTCCGGCGTTCATGTGCCCCAGCATGCGGCCATGACCCTAAAAACTGCAACTGCCTCTGCCTGGCTGTGCTGCCTGGCCGTTTCCCATGCCCAAACCTTGTTGGATGACGTGGATGCCGCGCGCATCACAGCATCCCGAGTGGAAGGCTTGGGCTTCTACGGAAACAATGGCCGCCTGGATGCAAACCGCTATGAGCTCCGGGCGCTGCTTTCTCCTGCCATCCGTCCCGTAGAGGACCTAGTTCTGCTTCCGGTTTTCAGCTACAAGCTCACGGAGCTTGAGTTCAGTGGTGCGCCCGGCTCCCAGCCCTTTGGTGACGAGGATCTGCACACACTCAATTTGAAAACCAGCATCCGCTACACGCCGTCCAGCTCAAAACTGGAATACGGCGGCTCGGTGGGCGCTAATCTATCAACGGATTTCGAGCACATTGACGGAGATGATTTTACGTTCGATCTGGCAGCAAACATCGGCTACCGCGTGCAGCCGGATCTGCTCATCGGTGTGGGCGTCGCGGCTCTTAATCTGAATGGGGATGCCGTGCTTCTTCCAGGGCCAGTCGTGGAATACACCCCGTGCAAGGGATTTGCCGCCGGTATAAGCGGTCCAAATTTCAAGGTCATCTATGTTCCTAACGAAAACTGGCAGTTCAGTTTCCGTGGAGATGCCTCCGGCGGTGACTGGAATGTAGAAGGAGACAATGGCATTTCCCGCACCATTTCCCTCGATTCCTATCGGGTGGGTGCCTATGCGGATCGTCGTCTAACGGATCAGCTCTGGCTCAGCGTGGGTGCCGGTGTGGCCATGTTCAACGATCTGGAGTATACAACCACTAGTGGCAGCCGCCTTTATAAGAAGGATCTCGATGATGGATTCTTCGGTTCCATTGCTCTTCGAGTGAAAACCTGGTAATTCTGATTTTCCAGCGGCGGTCCAAACCGGACCGCCGTTTTCAGATCTTTTTCTTTTCCAGCCGTTTTTCCAATTCTTCCCACTGGGAACGGCTGACGATGTAGCCGATGCAGCCCTCCTTGCCACAACGGCACGGGTGGTCTTCATAGCAGTCCACATCGAATCCATAATCGAACGTCAGCTCTTCTCCCGGGTTGATGTCCCGGAGCGAATAAATGAAGATTTTCCTGCCAATGATCCATGCTTCACAATTGGGATTGCAGGAATGATTGATGAGACGAGCTGTATTCCATGGCACGTTGCCATCAATGTCGTAGTTTTTCGAGAGGGTGAAAATGTAAACGGCCGCGTCCCCGGTTTTTTCCGCGCGCTCCTGTTGGGCCAATGCACGTTTTTCACTTTCCTTTTTATCCACCAGTTCACCGACATATTCGATGATCTTGGACTCCTTTGGAATAAAAGCGGTGGCATAAACGCCACGGCCATGAATGGCGGAGTCACGGACTTCACACAGCTTGCTTTGCCCGCGCTTCCATAGTTCGATCAACTTGCGATGGAGGACGTTTTCCGGGATCGAAGCTACCTTCTTTGCTGCCATGATGGTGGATTCTATCGAATCTCGCGCTTTTCCAAAGGAGGAAGTTTCAGGTCGGCTGGCAAATTAATGAAAAGGCTGCGCAGTTCATTCAGAGAGGTGCCGGCGCCATCGATGAATGTCCATTCCTGCTTGTTCTTGTCACTGATGGCCACCTGATAGCCGATGCTTTCTATCACCACTGGCTTAGGCTCATTTTTCAAACGCATTTGAAAAGTCTTCACCGTAGGCACCAGTACGAGCCACTTTGTATAAATGAGAATCTCGGACGGGACGCCATCGACGACTTCGGTTTTTTTCCCGGGGCCGACTTCAAAGGCTTGAGGTGTTCCCGCCGGCTTGAAGGCCAGGATGCGGATGCCTTGGCTGACCATCTGGTCGGCCACGGCGGAAAGTTGTTCATCCAGTTTTTTCATGCCGCCCATGCGGCTGGCAGTCCGTTCTTTCCACAGAGGATTCATGCTATCCACAGCAGTCTGATATCTGCCTTGCACCACTTCACTGCCCAAATGGTCCACCGCAGCCACAGCAGAGTCCACCACGGCCTGTGGTGCAATACTCTGGGAAGGGGTGGATTCTTCCTTCGGGAGGGGCGGAAGCGGCTTCAGCGGAGGAGGGGAATCCTGCGCCTGAACACTGGAAAACAGAGCAAATAAAAGGGGAAAAAGTGTGAATTTCACAAGGCAATGGATGCGCTCGCATCCTCCGGGCGTCAAGCTTGCCTGAAATCCGCTTGGAATTCTCGCCCGCAGTGGTTAATGCTCGCAGCCCCATGGCGAAACAGGCACTCGGAAAAGGACTAGGCGCTCTCATCAAAAAGAGCGCTGGCAATGCATCGGCTGATGCATCCGTATCCCCGGACGATATCAAACGCGTCCGTGATGTGCCATTGGATCACGTGGTTCCCAGCCCACTTCAGCCGCGGACACAGTTTGGCGAGACTCCTTTGGACGATCTGGTGGAGTCCATCCGCCAGCACGGCATCATTCAGCCACTCATCGTCCGGGCTGTGAACGGAAAGCTGGAGCTCATTGCCGGTGAACGCCGGTGGCGTGCATCCAAGAAGCTCGGCTTGGCCACCGTGCCGATCATCGAGCGTGAGGCCTCCGACCGGGATGTGTTGGAAATGGCCCTCATTGAGAACCTTCAGCGGGAGGATCTTAATCCGATGGAAGAGGCTGCCGGTTATGTCCGTCTGGCCAAGGAGTTTTCCCTCAAGCAGGAAGAAATCGCCGGTCGCGTGGGTAAATCCCGGGCAAGTGTGGCGAATGCGATGCGCCTGCTGGATCTTCACCATGATGTGCAGGCTCTGGTCGCCCAAGGTCGCCTTTCCGTCGGCCATGCCAAGGCGATCCTCTCCATCAAGGATCAGACCACCCAGCTTCTCGCAGCCGATCAAATCATGCGCCGACAGTTGACGGTCCGTGCCGCTGAAAAACTGGCCCAGACCTTTCTAGCCGAGCAATCCCAGCCCGAAACGGATGGTAAAAAAGCAGCCGCTCCCACCCGTGAGGTGGATGTGCAGGTGCGCGCCATTACCAACCGCCTCCGCGAGCACTTCTCCACCCACGTGGCAGTCCATCATTCACCCAAGAAAGGCCGCATCGAAATCGAGTATTACGGTGATGATGATCTCCAGCGCCTGCTGGAACTCCTGGGGCTGGTAAAGCCGGAGTGACTAAACGCGGAGTCTCCGGCCTTCAAAATCCGGGTCTGGAACTTCGTTGACCGTTGACCGATCAGCGATTGCGGTTTAGCTAGGCGGCATCAAAAAACGATCCTTCAGCTTTCTTCTGGCCCGGCGGTATCTCAATCCCCGTCGGTCGATTCTTTCCTCCTTCAGCTTGATTTCCCTCCTGGGGGTGATGTTGGGTGTTCTGGTGCTGGTGGTCGTGATGGCCGTATATGCCGGGCTTGAGCGCAATGTGAAAAGCCGCATCCTCGGCTTCACCCCGCACATTCTACTGCAGCCGGAGGTCGGAAATTTGAACGATTGGCAGCCACTGATATCCAAGGCACAGAAACTTCCCCATGTGCAAAAGGCCACTCCATATGTTTCGGATAATGCCATTCTGGACATCAACACATTTCAGAAACCCGTGATGTTTTCCGGGGTGGATGCAAGTGATTCCGCTCAAATGAAAAGCATTGAGTTGGATCTGAAAAACTACCCTACGTCCTCTGCGGATCTGGGCATCGATGACCGGGTGATCATCTCCTCCACGCTTGCTGAGCAATACCACATTGGTGTGGGACAGAAGCTCCGTTTATATTCCACCAGAAATTTCGATGAAGTTCTGAGGACCTACAAGACTACGGAAAAACCAGCGATTCGTGAGGCATTTTCGGAAAATTGGAAGAAAGCAGAAAAAGTCTTCAAGGCAGGTTGGAAGACAGAAAACGGCCAACCTACTTTATCCGCCGCTGCGTATAGGGAAGTGTATGTACTGATCGAAGATATCGCTAAGGAAGATATTCGTCAGGCGGAGGGAGAGCTCTTGCAAAAGATCCTATTGGCCATGGACACCTCGGAAAAAGACGAGGAAGCAAAGGTTTTTCGTTTTTCGCCGGAGTACAAAAAGTCGGCGGAGGATGCCTTTAGTGAACTCAATTCCACAGATGTGGAAAAAATGGACGGTGAAACGTTAAAAGGGCTGAAAAAGATCGTCCTGCCGAAGGAGGCAGAGGTCATCGGTGTCTATCAGACATCTCAGATGGCCATGACGCCAGATCTCTTCATTCCGCTGCCTCTGGCGCAGGATCTGGCTGGCCTTGATGATTCCGTTCAGGGGATCTCGCTCCGACTGGACGATGCTTACATCGCTGGCGAAGCAGCCAATCAAGCCAGGCAGATTTTGGGGCCGGACTGGAAACTGCTCACTTGGATGGAGCAATACCAAGCGTTCTTTTCCCTGATAGATCAACAGCGGGTCATGATGTACTTTGCCCTGTCGTTCATCGTGCTCGTTTCTGCGTTCTCCATGATGGCAGTGATGTTTACGGTGACGATCCAGAAGCGGCGGGAAATCGGTGTGATGAAGGCTCTGGGGGCCACCTCGGGGCAGATCGTGAGGGTTTTCCTCTACCAAGGAATGATTCTCGGCATTTTAGGTGCAGGTCTTGGCGTTGGACTGGGACGTTTGGTGCTTTACTACCGTGGCCCGATACAGGTTTTCATGCGGCAGTTGCACTTCGATCCCTTCTCGGCCTCCTTTACGGGCTTCAACGAGCTGCCAGCTTTCAATGATCCGGTGGAACAACTGAAAATCGGCATCTGCTCATTCATTCTTTGCTCGCTGGCAGCAATGGTCCCTGCGTTTTTTGCCGCCCGTAATGATGCGGCTAAATCCCTGAGAAATCTCTAACGCCATGGAAGTCTGGATCATTCGCGATGGCGAAAAGGCAGGGCCGTTTCAGGATTTTGAAATCCGCCGAAAAATCAGCACGGAGGAAATTACTGCAGAGACGCCCGCATGGCATGAAGGGCTGGAGACGTGGATGCCCATTTCCAATCTGGTGATTTTCAAGAACGAGTTTGAGAAAAAACCGGAAGCATTACCGATTGAAGCAGAGGGCCCCGCATTGGGCGTGCTGCCCCCACCTCTGCCTGAGAAGCCTGTTTACACACGGCGCTTTTTTGCCCGTTGGTTCGATCTACAGGTCTATGCTTCCCTGTGGTGGCTAACACTGTGGCTGTTGGGCGTGAATCTGGGCAATGTCTGGGGGAACTCCATGGCCACGCTGCTTTTATTTGTTCCATGGTTCGCCTTGGAAGCATTCCTGATCCATCGCCTGGGCACCACGCCGGGGAAGTGGCTGCTGGGAATTCGTATCAGAAACATCGATGATACTTATCTAACCATATCAGCTTCCATCCGCCGTGCCATACGAGTTCTTCTGGCTGGTGTCGGCTTGGGCTGGTGGTTGCCATTTACGACGTTTTGCCAAGGAATCAGCCTGTTTGTGGCGAAACGCTTTGGAAATGCCTTATGGGATTTCGCAGGCGGCCACCGCGTGCTTTCCGATGCCCTGAAACCATGGCGCGTCATTCTGCTGACAGTTGGCTATATCGCCGCTCTGCAACTGCAGGTGATGATTGTTTTTCCCTGGATTCCCCAAGAGCAGTTGGATGCCTTCGGTGAGGCGTTTCCGCAATGGAAGGAACAAATGGAAAAGAATCCTCCCCTGCATCTGCCCAAGAGCCCGCGCTGATCCATTCGTCAGGATGGCGTCCACCGCCTCACTTCAAATGCTTCATGTGTTTCCAACAGTTCTGACGTGGGAAATGCCTTGCTGAATTCAGGAAACCGGGTGTCGCCCTCGTAGTTTTCAAACACATGGCTCACCAGTAGTTCGTCCAGAATCGGTAGGAAGGCGTCGTACACCTGGGAGCCGCCGATGATGAAGACTTTATCTCCCAATTCCTTCATGCTAAGAAGATCCAGCGGGGCATGGATGACTTCCACACCTGGAGCGGTCCATGATGGATCACTCGTGAGAACGATGTTCCGCCGCTTGGGCAGGGGACGGCCAATCGATTCATAGGTTTTACGGCCCATGACAATGGGATGGCCGGAGGTGGTCCGTTTGAAAAATGCCAGATCCTCCGGCAGATGCCATGGCAGACCTCCGTTTTTTCCAATGATGCGGGCCGGAGTCATGGCTACCACGGCTGATAGATAAGGCTTCATGAGTGATCGTCTTCCTGATCCGCCTCGTAGTGGAACCGGTGCAGAATCCGGTGGGCGATGGGGCTGAATATCAGCCCTGCCAGTGCCAGAAAGGCCAGGCCGGAAAATAAAGCGTAACATCCAGCGAAGATTTTTCCTGCTTCTGTCTTCATCGGATCCACGGGACCCATGCCTCCCAGAATCATGGAGGCATTCAGGAATGAATCCACCCATGTCATGTTTTCCAGCCAATGATAGCCCAGGATCCCTAACATGAGTGCCGCCGCTATCAAAAGAACCGCCACGCCGAGGGTGCGTGCAAGTCTGCTGATGAACTCTGCCTTCGAGAGAGGTGCTGCATTTCTGTGTTCGTAGCTGAACATGGTCGAGTTCTAGTTAGATTGCCACCGGCGCCTTGATGTGTGGATGGGATTCATAGCCTTCCAGACGGATGTCCTCGAAGGTGAAGTCATCCAGATTTTTGACATCTGGATTCAGCCAGAGTTTCGGCAACTTCAGCGGTTCGCGCGTAAGCTGGAGTTCGGCCTGCTCCAAATGGTTTGAATAAAGGTGGAGGTCTCCAAAGGTGTGGACGAAATCCCGTGCCTCATATCCACAGACATGGGCGATCATTTCTGTCAGGAGGGCGTAGGAGGCGATATTGAAAGGCACCCCGAGGAAAAGATCCGCACTCCGTTGATAGAGCTGGCAGGAAAGGCCTGGCTTCCCTCCATCCTGTGGCTGGTGAACGTAAAACTGGAAAAGCAGGTGGCAAGGTGGCAGTGCCATTTGACTGATCTGCCCCACATTCCAAGCGGAAACGATGTGCCTGCGGGAATCTGGATTACCCATCAGACCATCCATGAGAAGACGGATCTGATCAATGGTGCGTTCATCCTTGGCGTCCCACGAGCGCCATTGTTTTCCATAAACCGGGCCCAATTCACCTTCCGCATCCGCCCATTCATCCCAAATGGAGACGCCGTTTTCCTTGAGGTAGGCGGTGTTGGTCTCGCCTTTCAGAAACCACAGCAACTCATGGATGATGGATCGCAAGTGGAGCTTTTTGGTCGTCACGCAGGGAAAGCCTTCCCGCAGGTCATAGCGGGCCTGTCTTCCAAATACGGAAACCGTCCCCGTGCCGGTCCGATCCGAGCGCTTTTCGCCGTTTGCCAGCACATCCCGCATCAAATCCAAATAGCCTCGCATGGCACGCAGTGAGCCATTTTAGCCCCGGGGCGTGCAAGGATTTAGAAAGGGAGCCACTAAGTGGAATCCGGTCACAGAATGGACAGCTTTTGGCACCGTGAGGTCAATTCGTCCTGCCGGCATTCACATGAAACCTTCCAAACTCCGCCAGTTCCGGGGTTTCCTCCAGCCAGTCCAGATGGGTGGTGGTGATCCACTTTTGCGCTCCCTGCGGAAGATGCTGCATGAGCGAATTTCGTCGGCTGGGGTCCAGTTCGCCAAAAATGTCATCCATCAGATAAATGGGCAGCTTTCCACCACGGATTTCCAAAAGCTTTCCTTGGGCTAGCTTGAGAGCCAGAGCCACCGTCCGCTGTTGCCCTTCACTGGCAAATTCTGCGGCAGGCATGCCTTGGATGCGCAGGGAAATGTCGTCGCGGTGTGGGCCTACCACCGCTTGCCGCTGGCGGAGTTCCCGCTCACGTGCCTGCAGGATGGATTCCCGCAGATCCGGCCCGCTGGCGGGGAGATAGGTGAGGGTGAGGGCTTCATACCTGGCACTGATCGCGCGCTGGGCATCTGCGGCCAGAGGGGAGAGCGCGGCGATCAGGCGAGTCCGGGCATCAATTAAAATGATGCCGTTTTCGATCAGGATTTCCTCGTAGGAGGCAATTTCCGCGATGCGTGGCCGGTGTTCCTTGAGCAGAAGATTTTTGGCCTTCAATGCGCGGCGGTAGCGTGTCCAGGCACGGCGGTAAAGTGGGTCCAGTTGGGCCCCCAGGAAATCGAGGTAGTGGCGTCTGCCTTCACCGGGGCCACGGATGAGGGAGAGATCCTCATTGCCCATCCATACGATCAGCCCGCCATCGTCCAGATACAGCGTCTGGCTCTGGCGTTGTTCTTCATTGGCTTTTAAAATGAAGCCGTCGCGGGAATAGCGGACCTGGCGTTCCATGTCCCACGGGTTGCCTGCGATGCCGAAGGTGTTTCCGCCGATTTTCGCCAAGGTAGCCATGCGGTGCGTGCGCGGAGAATGAAGGCGGACGAGCACGCAGATGGCCTCCAGAATGGAGGTTTTTCCTTGGGCATTGTCCCCGGTGAGCACGGCTCCGACTGCCGGAACCTCCAGGTCCAGCGAGGAAAAGCAGCGGAAATCCATTAATCGCAGCGAGCGGAGCACGACGGCAGTGTGCAAACACCTCAGGTGGGTCGTATAGGACTTATTGAGATCTGCTGGAAAAATCCCCGCCGAGGGCGAGATGGAGATTGATGCGGTTTTGCAGCCGTTGGTTGCGCAAGCGGATCATGGAGGCTCTGGCACCATTGGCGCGGCGCTGGGCTTCCAGCACGGAAAGGATGTTAGGATTCACCCCCTGGGAGTAATTACGCTCTGCCTGTTTTTCCGCGAGGGTGGATTGTTCCAACTCGGCGGTGAGGTATCTTTCCTGGGTGGCCAGAGACCGGTCTGCGGCAAGTGCGGCCTCCACCTCGCGGAAGGCGACCAGGGATTTCTGCGCGTAATCATGAACGGCAGCCTCATTGCGGGCGAGTGCAGCTTCTGCAGCGGCCTTTTCCAATCCGGCATCGAAGAGTGTCTGGCTGACGCGGGCGGAGATGCTGGCGAAAAGTTCCTGTGCATCCAGCAAGCGGGCCAGCCGGTCCGATGGAGCACCACCGCTGCCGGTAAGGGAGAAGGAGGGAAGCAGCACCTTGCGCGAGGCATCCGCACGTTGGGCACTGGCCAGCAGGCGAGCCCGGCCCGCTGCCAGATCTGGACGACGTTCCAACAGATCCGCCGGTAAACCTGAAGGGACATCCGTTGTCAGGCGGGGGAGGTCCTTTGCTGCGCGGGTGGAACCGGCAGGGTAGCGGCCGAGTAAAAGCTCCAAGGAGCGGGCCGCCTCGTTCAATGCCAGCTTACGCGATTCCACATCGCGCATCGCGGATGAAACGTTGGTGCGCGCGAAGCGGAGGTCCAGCGCTCCCTCGCCCGTGCTTTTGTAATTCCGCTCAATGATGCGGAGGCTCTTCTCGTAAGCGGAAAGGGTCACGCCTGCCAGATCCACCTCCTGCTGGGCGGAGATGAGATTGCACCACGCCTTTGCTGTATTGGCTGCCAGGGAAAGCCGGGCACCGCGGTAGTCTTCCAACGCAGCGCGGTAATCCGAGGAGGACGCGCGGTTCAGATCGCGGAGGCGGCCCCACAGATCCGGTTCCCATGCTGCGGAGAGATTGAGGCTGTAGCTCTCGCGGATTGGCGCATTGTTGCTGTCCGTGGCGGAACCTCCACCTGAAACATTGATCTCCGGGAAACTGCGAGCTTGGGCAATGATCGAGTTTTGCTTGGCCTCCCGCAGCCGTGCGCTGGCAGCCATCAGATCCCGATTGTAGGCCAGCGCCTCATTGACGGAACTTTTCAGTCCGGAATCGGTGAATGTGTCCAGCCAGCCGGCGGAAATCCTGGCTTCCGCACCACCTGAAACCGCCGCCCAGCTTCCCGGCGTACGGATGGAAAGATCATCCACCGGCCTGCTCATCTGCCATGCGGCACAGCCGGTGAGTAGGAATGTGGGTAGGAGCAGGAAACGCATGGTGGCGTGGAATACGATCAATGCTGCCCGAATCTATCTACCGCCATGATTCATGAGATCAAAAACTCCGGTCAGCGTGAACCGCCCGGAGTTTCCAAATTTTGCAAACGGTCTGAACCGCAGTTTCTCAGAGATTGGCCAAAATGGCATCCGCCATGGCAGTGGTGCCGACTTTGGTTTCGCCTTCACGGCCAGTGGCGATGTCGCCCGTGCGGTAGCCAGCGGCAATGGCAGCGGCAACGGCTTTTTCGATGGCGTCTGCGGCTTGGGTTTCTCCGAGGGAGAAGCGGAGCAGCATGGCCAGGGAGAGGATCTGGGCGATCGGGTTGGCGATGCCTTGGCCCGCGATGTCGGGAGCGGAGCCGCCAGATGGCTCATACATGCCGAAGTAGAGGCCGTTATCCTTTTTGTTGCCCAGCGAGGCGGATGGCAGCATGCCGAGGGAGCCGGAGATCATGGCCATTTCGTCGGACAGGATGTCGCCGAAAAGGTTTTCCGTTACCAGCACGTCGAAGGAGCCGGGGCGGCGGATGAGCTGCATGGCGGCATTATCCACATACATGTGGGAAAGCTCCACTTCCGGGAATTCCTTGGCGATTTCCAGAGCGGTTTCACGCCACAGCACGGAGGAGGCGAGGACGTTTGCCTTATCAACGGAGAGCAGTTGCTTCTTGCGGCCCTGTGCGGCGGTGAAGGCCACGCGGAGGATGCGCTCGATTTCGCTCTTCTTGTAAATCATCGTGTCCAGCGCCACTGGCTCGCCGTTTTCTTCATGGCGACCCTTTGGTGAACCGAAGTAAACACCGCCGGTAAGCTCACGCACACAGAGCACATCGAAGCCGTCAGCAATGAGTTCCTGCTTCACTGGGGAAGCATGGGTGAGTGCTGGAAGACAGACACCCGGACGAAGGTTTGCGAAAAGGCCGAAGTGTTTGCGGAGAGGCAGCAGTGCGCCACGCTCCGGCTGGATCTCAGGTGGCAGGCTCTCCCACTTTGGCCCACCCACGGAACCGAACAGAATGGCATCGGCTTTTTCAGAAGCGGCGATGGTTTCCGGAGGAAGCGGGTGACCTGTGCCATCGATCGCGGCGCCACCGACGAGATGTTCGGTGCGGGAAACCGTGAAGCCGAACTTGGGTTCCACAGCGTCCAGAAGGCGGACGGCCTCGGCCATGACTTCCGGGCCAATGCCGTCTCCGGCGAGGATCGTGATGCGATGAGTGCGTGACATGCGCGGGAAAATGGCGGGCTGATCCGCGTGTGGCAAGAGTGCAGAGAAAGAGAAATGAGCTTTCCGTGCCACCGCCTTCGTCGATCGGAGGCTTGCGGAATGACGTTCATAAGGCATCTTTGTCCCACCATGCAGGCCGTCACTGATCGATTGAGAAATTTTCTCCAATATGTGGCTGTGAAACTGATTGATGATCCCAGCCAGGCGCAATTGAAGGTCGCAGAACTGGGGCCCAAGAAGCTGCGCTTCAAACTCGTTCTGGCTCAGGCGGATGTGGCGATGTTGATAGGCCGGAATGGGTTCACTGCCTCAGCCATCCGTAGCATTTTAAAAGCCGCTGCCGAGCGCGAGGGCGTGCAGGTGACGCTCCAGATCCACTCTCAGGAGGAAGAGGCGGAAATGCTGGCCCGTGGGGAAGGGCATTGACGGAATTTTCGCTGGAATTCCGGTGGCGCGCCGCACTTTCCCCATGCTGTGCTGCTCATTGAAAACGATGCGCTTTTGTCGCAGTATGGCGCTTGCAGTGGCATGGGGGATGCTATCTCGTAAGACAAGCCGTTGCTTCTTTTTTTGTTATGTCCATCCACGTTGCCCTTCACCATCGCACCAGTTATAAATACGAGCGTCCCGTGGGGCATGGAGCTCATGTGGTCCGTCTGAGACCGGCGCCGCACTGCCGTTCGCGGATTCTGGCATACAGCCTGAAGGTCGGAGGAGGGGAGTATTTCATCAACTGGCAGCAGGACCCACAGGCGAACTATTTGGCCCGCTTGGTTTTCCCGGAAAAAATCGCCCAGTTGGATATCGAGGTGGATCTGGTGGTGGAGATGTCCGTGTTGAATCCCTTCGACTTCTTCCTGGAGGAATCCGCCCAGAAGTATCCGTTTGAATATGACAAGGATACAGCCCGTGAACTGGCACCCTTCCGCGCTTTGTCCCAAGAACCGGGACCGCTGCTGAAAAAGTTGATAGATCGTTTCAAGGGCAAGGAGAAGGGCACGATCGATTTCATGGTGGAGGTAAATGCCGCACTCCAGCAGATGCTCCAGTACCAGATCCGGATGGAACCGGGTGTACAGACGCCGGAAGAAACCCTGGAAAAAGCGTCCGGCTCATGCCGTGACTCCGCTTGGCTGTTGGTCATCCTGATGCGTCATCTCGGGCTGGCCGCACGTTTCGTTTCCGGATACCTCATCCAGCTCAAGGCAGACGTAAAATCCCTGGACGGCCCAAGTGGTGCGGAGCAGGACTTCACCGATCTCCACGCATGGACGGAAATCTATCTACCGGGCGCTGGCTGGATCGGGCTGGATCCGACTTCCGGCTTGCTGGCCGGTGAAGGTCACATCCCTCTCGCATGCTCGCCGGAGCCATCGAGTGCGGCGCCGGTTTCCGGAGGCGTGGAACCATGTGAATCCACGATGGAGCATGAAATGACGGTAACGCGGATTTATGAGTCCCCGCGCACCACTCTGCCTTACACCGAGGAGCAGTGGCTAAAGATTCTCGAAAGTGGCCGCCTGACCGATGAGGAGCTGAATGCGATGGATGTCCGCCTGACGATGGGTGGTGAGCCGACTTTCATTTCCATGGATGACTTCGATGGGGCGGAATGGAATACCGCTGCCGTTGGTCCTAACAAACGCAAGCTTTCCGGCAAGCTCATCAAGCGCCTGCGCGAACGTTTCGCCCCCGGTGGTCTGTTGTTTTATGGACAAGGGAAGTGGTATCCGGGAGAGCAACTGCCACGCTGGTCGCTGAATTGTTACTGGCGCAAGGATGGCCAGCCGATGTGGGAGGATGAATCCCTCATCGCGGACGAGTCATTGAACTACGGCCATACCGTAAAGGATGCGAAAGCCTTTGGTGAGGCACTCTCCGGTGCACTGGGTGCCGATGCCAAGTGGATGATTCCGGCCTATGAGGATGCCTTCTACTATCTGTGGAAGGAGCGCCGTCTCCCGTCTAACGTGGATCCGCTGAAGTCCAATCTCAGTGACAAGTTTGAGCGCGACCGGATTGCGAAGATTTTTGAAAAAGGCCTGAATGAGGAAGTAGCTTACGTGCTGCCGTTGGAACGTCGCGAAACTCCCCAGGGCATGCGGTGGACCACAGGGCCCTGGTTCCTGCGGGATGAACATCTTTTCCTCCTGCCTGGAGATTCCCCGGTAGGACTGCGTTTGCCTCTGGATTCACTTCCATGGGTGGCGGAATCCGAATACCCATGGGCCATCCCGGCAGACCCGACACGGGAAGTATCGCCGTTGCCTCCTCATCCGGGGCGGGTCATTGCCATGCAGCGCCGCGCGGGGGAACTGGGATTGGACGAGGCCTCTGCCGACTATGGTTCACGGGGAGAGGGGTATAAGAAATTCGCGGAAGACTACGAAAAGTGGAAGCGTGAGAATTTAGAGAAAAAACCTGCCCAGCAGGAGTCTGCCTCTGGCATCATTCGCACCGCCCTCTGTTTGGAGCCGCGCGATGGACGTCTTCATGTTTTCCTTCCTCCCGTAAAGGAGACTGAGGATTTCCTGGATCTCATCGCCAGCATTGAGCAGGCAGCCGCCTCACTTCAGATGCCTATCATCATTGAGGGCACACCGCCGGAGTATGACCACCGCATCCAGGTAGTGAAGGTCACACCCGATCCAGGGGTAATCGAAGTGAATCTCCAACCCGCAGCTTCATGGGATGAATTGGTGAACAACACCTCTGTCCTCTATGAAGAAGCTCATCAGTGCCGTCTGGCTACTGAGAAATTCATGGTGGATGGCCGCCATTGCGGCACGGGTGGGGGCAATCACATCATCATCGGTGGTGATACCCCTTCCGATAGCCCCATGCTCCGCCGGCCGGATCTGCTGCGCAGCATGGTGACCTTCTGGAATCACCATCCATCGCTCAGCTATCTTTTTTCGGGATTGTTTGTCGGCCCTACCTCACAAGCACCGCGGGTCGATGAAGGCCGTAATGATTCCATCCATGAACTGGAAGTGGCGTTCAAAACTCTGGAGGGAATGGGCACGCCACTGCCATGGCAGGTGGACCGCGCATTCCGTAATTTGCTGATAGATGCCACAGGAAACACGCACCGAGCTGAATTCTGCATCGATAAAATGTACAGCCCGGACAGTGCCACCGGTCGTCTTGGCCTGTTGGAAATGCGGAACTTTGAAATGCCGCCTCACTATCAGATGAGTCTCGCCCAGCACCTGGTGCTGCGGGGATTGGTCTCCCGTTTCTGGAAGGAATCCTACGAGAAGCCATTGGTCCGTTGGGACAGTGAAATTCATGACCGGTGGATGCTGCCGCATTTCATCTGGCAGGATTTCACCGATGTGTTGACGGATCTGCGCGAGCATGGCTGCCAGATTGAGGATGAATGGTTTGCTCCCCACCTGGAGTTTCGCTTCCCACGTGTGGGAGATTTCAATCAACGCGGGATTGATGTGGAATTGCGCCACGCCATTGAGCCATGGCACGTCCTCGGTGAAGAGGGATCGGCCGGGGGAGCAGTTCGCTATGTGGATAGCTCGCTGGAGCGTCTGCAGGTGAAGGTCAGCGGTCTTACCGGTGAGCGGCACGTGATCGCCTGCAATGGTTTGCGCATCCCTCTGCACTCCACCGGCACCCAGGGCGAATTCGTCGCCGGTATCCGTTACCGCGCCTGGCAACCATCGAACTGCCTGCACCCATCCATCCCGGTCCACACGCCGTTGGTTCTGGATCTCATCGATACCTGGAATGACCGTTCTCTGGGCGGTTGCACCTACCATGCAGCTCATCCGGGTGGGCGGAATCATGACAGTTTCCCGGTGAATTCCTACGAGGCCGAGTCTCGCCGTTTGGCGCGTTTCTTCCGTCATGGTCATACGGGTGGCAAGATGCGGGCATATGAGCCACCCATCAGTCCGGATCTTCCCTTCACGCTGGACTTGCGAATGGTGCAAAACAGCCTATGACGCGTAGCGGTTTTGCCCAGCTCGCAAATGTCATCCAAATCCCGCTTCATCCCCGCGCCTGCCACGGCTTTCGAAGGCGTGGACGGGCCTGCGTGGAATGAAATGTTGGATCGCCAGGGTGGCCTGCGCCCTGTGTGGCAGGGGCTTTCCGCAAAAATTCATCGTTGGACGGCTGAGGAACGGGCTGCCGTTTCCACCTCAGCCGGGCGGATGCTGGAGGATCTGGGAACCACTTTCAATGTTTACAGCGATGTCAGTGGGACTGCCCAACCCTATGAAATCGACCCTATTCCGTTGCTGATTTCGCCGGAAGAATGGGAGCGGGTTTCGGGTGCCCTCGGTCAGCGGACCAAGCTCTTGGAAGCTGTGCTGGCGGATATCTATGGTCCCCAGAATCTCCTCAAGGAGGGCTTGGTGCCTCCGGATCTGGTGCATGCAAACCCCGCCTTCATCCACGGATTGGCGAATATCCAGCCACCGGGTGACAAGCATCTCCTGACGACGGGCTGCGATCTGATCCGCGCTCCCAACGGCATCTGGACGGTGCTTTGCGATCATGCCGGCTCACCCGGCGGACTGGGGCAGGCTTTGGAAAACCGCAGCGTCACCTCCAACATCCTCACCGAGGAATTTGATCAGGCCAGGATCGCTCCGCTGAAATCGTTTTTCGAAACCTGTCGTACCAGCCTCCAGTCGCTCAGCAGTAATTGCTTTGAGGTGCCCAGCATCGTTTTCCTTACCCCTGGGTTCCGGCATCCCTCGTATTTCGAGCATGTTTACATGGCCCGTCTTTTGGGATTCCCCATCGTGGAACCTGCGGATCTGACGGTGCGTGAGCGGCGGGTGTTTCTCAAGACACTCTCCGGTCTGAGAAAGATTGATGGCATCGTCTGCCGCCAGCAGGATAACCTGCTGGATCCCTTGGAGTTCTGGAATGTCGGCGGGGGTGGGGTACCCGGATTGATCGAGGCATGGCGAACCGGGAATGTATCCATTACGAATGCTCCCGGATCCAGCTTCGCGTCAACTACGGCGCTCATGCCTTTTCTACCTGCCATTTCCCGCGCTTGGTTTGGCGAGGAACTGAAGCTGCCATTTGTCGAAACATGGTGGCTGGGCCAGGAGAAGATCCGCCAGACCGTCCTGAACGATTTAAGCCGCTTCGTTTTGATGTCCGCCTTCGGGAACGATCCTTTACTGCCGGTAAGGGGAAGCAGTCTTTCCCCGGCTGCCCGTCGCCAGTGGGTGTCGAGCATCGAGGAGCGGCCTCATGATTTCGTCGTTCAGCGGGATTTATCCCTTAGTCTGGCGCCTTCGCTTCAGTCCAGGACGATTCAAAACCGTCCGGTGGTTTGGCGCGCATTTACGCTGAATGGGGAGAATGGTCCTACCGTCCTGCCTGGCGGGTTGGCTCGTGTGGGCAAAACCGGTGAGCCTCCGCAACTCTGGCCTGCACACGCAGGATTTACCAAGGACGTATGGGTTCCTGCATCGCAGGTGGCATTCAATGCCAAGCAGGTTTCGCTGAACGTGCAGGCCACCGCTTCCCACCATCCGGCGGGAGGAGATGTGCCCAGCCGCATCGCGGAGCAACTTTACTGGGTAGGCCGCTATGCGGAACGGGTGGAAATGGTCACGCGTATCCTGCGGGTGGCTCTTCGCAGCCTAGGTGATGAAACCGGGCACACCCCGATGGGCAAATTGGATGCCTGTCAGCAGTTGGTGATGAATTCCGGGCTCCTTTTCGATGGGAAAAAAATCCCGCAGTCCAAGCTGCTGGAGCATCTTTCGGCCTTGGTCCATGATAGTGGAAAGGACTCCGGCCTGCCTCGGTTCGCTCGTTCCCTATTGTGGAATGCTTCGGCGGCACGTGATCGTTTGTCGGATGACACCTGGCGCTTTTTCAATCGTCTGGAAGGATTGTTGCAGGTTCCCCTCAGCCCACCCACGACTGCGGATCTTTTGCGCACGCTGGACACACTGATTCTTCATCTCTCTGCTTTCTCCGGGATGGAGGCGGAAAACATGACGCGCGGGCATGGTTGGCGTTTCCTTGAAGTAGGCCGCCGTGTTGAGCGGGTGTTGGGCACACTTGCCCTGCTTCACTCCGCGGCCGCTCAGGCTGAGGGGATGCCGCTGGTGCTGGATTCCCTGCTGGAAACCTGTGACAGCGTCATGACGTATCGTCGCCGCCATTTCTCACGCCCGCGCTGGGATGGGGTGGTGAATCTGTTGTTCTTTGATTCATCGAATCCCCGTTCTGTGGCATTCCAGATCGGCATTCTTCACAAGGAAGTCGCAAATTTCCCGGGTGAGCACAGCTTCGGTCTGTTCCCGAAAATTACCGCGCATATCAATGAACTCTACGCGCGTTTTCAGGAAAACACTCCTCCCTCAGGCGTCGAACTGGAAGCCATGAATGAGTCTGTGGAAGTGCTGTCCGATCTATTGACCCAGCACTACTTCAGCCACTCGGTGCGGCGCGTGTATTGAACTGCATGGCTGCTCTCGATCACTCGGCCTTCGGCTTTTTCTTCGCAAGCAGAGGGTGATAGAGTTGCTTGTTCCTCATTCTTTCCACCATTTCAGCAATTTTCCGCTGGCGAGTTTCCGGTTTCCTGGCCGTTTCCAAACGGAAAAGGATGGAGTAGCGGTTGCTGCGGTTAAGGGCTTCGAAAAAAGCCAGCGCTTCAGGAAAAGGAGCCAACGCCTGTAGCAGATCTTCCGGCACAATGGCGGTGCTGGTGGAAGAATAGGCATTGTCCCATAGACCATTCGTCTTCGCGACCTCAATGGCGGCCAATCCCGAAGGTTGCATTTTCCCGGCTCTTATCAGATCCAGCGCCTTTTGCCGGTTCACCGCAGACCAGATGCTTTTCGGTTTCCTCAGGGTAAACTTCTGAAGCCAGAACTCGTCATCGCATTTCTGCTTCTGTCCATCTATCCAGCCATAGCACAGAGCTGACTCCAGAGCCTCTGCATAGGTGACGGTAGGAATCTGGGAATCCTTCTTGGCAATTTTCAGCCAGAGTCCTTCGGAGGTGGCGTGATTTTGGACCAGCCACTCATGCCACGCTTTTTGAGAAGCAAATGCCAATTGCGGGAGTGAATCACGAATTGGCATGAGGGCAGGGGCTTACAGGTTCAGCAGAAGAAGGATGGGCTCGGGCCAGAAACCGAAAAGAACCACCGCAAGAGTGAGGATGGTCACGCACACCTTGCTGATGGTTGGCAGCACGATGGGCGTGTCATTGTCCGGAGTGGACCACCACATGGTGCGGATGGTTTTGAAATAATAGTAGAAGCCAGCTGCGGCAGAGATGAAGGCGATGACCACACCGGTCCATAAGCCTGCGCCGACAGCGAGTTGGAATACAAAGAGTTTTCCATAGAAGCCTGCAGTCAGCGGCACACCTGCCAAGGCTGCCAGCAGCACGGTGAGTGCGAGTGCCATGCGGGGATTGGTTTTTCCAAGGCCTCGGAAGTCATTGATCGTTTCTCCATCGCGCTGGATGCGCACCTGGGAAAGGATGAAGAACACACCGAGCGTCATCAGCAGGTAGGTGGCGAGGTAGAAGGAAACCACCTTGGCGGAGCTGAGAGACCCAGCCGTTTCGGACTTTCCGGCGGCCAGAGCGAGGATCAGGAAACCCGCGTGGGCGATGGAAGAGTAAGCCAGCAGTCGCTTGAAATTGGTCTGAGGAATGGCAGCCAGATTTCCGAAAAGGAGGGTGGCACATGCGAGGAGCAGCAGCAGTGTGGTGACTGGGCCCCGGGTGGCTTCATTTTCCAGGAATGGCTGCACAAAGCGGAGCGTAAGTGCAAAGCCGGCAGCCTTCGAGCCGACGGAAAGAAAGGCGGTGGTGGGTGTCGGTGCACCTTGATAGACATCGGGAATCCACGCCTGCATGGGAACGGCACCAATCTTGAAGCTCAGTCCGATCAATACGAAGGCAATGCCGAAAAGCAAACCGGTGGAGTGGGAGACTTCCGGAGTGAGGGTGGCAAAATTCGATAGAACCATTGTGCCCGTAGAGCCATAAACCCAGGCGATGCCATAAACGAGTAAGCCGGTGCTTAGGGCGCCGAGGATGAGATACTTCACACCCGCTTCCAGCGAGCCGACGTTGCGGCGCATGAAGGCGACTAAAATGTAGAAGGTGACCGTGATCAACTCGAGCGCGACGAATGCTCCGGCCAAATCCTTGGCGGAGGCCAGCCACATCATGCCCGCGCAGGCGAAGACCGGCAGGGCATAGTATTCTCCCGTGCCGTTTTCAGATCCCGGATGATCGGTGAAGCGGGCCAGAATCTTGCGGTAATCGACTGCCAGCAGCACAACGAGGATGGTGGAGAGAAGCGCGAATATCTTGTAAAAACGGGCCAGACTATCGAATTGATAGAAATTCCAGAGCGGCCACTTGGCCCATGCTGCCTCAGTTTTTGCATCCGGTCCGATGGCACTGAACGTCAGCCCCAGGATTACGGCGAGACCCAGAGCCGAGAAGATGCCTACCCATGCCTTGCTCTTTCCAGTGGAAAAGGCTTCAGCCATGAGGAGGGCGATACCGAGCAGAACGGTGAGGGCTTCTAAGTAATAAGCGGGCATGGGTGGAGAAATTCTAAATTTGAGATCTTAAATCCTGGATGCTTCCTTACTTGGTGAGCAGATTGAGAAGCAGGTTTGGATAGATGCCCACTGCCAGCAGGGCGATCACCAGCAGCAGGCCTGGAATGCGGTCCGCCCAAGTGAGATCGGCGGCGGTTTCCGTGGACTTGACCGCAGGGCCTTGGAAAATATTCCGGTAGGCGCGCAGCATATAGACAGCGGAGATCACCACGCCCCAGATGGCCAGTATACAAGTGATCTGCACCGGGCCAAGGCCTGCGGAATAATCGTAGTTTTTGAAGGCAGAGAGGAACACCAGCACTTCGCCGGAGAAATTGGCCAGGCCGGGAAGGCCAATGGAGGCCATGGCTGCGATTCCGAAGAGGAAGGCCAGACCCGGAGCTGATTTGGCAAGCCCACCCAGATCGGAGAGATCCAGTGAGCCGGTATTACGCTCGATGCGGTCCGCCAGTCCGAACAGCAGGGCGATGGAAACGCCGTGAGCAAACATCAGTGTCACGGCAGCAGGCAGGCCGAGAGAATTGCCCGGGTATGCAATCAGGGCAGCAATGGCGAGGAAGATGTAGCCCATGTGCATCACGGAAGAATTTCCGAGGAGGGTATCGAGACGCTTTTGGGAAATCGTCACGAGGCCGACCCATAGGATGTTTCCAAGAAGCAGGACGAGCAGGGGAGTGAGCCATGCCTGAAGTCCGATCGGCAACAGAGGAATGGCGATACGGAGCAGACCATAGAGGCCGAATTTTTTGAGCACACCGGAGTGGAGCATGGCCACTGGAGCCGGAGCACTGGCGTATGCCGGAGCAGCCCAGGAGTGAAACGGGAAAAGGGAAACCAGTGTGCCGAAGCCGATGATGAGCAGGGCAGCGATGCCTTTCTGGGCATCAGCCGGGATGGAATCCTTGGCCAGGATCATCTTGGCGATGTCGAAGGTGCCGGTGAGATTGGCCAGCCAGACCAAGCCAGCCAGCAGGATCATCGAGCCCAGTCCCAGATAGATGGTGATCTTCCATGCGATGGCGCGGCGGTCACCCCGGCCCAACATGCCGATCATCAGGAAGGTCGGGATGAGGGCGAGTTCGTGAAAGGCGTAGAAGAAAAACAGATCGGTGGCGGCGAAGGCGCCCAGCGCACCGCCGGAGATCAGCAGGGAGGAACCATAATAAAGCTTTTCCTTACCTTCCGGAGCCTTGCCACTCAGCACGGCGGCGAGGGTGACGATCACTGAAAGTAACACCAGCACCACGCTCATGCCATCCGGGAAGCCAAAGCCCAGATTGAGTGATGGCTTGGAAAGGACCGGTACTGAGAATGCCCAGAAGGAAGCCTTCCAGGAAAGGGCGGCATAGAGACCGAGCGCGAGATTGAGAACGGAGGCGCCGATGGCGGTAAGCCGTGCCGGGGCACCCAGCAGAATCGCGATGAATGCGATGATCGGGAGGAAGACGAGAATGGCGAGCATGGAAGGAAAGGTGGCGGGTTTTCAGAGTTCAGTTCCTGAAGAACACGGTGAAATACACGACGAGGATCGCGCCGATGCCGAAGGACCAGGCGTAGGCTTGGAGGCTGCCGGACTGGGTGCGGCGGAAAAGATTTCCGAAGCTTTCTGCAGCACGGCTACAGCCATCAACGATGAGGCCATTGATCAGGAACTGATCGAAAAAGGAAACCAAGGCCGCGAAGGCATCCTGGAAATAGCGCACCAGCACATTGTCGTAGAGGCGATCAATGTAGAAGCGGTTTTGCAGCAGAGGAATGGAAACCGGGTCCTTGTCCTTACCTGAATAAAGCAGAAAGCCGGACACCACACCGATCACCAGTGCGCCGATGGAAACGTAGGTGATGAGTCCGAAGTGGATCAAATGTTCCGGTTGCTCATAGGCAGGTGCCATTACCTTGGCGATGAATGGGTAACCAGCGAGCACGCCCAGCGCGGCAAGGATGATCAGCGGCACAAACATCAGCGGCCCCACTTCATGCGCATGGTCGGCATTTTCCGAGCGGGTCTTGCCCAGGAATGCGACCACGAACAAACGCGTCATGTAGAATGGAGTGAGAACGGCGACGAAGGCGGCAATCCAGAAAAGGATCGGCTGCTTTTCGTGAGCTGCTTCAAGGATCTGCTCCTTTGAGAAAAAGCCGGCCGTGCCCGGAACGGCGATAAGGGCGGCGAATCCAAGGAAGAAGGTGATGCCGGTAATCGGCAGCTTTTTCAGCAGGCCGCCCATCTTCCAGATATCCTGCTCGTGGTGGCAGGCGAAGATGACAGCTCCGGAGCCGAGGAACAGGAGGGCTTTGAACCATGCGTGAGTGAAAAGATGGAACATTCCCGCTTCCCCATGGACGAGGCCGACAGCCATCACCATGTAGCCGAGTTGGGAAAGGGTGGAATAGGCCAGCACTCGTTTGATGTCGTCCTGCTGGGTCGCCATCAGTGCGGCCACCAGCGAGGTGACACCGCCCGTCCATGCGATCACATCGCTGGCGAGGAGCCCTTCGAAAGCTCCTTCCGGCAGACTGAGTTGCACGCGGAAAAGCATGTAAACACCAGCCGCCACCATCGTAGCGGCGTGGATCAGGGCGGATACGGGAGTGGGGCCTTCCATGGCGTCCGGCAGCCAGACATGGAGCGGAAGTTGGGCGGATTTACCTACCGCACCACAGAAGATGCAGAGAATGGCAGCACTCAGCACACCTGCGGAGAGCCCGGCGGGGAGGACTCCCATTTTGTCAAAGGTAAGCGTGCCGGTAATGCCCCACAGCATGAGAATGCCGATCATGAAACCGAAGTCCCCGATGCGGTTTGTCAGGAAGGCCTTTTTGGCGGCATCCGCAGCAGATGCCTTCTGATACCAGTGACCGATCAGCAGATAGGAACTAAGCCCTACCAACTCCCAGAAAATGAAGGTCATGATGAAATTCGATGCCAGCACGATGCCGGTCATCGAGAACATGAAAAGCGAGAGGCCGGTGAAGTAGCGCGCCTTTGCCTCATCGTCCTTCATGTAAGCCAGTGAGAAGATGTGCACCAACGCACCAATGCCCGTGACCACGATCATCATCCCGGTGGAGAGGCGATCCAGCTTGAAGCCGATCTGCAGGGAGAAGTCACCGATGGTTGCCCAATCGAAAGCAGCCGTGCCCTCTTTACCCAACAGCAGGAAGGCAATGACAAGCGTCGCAATCGCGGAAGCCGTGGAAATGTACGGTGCGACCGGAGACTTTTTGAGGAGCAACTGATTGAAGGCAGCTACACCGAGTGGCAGGAAAAGCAGGATCCAGGGTAAGGTCATGAGCGAGTGAAGAGGGAAGAATTTTTGACCACGGATTTCACGGATTTACGGAAGGGATTTGATGGATGTTGGCCACTCTCTTGAAAGTGAGCGAAGCTGTCCCGAAATTGATGACCAACCCAACCTTTAGTCCTGTTATACAGAGATAGCTAAGAGTCTGGGAAATGTGTAGGTCAGTTATAGAGGAGGCAACTTTGGTTTCGACAACAACACTACGGGAAACGATTAGATCGGTAATCAGCCTTCCGACGATGCGATTCCTGTAATAAACTGGGAATTGTTCCTGTTGTGTGAAGTCCAGAGACTGAGCCGCGAACTCAAGGCAAAGCGCGTTCTCATAAATCTTTTCGTCCAATTTTGGACCGAGCGTCCGGTATACAATCATTGCAGCACCAATAACTTGTTTGGTGAGTTCTGAGTGTGGATACTGGAGAGTCTCGAAGTTCATGGACTTTGAAAAGTCGATGGCTGGGTTTGTAGCTCCCACGGCAGGAGTTAAGGAAACCACTGATTACGCAGATTTACTGATTTTTAAGAAAGAAAGTGATTGGGAGTATTTAATTGGATGGTCTTGAATCTGTGTAATCAGCGTAATCAGTGGTTTCAGTCCGTATTTAAGAAATAACTGCTTATCAGATTCAATTTTAAGTCATCCTTTGAGCGACGTGAGTTCGTCGGTGTGGATGGTCTGGCGCGTCCGATAGAGGGCGACGATGATGGCCAGGCCGACGGCTACTTCTGCAGCGGCGACAGTGATGACAAAGAAGACGAGCATTTGGCCGCTGTAGTCGGGCAGACCCTTCACCGGATTGAAGCGGGAAAAGGCGACGAGTGTCAGGTTGGCGGCGCTGAGCATCAGCTCCAGGCACATGAAGACGACGATGATGTTCCGGCGGAGCACTACACCGGCGAGGCCGATGGCAAACAGGAGACCGGAGACGAGAAGGTAGTCGTTCAGGGAGGCCATAATCTTAAATTCTAAATTCGGAAACGAGGGTGGATCACTCGGCTTGGCGCTTGGAAAGAGCGACGACACCCACCGTGGCGACGAGGAGCAGGACGCCCAGCACTTGGAGCGGGAAATTGTAGTTGGTGAAAAGCGTGTGGCCGATGAGATGGACATCCGGCAAACTGCCACGGGTCAGAGCCTCGGCGATCTTGCTGCCTGGCTGGAATCCTTCAGCTGCCTGGGTTAGGGTGTGTTGATCAAGCGTGGGAGCGATCTTGTCCGGAGTGCGCGAAAGCACGCCGACCAACTGGACCACAAAGGCCAGCACCAGTGCCAATCCAGCCACCACCGGAGCGATGCTGGTGATGCGTTTTTCCTCATCCTTCAAGTCCAGGAGCATGATGATGAACAGGAACAGCACCATCACCGCCCCCGTGTAGACCAGAATCTGGATGACCCCGACGAAGAACGCACTGAGGCCGACAAACAGGCCTGCCAGACCAACGAAACAGGTGACGACGGAGAGTGCGCTGGAAACCGGATTACGGAAGGCAATCACCGAGGCGCCACCGATGAGCATCACCGTGGAAAAGAGCCAGAAAAGATAGGAAGGCATTGGAGAGAGTGGGTGTGATGTCTTCTGTTTTCAGAGGGTTCAACTAACTGGTATTTCTTGAAAGCTGAACACTGAAAACCAGTAACTTTTCTTATTTCAATTCATTCCACTTGTTGACGAGGCCGACCCGGGTCCCGCCAATTTCGTAGAGCTTTTTCTTGGTGTGGACCATGTCCTTGCGAGCCAGACCGGTGATCAGATAGTCTTTGCGGAGGAAAATGGCCTGCTCAGGGCAGACCTCCTCACACATGCCGCAGTAGATGCAGCGGATCATATCGATATCGAATTCCAGAGGACGCTTCTCCACCTTGGCCCATGGATCATCGGCAGGAATCTCGCTGGGTACAATCTTGATCGCCTTCGGTGGGCAGATGAATTCGCAAAGCTGGCAGGAAACGCAGCGCTCGCGGCCTTGTTCGTCAGTTACCAAGGCGGGGGCACCGCGATAGTGCTCAGGGAGGTGTTCGTCCCAGCGTTGTTCCGGGAACTGCATGGTCACGCCCAGTCCGGAGGAGGCCAGACTGTCTGCTCCTGCGGATTTTCCGCGCAGGGATCTGATCGCGTGTCCCATGGTGAGGATGAAACCCTTGATGAGGGCTCCAAAATAAATCTTCTCACCGAAACCGAGCTTCGGGCGCTTGAGTTTGACGACGGACATGGAGAATTGCGGATTACGGAATTCGAAAGGAGAGGGAAAGGAATCAGGCGCGCAGCAGCTTCGGGCGGTCTTCGGAAACCTTTGCCACCCAGATGATGGCAGCGGTGAGAACGAGGAGGACGACGGCACCAATGATGGTGATGGCGGCGGAGAATTGCGGAGCGGCGAGGATCAGTGCAGCGAGGAATACATTGATGAGCGCTGCTTCAAAAAAGATCACCCAACCCAGTTTCATGAGCTGGTCATAGCGGAACCGGGGCACCGTCCAGCGGACGAGGATGAAGAAGAGGATGAAGGCGATCAGCTTGCTGAGAAAGACACCGATATGGATGAATCCTGCCAATCCCACGCCGCCGATATTCCAATCCGCGATTTTCGCATCCAGCGTAAAGCCGAGCGACCAGCCACCGAGGAAAAGAGTGATGATCATGGCGGAACCGATGACCATGGCTGCATATTCACCCATGAAGAAGAGGGCGAATTTCATGGAGGAATACTCCGTGTGATAGCCGCCTACCAACTCGGTCTCGCACTCCGGAAGGTCGAAGGGCATGCGGTTGGTTTCCGCAAAGATGGAAATGGTAAAGATGAAGAAGGAGATGACAGCCGGTATCCAGAACAGCGCGGTGTTGAGATCCGGGATACAAAGGGAGCCGTGTTTCCAGAAAGGCAGCAGCAGCCATCCACTGTCTGCCTGCTTCTGAACGATGGTGCTTAAATTAAGATCACCAAAATACATCAGCACCGGCACAATGGAGAGACCCAGCGAGATCTCGTAGGAGATCATTTGGGCGGTGGAGCGGACGCCGCCGATGAAGGGGAACTTCGAATTGGAGGACCATCCGGCCAAGGTGATGCCGTAAACGGAGAGGGACGAAATGGCGAAGACGAAGAGTGGGCCTACATCAATGTCAGCGATGACCAGCTTTTCTTCATGGCCGAAGAAATTGAGCGGCGATCCGAAAGGTACTACGCACACGGTAATTAGTGCTGGGATCACCGTGAGGGCGGGGGCCAACCAGTAGAATGTCTTCCGCACATGCTCAGGGGTGAAGTCTTCCTTGAGCAGCAGCTTGATGCCATCCGCCATCGGCTGGATGAGGCCGAAGAAGTGAAAATCCTTCTTGAAACCCAGCAGGGTGAGGGGAATCCCCACACGGTTGGGGCCCACCCGGTCCTGGATTACCGCTGAGAAGCGGCGCTCAAAGTAAACCGATATCGGAACGAGGGGCAAAACCACCACGAAGGTCAGGACGACGATCTTCGTAATGATGATGAGCAGTTGGATGAGAAGATCCGGCATGGAGGCGATGAGGAAGAAGGTGGGGAGAAATCAGTGGATCAGCCGGTGATTTGTCCGGCAGCCTTGCGGGCGCGTTCGTTTTTCAGCAGCGGGATTTCGTAACCCGTTTCCAGAATCTGTGTGCCGAGGTGACCGATTTTTGAAAGCGTGAGTCCATCGAAGGCTGATACGGCACCTGCCAGTGCCTTGAAGACATCCTCGATGTGGAAGACCTCATTTTTTTCACCGGTGTAGGCGAGGATGAGATCGCGAATGATTTCCCAATCATCCTGTGCGAGCGCCGGGGCCTCGACGGCGCGGTTGAGGCGCTGCAGGCGGCCGGAAAGATTGACCATCGAGCCGCGTTTTTCGGCGAAGGCGGAACCTGGTAGCACCAAGTGGGCAGCTTCGGCGGTGGGATTGGCCGAAAGGTGGGTCTGTAGGAGGAAATCCAGCTTTGCCAGATCTTCAGCGGTGAAGCCAGCATCGGTGATGAGATCTTCTCCCAGAACGATCAGTGCCTTGATGTCACCTGCGCGTATTCCTTCGCGGATGGCTTCGAGCTTGGCGTATGGATCTTCCAGGCCGAGGACCAGCTTGGCTCCGGTGGTATTTGGATTCCGATCATCCGCTACCAGCAGAGCATCCGGCTCTGCATAACGTGGAACGAGAGAGAGGTGGGTGGTGCCGATCTCTGATGCGAGGGCACGGGTGAGGAAAAGCTCCTCATTCGTCATGCGTCCGGAGGCAATGATCGCGATTTCCGAGGCGGCATGTTTTTTCAAAACAGTGGCTGCCTTTTGATAGGCCTGCCGCCAGCCGATCGACCGATGCTGGCCGCCCGACTTGGTAAGGGGCTCGGTCAGGCGCTTGGGGCTGTCAATGTAGTGGAAATTAAGACGATGGGAATCCGGCATCCAGGCGGAGTTTACCTCGTCATTGAGACGCGGGGTGATGCGGTGAACCTTGTTGCCGCGCGTCCAGATGGTGATGTTGGTACCGGTGCCGCAATTCACATCGATGGTGGGAGTTTCTTTGAGAAACCATACCCGCATCTGGAAACGGAAGTCATTGGAAGTCAATGCACCGACCGGACAAATATCAACCGTATTGAGAGAGTAATTGGAATCAAGCAAGCGTCCCGGGTGAACGGTGACGGTCGTGTAAGTGCCGCGCTGGGTGAAACCGAGAACGGGATCCTCCGCCACTTCATCCATGAAGCGGATGCAGCGGCTGCACATGATGCAGCGCTCGTCATCCAGTGTGATGCGGGGACCGATATCGACATTTTTAGGCTTCTTGACCTTCATGTCCACGAAGCGGGAAACTCCCCGTCCGTGTTGGACGGATTGTTCCTGCAGGCGGCATTCGCCAGCCTGGTCACAGATCGGGCAATCCAGCGGGTGATTGATCAGGAGGAATTCCATCACGCCCTCCCGGCACTTTTCCACCAGCTCTCCGGTCGTGCGGATGCCCATGTTTTCAGCGATGGTATTGGCACAGGCGATGGCAGGACGTGGCATCCAGCCGATGATCTCGTAGCCATTCTCATCACGCTGTGGCTCCTGGCCCGGAGCGGGGCGGCCCGGCATGCCCATTTGCACCAGGCACATGCGGCAATTGCCTGGTGAACTGAGCTTGGGATGATAACAATAATGAGGGACGATATTGCCTACCTGGCGGCAGGCTTCGATCATCCGGGTTCCCTTCGGAAATTGATGCCACACTCCGTCAATCTGGACGTTGACCATGCCCTTTTCAGCAGCAAGATCTTTTGGCAGTTTTTGTTCCACAGTCGCCGAAGTTGTGTCGCTCATGGCTAAAGAAGCACCTCGGGCGCGTGGGAAAAGATGGCCCGTTGGTTGTCGCTCATCACTATGTGAGGACGGTCAAGAGACGGCAAGCGTGCTTTGTGAAAATTTTCACAAGCAACGATCCGGCGCAACTGTCCGCAATGAATTTTAGTTCCTCCAGAAACTCAAAGCAGGATTTTCAAGGCCTGCAGCGCTTCAGGCGGATGGGCGGCTGAGAAGCTGAGACGCAATCTAGCGGTTCCTCGCGGCACGGTGGGATAGCGGATCGCCGTGACAAGAAAGCCTGCATTTTCCAGGGTAGTGGAGGCTGAGAGGGCTGCTTCATTGCTGCCCCGGATCATCGGGACAATGGGTGTTCCGTGATCGGTTAAAGACAGAAGATTGAGATTCTCTTTTAGTTTTTGGCGAAGTGCCTTTCCTTCCTGGGAACGGATCAGTTCCAGAGAGGCGATGGCAGCATGCGCGAGCAATGGAGGGGGAGCGGTAGAGTAAATAAAGGAGCGCGCTCGATTGACCAGGAGGTCAATCCACTCCCGGGACGCCGCGAGATAGCCTCCCGAGAGCCCGGCGGCCTTGCTGAGGGTGCCCATTTGGAAGGTGACGCGCTTTTGCAATCCCAACAGTTCGGCCAGTCCCATGCCATTTTCACCAAGGACACCGAATCCATGGGCTTCATCCAATAAAAGGAGAGCATTGTATTGTTCCACCAGATCCACGATTTCCGCCAGCGGACAGAGATCTCCATCCATGCTGAAAACGGATTCGGTTACCACGAGAAGGCGGGCATCCGCTGATTTCATACGGCTGGATGCCAGCAGCCTCTTCAATTTCTCCAGATCATTATGCGGGAAAACCCGTATCGTCGCGCCAGAAAGCCGCGCTGCATCCACCAGGGAAGCATGGCAAAGTTTATCCAGAATCACCACGTCGTCTTTTCCAACAACCGCAGTGATGGTGCCAAGAGCGGTGGCAAAGCCGGAGGAAAAAGTCAGGGCTGCCTCTGTTTGCTTTGCTGCTGCAAGCGCTTCCTCCAGTTTCCGGTGAGGTGGCAGCGAGCCACACACGAGACGGGATGCAGTGGATCCTGCGCCGTATAGCTGCGCTCCTTCGATCAGCGCCTCAATGATCCGTGGATCGCGGGCGAGGCCGAGGTAATCATTTGAAGAGAAATTCCACAGAGTCTTTCCATTACGAATGACTTGGACACCGGCTGCAGAATCCAGCGGCCGTGTGGAACGGAGCAACCCTGCGGCTGCCAACTGCTGGAGATGCTCGGCAGGGGATGGCATGCGCTTTGGAGATCAGCTTGCGGCCGGGCGTTCCAGTGCCCAACTGAGAAGTTTTTTGGAATCGTTCCAGATGTTCGGTGTCGTGGACTTCAGCACCACCACAATGACAGAACGGCCATTGTAGGAACCCGTCGCCACAAGGCAACGGCCTGCGGCATTGGTGGTGCCGGTTTTGAATCCGTCGCAATAGGGAACGGTTTTCAGAAGCTTGTTGGTATTTTCCAGATCGCGGGTACGGCCATCATTGAATTGGAAGGTGAAGGCTTTGGTGGAAACATAGGAGCGCAGCAGGGGGCTGCGATAGGCGTAGCGGGTGGCGATGGCCATGTCCCGTGCGGTGGAATATTGGCCGGAGGCAGGCAGGCCGTTGGGGTTGACGAAATTGGAGTTCCGCATGCCCAGCGAGACGGCCTTGTGATTCATCATGTCTGCAAATCCTTCCAGCGAGCCGCCCGTATCGCGAGCGAGGGCGCGGGCGACATCATTTGCGCTTTTCACCATGAGCACTTTCAGCAGTTCACGGCGCGAGTAGGTTTCTCCTGTCTTCAGTCCGAGAAGGGTGGGTTCGCATGCGCTGTCGATTGGAGCGATGGTCACCATCTTGTCAATATCACCGGAGTCGATCACGCACAGGGCGGTGATGATTTTCTGGGTGCTGGCTACCGGGCGGGGAAGATCGGCGTTTTTGGCGTAAAGGACGCGTCCGCTTTCCACATCCACCACGATAGCACTTTCTCCTGCGATCGGTGGAGGAGGAGTATTGGGAATGGCGGCTACCCGGACCGGGGCGGGAGCTTCATTCGGACTGGATGGATTGCGTGGAGGCGGGTTTCCTCCACAGGAGGAAATGAAACCTATAGAGAAAAGAAGTGCAGCGAACCGGGCACAGAGCAGCCGTGACATGTGAGGCATCATTCTCATGTAACAGAACGCTTCAAGCCGGGAATCCGGAAATTAGAGAGCTATTGCGGTTTTGGGGGAAGCAGGCTGTCATTCATCTCGCCAGAGACGGAAGGCAGGGTGGGTTCCTTGAAATCGACCGGGCCATCGAAAAACCAGAAACTGCGCTTGGCCTTTCCTTCATAGGCGAGGGCCCGCTCTTTGCCGGTCGGTATGGTTTTCAGATCATGAGGCCGTACCTCGACCACTTGGATATCAGGCTTGCCAGTGATTTTATCCGTCAGCTTGGCCAGGCCATTGCGGGTGGCGGTTCCTGCACCCTTGACCACATTCATGGTTCCGCAGGAAGTAAATGCAAGGATGATAACTAGCGCAGGAATTTTAATGAACAGCACTGGTTTCATAGGCATGGTTTCGACGGGCAGCACACTACCACTTCGTGAAAAACTGTCCACTCTCTGTTGAGGTGACGGAATTGTACCCCGCGATGTCAGCGGGGGATCAGGACTACGAAATTCCGCACCGGGCGATTCCATGGCGCACGCCGGTAGACCGGTCCACCGCTCACGTTCGCGGAGATCCACAGATCCGACGAACGGCCTCCGTCGAAATTCAGCGCCTGCTGGACTTTCCAACCTGCAGGCGATGCATGTGACAGATTTTCAGATACTTCGGCCAAGGTGCAAGGGGAGGTAAGTCCCATCCACCATCGGGTTCCGCCGTCCCACAGAATGATGGAGCGCACGCTGGTCTTCATGGCTTCCAAACCATTGATAGCGTGCTGATTTTCGATCAACATGGGTCCTGCCTGGATGAGTTCCCTTTGGTTGCCAGCACCGCCACGGCCAAGATTTTCCCGCCGCAGGATGCTTAGATTTCCTGAAGTATTCTGGCACCAGATGCCACTACCCAGGGAGGAGGCTCCATTCCAAAATCCGGCACTTTGCCCTCCAGAAATGACGAGGCCGAGGGGAGTTCCCTCCGGCGTAAAAAATCCCGCATTGATCGCGGCGAGTCCACTCTTCGAGCGACCAGCCGCTTCCGCATCCGCGAATTGGGAACCGGGGCCGCCGGATTGGTCCACCACGGCCAGTCGATAATTGCGCGAATCAAATGCGATGCCTTCATAGCGGATGCCCTGATGTTCCTGCCGGGTGACACGAAGTTGAGCCACAGGTGCAGAAGGAACCGGTTGGGTAACCGGAGGTGCAACCATAGGGACGGCAGGTGCCCGAGTTGACCGTTCCACCATGGCGGGCTGGTGAACCACCGGCTTTTGGAGCGGAGGCGCAGGAGAGCAGCCAATAATCAGAAGCGCAGTAACCCCGCAGGCTGTAAATCGCATGAGCGTCAGATCGCACGAAGCCCGCCCTTTGGCAAGGTGTCTGGAGACTATACCTTTTGGCCGATGCCCAGAAGTGTTTGGAATTTGGGCGCTGTTTCCTCGCGATCCGCCACGACGGTTTCGATCTCAGCGAAGCCGCTGCGTTCCAGCATGGTGGCAAGGTCGCTTTCAGAAAACCCCAGCCACCGGTCTGCGTAAAGCTCTCGGGCTTCTTCAAATTGATGCTGTAGAAGATCCAGTACGATGAGGCGCCCCCCGGCTTTCAATTTACTGAATGCAGCATCCAGCGCCTTCTGGGGATGCTCCGCATGGTGGAGAGCCTGACTCAAAATGGCCAAATCCAGTGAGGAATTCTCGATAGGAGGATTTTCGATATCGCCCAGCCGATATTCCAGATTGGTGAGCCCATTTTGAGCGGCCAGCGATTGGCCAAATTCCACCATCCGAGGGGAAAGATCGATTGCAATGATCTTTTCCGCCTTTTGGGCAAGGAGTTGCGCCAATGTCCCTTCACCTGCCCCGAGATCCGCCACCACCTTATAGTTCAATACCTTGATCAGTGCTTCTGCCAATGCCTTCCATGAGCGGCCCGGCACGTAATCCTTTCCAAAACGTCCCGCCAGTTCATCGAAGTAAGCGCGTGCGTGGTCCCGCCGTTTGCGCAGCAGGTGACGGAGGGCCGCCTCATCTTCGGAAATTTCCGGCACTTCCTTGGCGGCCAATTTCGCCACCTCGTCGAGATCTTCCCGGGCACAATAGGTGTAGATATTGTTTTTCCCGCTGCGTTCATCGCTCACCAGTCCTGCGGTTTTCAATTGGGAGAGATGGGTGGAGATCCGGCTCTGGCCCATGCCCAGTATTTCCTGCAGTTCCGCTACGGATAGTCCTTCCTGCCCGAGAAGCATCAGAATGCGCAACCGGGTGGGGTCGGACAGCAGTTTGAGGGATTTGAGCAGCGAGGACATGCTAAAACTATACATCAACAAATCACGATTTGACGATGTGAAAAAATAATGCATTCTCACTTTCGTTCATGAGCACCTATATTTTTTCCTCGGAGTCCGTTGGTGAAGGCCATCCGGACAAGGTTTGCGATACGATTTCCGATGCCATTCTCGACGCGTGCCTTTCACAGGATGCCGGCAGCCGCGTGGCGTGCGAGACGCTTGTGAAAAGCAACATGGTCGTCGTTGCCGGTGAGATTACCACCAAGGCAAAGCTCGACTACGAAACCATCATCCGCGGGGCCATCCGCGACATCGGCTATACCAATGATGACGATGTGTTTCATGCTGATACCGTTTTCATCAACAACTATCTCACCGGCCAATCCCCGGACATCGCCCAAGGCGTAGATGCCAAAGGCGCGGAAGGTAAGAAGCACGAGGAGCAAGGCGCCGGTGACCAAGGCATCATGTTTGGCTTCGCGTGCAACGAAACGCCGGAGCTCATGCCTGCCCCTGTCATGTATGCCCACCGTCTTGGCCGCGAGTTGACGCGCATCCGCAAGGAAGGCCAGCTGGCCCCGTGGCTCCGCCCGGATGCCAAGACTCAAGTCTCCGTGGAATACGTGGATGGAAAGCCGACCCGCATCGTCAACGTGGTCATTTCCACCCAGCATGCCGCAAATGTGAAGCATGCCGAAATCGAGCAGTTCTGCATCGAGCAAGTGATCAAAAAGGTCCTGCCGGTTGAAATGCTGAATGCCGATACGGAATACCTCATCAACCCAACTGGCAACTTTGTGATCGGTGGTCCTCAGGGGGATTCCGGTCTAACCGGCCGCAAGATCATTGTGGACACCTACGGCGGCATGGGCCGTCACGGTGGTGGCGCTTTCTCTGGAAAGGATCCATCCAAGGTGGATCGTTCCGCTGCCTACATGGGCCGCTGGGTTGCCAAAAACGTGGTAGCTGCAGGACTGGCCGCCAAGTGCGAGGTGCAGTTCGCCTACGCCATCGGCCACCCACTGCCTGTAAGCATCCACGTGGATACCTTTGGCACAGGCACCGTGAGCGATGAAAAGATTCTCGCGGCTGTGAAACAAGTATTCTCCTTCAAGCCCGCTGATATCATCAGCCAGCTCAACCTTCTCCGTCCGATTTACTCCAAGTCCACCAACTACGGTCACTTCGGAAAAGAAGATGCCGATCTTACCTGGGAGCGCACTGATAAAGCAGATGCACTCAAAGCAGCCATCGCCTGATTTGATCTAACTTAACCTAACTATGACCACCTTTACTGATTACAAGGTCCGCGACATTGGTCTCGCTGACTTCGGCCGCAAGGAAATCGAAATCGCCGAGCATGAAATGCCGGGCCTGATGTCCACCCGTGCCAAGTATGGCCCTGAGAAGCCACTGCAGGGCGTACGCATCATGGGCTCCCTCCACATGACGATCCAGACCGCCGTGCTCATCGAGACGCTGGTAGAGCTGGGTGCGGAAGTGCGCTGGGTTTCCTGCAATATTTTCTCCACCCAGGATCATGCTGCTGCTGCCATCGCTGCTGCGGGCATCCCGGTATTTGCCTGGAAGGGCGAAACACTTGAGGAATATTGGTGGTGTACGTGGAAGGCGCTTGTGAATCCACAAGGCCTTGGCCCTGAACTCATCGTTGATGATGGTGGCGATGCCACTCTCCTGATCCACAAGGGCTATGAACTCGAAAACGGTTCCGATTGGGTGAACACGCCTTCCAGCTCCCTGGAAGAGTCCGTAATCAAGGATTTGTTGAAAAAAATCCACGGTGAGCAACCGGGTATCTTCCACAAGATCGTTCAAGACTGGAAGGGTGTTTCCGAGGAAACGACCACCGGCGTTCATCGCCTCTATCAGATGGCGAAGGCCGGCACGCTTTTGGTTCCTGCGATCAATGTGAACGACTCCGTTACCAAGTCGAAATTCGACAACCTCTATGGCTGCCGCGAGTCTTTGGTAGACGGCATCAAGCGCGCCACGGACGTGATGATCTCTGGCAAGGTGGGCGTGGTATGCGGCTATGGCGATGTGGGTAAAGGTTGTGCACAGGCACTTCGCGGCCAGGGCGCACAAGTGGTGGTGACGGAAATCGATCCGATCTGCGCTCTCCAGGCGGCGATGGAAGGCTACCGGGTCCTCCCTATCGAGGATACCCTCGGCTGGGGTGATATCTATGTCACCACTACGGGTAACAAGGACATCATTCGCCTTGAACACATGGAGAAGATGAAGGATCAGGCGATCGTTTGTAACATCGGCCACTTCGATAATGAGATCCAGGTGGACCTCCTCAATGAGGCCCCGGGCGTAGTCCGTACCAATATCAAGCCACAGGTGGACAAATACACGTTCCCGGCTGGCAATTCCCTTTATATGTTGGCGGAAGGCCGTCTGGTAAATCTCGGCTGCGCCACCGGCCATCCGAGCTTCGTGATGTCGAACAGCTTCACCAACCAGACGCTTGCACAAATCGATCTTTGGAAAAACAAGGACAGCTACAAGGCTGGCGAAGTCCGCGTGCTGCCGAAGCAACTCGATGAAGAAGTAGCTCGTCTGCATCTTGAAAAGATCGGCGTGAAGCTGACCAAGCTGACCAAGGAGCAGGCCGACTACATCGGCGTGCCTGTGGAAGGCCCATATAAGGCAGACCACTACCGCTATTGATTTCAACAATGGAAAAAGCCCGGGCCCATCCAAGGTCCGGGCTTTTTTTGACTTGAAAATTACCATTTGAAGTAATATTTTGTATCAAATGAAGAGGCGATATCTCACTGCAGAAGAAAAGCAGGGTGTTGAAAGCTCGGTGGTCCGGGAAGCGCCTGCTGTTTACATGGTGGAGCATGTCCGCAAGGGTTTGCCATTTTCAGCATTTGATGAACTGCAGGCCAAACTGGGGGTGACGGAGGATCGCTTGGCAGGGCTGCTGGGGATCTCCCGCGCCACTCTTCATCGCCGGAAAAAATCCGCTCATTTGGAAAGTGCGGAGTCAGATCGCCTGGCCCGATTCGAGCGTCTCTTTACTCATGCGGTGGCTACCTTCGGGGATGGTAGTGCGGCGCGTGATTGGCTGGCTGCTCCGGGCTTGGATTTCAATGGGGAAACTCCATTGGACTATGCGGATACGGAGATCGGTGCCCAAGCGGTGGACCGCCTTCTGGGCCGGATGGAACACGGAGTGTTTTCCTGAGATGGCGAAGTTTTACCGACTGGTGCAGCAACAATGGGCTGCCTCCGTTAGAAATGGAGAAGGCGCGCGTCTGTATGGAGGCCGCTGGAATCCAGTGGGCCTCCCCGCTGTCTATCTGGCTGGCTCGAGGTCCCTGGCGGCACTGGAAGTGGTGGTGCATGCGCCCCGGCAGGTCTTGCGCATGGAATGGAGCCTGTTCGAGGTGGAGATTCCGGATGAGTGGATCGAAAGCTCAGCAGGTTTAAAGCTTCCAGCCGATTGGCAGCATCGTCCTGATTCATTAGGCGCACAGGCACTCGGCGGCGAATGGCTGAAGCGAGGTAGAAGGGTGGCATTGCAACTGCCGAGTGTGATCATCCCGGAGGAAGCTGTGATTCTGGTGAATCCACTGCACCCGGCTGCCCCTAGCCTGGAGTGGTCAGATGGTCGGGCATTTCGCTTTGATGAGCGCTTATAAAAAGACGTGATCCGGCTTGCAGCACGGATCACGTTTCAGGAAGGGATGTTAGTTCAAGCCGCGTCCTGATCTTCCCGGCGCTTGCGCATGCTGGGTGAGCGTTCGCCGAGGACAACCGGACGGTTGATGGTCACGGCCTCAATGTCTTCGCGGGATGGAATCTCGAACATGATATCGAGCATGATTTTCTCGAAGATGGAGCGCAGGGCTCGGGCACCGGTGCCACGGCGTACTGCTTCCTCGGCCATGGCGCGCAGGGCATCGCGGGTCACCCGGAGCTTCACGCCATTCATGGCGAGTTGCTTGCCGTATTGCTTCACCAGCGCGTTCTTCGGCTCGGTAAGGATATTGACGAGTTCGTCTTCCTTGAGCTTCCGGAGGGAAGTGATCACAGGCAGGCGGCCAATGAATTCCGGGATAAGACCGAAGTGGAGGAGATCTTCCGGTTGGACTTTTTCCAGCACATTGAGATCCGGATTATCCAGATCCGTCTTGGAGGAGTCGGAGTGGAAACCAAGGGTGTTACGGCCAAGGCGACGCTTCACAAGATCTTCAAGGCCGACGAATGCTCCACCGCAGATGAAGAGAATCTTCTCCGTGTTTACCTGAATGTATTCCTGCTGCGGATGCTTGCGACCACCCTGCGGCGGTACATTGCAGATGGTGCCTTCCAGAATTTTGAGAAGTGCCTGCTGCACACCTTCCCCAGAAACATCCCGGGTGATGGAGACGTTTTCCGTCTTGCGACCAATCTTATCGATCTCATCAACGTAGATGATACCGCGTTCGGCCTTGGCTACGTCGAACTCGGCTGCCTGGAGCAGACGGAGAATGATGTTTTCCACGTCTTCACCCACATAACCGGCTTCGGTCAATGTGGTAGCATCAACGATGCAGAAGGGAACATCAAGAACGCGCGCAAGGGTGCGGGCGAGCAGGGTTTTCCCGGAGCCTGTAGGGCCGAGAAGAAGAACATTCGATTTCTCGATTTCCACGTCGCTGAACTCACCTCCCAAGCCTGCTTCATCCTGACGAAGGCGTTGGTAGTGATTGTAAACCGCGACGGATAAAACTTTCTTCGCATGTTCCTGGCCGATGGCGAACTCATCAAGCTTCGCAAGGATATCGGCCGGGGAGGGGATCTTCGGCACATTGCGCTCGATGGTGCCGCCCTTGGTGGTCTTTTGCGGAAGACCCCCCAATTCTTTTTCAAGAATGTTTCCGCAGACGTCGATGCACTCGTTGCAGATGTAAACACCCGGACCTGCGATGAGTTTTTTGACCTCGGAATGGCTCTTACCGCAGAAAGAGCACATGGTCAGATTGGAAGCGCGGGCCATATGGGGAGATTGGTAGTGGGTCAGGATTACAGACAAAACTGGAATCCAAGGCCGGGGCGTGACAATGGCCACGCCCCGGTCTGGGTGAAGAATATTTACTTCGGTTCCTCGATAGCCGCAACTACGGCATCAGGGAGCTGCTTCCGGCTTTCGAGGACCTTGTCCACGAGACCGTAGGCGACGGAAGCCTCTGCGGACATATAATTGTCGCGATCAGAATCCCGTTCGATTTCCTCTACGGTCTTGCCAGTGTGATGAGCAAGGATGCCGTTGAGGCGTTTTTTGAGGTTGAACATGAAGCCGATGGTCCGCTCCACATCCGAAGCTGTGCCTTGGGCGCCACCTGAGACCTGGTGGATCATCACGTGGGAGTTAGGCAGACAGAAACGTTTACCCTTGGTGCCCGCGGTGAGCAGAACGGAGCCCATGGAGGCCGCGATGCCGATGCAATACGTGTTCACATCACAAGTGAGGAACTGCATGGTATCATACATTGCGAGGCCTGCCGTGACGGAGCCGCCAGGGGAGTTGATGTAAATGTGGATGTCCTTTTTCGGATCCTGCATCTGCAGGAAGAGAAGCTGGGCAATCACCGAGTTCGCCACATAGTCATCGATTGCGGTGCCGATGAAAATGATACGGTCCTTGAGAAGGCGCGAGTAGATGTCGAACGAACGCTCGCCGCGCCCATCCTGCTCGACGACCATCGGGACGTAGTAGCTGTTTCTCGGTGTAGAGGAACTCATCTGAGGAGATTGGAACATGTTATTCATCAATGCTGCTTTCGGTGGACTCGACTACCGTGGCGTGCTGAACCAGGAAGTCAATGGCCTTACCGATCGCCATCGAATTGCGGATGCTGCTCAGGCGGCCTGAACGCTGCATGTCCTTGATGAATTTTTTAGGAGCAATCTTGCGGGAAGTGGCGATTTGAGCGAGGTGGTTTACCAGTTCGGCGTCCGTTACCTCAATCTTCTCAACCCGGGCAATTTCCTGAAGGATAAAGTTGGTGCGGAGGTTGGAAACGGCTTGGCTGCCTGCGTTTGCAAGGATTTCTGCCTGTTGGGTTTCGATTTCCTCATTGGTCATGCCGGATTGAACGCCTCGTTGGACGATCGCGTTTGCCTGACTTTGGGTTTCCTGGTTCACCAGTTCTTCCGGAAGCTCGAATTCGACCTTCTCGTTGAAGTATTGGACGATCTGATTGACCTTCTGATCATCGATCTTGCGCTGGCGCTCCTGGCCCATGTTGTCGCGGATGATCGTCTTGATGTCTTCAATGGTCTTGCCAGGAAGCAACTTGGCGGCGAGTTCGTCATTCAGCTCAGGAAGGACGGCTTCCTTGAGTTCCTTGAGGGTGGTGGCGAAAACGATCTCTTTGCCAGCAATGCCGGAGAGAGCGAAGTCTTCCGGGAGAACGATGGAAATCTCCTTGGAGTCGCCCACGTTCAGGCCTTCGAGTTGAACTGCGAAGCCTGGAAGGAACGCTTGTTCATCGAGGCGGACCCAGAAACCTTCACGACCTGCGATGTAGCCAGCGGATTTGCCGAGGAATTCCTCGGTAGGCTTGCCTTCCACAGTGGAGGTGTAGTCGATGATGGCGAAGTCACCGGCAGCGGCTGCTCGGCCTTCGATGTCCTTGAAGTCAGCAAAACGCTCCTGAAGGGCGGTGAGTTGCTTGTTCACCTCTTCATCTGGAAGAGCGGCAGGAGGAACGGTTACGGTGATGCCCTTGTAATCTGGAAGTTGGACTTCTGGTGCGAGAGTTAGCTTGGAGCTGAAGGAAAGGCCGCCTTCCGGAGTGGTGGTGACGTTTTCCGGTACACCGAAGTCGATGACCTTCAGGGATTCTTGTTTGAGTGCTTCATCGAAGGCTTCGTTGAAAAGGCTGCCGTTGAGTTCTTCGGTGATTTCCTTTTGAAAGCGCTTTTCCACCACGGCGGCTGGAGCCTTACCTGGGCGGAAGCCGGGAACGCGGGCCTTGCTGGCGTAACCACGGAGGATTTCTGCACGCTGGCCACTGACTTTTTCCGCTGGGATTTCCACGCGGAGGGTGGCGACGCATTTAGGCTGCTTCTCGACGACAATGTTCATAGTAAAGTGACCGGTCTTCTGCGCCGGGGGCGGGAAACTAGGGGAAATCACTGCCCATTGTCAAATGGGGAGACGGAAGAAAGACAGAGGACGCCAGACTGGGAGAGGCCTGAATCCCGAAAGATGCAGCGGATGAGGTGGACTTCAGTGCTTGGTTGGCGATCGCACAACGCTCTGGAAGATCATGAATTTTGGGATTTCCAGCTCCAGAGGGTGGAGTCCATGCGGTCGAGGGCGGCTTGAATGACCGCATCGGCATCTGCTGCGGAATGGAGAATGGCGAAGACCGTAGAGCCGGAGCCGCTCATCAGGGCTGCGCGGACTTCCCGGCGGGAAAGCAGCCATTGCTTGAGCTCCGCGAGGAAACGGTGCTTTTGAAAAACGGGGCGCTCCAGATCATTTACCAGTGTGATGCCCTCTACCTGCTGGGCACCGTAGCGGATTTTTGGAAGCTCTGCGGAGTCTTTCCAGTGCTTGTAGGCTTCTGGTGTGGAAACTCCAAAGGAGGGCTTCAACAGAATGACGGGGAATGGAGGAGGGGAGTCCACCTGCTGAATGATTTCTCCACGCCCGGTGCAGCGGGCGGCACCGGGATAGAGAAAAAAGGGAATGTCCGAGCCGAGCGTGGCGGCGATTTTAGAGAGCTTTTCCAGATCGAGAGGGCTGCCGTGCCAATCATTCAGGCCCCGAAGGGTAGAGGCGGCATCACTGCTGCCTCCGGCCAGGCCCGCACCGTGGGGAATGTTTTTCTCCAGAGTAATTTTGACTTTCAGGGAGCTGGCAAGCGCAGCCTCAAAGGCGCGGGCGGCTTTGACAACGAGATTGGTATCATCGGTGGGGACTCCTGGGGCATGACACTCGAATGAAAATGACTCCCCCTCAGTGATCGTGAGTGTGTCTGCCAATCCGGGGAGTTTCACCATCAGGGTATCGATGGCATGGAAACCGTCCTCGCGCTTTCCCAAGAGGCGAAGAGAAAGATTCAGCTTGGCGGGAGCGGGAAGCGTTAGTGATTTCATGGCGATTCGTCCCGGATGATCATGGCCATCATGCGACCGGTTTTTCCCAGCTCCTGGCGGTAGCTGTAAAAACGAGTTAAGTTTGCTGCGGTATCCAGTCCGCAATCGAGAAATTCGCCCACGCCCGCTTTTTCCGCCTGGCGGGCGATTTCTCCCGCGAAGTTCACCTCGTAATGCGGAGGGCGGATGCATGGGCTGAGTACCGCTACTACATCCTCCGCGCGGGTGCCGAAGTCCCGGTCCATGGCCTGCACTGCTTTTGCGAGAATGTTTCCCTCCGTGCCTTTCTTACCGGAATGGAGCAGGCCGATGGCTCCGGTTTTCCGGTCTGCCAGCCAGATGGCTCCGCAATCCGCCACATAAATGGCCAGCAGCAGACTGGCTTCACAGGTGATCAGGCCATCTACGCAGGGGACGACGGAAAGTCCGTCCGGCGCGAGAATTTTTGGGGCACCGGGCACGGTGGCCACATCGGCACTGTGGATCTGCTCTGCACGCCACCATTCTTTGGCGGCCGGAGCGAATTGGTGAACCGCTGCCTCATGATGCGGGCGTAGCTGGTTCATCGCTTCAGTGCGATCTCCCGTGATCGGGATATCGGGGTATCGTTCCACCCAGCCTGCCCGGATTCCGGGGATCTGGTGGATAGGGTCTAAAAATGGGAGCGCCTCCGTCACGCGGGGACCGTAACGGAGGCACTGATGATTCGCCAAGCTGGTTTATGTGTCGGCAAATTCAGTCATTCACGCGATCGCGCGGCCCTGAATGGCTCTGCGGGTGTGTTCGACGGTTTCTGCTTCATCTTCATCCATACCTGCTAGAATGCCTGCTAGGTCTGTCGCGATCTCCTTACGCATCTTGGAAACCAGTTCGGTTCCCTTTGAAGTGATGCGCACCATGATCTTGCGACGGTCTTCAGCAGCATGCACGCGCTCAACATAGGACAGTTTTTCCAATCGGTCGACCAATCCAGTGGCTGCGGCGGTCGAGTGGCCCATTTTCTTCGCGATGTCGGACATAGTCAGATATTCTTCGCTGGAAAGATAGGTGAGGAGGAAGAACTGAGGGAATGAAATGTTTCCTTTGTTGAGTTCTGTGGACAGGTTGAGGATGCAGCTTCTCTGTGTAAACAGGACGAAGTCAGCAAGACGGTCTGCATCAGCTTTCGCCGATACGCCCGCGGCGCTCGATGTGCTTAGTTTCATTATGGCTGGTTGTAGTGTTCATGTTTCGGGACATGTAAGGGGGCACAGCCATTGCAGAAACGAAGCTACCCGGTTTCCCAGATAATAATCAACTCTAAAGTTAAAATATTTCTAAAATGGCTGCTCTTTCAGTTGGGACTTTTTGAAATTATGCGATTGGGCTCCTTTTGGAAAGGAAAGAAATTCGTAAATCTTAATTATTTTTTTGAACATTTTGCTGTTGGGGGTTTTCAGGAATGGTCGGCTTTTGAGCTTCAAGAGGTTGGTGAGGTGTGGCCGTTTCTGTTGCTTCCGAAGTTTTTATTACAGGCCTGAAATACACGGCATCTCCTACTTCCACTTGGCCTGCCTGAAGGTCTGCTGCGGCGTACTGTCCCAGATTTTCACCGGTGGCTAACAAATTTGCCGTCTTTTCGCCAGCTCCTTGAGTTGTTAGGGTGCTGCCGGTTGGAACTTCCCATTTGCCATAGGATTGAATCAATACGAAGCGGTGATCAGCAGGAATGGAGGCGATGCGGCCTACCAATTTAGGCGGCTGGATTTCCTTTTTTTTAGGTTTTTCCTCAACGACTTTCGCTTTGGAAGCCATGCATGATCCGAGGATGGTGCAAAGAAGGCACCCACACAGCGCATGAGAGAGCCATCTGAAGGGAACAGAGAGCGGAATTATGGAGTCCATTTTATAGGTGTGAAGGTGCCGGTCCTCAATCTCAGGGCGAAAGCCGAACGATCTTCCAACTGCCTTCCGTGCGCTGATACAGAAAACGATCATGCAGGCGCGCAGGGCCTCCCTGCCAGAACTCGATCATCTGCGGGACCACCCGATATCCGCCCCAAAAGGAGGGGAGGGGGATTTCTCCCTGACCAAATTTCTCCTTCATCTCGGAAAGTTTCTGCATGAGAAATTTACGGGAGGTGATGACTTCGCTCTGATTCGAAACCCAGGCGCCGATTTGAGATTCCCGGGGCCGGGAGGTGAAGTATTTCAAGGATTCCGCCGTGCTGATTTTCTGGGCAATGCCCTGGACGATGACCTGGCGTTCCATGGTGATCCACGGGAAAAGCAGGCTCACCTTGTTGTTCCCGGCCATCTGTTTCGACTTCCGGCTGCTGTAATTCGTGAAAAACACAAAGCCATCCTCATCGAAGTACTTCAGGAGCACTGTCCGCTGACATGGCATACCCGTCTCATCCACCGTGGCCAGGGTCATGGCATTCGGCTCATAGACACCCACTTCATTCGCATGGGAGAACCATTTCGTGAATTCCAGAATCGGGTCCTGATTCAACTCCTCACGGTGCAGCCCACGGTCCGAATATTCTTTGCGGAAATCAGAAAGATCCATGCGTCGGTCATAGGCTTGCATGATCCCGGGCGCAAGAGAGTAAGCATTAGCCGGGGCGGAATAAGCGCATGGCATTGTTCGTTGTTAGCGCTGCCAGTTCATGAGGGTGCATGCCCAATAATGCAGCCAGAGCATGCCCTATCGAAGGGAGATTGGCCGGATGATTGTGGGAGTTTTCCAGTGGGTGGATGATCTGCGCGGAGGGGGGCAGCATGTCTGGAGCATCCGTTTCCAGCAGGATACGGTCCTTGGGAAGCTGATGGAAAACGTCCACAACGGCGCATTTTTTGGAATGCAGACAATAACCGGAAAAGGAGAAATAGGCCCCCAGCGGGATGAGGCGTCGTGCGATTTCAATAGAACCGCCGAAAGAGTGCATGAGGAAGGCGGGTGGCGGCGCTTCTTTTTCAAATGCCTCGAACAGCGCATTCCAAGCCTTGAGACAATGAATGGTCATCGGCCTTTCCGATTCGCGGGCGATCCGCAACTGGTCGGTGAATACGGGGAGTTGGATTTCCAATGAAGGCTGGGAAATCCAGCGGTCCACTCCGCACTCGCCGACACTGGCGTGTGGATGTTTTTCCAGCAGCTCGATCAAACGCTGCTGCCAGCCTTCTCTTGCCAGATGGGCCTTCCAAGGATGGATACCAAAGGCCGGGTAAACGAATTCGGGCTCCGCCAGTGCAAGTGTTTCAACTGAACGCCAGTCTTCTTCCGAAGTGGCATTCACGACACAGCGTGAGATTCCTACGGATTTCATTTTCCGGATCACATCCACCGGCTCCGGTAGACGTGGGTCCTGAAGGTGATTGTGGGAATCGGTCCAGTTCATGTGAGGTGGATGGCATCGCTACCATCCACCATGGGAGTGATCACTCAATCCTCAACTTCGACGATCAGATTGATTTCAACCGCAACGTTGAGCGGGAGAGCTGCGGCGCCCAATGCGGTCCGGGAGTGCTTCCCCTTGTCTCCAAAGATTTGGACGAGAAGCTCGGATGCGCCGTTCACCACTTGTGGGTGGCCAAAGAAATCCGGTTCGGAATTAACAAAGCCATTTAGGGCAACGATCTGCTTCACCTTATCGAGCGAGCCGATTTCCTCCTGAATGACCGCGAGACGATTGAGGATAATGATACGGGCTCCTTCATAAGCTTCTTCTATGGAAACGGCGCTGGGCACCTTGCCGATGACTTTCTTATCGCCATCGATCGGGAGTCCACCAGAGAGGAAAAGCAGATTACCACTGCGCACGCAATTTACGTAGGCTGCCACTGGGGCTGGAACGGCTGGAAGGGTGAGTCCGAGGGCGGAGATTTTATCGAGGATGGTTGCAGACATAATGAGTATTCAATGGGAAGTGGGTGCCTTGATGACAGGTACAGACGGAGCTACAGGAAAATGATCCGTCAGCAGATCGACCAATTTCTGGCCGCTCGCCGTGAGAGAGGCCTGATTACCTTCACCAGTGACGAGCCCACGGGTGAGGTAACGATGGGGAATGTTGGATGGGCGGATGGCTGTGATCGTCGGTACCTTCACCTCAACCGAACTGGGGCGGAAGGCAACGGGCAGACCCGTATTGCTGAAGCTGATTTCCCATGATCCGGTAGGGGCTGCGCCTCCCTGATTCAGCCAGGGATAGCGGGTCACGAAATCCGGTGTGCCGGTAAATGGCACGGTAACTTTGAAATAGACGGGGGTTTGGGTGATGAACTGGCTGAAGGTGAGTTGCGGATTTTTCCGTTGCTCGACAAAGAAACGCGAGACTTCGCAGCCAGCGATATTCATGCCGTTGAATAGGCCCTGATAGTTCACGCTACCGCCGAATGCTTTGTGCCAGTCTTCGTAGCGATTACTCATCAGGAATCCCAATTCCAGATGAACGTGGGAACGGATGCGGTCGATGCCGGCACCGGTATAGCCCATTCGGCCAAGCACGGAGCCCATTTTCACCGGATCACCCGGTTTGCAGGTGATTTCGTTCAGGTGGGCATAAAGGGAATAAACGGAAGAATTTTCCCAGCGATGTTCCACCACCACATATTTTCCGTAATTGCTACGCCCAGCCAGCGGGCTGATGTGGGCCACGGTGCCATCGGCGATGCTGCACACCAGATCCAGGGGGTTCCCTGCCTTGTCTCGTTTTACAGGGGCGATATCGATTCCTTCGTGGAATTTGGTGAGGACGACTTCACTTCCCACACGAATGGGCGAGCGCACCATGCCAAAGCTGCCGCCTTCCCATGCCTTCGAGGCCACGCCTTCGAAATTCCGGTCCACATACATGTAGAACTGGTCCAACTCGCCTGTGAAAAGGTGATGGTTGTCGGTGGGCAGGCTGATTTGCAGCGCTGCAGGAGGTGGTTCCGGGGCAGAAGAGGGAAGAGCAGGCTCTCCCACTACAGGTTGATTCTGAGCGGATGCACTGAGAATCAGGGCAAAGAACAGGCAAAAAAACCGGGGCATCTGAGAGGGTATTTATTTTTTCTTCGTTTTCTCAGCGCCGATGCGGGGAGCCACTTTATCGTATTGGTGGATCTCGTCCAGAGTGACGCCTTTCCAGATGATGATGAAGCCGTCACTCACAGGCTTATCGATGAAGACGGCATCCACCAGACGTCCGTTGACCTGGGCCACCAGCCATTTGCCCTGATTGTCTGTGGTCAGAGCGGCCAGGCGGTTTCTTCCGGTATCCCGCAGGCGGAAGGCCACGCCATAGCTTTGTCCGTCATCCGAGGGGAAGGGCCCAAAGGCTGCAATATCGTGCGACGTAATATCAGGCACCCGGCGGAAGAATTTCCTCTGCCCGGATATTTCGTAGGGAAAAATCATTTTCGGGTTATCGGTCTCCGCTGTTTCCAGATGGAAGGAAAGATTCACCTTTGGGTCAGCCTTTCCTCCCGCGAATGACGCAGGGGCAAAGCAGAAAAAGACCATCATCAGAAAAGCGGAGATGCGGTATGGCATGGGGTGAATAAGCAGAGCGGAGAGACCGGACGCAAGACCCGAAGATGATGGAAAGCTCAGAAAAAGAACTCTTTTCCTATCCTGTAGGGCCAAATGTGTGGCTTCTTTCGCTCTATTGCCGTTGACCATTGCTGGAAACATGGCAAAGGCTGCCCGCATGTTTATCGATCATATCCGCATTTTCGCCAAAGCAGGCGACGGGGGAAACGGCGTCGTCTCCTGGCGCAGGGAAAAATTCGTGCCGCGCGGTGGCCCCGATGGTGGTGATGGTGGCGCAGGAGGTAGCGTCACCCTCGTGGTCGATCCTTCCACTGACAACCTTCGCCAATATCACTATGATCCCAAGCTGATCGCAGAGGATGGCAAAAACGGAGCGGGTGGCCGTAAAACGGGCAAGGGCGGTAAATCCGTCATCGGCCGGGTGCCTCCCGGGACGGTGGTTTATCGCAGCCAGGCGGTGACCGTCCAGGAAGCAGTCGATTACGAGCGCAGCGAGGAAGGTATCGACATGGAGCCGATCGCTGACCTGACCGAAAATGGTCAGGAGTTTGTCCTCTGCCAAGGTGGCCAGGGTGGCCAGGGTAACTGGAATTTCAAAACCGCGACCAACCGCACCCCTACCGAGCACACTCTCGGCACGCCAGGGGATCAGGCTGTTTTCTATCTGGAACTGCGCCGCATCGCGGATGCCGGACTGGTTGGATTCCCGAATGCAGGAAAATCCACCCTGCTGGGTAAACTTTCCCATGCGAAGCCAAAGGTGGCTTCCTATCCTTTCACCACTCTTCAGCCTTCCGTTGGTGTGGTGGAATTTCCCGGCTATCGCCGCTGCACCGTGGCGGATATTCCGGGCTTGATCGAAGGCGCGCATGAAAACCGTGGCCTGGGTCATGAATTCCTCCGTCACATCACCCGCTGCCGCGTATTGCTTTTTGTGATCGATATGGCTGGCAGTGAAGGCCGTGATCCCATTTCCGACCTCGAGATTCTCCGTAAGGAGATCAAGGAGTATGATGCTGAACTTGCCCGCTTTCCATGGAAGATCGTTGCTAACAAAATGGATCTGGAAGGTGCCGCAGAAAATCTTGAGATTTTCCGCACCCGCTTCCCAAAGGTGGATATCATCCCGATTTCCGCTGAGCAGGAGCAAGGAATCGATGATCTGAAGCAAGCCCTCGACAACGAGGTGGGCTTCAAATTCGCCAAGTAATCGGCTTTGTGCTTTAATGGCGCCGTGGATGAAGCGAATCAGGTTGATTCGTGGAGTTCGCGGTGCCTTTTTTATTTCTTAGCATGCACGATCAACTGGCCTTGGTGTTTGTTTACGGCACGCTCCGACGGGGTGGGTCCAATCATTTTCGAATGGAGGAAACCGAGTTTGTGTCAGAGGGGACGGTAAGCGGGAGACTCTACGCCATCGATTGGTATCCGGGGCTGATTCTGGATCCGGCAGGAGATCCGATCATTGGTGAGGTCTATGCGGTGGGCACAGCCCGGCTCAAGGCACTGGATGAATTCGAGGGTGTCTCCGCGAGTGAATTTCAAAACAGCGAATACCGGCGCGTGAAAACGGTTTTCCTACCCAAGGAGGGAGATCCATTTGAAGCATGGGTTTGGGAATGGCTGGGGGCCGTGAGTGAGGCGACACGTATTCCTCATGGGGATTGGTTGAGAAATTCCTAGGTATCGATTCATCGCGGTGATCCCTCATAGATAAGTTCCTGATTCATTAGCGATTCGGGTTCATGGGCCATCCCCAGCCGGAGTGGTTGATGAGAAGTTTATGGGAAAGCCCATTCTCCGAAGCAGTCAAATAACATTCCCGTGTGGGCTGCATCGAATCCACCTGACTAGCAGATTGCCGCCTTATAGTCTGTGAATCCAGTGTATAGGGCAGGGTGCTTGCAGAAGTTTTCCAGCATCCCCAGAAAGTTCTCACGGTTCATAGCGATGTTTAGGCGGAAGATTTACAGGAGGTAAGCCATTGCATTTTGCTTCAGGTTATCGGCAAACAGCAAACCATATTAATCCAATCATTGATATAATGTAGGGAAATGCGCGGCACGCTGATTGCGAAGAAAATGTGAGCGCACATGCAACTGATTCACACTTCCGATTTGAGTCCCGGTTTTCGACGAAAGAAAGCGGGCAAGGGCTTCATTTATCTGGATCCTGATGGGAAGCGGCTGGTGGATGCCGCACAGCTTGCACGCATCCGATCTCTGGTTATCCCCCCGGCCTATCAGTCGGTGTGGATCTGTATCCCCCCAAATGGTCACCTACAGGCGACGGGGCGGGATGCGCGCAACCGGAAGCAATATCGCTATCACCCGGAATGGCGGCAGCTCAGGGATGATCGCAAATTTTCCAATATGCTGCCATTTGCGGGAGCTTTGCCAGCGATTCGTGAGCGCTTGAATACGCTCTTGAAATTACGCGAAATCACGAAGGAACACGTGGCTGCATTGGCCCTTTCCATTATTGATCAGACAGGCGCACGCGTTGGTAATACAGCCTACAGGCAAGAAAACGGCACATATGGCATTACCACACTGATGAACAAGCATGCGGATGTAAGTGGCCAGACCCTGCGCCTGCATTATAGAGGAAAGCACGGCAAGGACGTGAAGCTGAAGCTGCACAGTCCGGCACTCGCCCGTCGGTTGGCCCGCTGCCAGGATCTGCCTGGGCAGGATCTTTTTGAATATGTGAATCAAGCCGGGGAAGTGGTGCCGCTTTCTTCTTCCGATGTGAATGGCCTCCTGCGTGACATCGCCGGAGAACAGATCACCGCAAAAACCTTCCGCACCTGGCGCGGTTCTGTGATCGCGTTTCGTTATCTATTGGAATGTGATGCCAGTGGCTCCGTCACCAGTTTGAAAAGCGATGAAGTGGCTGCGGTGCGCGCCACTGCTGAGGCTCTACACAATACGATGGCGACCGCGAGAAAGTACTACGTGCATCCTAGAATCACCGAAACGTGGTTGTCCGGGGAGTTTTCTGAGTTGGTAGGCCGGGCTAAAAAATCGCGTGCGTTCGCGAAATTGGAGAATACGGATGAGTCATTGTTTGCAAGGTTTCTGGAGCAGTGAACGTGGCAGCGGTTTTCAACCGCCGTGCCATATCTACCAAATTAATTATTATGGCATGGCGGTTGAAAACCGCCGCCACGGACTAATTCTCCTTGATCTCCAGTTTGTAAAACTGATGACTCTCCGTGAGAGGAGCCGTTAGCTCAATGAGGCTTGAACCAACAGCGGTGCCCTGATTGCCCGGAATATCCCAAGGAGTCCATGTTTGGAGATTGGCGGATGTCAGAATCTGAAAAGAGCGATTGATCGGCAGGGTGAAGGAAAGTTTCACATTTCCTCCGGTGGTTTCGAGCTGAGGTCGAAGAATGCTGGCCCCATTCAGCGGATTGGTTCCTGCCAGGAATTCCGCTTCATTGGTCACCCCATCATGGTCGGCGTCTTCGGTGGCTGCGCCTTCTGCACTGGACGCGGAGCCGAATTTTGCCAGACGCCAGTCTGCATAGGATTGGCGGGTTGCCAGCTCGTTGTTGATCCAATCGGTCACCAGCGAAATATTGCCTTGATCGATCACATTCGTAGCAATCGGTGGCATGCGGGTGAAGCCATTCGTGGCAGCCATACGCTGTAAAACTACGGAGTGGGCGGAACTGCCTGGAACGACCAATTTATTCAACGGATCCCCACCATTGTTGGTAACGCTGCCGTTGATCAATCCGGTTTGGGCCAGTGTGAGGGCTGCGCTGCCATCCCATGCGGCAGGGGCCGTGCCACCCGCAGTGTGACAGTAGGAGCAATTCACTGCCAGATAAGATCTGGCGCGGGCCTCCAGCGAGTATGCCGTTTCATCTGCCCGCACATGGCGTGGCAGCAGATTGGACGACGCAGGCGGGGTACCGGTAAAAAATCCATTCTGGCGCAAGGTGTCGATTTGATTGCCGTTATAGCCGAGGATGTTCGATGTTAGATTGAGCTGCCTGGTATTGAAGGAAAGCGCATGGCCAGCAGATGGGGAGTGGCAGGACATGCATTCGGAACGGCTGGGAATGTGCCATCTCTGGGGAGCGGGAGCACCATTGTCCGTCACATTCAGAGTGAAGTCCTCACCACCATCCGCTACCAGTGTTGCCTCTGTCTCCGCGTCATTCCAGCGGTAGGTCACGCCGTAGGCACCCGTGGAATTTTTAACAAACACCCGGGTTTCGATGCGTTTGCGGACAGGTGTCGCGTTCCCCGCGTTACGATTCATCAACATGTCGAAATGTTTCACCCAGATGGTGTCTGCTGGAAGATTCCACGGCGTATCTTTTTGCCAACCAAAGGATGAACTGCCGTCGGGAACAATAAACCACCGCCTTTTCTCGGCATGGTCGCTCCAGAAGGGAAGATTCACCGAGTAAGGCAGCAAGCCCGGGGAAGGTGATAGGTCTGACAGATCTGCGAACAGCCCAGTGGCGGAAAGGGTTGTAGGGAAATTGCCTACAGTGGTGTTTGAGACCAAGCGCAGGATCCGGTTGTTATTGATGTCAGCGATCAGCACATCCTGATTCGATGGGTCAGGTGCGAAGGCCACGATGCCACTCTGCCCGGCCAAACGTTCGACGGTAGGAGGGTTTGTGCCGTTTTGTTGCAGGGACCAGATGTTCCCTGAGCCATAATCTCCGAAGATATATTTTCCAGTGAGGGATCCGATGCGTGTGCCACGATACACGATTCCACCGGTAATCGAGAAGCCATTGAAGTTCGCCGTGTTCCGATCGTAATTATAAATGGGAGGAGTATGATAGAGTGTATCGAAATTTGCAGGAGCGGAGCCGGACTTTGGTCCATTGATGGTCGCTTCACGGAAAGCCCAGCCGTAGTTGGCTCCCTTTTGAATGATGTCTACTTCTTCACGAGCACCTTGCCCCACATCGCCGCACCAGATCTGCCCTGTGGCGGGATCAATGCTGAATCGCCATGGATTTCGCAGACCGGTGCAGAAAAACTCCCTGCGTACTTTCGGCAGATCGGTGCTGGTGATGGTAATACCATTATACTTGCCATCCCAAGTGCCACCATTGGCGGGCAGCACGAAGGGATTATCCTTGGGTATGGAAAAACGTGCAACACCACTGTCCAGAGGAATGGCTGCGTGGGCAGTGGGCTCTACATTTCCAGCTTTCCTGTCCACATCGATGCGGAGGATACCCGAGAAGAAATCCTTGATGATGGTTTGAGAATTATTCCGTGTATCATTGGCATCGCCCTCATCACCTACAGAAATATACAAGTATCCATCTGGGCCGAAGTGCATATCTCCACCATTGTGGTTTTGTGCCTCATCCACTTGATTGATGAGATTCAACTCGGAGGTGGTATCCGCTGCATTTGGATTTCCCGCCTGGGTAGTGAATCGGGAAACTCTTTGATAGCTGATGGAGCCTACCTTCACTGAATAAAATACATAAAACTGCCGGTTGGTTGCGTAATTGGGATGAAAGGCCACGCCCAAAAGTCCGCATTCTGAGCCAGTGACAATGGATTCTCCTCTGCTTGTTAGTAGTGCCGGGAGATTTAAAAAAGTGGATGCCGTTGGAGCACTGGCGGTTACATCCGGCACCACTTTCAAGAGTCCACCTTTTTCGCAGACAAAAAGCCGCTGGGTTTCTCCGGGTGGTGTGCGCATGCAGACAGGGGAAGAGAATGAAAGCCCGGGCAGTGCATCTACCAAGGCGAGTGCGGTAGTGGGCGGAGCCGCAGGGATGTTTATCCGTGGATTGGCAATCCGCAAAGTAGAGGCAAAGGATAGATTGACGGTGCCGGTTGCATATTGCCCTCCCGTGTCCGCCACTTTATAGGTAAAGGTATCGTTGGTTGGCCCACCTGTTGTTTGGGTATAAAGGACCTGAAAATCCGAAGTAATGACTGCTGTTCCAGATGCGGGAGCCTGAACGATGGCAAGAGTGGCAGGATTGATGCTGCCTGTATCATTTGCCAGCACGTTGAGTCTTATTTTCTGCCCCCGGTGTAGACTGGCTGTGTCCGTTACCACAGTGGGAGCGGCGTTTGCCATCCCCACTATCAGGGAGAATGCCATCAGATAAGCAGGATTTATATATTTCATGGCAGGGAAGCAGAGTGAACGGCCAATTTCCTCCATAACTTACTCCTGTCAACAGGTGTCGAACATCAGCAAAGACAAATGACAGATAGAGTTGCCCTGGCACCCCTTGTCAGTCATTTTGGAACGCGGTTATTTTTGGACCGTGAGGCCGAAAAGTTGCTTCTGATCTTCTTTCCTTCCGTTTTGTGATTCGATTCCCAGCAGGAAGGATTTCGTTTCCAACCCGCCTGCAAAGCCGGTCAATTTGCCGTTTGTGCCGATTACCCGGTGGCAGGGGGCAATGATGGAAATGGGATTCCGGCCATTGGCTGCACCAACAGCACGAACAGCTTTGGGATTACCGATTTGTTCGGCGATTTGTGCATAGGTGCGGGTTTCGCCGAATGGAATGGTGAGAAGGGCAGCCCACACTTTTTTCTGGAAATCCGTACCTGCAAAATCCAAAGCCACGGAGAATCGTTTCAACTTGCCCATAAAGTAGGCATTCAGTTGGCGCTCCGTTTCCAGCAGAATGGGGTGAGTCTCATTCAACTGGAGTGAATCCAGTCGAACGCGCTTCGGGTCATCATTTTCCCAGAGTATGGCAGCCAGCCCCTGATCGCTCGCCACCAGAGTCAGACAGCCCACGGGAGAGGGGAGGACTTTGTAAAAAAACACTTTAGTGAGCGACGACTGGGAACTCATATGAATAAACATGCCTGATTTTCCGGGGAATGCTGGCCGTTTTCGGACATGGTGTTAAAATAATTGAATGTCCGGAAACGGCGAGCGCCAACCTGCATTTCGAGCTAGCATCCCCAGCCATACGGAAACTCCATGATCGACGATCACATCGCTTACCAAGCCCTGAAGTCCCACGATTCACGATTCGATGGCGTTTTTTTCGTAGGTGTGGCCTCCACTGGCATTTATTGCCGCCCCATCTGCCCGGCTAAAACTCCGAAGCTGGAAAACTGTCGTTTTTTTGCAAGTGCGGAGGCCGCGGAGAAAGCTGGATTCCGCCCATGCCTGCGGTGTCGGCCGGAATTGGCTCCTGGGATGGCGCCTGTGGATCATGCCCATCGTATCGCGCATCAGATCGTCCAACGGATGAATGAGGGCCTGGTGGAGGATGGCAGGGGGCTGGAGGAAATCGCCGCTCATTTTGAAATTAGCTCCCGTCAATTGAGGAGGATTGTTCAGAAGGAACTCGGCGTGTCACCCATCGAATTGATCCAGACCCGGCGGTTGCTTTTGGCTAAGCAGTTGCTAACAGAAACGAAATTACCCATCACGGAGATTGCCTTCTCAAGTGGATTTTCGAGTCTCCGCCGGTTCAATGCCGCCTTCAGTGCTCACTACCGCATGTCGCCCACGCGTTTGAGAAAAGACGCAGTGGAGGATCAAATGACGGCCAACGGCTCCCAAACTTCCACGCTGCAATTGAGCTACAGGCCACCCTACGATTGGCAGGGAATGCTGGCTTTTCTATCAGCAAGAACCATCAAGGAAGTGGAGCATGTGACGGAAGACAGCTATTTGCGCACCATCCGTATGGGTAAGCACACCGGCTGGATCAGGATCACCCACGCACCGGAAAGGCATGCGTTGATGGTGGAGTTTACCCATTCGTTGACGCCGGTCCTGCCATCTCTGCTAGGTAGATTGCGAAATCTTTTCGATCTCAGTGCCCGTCCCGACCTGATCACGGCACACTTGGTGAAAGACCCCTTGCTGGCGGATCACGTGCTGAAACATCCCGGGCTGCGGGTGCCGGGAGCGTTTGATGGATTTGAAATGGCCATCCGCGCCATCCTGGGCCAACAGATCACGGTGAAGGCTGCCACGACCATTGCCTGCCGCATGGCCATGGCCTTCGGAGAGAAAATCGAAACCCCGTTCCCGGAGCTTACACGGCTGTCCCCCAGAGCAGAAGAGATTGGCAAGGCCAGTTTGGATCAGATTGCCTCGCTGGGAATTGTTAGTGCGAGATCTAAATGTATCATTGCACTCGCCCAAGCCTATCAAGCCGGAAATCTTATACTTAAATCCGGCTTCGATCCAGAAGATGCCATCAGGCATCTGGTCGCCCTGCCCGGCATCGGCCAATGGACGGCACACTACATCGCGATGCGTGCCCTGCGTTGGCCGGATGCCTTTCCCAAGGAAGACATAGCGATCCGTAAGAGCCTGGGTGGGGTGACTTCAAAACAAGCCGAAGTCCTGTCCCAACCTTGGCGTCCGTGGCGGAGTTATGCCGTTCTTTATCTGTGGCGCGGACTTTAGTTACTGGAACTTCACAGCGGCCGCTTTCCCGGTGTAATCAACGTCTTGGGTCGTCTTGGCTTCCCCGATTCCCTGTGCATTGTCTGGGGTGGCGACGACGACGCGGAAGATGCGCTGATTTACCATGCCGGGAAACGTTCCTTTGCGTTCACCGATGGAGAGAGTCTTTTTGGCATCGTCCCATGTGAGGGTGACGGTGGCCCGTTGGCCTTTCTCGTAGTTATAGGTTTCATTATCGTCTTCGTAGATGGTGAATGTTGCATCAGCACCCGGGTAAACACGGATTTCATAAGGAGCGTCCGGCTTTTCAGTGACGTATTGCATGACCGGGCTCATCGGAATAATGGAGCCTGCACGAACGTAGAGCGGCAGGATGTTCATTGGGCAATCCTTGCTGACTTTCTGTCCGCCAGTGAACCGTTGATTTGTCCAGAAATCATACCAATCTGCCTTGGCTGGAAGATAGGTTTCCACGCTCGGTGTCACAGTGGTGGCCGGGGCTGCCAGTTGGTCTGGAGTTTTCCATGCCAGGCGCAGATTCCGCCCCAGGCCCGCATTGTAATACTCAAGTTTCACTGCAACTTTCTGGCCTTTTTCCAGAGTGATGCGGGAGCCCAGATAGCGGGAAGGGTGATTGCTCCAGTCTTCTGCTATGAGCTTGTCATCGAGCCAGAGCCGGCTTCCGTCATCAGATTCGACGCCGATTTCATACTCACCTGCTTCAGGAGCGGTAATAAATCCCTGCCAGCGCCCGGAGAAATCATCAATGCTTGCCAGTCCGGCTGGAAACTCCGCGAGTGGTGGCCCGGGCCAGACGTTATCCACCTTGGTTTCCACGCTTTTGCTCGCAGAAGTTCCAAAGTTTTTTCCGGAGAAATATTCCACGGCGATGCCCGGCTTGCCATCAGGAGTGGTGAAGACTTCCGCAGGGATGGACGGAGGAGGAGGCGTGGCTCCCTCCTTCCGAATGAGCGGACTGGTGATCGGATGAACGAGGAAAGACCCGAAGAGATACTGGTCATCGATCTTGCGGGCGGCCAGATCATCCGGAAAATCCATCGGGATTCCGCGCATCATGGTATAATTCTTCGCGGTGCTCATCCATGCCATGCTGTAGATGTACGGGATAAGACGATAGCGGAGATTATTGATGTCTAAAAGTGACTGATAGACTTCAGGATCGCTTTTGAAGGTATATAGCTCGCGGTCGATATTCGTGCCATGGATGCGGTAAATGGGATTAAAGGCACTGAACTGAAGCCAGCGGGCGAATAGCTCGTTGTATTCCGGTAATGTCTTCTCTCCGTTGCGGAAATTTCCGCGAACGAAAAATCCGCCGGTGTCCTGTGTCCAATAAGGCAGGCCGGCCATCGCGATGTTCACGCCTCCGGAGATTTGATTACGGAAAGTGTCCCAACTGCCAGTGGTATCACCTGACCAAGGAAGGGCGGCGTAGCGTTGTTGGCCTGCCCATGCGGAACGGGTAAGGGTAAACACGCGCTTGTTGCTGGTGGCACGCTGGCCTTCGTAGGTGCCTCGGGTCGTCTCGAGAGTGTAGGGATTCAGATAGCGGGTGAAGTCACCCAATGCATTTTTCCCCAGGCTTTTGATGTCTGCTTCCACTTGAGCTGGATTGTGGCATGCCCCGCCCACTTCCACTTCCGTGCCATCCATCCAGAGGGCATCCACTCCCACATCCAGCAGCCCTTTCTTGATGTGCTTGAAGTAGATTTCCCGTCCTTCAGGGCTGAATGCATCATAGATGCGGGCCTTTTTGGAAATCCAATGCAGCGGGGTGAAACGCAGACCTTTTGCATCCAGTTCGTGGGCCAACTCAGTATCATTACCTACCGAGGGCCAGATGGAGTTCATGAGTTTCACATGAAGCTCGTCATGGAGGGTTTTGGTGAGGGCTTTTGGGTCAGGGAAGCGCTCCTTGTTCCAGATCATGCCGCTCCAGGTGCCATCCTTGTCGCCACCCCAGTACTGCCAATCTTGGACGATGTTGTCCAAAGGGATTTGTTCCTTGCGGTATTCCCGGACCACTTCAATCAGACGATCCTGTGTCTTGTAGCGCTCCTTGCTCATCCAGAGTCCGAATGCGGACTTGGGATACATGGGTGCTCTGCCCGTCAGCGTGCGGTAGCCGGAAATCACATCATCCATGGCGGCCCCGGCCATGAAGTAGTAATCCACGCCAGTGGGGGCGCTTTCTGCCCAGAGAGTGGCTCCATTGGCATTATCCTTGAAGGTGCTTTTTGAGTAAATATCCCACAGGATGCCGTAACGATTCGTGGAAATGAGGAACGGCACGACGCTGCCGATATTGGTCTGCACCATCAGAACATCCTTGTTACGGTAGTCCATGTAGCGCTGATTATACTGGCCCAGGCCGTAAATGGATTCGTCCGCTGCCAGCGTGAAGTTCTGCTTCACCTCATAGGTGGGAGCATCCGAAATGGTCACTTCCTTGATCTCTGCAGGAGTGGCTGCATTTTCGCGGGTGAGAATCGTGCCATCCGGGCGCATGAAGGTGATCGCACCGGATTTCTTATCTACCTGGATGCGGAGAGCATCGGTCGAAATTTCAAGAGTGGTTCCAGCGTCCTTGCTGGTGAATTTGAGCGGTTGGGGCTTTACCACCACGGCGAGGCTGGGTTGAATCGTGTGGGTTTTACCCAGATTGGCATTCACCCGGACAATGGACGGTCCGTAAAAAATGATGTTTTTTACCGTTTCACCGATGCGAACCTGCACGCCATTCTCCAGACGGGTGGAGGAAAATGGTGCATTGCCCAATGCTTTTGCGATGGGGGCAAGGTTGCCTGCCTTATCAAGACCTGTCGGATCGGCAGCAAAGGCGGTGGATCCTGCAGCAAGCAGGGCGAGAAAAATGACGGGATTGAGTTTTGTCATGAAAAAGTTCGGGAGTTGGGTTTGAAGTGATCTTGAAAATGAGGGGCAGAGGTGCTTTGAAAGCATTTCCCAATTGAATACGCGCAATTGTCCTTCAGTTTTTGCCAAATGTTAGTAAAAACAGAAATTTTCTGCTCCAAGCCTTGATCAGACAGGAATTTCCGTGGCACGGAGGAGGTAGGTTTCAGGCTTTTTCCTATTCATTTTACCAAAGGCGCACAAAGCTTCCGTTCAACCATGGACGACGAAATCACTCGGATTCTGAAAACCACTCCGGATGGGGCATTGCCGTCCGAGGACTTCCTGCCTCTGGTGTATGATGAGTTGCGCAGCCTGGCCTCCTCCCGGATGCGGGCTGAAGGCTCCGGGCACACGCTACAGGCAACGGCATTGGTTCACGAGGCATGGCTGAGGCTCTCAAGAAAGGATGAGCGCGTTTGGCAAGACAGGACGCATTTTTTCAGAATTGCTTCCCTCGAAATGCGCCGAATACTCGTGGATAGCGCGAGGCGCAAATCCAGCGCCAAACGAGGCTCCAATATGCAGCACCTTGATATCGATGATATCGATATTGCAGGAGCCCAGCCTGATGAGCGAATTCTTTTGATCGATGAAATGCTTCAGTGCTTGGAAACCAAAAATCCAGATCTTGCCCGCATTGTTACCCTGAAGTTTTTCGGAGGCCTGACGGATCATGAAATCGCCGAGATCGAAGGTCTGGGAGCAAGGACTGTCGCCCGCATGTGGGTCTGCGCGCGCACATGTCTTTACGAAATGATGCAGAAGGAAATGTGAAAGATGGTCGAACCCACACCACTCCTAGTCACTCTTTATACATCGCTCACCAGTCTTGAGCGGTTGGAGGATCGTGAGGCGTTTCTCGATTATTTGGGCAAGTATGACCCTGCCATGCGAATCAGCTTGGAGACCCTGCTTTCGCTCGAAAATGAAGCCAGTGATTTTTTTGACATCGAGCCATCGCGGAGTGCCGAGGATGTGGGTCTGGGTATCGGCCCCGCCGCGCAGGAATATCCCACAGAGGGAATAGGGGCTAAGATCGGCAGATATCGCTTGCTGGACAGATTGGGGGAAGGTGGTTGTGGTGTTGTTTATCTAGCAGAACAGCAGGAACCGGTCAGGCGGCGAGTGGCGCTCAAGATTATCCGTCTGGGAATGGATACGGAAAACGTGATCGCCCGCTTTGAAATGGAACGGCAGTCCTTGGCGTTGATGGATCACCCGAACATTGCCCGGGTATATGATGTAGGTGCCACCAGAACTGGACGGCCGTTTTTCGTAATGCAACTGGTGGATGGCCAGAAAATCACGGACTATTGCGACGCGAAGGAGTTGGGGATTTCCCAACGCCTCAAGTTGTTCACCAAGATTTGTCAGGCTATTCAACATGCACACCAGAAAGGTGTGATTCATCGCGATATCAAACCATCCAATATCCTTGTATGGGAGAATGACGGGGAAGCGGTTCCTAATATCATTGATTTCGGCATTGCCAAAGCGACGACAGGCAATGTGGATGAAAAAATCACATTCACAGCCTTTGGTCAGTTCGTTGGCACGCCCGCCTATATGAGTCCTGAGCAAGCTACGGGGAATGGACTGGATGTAGATACACGCAGTGACATTTTCAGTCTGGGTTCTCTGCTCTATGAACTCCTGACAGGGCGCCCGCCATTCGATCAGAAGCAACTGAACCAAGCGGGCCCCGATGAAATCCGCCGCATTCTGCGTGAAGTTAATCCCCGTGAACCATCGGAAGTGGTTTCATCGCTGGAGTCGGAAGAACTTATAGGCGTCTCCAACCAACGTGGGTGCGAACCTCATAAACTGGCAGGTATTTTACGAGGTGATCTGGACAGGATCTTGATGAAGGCGCTGGAGAAAGATCGTAGGCGAAGATATGCAACGGCCGATTCCTTCGCCGCTGATGTAAACCGCTATCTGAATTGTGAGCCGATTTCCGCACGACCATCCGGCCCCATGTATCGATTCACGAAGCTGGTTCTCAGGAACAAGATCATTTATGCGGCAGGAGCGCTTGTTTTTCTATCTCTTGTATTGGGTCTCGGTGCGTCCTTATGGATGTTTTTTCAAGCGAATCATGCCCGGGATGCCGCTGAGCGGGCGCGGGCCAATGAAGTGATATTGCGTGAAAATGCCCAAATAGGGATGACCATCGCGCAAGCTGCGGTCCTGTTGAAATATGGAAATATTCAGGAAGCGGATGATTTGCTGGCTAAAATTCCCCCTTCCAAGGCTCAGCCGTCTCTGGAGAGTGCGGAAACCTTCCGCAAGCTCGGCGCGTGGCATGCCCGGGAGGCTCGATGGCACGAGGCGGCGAACCGCTATGCGGCACTCGCCTATTCCATCACCAGTGTGGATGGATCAGATGCGGTTTCCTTTGATCTGTTGCCTGCCGCAGCCTTGTTATGTGAAGGAGGAGATATTCCAGGATATAACGCTTTGCGAGCCATGGCTCTTGCTCGTTTTGGGAATACCTCCAATGCCACGGTGGCTGAACAATTGGTCAAGGCTTGCCTGATTTTGCCAGCAGATGGGAAAATGATGAAGCAGGTGGAGCCATTGATCCATTGTCTGGAGAAGGCGGAGAGCCAGGGGGAGGGGGATATTGACCAGCAATCATGGCGGAGCTTTTCCATGGCTTTGGCGGAATATAGGAGAAACGATCCGAGGGCATGTTTGCAATGGGTCGATAGGGTTTTTTCAAAAACATACAGCCCTGCCAGAAATGTCATGGCACTTACATTACAAGCAATGGTGGATTACCGCTTGGACCGTCATGATCAGGCTCGTGAGAAGTTGCAATCCAACAGAGATTTGATCGAACAACGGTTTCAGACCAAGCAAGGGATATTTGAAAAGGGGGTCGTATGGCCCGACTGGCTTTATGCCCGGATTTTGCTGCGTGAGGCAGATGCTCTGATGGCTAGATAAAGCCTCTGTCAAAAGATATTCTCATCTTCTGCAGGATGTGGAAAAACAGGGACTTTTAAGGCCGCAAGCCATCGCGTTGATTCCGTTTTCTTGACTTTCAGAGGGCTGAAGTTTTTAAGGAGGCTTACCGCTCTTTTGGTCATGCTTTCCGGTGCTGCTATTTATAAGCGTTCCTTGTTTTCCATCCTGTGCTGCGCCATGTCATCGGTGGTGTGGGGCAGAATCGATGAAAACGCGAACGGAATGAGCGATGTCTGGGAGACTGTTTACGGAAAAAACCTGCTGCCTGCCGAAGACACAGACCGTGACGGTTTTTCCAACCTGCAAGAATCCCTAGGCGGCACGGATCCACGCAATGGATCGAGTTTTCCAAAGGTGAGCCGGATGAGTGTGCAACCGGATACGCTCACGGAGTATTGGCAGAGTGCAAAGGGGGTGAAATATCAAGCGCTTTTCTCGGCGGATCTTACAAATTGGCAACCATTCGGTCCAAGCATCATGGGGAATGGAGAAGAGGTGAGCGTGGCTTTGGATCGAACCCATTCGTTCACCACAGGTGGGGTGGACCGCTCGATATGGACCGGACTGTCGGGATGGGGGATGACACCGGTCAAGGATCGGGTGACGGGCAATGTGGCTCCGAACATCCAAAACCGCCTGAACCGTTTGGAAGTTCCGCAGAGCGATCCGGATGCGGCCTCGTATGGCCAGTGGGTGCGGGGGTGGATCATTCCGCCGGAAACGGGTAACTATCAGTTTTATATTTCCAGTGATGACCAGAGTGAGCTCTGGCTTTCTACAAGCAAATCAAAGGCTAATAAGACAAAGATCGCCAGTGTGGCTGAGTGGACGAACTTTGAGGAATGGGATAAATTTCCCTCCCAAACATCCGCCAGTATTCCCCTGGTGGCGAATACCAGTTACTACTTCGAGATCTATCATGTCGAAGGGGATGGCGGAGATCATTTTTCCGTCGCTTGGAAGCGCCCTTCCATGGCGGCTGCGGCCAAAGAGGTGATCGAGGGGAGTGTCCTGTCCTCCACCGGCCAAAGTCTTGCAGAACTGGGGGCAGAAAGACTATTCTCGAAACTGGAGATCGATGAAGCGGACAGTGATGGCGATTGGGTGACCGACTACGAGGAACATTTGCTGGGGCTTGATCTGGAGAACCCCACCAGCACGCCGCGTATTGCGGATTTGGCCTCCGCGAAAAAAACGTTGCTCAGTCCCAGTACCGTGAATCTTGGAGTGTCTGCCGCTCGGGCTTACGAGGGCACCGGCACGCCTGCGGAATTCACGGTTTTCCGGGCCGGTGGTATTGAACCCCTTTCGATTCACTACACCATAGCGGGTAATGCCGTGGCAGGCAGTGATTACACAGCGCTTTCCGGGCAGGTGACCATTCCGGCGGGAGCCCGCTCGGTGAAGATCCCTGTTGCACCGTTGGTGGATGCGCTAACGGAAACGCAGGAAACCGTCTCGATTACCCTGCAGCCGGGGGCGGGTTTTATTCTCGGTAGTCCGGCTACGGCCAGCGTGTCCATTGATGATAGCCCGGATGTATTGTTCATCGCACAATTGCGTACGGCCGACGGACGCGCATCCGCTGGTGCGGGGACGGCAGCGGTGAGGAGGAGCGGGAATTCGCTAACAGGGAAAACGAGCTTGAGCTTCAGCGGGCTGGGGGAAGCAGAGGCTGGGGCTAAAATTTTCATTTCAAATGATGGGCAGGCGGGCCCGGTGGTCTTTACTTATCCATTGGATCAGGTGGCGGGCGTGAATTGGGATTTTCCAGCCAGCGGAGGGCAGACGCATGAACAAATCATCGATGCACTGAACTCCGGCCGTCTGTGGTGCCGGATTCTGAGCGGTTCTCCTGTCACTGCAGAGCTGGTGGGACAATTTCAACCGGCTCCCGGATGGGATACCATGCCAGTTCCAGTGACCCCACCTGCGGCTCCAACTCAAGCTTCTAACATGGCGGAGGCTGCACGATTTCTCACCCAAGCCACCTTCGGTCCGGGAGATGGTGATCTGACCGCTCTCCAGACCCAGACTTTTGCCCAGTGGATCAATGCTCAAGAGGCGCTGCCTCCCACCTATCATCTGCCCTTAATGATGGTGCGGAGGAATGAGTTGATCGCCCGTGGCAGTGAAGGAGGTGGTTGGCAGGGGCCACGGCTGGAAGCCTGGTGGCAGAACGCAGTAGATGCACCGGATCAGCTCCGCCAGAGAATGGCATTTGCGCTGAGTCAGATTTTCGTCATCTCACAAAACAGTGCACTGGATTCCGAATACATCGGCACGACAAAATACTACGATATTTTGGTGAAGCATGCGTTCGGGAATTATCGCGATCTGTTGGAAGATGTAACACTCAGTCCGATGATGGGTGTGTACCTGAGCATGATCCGGAATAAAAAGCCGGACCCTGTAACCGGACAGGAGCCGGACGAAAACTATGCCCGGGAAGTGATGCAGCTTTTCTCGGTAGGTCTCAGTCAACGCTATACGGATGGCTCCCTTAAGTTGGATCCAGAAGGGCTCCCGATTCCCACCTATACTCAAGCGGATACGGTGGGATTGGCACACATTTTCACCGGATGGGGGCCGCATTTTGACCCGAATGATCCACCGCGTTGGGATGATGGTGAGCTGGCACCACCAGAATATTGGTTCCAGTGGGGAAGCGACCCCTTGCGGCCCCTGACGTTCTATCCGGAATTTCATGATTCAAAGGATCGTAAAATCCTGGGCGGCACGATCATCCCGGGCTCCCTCGGTGGCGAGCAGCGGATGCAGATGGCGCTGGATACGCTGTTCAATCATCCGAATGTAGGCCCATTTATAGCGAAGCATCTGATTCAGAAATTTGTGACCAGTAATCCCAGCCCTGGCTTCATCCATCGGGTAGCCACGGTTTTCAACAACAACGGTCAAGGAGTTCGGGGTGATCTGGGAGCTACCCTCAAGGCGGTGCTGCTGGACTACGAAGCTCGCTCGCCGACAGTCCGTCAATCCGTTAGCTACGGAAAGCCATCGGAGCCTATCATGCGGGCTACGCGGGTATTGCGTACGATTCCCGTTACACGGCCCTATGCTTCATCCGGGGATAATCGCTTGTTCATGAATCTGGATTATTTTTTCCCTGAGCAGACACCACTCTATTCACCTTCAGTATTCAATTTCTATCAACCTGGGTTTTCCAATCCCGGTCCTATCGCCCGCGCAGGGTTGCTGTCTCCAGAGTTTCAAGTGTTTTCAGAAACGACAGCCATTCGTCAGGCGAATTTCTTTATAGGCTCGTTAACCTGGGGATTCTGGACTTCGGAGCCGGAGGAACTGGGCGGCAATCATCTGGATTACAATTACGCCTCCTACGTCGCGCTTCTGAATACGCCGGGTAAAACTCCTGCCCAAGCTCAGGCGATGCTGATCGATTATTTGAATAACCGTCTGCTGTTTGGAGCCATGAGTCCAGGTCTGCGGGCCGATATCGTGGCAGCATATGCAGCTCTGCCTGGCTGGTTTGATTATTCCGATGACAGGCAAAAACAACGCGTCGCGATGGCAGTCTATCTGATCGTCAACTCACCTGAATTTTTCGTGCAAAAATGAAAGACATGCCACCACCCATTGGTCGCCGCCGTTTCATCGGCCAGGCAGCCTGCTCCGGATTGGGCCTCACTGGAGTGATGTCCACTCTGGGAACGTTGCGTCTTTTCAATGCGACCCTTTCCGCCCAGGGATTGCCGGTGGGTGAGGATCACAAGAGCCTCATCTGCTTGTTCCTATATGGCGGGAACGATGCGAACAACATCCTCGTCCCGCGCGATGCCTCATCCTACGCGTCCTATCAGAATAATCGCGGCATTCTCGCTCTGAATCGTGATGATCTGTTGCCACTGAATATCTCCAATGATGACGGCAGGGAATTCGGCCTTCATCCAGCGATGAGCGCACTGCGTCCCCTCTTCAATAGTGGGAAGATGGCGATGGTGTGCAATGTGGGAACGCTGGTGGCTCCCATCACAAAGGCTGAGTATTTGTTAGGGGGCGCAGCTATTCCTCCCTACCTTTTTTCCCACAATGATCAGCAGGTTCAGTGGCAGACTTCCGTGCCGGACTCACCGCGCAAGATCGGCTGGGGCGGACGCCTCGCAGATCTCATGCAGTCCCTGAATGGCAGCTCGCAGATCTCGATGAACGTCTCGATTTCCGGATCGAATTATTTTCAGGTGGGGGAGCAGGTTCTGCAATATCAGGTCACTCCTGGCGGCAGCATCGGACTGGAGGGTTACGATGACAGCTGGTCTCCCCGGAAGGAGACCTATCAGTCGTTCAATCAGAACATTGCCCGCAGCTATGGCCACATCTTCGAACAGGAACATGCGAATGTCGTAAAACGGGCGGTCTCGAACGATCTGCTCTTGAAAACAGTGCTCGCCACCAATCCGCTTCCCACCGGAGCCGCAGCATTTCCTCTTAGTAAAACAGATGAAACCGGGGGCATCACGTACTTGGCCGCCCAGCTCCGTATGATCTTGAAAATGATCCATGCGCGGAATGCTCTGGGGATGAAGCGGCAGATTTTCTTCGCAGCGCTGGGTGGTTTCGATACCCACGATGCCCAGCTTACCGATCACCACGCATTGTTGCAGGAACTGAGCAATGGCATCGCGGATTTCTACAACGCGACGGACACCTTGGGCATCAGCGATCAGGTAACGCTTTACACCGCCTCCGACTTCAATCGCACCTATAACAGCAACGGCAAGGGCTCGGATCACGCATGGGGTGGCCATCACATGATCGTCGGCGGTGCTGTAAATGGAGGGAAACTCTACGGAGAAATGCCGATTCTGGAAACCGACGGCCCGGACGATACCGGCAGTCGTGGAAGTTGGATTCCAAAGGTTTCCACCGATGAAATGGCAGCCACACTTGCGAGATGGTTCGGTGTTTCCGAATCGGATCTGCCCTTGGTTCTGCCTAACATCGGACGTTTCGCTACGAAGGACATGGGTTTCATGAAATTGTAGCGCATGAAAAAGTATGTCTATTTATTCGGCGTGATCCTGGCGATGGGGATCCTGTTTCTCTGCTTGTTTTATGTCCCCGCTCGGAAGATTCAGGACGTCGCTACACAGAAATCCCGGAATGCCAAGCAGCCTCCCGCAGCCAAGCCTGTAGAATCCATCACCCCGGCCCGCATCGCGATGACCGCACCAAAGGCGGAGGAACTGGCTCCTATTCACTACCATCCCATGGCAGACGCTATTGGGAGGCCGGGCTTCCCACCTGAAAAGGAAATCGCTGCGGTGATGCAGTTCTTCCAAATCTATCGCCAGGAATTCGGCGGCTTCCCGGCAGGCGAGGGGAATGCCCAGTTCATGAACGCCCTGCGGGGAAACAATCCCACCAAGCTACCGATTTTTCCGCTAACCCATCCACGACTCGATCCGAAAGGCAATCTCCTCGATCCATGGGGAAAGCCTTATGTCTTCCACGCTGTTTCAAGAGACCGCCTTGAAATTCGCAGCAGTGGCCCGGATCGTGAAATCTTCACGGCAGATGATCTGACCCTGCCCAAGTGAGGCATCACACCACTACTTCCACGCATCGCGCCACATTTCGGGATACCAGCGCTCTTCATCCATTTCGATGAGCTCAAAGTCGGTGAGGACTCGGCCATCATCGGCGAGACCGTATTCCTTGATCATCGCGGGGATGAACTCATCGGTTTCATCGTCGCGCCAGCCGCGCTTGCTCATGAAACTGTTATAAATGAGAAGTTCTTCAGCATTGGGTTTACGTCCATTTTTATGGCACCAGTCGAGCGTTTCCTCATCCGATTGCCCGGAGAGAACCTGCTGCTTCACATCTTCATAGCTAACATTCAGATAGCGGCAAGTGCGCCCGTCAAAGCCGTTTCCCAGCATTTCAAAATGGTCTTCCGGCAGTGTTTCTGCGGCGAACAGGCGGATTTTTGAACACATCCGGCCAAAGTAAAACATTCCATGGGTTTTCTCGTAGCATCCTTTGATTCCCGGGATTTGCATGCAATTAGTCTAAAAGGCCTGCCACCTGCCGTCAATAGGTGAGCCGCTGGTAGAATCGGCTGGAAATCAGGAGTTTTCTCTGGAACATTCCGGCGTTCCCTCCGGACCGTGTTGAGAGTCCGTTCGTCATGTCTGCTCCGCTCTTCACTGCTGACGCCAAGGTCGCCATTCCGGTATCCTTGCAGCGTCAACTGGCTGATTTCCAGCGTAAGCTGTGGCGGGCGAAAGTGCTGGAGGCCGTGGCTGCGGGAGGGATCGGGCTGCTGGTTTCCTTTCTGATGGTCTATGGGCTGGATCGTGTGTGGCAGACGCCGGCCATGGTTCGATTGGCCATTCTGCTTCTGGGAATCCTGATTTTCGCCGGCTTCGGGCCATGGTGGTTGCACCGCTGGGTTTGGAAACACCGTCGTGAAGACGAATTGGCACGGTTGATCGCAAAACGTTATCCTGGGTTGGGAGACCGCCTGCTGGGAGTGATCGAGCTTAAACAGGCCAAGGGTGTTGAAGGCTATTCCTCCCGCCTCCGGATGGCTGCCATGGAAGCCGTGGCGGCAGAAGTGGAGCGCAGGCAATTGGATGGTGCACTGCCACCCCCACAGCACAAAAAATGGCTGCTCACGGCCGGAGCATTACTGACTCTAACGATAGGTATTTTTCTGCTATCTCCACGATCCGGTGGAAACGCCGCCTTGCGCTGGCTCCTGCCGTTTTCCAAAATGGAGCGCTACACCTTCACCCGCCTGGCGCATCTTCCACGGCATTTGGCCGTGCCATTCGGCGAGCCTTTTTCGGTGAAACTCACCCTGGCTCAGGATAGCGATCAGCATCCCGGCTCCGCCACCGGTCGTTACGATCTCCAACCCATTGTCAGAGCAAGTCTGAAGGAAGGCAGTTATGTTTTCCAATTTCCCGGTCAGCAGGAGCCCGGGCGGATCTTTTTCAAGATTGGTGACCTGCGGCACTTCATCCAGATCGAGCCGGTGCAGCGGCCCAGCGTGGAATCCGTGATCGCCCGAGTGAGCCCCCCGGCCTACCTGGGTATTGCCGAACGGACGGTGGATTTGAAATTAGGTAGCCTCTCGGCAGTAGCGGGCAGTGGTTTGAAAATCGAACTCACCACCCAGCGCCCGCTGACGGCGGCAGTGTATGGCCCTCTGCCAAGTAAAGGAGCGGAAACCACAGGTGAACTAACCATTCACGGAAACAAGGCGGTAACGCCGGAGCTCCAGGTTGGAAAAGAACCCTTCGAGATACCCTTCACTTGGACAGATGAATTTGGAATGACGGGGGATTCCGGCTTCCGGGTGCGGGTGGATGCTCAGCCGGATGCCGCACCTTCCGTTTATTTACAGGGAATTGATCGCCAGAAGGTGCTGCTGCCAGAAGAAACGGTGGACTTCGAGTTGCTGGCCGAGGACGACTTCGGCGTCAAACTGGCGGGGCTTGAGTGGAAAGGTGAGTTCACCCGCCCGACGGACGAGAAGCCTGCAAAAGGGGAACTGTGGTTGGGCAAGGGAGGACCGGAAGAGCGGAGGTTTTCCAAGAGCGTGGCGTTCTGCCCCGCCGCATTCGGCATCACACCCCAGCGGATCAGCCTGCGGGGGTACTCGGAGGATTTTCTCCCGGATAGGGGACGGGTGTATTCGGAGCCGGTCACATTGTACGTGCTCACTCGGGACGAACACGCGCAGATGTTGAAGGCCCGGTTTGATAGAAGTGTCTCGGAGTTGGAAGATCTCACACGCCGCGAGACGGATCTGCTGGATGAGAACAAGCGGCTGGAGCAGATGAAGGGCGAGGAACTCCAGGCCGAGGAGAATAGAGAAAAACTCCTAGCCCAGGAAAGAGCGGAGGCGGAAAGCGCCCAGCGGATGAGCGATCTGAAGGAGGACATGGAAAAGCTCATGCAGGACGCTGCGCGCAATGGGCAGATTGACAAAAATACCCTCCAAAAAATGGCGGAGTCCCTGCGGTCCATGCAGGAGCTTTCCGAAAAGGATTTACCCGAGGTGAAGGGAAAACTTGGAGAGGCCGCAGATCCCTCAAGCACTCCGGAAAAGACTGCAAAAGATCTGGGGGAGGGCGTGGAAAAACAGAAGAGGGCCTTGGAAAAAATGCAGGCTTCCATCGATTCCGCACGCGACGCGAACAAACGTTTCGAGGCCGGGACATTCGTGAACCGTTTGAAAAAAGCAGCCTCAGAACAGGAGAGCATCGCCTCCACCCTGGTTCAGGCATTTTCCCGTATCCTCGGCGTACGTCAGCCTCTGCTGGACCCCAGTGATCAGCGGCGTTTGGGGGAGGTTACCAAACAGCAGCTCAATACCGCCGCAGATGTCCGCTGGCTGCAGGAGGATCTGGCCCATTACTTCGCCCGGACGCAGATGGAGCCCTTCCGGGAAATTCTGGACGCCATGCGCCAGGAAAAGATCGATGTAGGGCTGGATGATCTCACCAAGGAACTGCAGGCCAACTATTCCTTTCAGGCCACCGATCACGCAAAGCGCTGGTCCGGAAAACTGAACGAATGGGCGGATAAGCTGGAAGGGAAAATCGCCGGTGATCAGGGTGCTGGAGGCGAGGGAGACGGCCCTCCAAGCGCCGAGGATGAGGATTTTGAATTCATGCTCCGCGTCATGAAAATGGTCCAGACCGAACAAGATCTGCGCGCCCGCACCCGCGCTCTGGAGCAACTCCGCCGCAGTGCGGAAAATTCTACGAAGCCATGAAGACCTCCTTATTCATTTTCCTGCTGTTGGCCGTGCTGCCTGTCCAGGCGGAAGACGGGCCTGTGCCGGAGAAATATCAGGAAGAATCCAATAAGGTGGCCAATGATCAGGACGAACTGTCCGCCGATGTGCAGCAACTGGTGATCGAGCAGACCGTGCCTGAAGTGATCAAACTACTGGATGAAGTGCAGGACCTGATGGATGAAGTGACGGATTCCCTCGCCAAGGGCAACACCGGCGGTGATACGATGGCTGCGCAGACGGTGATCATTGAAAAGATCAATCAGGCGGCTCAAAAACGGCAGGAAAAGCAGGGCGGTGGCGAGGCAGGCAGTGCGATGCTCGACATGATGCAGCGGATGATGGGCAAGGAGCCAGGTCAGACTCCGGCCCAAATGCCGGACAAAGGCGGCGCTGCTCCTAAAAATGGCGCTTCCGATACTGCGAATGATGCTTCCAGCGGCACCTCGTCCGATCAGGAAACAGAACAGCGACGTGTGCCAAAAGCAACGGGCTCGGCAGGTAGTATCATGCCTCCGGAATTTCAAAAGGCGATGGATGCCTATAACCGGGGTGCGGAACAGAAGTAGAAATGAAAACTTTTCACCTGTTAGCCATTTTCCTTTCGAGCATCTCTTATGGCCAGGAACTGCCTGGTCGTGCGATGGAAACTGTCCCCACTCAAGTGGACGTCATCTACGAGCGCGGCCTGCAATATCTCGCCAAAACCCAGAATAACAAAGGTTCCTGGGATGATTCTACCGGCATGGAGCCTGGCGTGGTAGGCCTTTGCGTGGTGGCCTTCCTCGCGCGTGGGGAAGATCCCAACAATGGCCCATATGCGAAAAATATCCGCTTGGGGATCGATTACATCCTTTCACAGCAGGCGGAATACAACGGCTACATCGGCAAGAACATGTATAATCATGGCTTCGCCACGCTCGCGCTGGCGGAATCCTACGGCATGATTGAGCATGAAAAGGTAGCCCCTGCTTTAAAGAAAGCGGTGGAGTTGATCCTTAGTGCCCAGAAGCGCAATCGCTTCAATGCATGGCGCTACACGCCGGATGCCCGGGATGCAGACACCACCGTCACCGGCTGCCAGATGATCGCCCTTTTCGCTGCACGGAATGCGGGAATTGCTGTGCCGGATGATGCGATCAAAAAAGGACTCTCCTACCTGGCCACCTGCCGTGGTACCGATGGTGCGTATGGATACACCACCGCTGTCGGCGGAAAGCCCACTCTTACGGCCATCGGATCATTGTGCCTGTCCATTGCCCATGAGCGGGACTCGAGGGGCTATCAGGCCAGCCTCGCCTATTTGAAAAAGAACCTGGATTTCCGCGACCGGGATTACCCCATGTACTATGAATATTACATGGCTCAGGCTCTCTTTCATGCAGATGAGCCTACGTGGCAGGAGTGGAATGCGCGGAATATCCGCTACATGTCCACCATCCAGTCTCGGGATGGTTCCTTTCCGGGAAACATCGGCTTTGCATTCAACACGGCTGGCGCGCTCTTGTCGCTGGCCGTAAACTATCGTTTTTTGCCGATTTACGAAAAATGATCCGTTACCTCTTCATCTTGAGCATGCTTTCCACCGCTACCTTACTGGCGGATGAATTGTCATTGGTAGGAGATGCAAAGCTCAGCGGCACCGTCCGCTCGATCAGTGAGGAGGGGCTGGTTGAGTTAGCCACTCCACTCTCCCCGGAAACGATTTTTCTAAAAGGCGCATCGGTCTCCAATGTGGTTTTCAGCTCTTCTGATAAAAAGGGTGACATCACCTCGTCCGGCGTGGTTTTAACCAATGGCGATGTAATTCCCGCAGTGGTGCGCTCGCTGAATGGTGCGACACTCAGTGTGGAATCTGCCGATGCGGGGAAATTGGAGATAAGGAGTGATGCACTGAGCGCTCTGCAATTCGGCCTTGGTGAAAACCGGGTGCTCCAATCAGGCATCGAATCCGTTCAGGAGTGGTCTGGAGAAGAGATATTGGATGAGTGGAAGCTGGAAGGGCAAACCCTGGTGATGGGTGGGCCGGGACTTGTTTCCAAAAAGCTGGAATTGCCTTCCCGGTTCACGATTCACTTTCAAATCCATTGGAATACGGCGCCGGCATTTCAGTTCACCTTTGCGGATCCACTCAAGGAGGAAGATGAAAACTCGGATCGCTATGCGTTTTTGTTCAATTCCACCGGAATAGAGTTGCGGCGCTACACCTCGGATGGGAAGGCTCCGGTCATACTGGGATTACTCAAGCGTTCCCTATCTCAATATCCGGATAAACTCCTGAAGGTGCAACTGCGGGTGGATCGTATCCAGAGAATGCTCTTTCTCTATCTGAATGGTGAGCCGGAAGGTCGCTTTCTCGATGTAGTTGGGCCATCGCCCTTGGCGGGAGGCATTTCGATTGGGAATACCAGCATGGAGGGGTCCGAATTGGAGCTCAGCCAATTTAGAGTGACGGAATGGAATCCATCCCATGATCGCTACCGGACCACCGAGCGCGGCGATAAAAACACAGATGCTCTGATCACTCGCCAAGGGGAAAGGTGGAATGGCCGATTGGTGGCAATCGACAGCCGTGCTACGGGAGCCGTGTTCGTTTTTAAAAGCGATTCCCGTCCTGAACCTCTGGAACTGCTGGAAGCGGAGATATCCACGATTTTCTTAACGGACACAAATCCGTCAGACAAGCGGCAGGTCTATCCATTCTCCCTACAGTTGCAGGGGAAAGGCATACTCAACGTGGCATCCTGTGCATTTGACGAAATGAATGCAAAAGTGGTGCATCCATTACTGGGGTCGCTGACGATTCCGCGCCAGCGCATCGCTTCGCTGAAATGGGCGGCAAAGAAAGGAGAGGAACCATGAAGTTTGCCCTGCTCTTTTTCGTGCTGGTTTGTCCCATGATGGCTTGGGGAGAGGCTTCTTCGATCCGCTTTGCCAATCAGGATCAGTTGAGCGGATCGCTGGAGTCTCTGGCGCGCGATACCTTGGTGTGGAAATCACCTATATTGGAAAAACCCACCTCTTTCTTCACGCGGGAAGTAACAGAGCTGACTCTGCCCGCCAAGCCTCCGGTTTTTTCCGCCAATCATGAGGCAGTGCTGAGGCTGACCAATGGCGATGTGGTTCGTGGCCAATTAGCTGGCCTTAGCAAGGAGGCGGTGGAGTTGGATACATGGTTTGCGGGCCGCCTCGTTTTTAAGCGATCCATGGTGCAAAACCTTGAAATCCGTGAACTGCCTAAGGTCCTCTACCAAGGACCGAATGGCATGGAGGATTGGACTGCCAGCGGGGATGATCCCTGGATCTATCAGGGAAATGCATTCATTTCCAAGGGAGCCTCGAACATTGGGCGCGATTGCAGGCTGCCGGACACATGTAGCATTTCCTTTGAGCTGGAATGGCGGAGTGCTTTGCGGTTCAGGTTATTGCTTTTTACGCAGAATGACCGGGAGAGTGGCTACGAAATCGGCTTCCAGAGACGGACAGTCCGTTTCAGCAAGGCTGGAGAACACGAATGGATCGGCCACACGTCTGGAGCGGCAGAGCTGCAAAAAAACGAGAAGGCACAGATCGAAATCCGTGCGAATCTCAAAACGGGCCAATTCGCCTTTTTTGTGGATGGCCGGATGGTTGATGTATGGACGGATGTAAGCGTGGACCGGAATAATTTGGGAGGAGGCCTTCATTTCATTTCTGAAGACCGCAGTCCGTTGCGGATTTCTGCCATTAGGGTGACCGCTTGGGACGGGGCCTTGGACCAGCAGCCTCCACCCAAGATCAATGACAATTCGTGGCTGCCGGAGGAAGATTCTAATGAGAATTCCGATGAGTTGGATGTCCCAAAGGAGGAGCGCATCCAACTCCGCAATGGAGATCACCTGAATGGGCAAATTATGTCCATCGTGGAGGGTGTAGTTACTCTAAAGACCTCCTATGGGGAGGTAATGCTGCCAATCTCCCGCCTGCGCAGCATGCCTCTGGGAACTGTGGATTTGGAAAAACCTTTGCGGCGCAAGGGAGATGTCCGCGCATGGTTCTATGATGGCAGTTCCATTGTTTTCCGCCTGGAGGAGGTTGCAGGGGGCTATCTATTGGGAAGCAGTCAGAATTTCGGGAACGCCCGTTTTAAAATGGAGGCATTCACCCGTTTGGAATTCAATATTTACGGCAAAGCCCACCCCAGAGCGTGGGCAGTGACAGATATGCGGTGATTGATCACCACTTTTTTAGGTTTCTTGAAATTTTAATATTCGCTTCCCCTTGATTCCTGCCAGTGTTCGTTCTGTGGAATCGGCCATAGAATCAACGAAGGAGCACTCCATGGATGACAAGCCACGAGTGGAACCTGCGACCATTGAAGATTTGCCTGCCCTCACCGAATTGGTGATGGAGCTGTTTGCAGTCTCGGGTGATTTTACTCCGGATCGTGCGACTCAGGAGCGAGGCCTGCAACTGGTGCTCGAGCAGCCCAGCCGGGGCCGCATCTTTGTCGTTCGCAACAAGGATCGCATTTTCGGAATGGTAAATCTGCTGTTCACCATTTCCACCGCGCGTGGTGGTTTCGTGATCCTCATGGAGGATGTAGTCATTCATCCTCAACACCGCGGCCAAGGCTATGGCTCCATGCTGCTGCGGTATGTGATCGAGTTTGCCAAACAGAAGCAATTCAAACGAATTACGCTGCTTACAGATCGCATCAGTGCAGAGTCTCAGGCCTTTTTCCAAAAAAATGGTTTCGACTATTCAAACATGATCCCGATGCGTCGCATCATTGACTGATGCACCCCTTCACTGCTGCTGGCGGTCTCGTCCTTACCATGCTGGGAGTCATGCTCCTCAGCTTTGGCATCGTGGCCATGCTGCTCAACAGCATCCGCAGAAGCATGGGCAATCGGGACTTGGTGATGGAGGAGTTGATAGAAGAGGTGGCCCTGGAAGCCACGAAAGAAAACTCTCTTGCTGTGAATGGAGCAGAAGCCAGCCATCAGCCTTGGGAAAAAGATGGCGATTGGTGGCGGGGTGAATAGCAATTGCGGAATGCATGTTGCAATTGATATACGTTAAGATTGCATTCTTACGGCCGTTTTTAATACTCTAACAATTTATTGGAAGGGGAATGTAGCTGCGATTTTTCCTTTTAAACGCAAGGCTTGCAGAAGAATTGTGCGGCTTTAGTCACAACTTCTTTCATTATGGCATGCGCTTCGCTTTATTATAACGCGCGTGGTGAGGTCCTGATTGCGGGTGCGATCAATCCTATGACCTTTATTACGTCATCGGTGCCCTTATTTACTCTTTCCCCGTCATGTCCACACTCCGCGTTTCAGCGAATGCTTCTACAACCAAGCTTCGTAAAAAACTGAGCCGCCCCCGAGTGTTGATCGTTACTCCGGAACTGAATGGCAGCCGGGCGCTTTCCAGAAACGGCAACTTTGCTCCCTGCGCCAAAGCCGGCGGTCTGGCGGACATTGCGACATTGCTCGTGGATGAATTGACCCACCAAGGCCTGGATGTACATGTGGCGATGCCCGATTATTCCAATCTGCTGTTGGACGGCTCTGCCAATATCTCACGTCGCCTGCATCTTTGCGCTGACCGGGAGTTTTACTATCGCCGTTCGGTTTATGACGGCTCACCCGAATCAAACCGTCGTGCGGCCCTGGCGTTTCAGCGGGAAGTGATTCAAAACATCATTCCACGCACCAGGCCGGATATTGTCCATTGCCATGATTGGATGACAGCACTGGTCCCTGCCGCAGCCCGCAGCATGGGCATCAAGAGTCTCTTTACGATTCACAATCTTCACGATGAGCGGAGCAACCTCGCAGAAATCGAGGACCGGGGCATTGATGCTGCACGTTTCTGGCAGCATGTACATTTTTCGAGACAGCCGTACTCCTATGAGGAAAGCCGCCACAGCAATACAGTGAATTGGATGGCCTCCGCTGTCCACGCGGCGGACCGGATCAACACGGTCAGTCCCAGTTTCATGGAGGAAATGGTGCATGGCCAGCATGTGGCAGGCACTGGTATGGTGGATTGCCTGCGCGCAAAGCATTACTTTGGCTGCGCTTCCGGCATTATCAATGCTCCGGATCCATCCTACAATCCAAGCAGTGATCCCTCCATCGCGGAAACCTATGACTCCCACAGTCATCAGGCGGCCAAAATCGCAAACAAGGTCCAGCTTCAGAAAATTCTAGGATTGGAAATTGATCCCGAGGCTCCGTTGTTGCTGTGGCCATCGCGTCTCGATCCCAATCAAAAAGGATGCCAATTGTTGGCGGATATCCTCTATCAGGTTGTCAGTGATTACTGGGCTCTGGGGCTTCAAGTTGCGTTCGTAGCAGATGGTCCGTCCCGCTATGTTTTTGAAGGCATTGCGGATCATCACAATCTCCGTCACCGAATCGGTATTCGGGGCTTTAATGAAAATCTCTCACGCTTGGCAAATGCGGCAGCAGACTTCGTGATGATGCCTTCTGCATACGAACCGTGCGGGCTGGCCCAAATGGTGGCCCTGAAATACGGTGCCTTGCCGATCGTTCACAATACAGGTGGCCTGCGGGACACAGTGAAACATCTCAACTGGGATCAGCAGAGTGGAAACGGTTTCGTGTTTGATCACCATTCCTCAGCCGGCCTTCGCTGGGCGATCGACGAAGCGATGCGTTATTACATCCGCCCCGTGCATGAACGTGCCAAGCATGTCAGCCGCATCATGGATCAAAGTAAGGTGGAGTTTGCACCAATCAATACGGTGGAACACTATCTCCGGGAATACAGTCGCCTCGACGGACGCGACTTGGGCGCGATGTTGAGGGAATCGTAACCGGGCTTTGTTGGATTCCCTGTGAAGTGCCTTATTTTGATCCGCTGCCTGGATTTCAATCGGCCGGGGGCCTTCTCCGGAGAGACTTCTTTTCAGAGACCTTGCGTTTGTCTGCGGTAGAGCGTTGCTTGGATCGTTGCGAGCGGGGGCGATTGGTGCGGCGCATTTTCTCAATGGCTTGAGTCTTGGCGACGGCCTTCCCTTCCCGAATGGCTTCCAGTTGATCGCACAATTCCCGGCGGGCCAGGTAGCGGTTCAATTCGCGGGAACGCTCCATCTGACACTTGATGCATACGCCTGTCGGTAAATGCTTCAGAAAAACGCAACTGGAAGTCTTGTTGATTTTCTGCCCCCCGGAGCCCGAGCCTTTCACGAATTTTTCCAGAAGGTCATCATCCTTAATGCCAAGAGAGGCCATCCTCCGGGAGAGGATGGCCTGCTGCTCATTGGAAAATGGATTTGCCATCAGGCCGGTGCTCCTACAGCACCGGGAAGGGGACCGTCACCTTCCGGGCGATCCTCTTCAGAAGACTTTGCGGATGGCTTTTTGCGAAACTCATCGGGAACCGGTGGTGGGGTAGGGGCTGATGGTGGATTCTTCATTTCCCCGAATTCAATGATGTCGCGCAGGTGGCTGGCATCCAGAGTTTCGAATTCCAGCAGTGCCTTGGCGATCAGTTCTACCTTGTCACGGTTTTCGGTCAAAATCTCGGTCGCTGTTTGATAGGCATCATCGATGAGGCGCTTGATCTCTGCATCAATGACCCGAGCGGTTTCTTCGGAATAGTTGCGTGGGCGAGCCATTTCACGGGCAAGGAAAACAGGGCCGTCACCTTCACCGTATTCCACCATCCCGAGCTTATCGCTCATGCCCCATTCGCAGACCATGTGGCGAGCGAGGGAGGTGGCTTGGCGGATATCTCCAGAAGCGCCGTTGGAAACATCGTCACTGTGGAAGGCTTCTGCGATACGGCCACCCATCGTGACGATCAGATTGGCCAGTGCTTCCTTGCGCTGCGTAGAGTACTTGTCTCCCTCTGGAAGATACATCGTGGCCCCGAGGTACGGGCCGCGTGGAATGATGGTCACCTTGTGCAGCGGGTGAGTGTAAGGCAGTACCATGTTGAGATAGGCGTGCCCCGCTTCGTGCCATGCCGTGCCGATTTTTTCCTTGTCGGACATGGCGAGGGAGCGGCGCTCGCGGCCCCAGCGAACCTTGTCACGTGCTTCTTCCAACTCAGCCAGTGTGACGGCTGTCATGCCCTTGCGTGCTGCCAGCAAGGCAGCTTCGTTCACGAGGTTGGCCAATTCCGCACCGGAGAAACCAGGAGTTCCCTTGGCCACGCGGGTGAGGTCCGTATTGGCAGCCAACTTGATCTTCTTCACGTGGACGCGGAGGATTTCCTCACGGCCATTCACGTCTGGAAGGGAAACGGTAACCTGGCGGTCAAAACGGCCTGGACGAAGTAGCGCAGGGTCCAGCACGTCAGGACGGTTGGTAGCGGCGATGATGATCACGCCTTCCTGGGTATCAAAGCCATCCATCTCCACAAGGAGCTGGTTGAGCGTTTGCTCACGCTCATCGTGGCCACCGCCCATCCCGTGTCCGCGGTGACGGCCCACCGCGTCGATTTCATCAATGAAAATCAAGCACGGAGCATGCTTCTTGCCTTGCTCGAACATGTCCCGGACGCGGGAAGCACCCACGCCGACGAACATTTCGACAAAGTCCGATCCAGAGATGGAGAAGAAAGGAACGTCCGCTTCACCGGCGATGGCACGGGCCAGCAGGGTTTTACCGGTTCCGGGAGAACCTACCATCAGCACGCCTTTGGGAATGGAGCCGCCCAGTTTTTGAAATTTGCGGGGATCGCGCAGGAAATCGACGATTTCAAACAGCTCTTCCTTCGCTTCCTGAATGCCGGCCACATCCTTGAAGGTAACCTTGTTGCGATCCATTGTGAGAAGGCGGGCCTTGCTTTTGCCAAAGGACATGGCACCACGGCCAGCGGACTTCATCTGCTGACGGAAAAGGAAAAACAGCACTGCGATGATCAGTAAAAACGGAAGGAAGGTGAAGAGTGCGCTCTTCATGTAATCCGTTGTGCGATCGTAAGTAGCCTTCGTTTTGACCAGTTCCTTCAAGTCATCGCTGAGAATCGGAACCGAGACATTCACACGAAATGCGGTGGCTTGTGCAGGTTTGCCGGAAGAATCCTTCTGGGGAACCAGATTGGTGATCACCTCGCGGGTGCCCACGATCACGGCTTCCGTAGAACCTGCGATCGTCAGCAGACGGAGTGGATTGTCGATGTCTCCAACCTTTATTTGACCGAGAGCAAAGGCCTTGCGGAATTCTGCCAGGGAAAGGGTTTCCACATCATTGGGCAGAGGAGCTTGGGTAGCTTCTTCCTTGCGGATGTTTTCTCCCAGAATGTCACGGATGATGTCGCGATCCAGAGCCTTGTCCACCACTACGCGGAAGTCTGTTTTCTTGATCTCCGGCTTTTCCGGCTTCACCAGCTCGGGAGCTTCCCAGCCCACGATGGTGGCATCATAAGAGGTCTCACTGGCCTGAACCTGAAGAGGCTTTTTCGAGTCATCGGTAATGACACGGCCCTGATCCCAGATTTTCCGGAATTCAGAATAGGAAATGTTTTTGGTGCTGCGGCTGATCTCTGGGCTGAAAACAGCGATTCCGAGAACAAGCGCTGCCACACTCAAGAGACCAATCAGCCGCCAGTTAAAGCCATTAGCGGCGCCTGGGCCACGGTTAGGTGTGTTGGATGGAGGTGTGGAATTTGGGGATTCTGACATGATTCAGTTAAAAAGTCTTTCGGTGATGCTGCTCGCTAAGGTTAAATAAGGAGACTGCGCCGTCA
>Ga0157370_10000095_pt1 | contig 100727 bp, 94 predicted proteins | sample C35metaG_FD_113463 | JGI IMG/M metagenome (GOLD analysis project Ga0157370, IMG submission 113463) | Corn rhizosphere microbial communities from Kellogg Biological Station, Michigan, USA - C3-5 metaG | ecosystem: Host-associated > Plants > Roots > Rhizosphere > Soil | place: USA: Michigan...
ATTTCGTCGGCACCGGCGCGGGCGGCAGGAACCGGCGGCTGTTCGTGGTCGCGCATATGGGATCGGCGCCACGCCCGTTCGTGCAGCTGATCCTCCCCTTGACCAAAGGCGCGATCCAGCTTGCCGACGCGCGCGGCTTCAGGGGTGTGGCTTTCACGGTACGCGGCGCAGGCAATTATGCGATGCTGCTCGACAGCTACGGCCTGCGCGAACGCGCGCGATTCCGCGCATCCTTTGCGGCCCAGGACCAGGCGCACACAGTGAATTTACCTTTCACTGGTTTCCAAAGCCATGATTTAACGGCAAAACTTAATATGGATCAACTACGTGCTTTGATCGTACAACTGGATGGCGAGCCCGGCGGAAAGGCCTGGTTGCAGCTTTCGGACGTACGGTTTTATCGATGAGTGGCTTCGATTATGTTCAATGTGGTGCGAAATTTCATTGACGTAACAGAGGCTTAGGCTTGAGCCCAGCGGGCGGCATATCCGTCGCGGGGAGGTGTGGATGCCGGATAAAAAACTGGTTTTACTAGTTGAAGACGAATTCCTGATCCGCGACCTCGTCCAAACGTCGTTGGAGGATGCCGATTTCGAGGTGGTCACCGCGGGGCATGGGGGCGAAGCCATCCAGCTTCTCGACGGGGACCGGCAGCCGGTTGCAGCGCTTGTCACCGATGTACGGCTCGGCGCGGGGCCTGATGGCTGGGCGGTGGCGCGCTATGCGCGCAAGCTGCAACCCAGGCTTCCGGTCATCTATTTCAGCGGACACAGCGCGATCGACTGGCCGTCGGAAGGCGTGCCCAATAGCGTCTATCTGCAGAAGCCACTGACCGCACCCCAGATCGTGAAGGCGGTCCGCGAGGTCGTCGCCTAAGGACAGGTTCCGGTTGGCGTGTGCGGCAGCGCGCGTCCGGCCGCCACGCCGGTCAATTTCCCTTTATCGACGGCGAGCCGGCCGTTGACGAGCACGGTCTGGACGCCTTGCGCGAACAAGGTCGGCTGTTCGTAGGTCGCACGGGCCGCATAGGTCTTGGGGTCGAACACCACCACGTCCGCAAAGGCACCGGGCCGAAGATGGCCGCGTCCGGCGAGGTGGAACCAGTCAGCGGTCAAGGTCGAGCTGCGCTCGATGAATTCGCGCACGGTGATGACATGGTCGGCGACCGCATATTTCGCATATTTGCGCGCGAAGGTGCCGTAGACGCGCGGATGACCGGTGGACGCGTCCGAATCCGTCATCACCCAGGGCTGCTTCATGAAGGCGGCGATGTCGGCCTCGCTCTGGTTGAACGAGACCACGCCCGCGTCGCCGATCCGGATCGCGGCAATCGCGGCGTCGATCGGATCCTTGCCCATCGATTTCGCGACATCGTCGAGCCGGCGGTTTTTGTAGGGTCCTTCGACGATCAGCAATTTGTCCGCGCCGCCGCGCTTGCGCAGATTCTCCACCATATCGGTGTGCAACTTTTGCAAGAGCGCAGTGTCGTCGAACCGCTTGAGCAAAGACTCGCGCCCGCCGTCCTGCGCCCAGAGCGGGACCAGGGACGCGACCAGGCTCGTGCCGCTGGCCGACCAGGGATATTGGCTGGCGGTGATGTTGACGCCCCCGGCCCGGGCGGCATCGATCTTCGCGATGATTGCGGGCGCCTGCCCCTGCACGTCCACGCCCAGCGCCTTGATATGCGAAATGTGGATCGGCAGCTTCGCTTCGCGCCCGATCTCGATCGCCTCGTCCACGGCGGCTTTAAGCCCGACCGTATAGGAAGATTCGTCGCGGATATGACTGTCATAATAGCCGCCATATCCGGCCGCTTCCTTCGACAGAGCGACCACCTCGTCGGTCTTCGAAAAGCTTTGCGGCGCGTAGAAGAGCCCGGTCGAAAGGCCGAGCGCGCCGTGGCACATGGCATCGTCGACCAGCGCCTTCATCCGCGCCAGTTCGTCCGCGGTCGGCGCGCGGTTGGCGGGGCCGATCACTTTCTCGCGGATGGTGCCGAAGCCGGTATAGGTCGCATAGTTGATCCCGACCGGCCTGGCCTTGGCCGAGCCGAGCACTTTCGCCACGTCGATCACGCCGCCGCCATCATTGCCGATGAACGCGGTGGTCACGCCCTGCATCAGGAAAGCAGGCACCAGCCGCCGGTGCGCATCGTCGGACGCAAGGTCATCGCCGACATGCGTGTGCGGATCGATGAAGCCCGGCGCGACGATCATGTCCTTGGCGTCGATCACGCGTCTGGCGGTGACGGCAAGATGCTTGCCGACCGCGCCGATATGATCGCCCGTAACCGCGACGTCGCCGACAAAGGGCGCTTGCGTGCCGGTATAGATGGTGCCGCCGCGGATAAGCAGGTCCGCAGGCGCCGCCAAGGCGGGAAAGGCCGATAAGAACGCGTACATGCCGCCCATCAGGGCGCGTGTCCGGTATGTCATGGCCATGGCATAGGCGCCTTGAAAAATTTAGAAAGCCGGCAACGTCATCGATCCGCAACAATGAAGCGCAATCGGGGCTTTTTCTCGGGGAGGATATAACGATGCGGGCGGGACGATATATTGCGGCGGTATGCGCGATCGCGGCAGGCTGGAGCGGCAGCGCGACCGCCGCCTCACCGCCCCCACCCCAACCCAAATTGATCGTCGCGATCGCGGTCGACCAGTTCGCGGAGGATCTGTTCGCGCATTATCGCCAGAGCTTCACCGGCGGGCTCAAGCGCCTGTCCGACGGCATCGCCTTCACCGGCTATCAGAGCCATGCCGCGACCGAGACCTGCCCGGGCCATTCGACCATCCTGACCGGCCGCCATCCGGCGGCGACCGGGATCGTCGCCAACACCTGGTTCGACGCGAAGAGCGGATCGAGCGTCTATTGCGTGGCGGTCAAGGGCACCGCCGATCCCGACGCGCGCGGCCCGCAGAATCTGCGCGTGCCGACGTTCGGAGAATGGCTCAAGCAGGTGCAGCCGCAGGCGCGCGTCGTCGCGATTTCGGGCAAGGACCGCGCCGCGATCATGATGGCGGGGCATCATCCCGACGCGGTTTATTGGTGGAATGACGGGGTCGGCTTCACCACATCATCCTATGCCGGGCCGGCGACGCCCGCGGTGCTGGCGCCGGCGCAGGCGTTCGACAAGGCGCTGTTCGCGCGCTGGAAGGCGAGCCGGCCCAGGCTCTGGCCGACCGACATTTCCGCCGCCTGCCGGGCACTGGAGGCGCCGCACACATTCGGCAAGCTCGCCCTTTCGGGCAAGGTGCCGCCCGATCTGTCGCTGACGGTCGAGAGCGGCGATTTCCTTCACCGCACCGATTTCCAGGACCAGCTGCGCGTCTCGCCGCTGTTCGATCCGCTGACGGTCGAGTTCGTCAACCAGACGATCGACCGGCTGCATCTGGGCCATGGGCCGCAGACCGACCTGCTCGCGGTGAGCCTGTCGACCACCGATTATATCGCGCACCGCTACGGCAATGGCGGGGCCGAGACCTGCGTGCAGATGGCGGCGCTCGATCAGGCGATCGGCGCCCTGCTCGCCAAACTCGACAGCCTTGGCGTGCCTTATGTCGTCGCGCTTACCGCCGATCATGGCGGCAGCGATGCGGCCGAGCGTGCGCGTGAGAATGGGGTTGACGCGCATCGGGTCGATCCGGTCGCGTTCGTGAAGCGATTGAACGATGCGGTCGGCAAGCAATTGGGTGTGAATTACGAGACGATCGTGGGCGACGACCCTCAACAACTTACGATCAATGTCGGCCCGGACGAGGCGTTGCGCGCCAAGGTGCGCGATGCCGCGGTCGCCTGGCTGAAGCAGCAGCCCGAAGTGGCCGAAGTCTATACCGCCGACCAGACCGCCGCAGCGATGGTGCCGCCGGGCAAGCCGGTCGATCAGCTGACAATGCTCGAGCGTTTCCACGAAAGCTACGACAAGGAGCGCAGCGGCGATATCCAGGTCGAGTTCCTGCAGAACAGCACGCTCTATATGGCGCGCGGGCCGGGCGATACGGTCGCGGGCCACGGTTCGCCCTGGGATTATGACCGGCGCGTGCCGATCCTGTTCTGGTGGCCGGGCGTGACGGCAGAGGACCGCAAGGAACCGATCGAGACGGTCGATATCGCACCCACGCTGGCCGGCATCGCGCATGTCCCGGTTCCGCAAGTGGACGGCAAATGCCTGGAGGCGGTGGCGGGCAACTGCCGCTGAGCTTGCGAGGCGCCGGCCAACCCCTCGCGGAGCGCTATTCTGCGATTACACGGAGCCTTTATTTAGCGCGCAGACGCGCGCTCCCACCCCTAACCCCTCCCCTGAAGGGGAGGGGGAATTGCGACATGACGCTGGTCCACCTTAGGCCTGGGCCATTATCGCGAGCGGGCGGCCTTCATTGTCCTTGAAGAAGGCCATCCATTCTTCCGTGCCGTCTTCGTGCCGATGAATCATATGCGGGGCATTGATGAATTCGACGCCCCGCTCCGCAAGCGCGGCGTGCGCGGCCTGGATATCCGGCACCCGGAAATAGAGGATTGAATCCGCCGCGCCGTCGCCTTCCGAAAGGAAGAGGCGCATGCCGTCGCAATTGAAGAAAGCGATGTTTCCGAACGAGTAGAGATGCTCAAGCTGGAGCATATCGATATACCAGCTTTTCGCGGCCTCGATATCCTTCACGCTCCGTGCGACCTGGCCGATCGGGCCAAGCTTGATATCCGTGCCCATTCCCATCTCCCGTGCGTAGATCTTGCTGTCGCGCCTGATCCCATTCCAGTGGCGCAGCTCCGCCCGGCTGTTCAGGCCGAGCTTCTGAAGCGCGTTGGCGACATGATATTTGACCGCATCCCGACTGACCGCCTGACGCGCGGCAATTTCGGAATTCGTCGCGCCGTGGCGCACCCCCTCCACCACCTGCCATTCGGCGGGCGTAAGTATGTCGGGATATGGCGGCCGGCCCCGCGTGCGGTTGCTCGTCATCCGTTCTCCATATCGCGGAAGACGGCCATTTTCCCTCCCCCTCCGCGTGATCGGGACCTTGATTCATCGGCGGTGAACGACCACCCCTCCCCCTATGAAACATTATCGAAAAGAATTGGCCGCGCTGCAGGAAGCGCTCGTCCGGACCCAGCAGGCGCTGATGGCGAGCGGCGCGCCTACATTGCTGGTGCTGGAGGGCCGGGACGGCGCGGGCAAGGACGGCAGCATCAAGCGCATCACCGAGCATCTTTCCCCGCGCAACACGCGCGTGGTGGCGCTGCCCAAGCCGTCCGACCGCGAACAGTCGCAATGGTATTTCCAGCGCTATGTCGCGCATCTGCCCGCGGCGGGCGAGCTCGTGATCTTCAACCGCAGCTGGTATAATCGCGCGGGCGTCGAGACGGTGATGGGATTTTCGACGCCTTCCCAACAGGCCGAATTCCTGCGCGACGCGCCCGATTTCGAACGGATGCTGGTCGAAAGCGGCATCACGCTGGTCAAGCTCTGGCTCGACATCTCGAAGAAGGAGCAGGCCGATCGGCTCAATGCGCGCCGGACCGACCCTTTGAAGGCGCTCAAGATTTCCGACCTCGACGCGGTCGCGCAGAAGAAATGGAAGGCTTATTCGGCCGCGCGCGACGTGATGCTGGAGCGGACCAACACGTCGATCGCGCCGTGGTACATCGTGCATGCCAACCACAAGAAGCCCGCGCGGCTGGCGATCATCCGCCACCTCATCCAGCAGATCGCGCCCGCCGACATCGCCGCCGCGATCGACCCGCCCGATCCCAAAATCCTGTTTCCCTACGAACCCGAGGCCGCAGCCGACGGACGGCTTGCACCCTGACACGCGACAGGGGCATGATCCGCTGACGCCGGCACGGAGGGGGAAAAATGGCCAGGGAATCGACCGTCGCGCACGGGCCCGAACATGGGCTGGAGCGGATGATCTTCTTTTCCGACGCGGTGTTCGCGATCGTGATCACCCTGCTGGTGATCGATATCCACGCGCCGCATCTGCCCTTCGGATCGCCCGACCGGGATTATTGGATTTCGCTGGTCAACCTCACGCCCGAATTCATCGGTTTCTTCATCTCTTTCTTCGTGATCGGCATTTTCTGGGCGGGGCATCACCGCACGCTTTCGCTGGCGTCGCATTATTCACGCAAGCTGCTGTTCCCCAATCTGGTGCTGCTGGTCACGGTCGCAGCGATGCCCTTCTTCACCGCCTTCGCAAGCGCCAATCCGGGGATGCGGGTGCCGGTGCTCTGCTATTGCGGCTGGCTGGCGATCGCGGGCACGGCCAATCGCTGGCTTCAGACGATCGTGACCCGGCCGCCCGTTGTGGACGAGACCGCGCCGGCCGAGCTGATCGCAACCACGCGCGATCGCGGTCTGGCGGTGATTCTTGGGGCCGTCACAGGCATGGCGATGGGCTGGTTCATACCGGTGCTGGGGCAGGTCATGCTTTGCACGATCCCGCTATGGCGCCTGACCCTTCATAGGCTTCTGGCCAAGCCGCACTGACTTTTGGCGTCGCTCCCTAAGCGGCGCGGCGATATTCCGGCAGAACGGGGATGCTCAGGCCCGCCACGAACTGATCGGTGCACGCGTCCCAGCTATATTTCCCGCCCTCGGCGGCGCAGGCGGAGGGTTTCGCGGTCAGGGCCTTGCGGATCGCGGCGCCCAGATCCTCGTCCATCGCCCCGATCCGCGCCTGCGCATCGCCGATGATGTCGAGCGGACCGTGGACCGGGAAGGCCGCGACCGGCGTGCCGGCGGCAAGCGCCTCGATCATCACGAGGCCGAACGTGTCGGTCCTGCTCGGAAAGACGAAGACGTCGGCGGAGGCGTAGGCCGAAGCGAGATCGGCACCGTGCAGCGCGCCCAGGAAATGCGCCATCGGGTAACGTTGTTCGAGCTGTGCGCGCGCCGGGCCGTCACCGACGACAACCTTGGAGCCGTTGACGGGCGCATCGAGGAAGGCATCGATATTCTTCTCGACCGCGACCCGGCCGACATAAAGCTGGATCGGGCGCGGCAGCCCTGCCATCGCGGCCAGCATCGGCGCGTTGGGGGTGAAGAGTTCTAGGTCCACGCCGCGCGACCAGCGGTGGGTCTGCTTCAGCCCCTGCCCCGCCAGTTCCTCCGACAGCATGCGCGTTGCCGCCATGATCCGCGTCGCGGGCGCGTGGAAGCGCCGCACCACCGGCCAGAACCAGCTTGGCGGCAACCCGGTCCGCATCGCGACATAATCGGGGAAGCGCGTGTGGAAGCTGGTGGTGAAAGGCATCTTGTGATCGAGGCACCAACGCCGTGCCGCCCAGCCCAGCGGGCCTTCGGTGGCGATATGGACGGCATCCGCCCGGAAATCCGCCAACCGCCGCGCGACCTCGCGCCCCGCACCGATCGCGAGGCGGATTTCAGGATAGGATGGACAGGGAATATTACGGAACAGATCGGGCGTGATCGTCTCGACCGTCCAGCCGCGCTGGCGGAGCTTGCCGACCGTGGTCTCGAGCGTGCGGACCACGCCGTTTATCTGCGGGCGCCAGGCGTCGGAGATAAGCGCAAGCTTCATGCCGGCACCAAAGCGAGATTGGCGGCGCGTTCCGGCCGGGCCGCGGCCTCCATCGCCTCGATCCGCTTGCGTTCGGCCCAGTCGATGATCTCGATCCGGCCGTCTTCATGCTCGACGAGCGCGGTGCAGCTCTCCACCCAGTCGCCGTCATTATAATAGACGATTTCGCCGAACTGGCGGATCTCGGCCGAGTGGATGTGGCCGCAGACGACGCCGTCGACATGGCGCTCGGCGGCGGCGCGGGCGACCACTTCCTCGAACTTGGAGATGAAGGAGACCGCGTTCTTGACGCGCTTCTTCATATGCGCAGCAAGCGACCAGTAAGGCAGGCCGAAGCGACGCCGGAAGAAGTTCACGACGCGGTTGGCCTTGAGCAGGAATTCGTAGGCGCTGTCGCCAAGGAAGGCCAACCACTTGGCGTAGAGGACGACACTGTCGAACTGATCGCCATGCAGCACCAGCAGGCGGCGCCCGTCGGCGGTTTCGTGGATCACCTCGCCTGCGACGGTGACGTCACCGAAGGCGAGACCCGCATAATCGCGCAGCACCTCGTCATGGTTGCCGGGCACGTAGACGACGTGCGTGCCATGCTTGGCCATCTTGAGGATCCGGCGCACGACGTCGTTGTGGCGCGGCGGCCAGTACCAGCCCTTGCGCAGGCGCCACGCGTCGATGATGTCGCCGACCAGATAGAGCGTCTCGCATTCGATCGACTTCAGGAAATCCATCAGCAGATCGGCATTGCAGCCGGGCGTGCCGAGATGGATGTCCGAGATCCAGATCGTGCGGAACTGCATGCGCTGCCGGGGCGCGGGCTTGGGATCGTCCTCATGGAACCAGGCCGGCAATGTATTGGGGGCGGAAAAAGGCTTCCTCGCGCCCGAACCAGGGTTACGCAACGCCACCAGCGGCATTTCAGGGAGGGAAGCCAACTCACGCTCCTCGCGCCGTTTCCGTTGGCCCGTCCCAATAATGCGGGGCCGTGAAGTCCCCGGGACAGTTCGGTTGCAGTCTTGTGAAAGCCCGGAGGATCTTTGTAGTGCGGTCCGGCATCCGCCGGACCTTGGCGGCACCGGCCCACGCCCCCACCCGACCTCCCAAACAGTGTATTCTATGGGAGGTCGGGTGGGGGCGTGGGCCCGTGCCGCCGCCGCGCGAGCGGCCAAGAGTGTAACAAAAGCGGCATCAAGCCGTCGCGCTTCTGTCGCGCATCTGACCCATAGCAACCGGAATCATGGGAGACCGGCGTATGGAAACGGTGATGCAGACCCAGGCGGTGGCGGCGGCATATGACCGCTGGGCCCCCGTCTATGACCTTGTTTTCGGGGCCGTCTTCCGGCGCGGCCGCAGCATCGCGATCGAGGCCGCCAACCGCATCGGCGGGCGCGTGCTGGAGGTCGGCTGCGGCACCGGCATCTCGCTGCCTTATTACAGCAAGCGCTGCAAATTGTACGGGATCGATATTTCGGACGGCATTTTGAACAAGGCGCGCGAGCGCGCCGCGAAGCTCGACAATGTCGAGGCGATCGCGGTGATGGACGCGGAGAATCTGACGTTCGAGGAAGGCGCGTTCGACGTGGTCGTCGCGCAATATGTCATCACCGCGGTGCCCAATCCGGAGCGCGCGCTCGACGAGTTCGCGCGCACCGTCCGCCGCGGCGGCGAGATCATCATTACGACGCGGATCAGCGCGGGCGAAGGCCTGCGCGGCGCGATCGAGAAGGCTTTGATGCCGATCACCAGCCGCCTCGGCTTCCGCACCGAATTCCCGTTCGAGCGCTATGCCGACTGGGCCGCGGCCAATGGCTCGGTCGAACTGGTCGAGCGGCGCGCGCTTCCCCCGCTCGGCCATTTCGAGCTGCTTCGCTTCCGCAAGAACTGAACGGACAAGTCATGACCGCGACGACCAAGACGACGAAAATCCGGAAGGCCGGGGGCGCGCTCAAGCAGAAAAGCGGCGCGATCAAGGCGAAGGGCGGCGAGAAGATCGCCGCGTTCAAGGAGCAGCTCGACGAGCAGCGCTGGGACGATCACCGTTATTATCATCACAGCCTGATCAATCAGAGCCTGCACTTCCTGAGCGCGTCGAGCTTCATCGTCGCTTATGTGCTGCTATTCCACGATCCGGCGCTGGCGAGCCTGCTCGGCTGGTGCGTGGCGATGACCAGCCGCCAGGCGGGCCACTTCTTCTTCGAGCCCAAGGGCTATGACGAGATCAACGAGGCGACGCACCAGTATAAGGAAGAGATCAAGGTCGGCTATAATCTGATGCGCAAGGTCGTCTTCATGTCGATCTGGGCGCTGATGCCGATCCTGCTGCTGATCAGCCCGACCCTGTGGGGCGTGTTCAGCGCCATTCCGGGCCCGATGGGCTTCATCCGCCATGTCGGCCTGATGTGGCTGGTGCTGGGCGTAGGCGGCCTTCTGTTCCGCACCTTCCAGCTCTTCTTCGTGCGCGACGTGCCGACGGGGCTGGTGTGGGCGGCGAAGATCATCACGGACCCGTTCAACGACTTCAAGCAATACCGCCATGCGCCGGCGCGGCTGCTCAAGGGCGAGCGGTTCGACGGCGGCATCGCGACGCGCTGATCCAAGTTCCTGCCGGCGTTTTCCCTTTGGCGTCGGCAGCGTTTCGGGCCTGTCGGGAACCCTACCCGGCAGGCCCGTTTGCTTTCCGGGTGATTTGAGATGCCAACCCACACGCCGTCACCCCAGCGAAAGCTGGGGTCTCAGGAGGGAAAAGAACCGCCCGAGATGCCAGCTTTCGCTGGCATGACGATAATGGACTTAGCGACCGAAGCGCTTGGCGATGAGCTCGCGCAAAATGCCGCGGCGGATGGTCTTGTTGGTCGCGTCGGGCGCATGCCACCACCAGCCGTTGGCGGCCATGCGCTCGCAGGCGCGGGTGAAGCGGGTCACGACCTCGTCGAAATCGGCATCGCTGTAATTGAGGCTGAAGATCAGGCGACCGGTGCCGACCCAGCTCAAGAGCAGGCCTTCCTCGCGCAGATAATATTGCAGCATCCAGTTGAAGCGGGATGGCACCTGATAAATCACGGTCCAGATCGAGGAGAGGTTGGCGACGCGGACGGGCACGCAGACCGCCTCCAGGCTGGCATTCATCCGTGCGGCGCGCGCGTTCCAGCGATCGTCGAGCCCGTCATAGAGCGCCAGCGTCTCGGGCGCGTCGAGCTTGCGCAGGAAGGCGTTCATCGCCGCCATGACGTAAGGGTGCGCGTTGAAGGTGCCGCGCGCGAAGCAGATGTCGACGGGACGATCGTCGCGATAACGCTTCATCAGATCGGCGCGGCCGACCAGCACGCCATTGGGCAGGCCGCCGCCGAGCGTCTTGCCGTAGGTGACCATGTCGGGCTGGAGCCCGAAATATTCGGCCGCACCACGCCGCGCGAGACGAAAGCCGGTGAAGATATCGTCGAGGATGAAGACGATGCCGCGCTCGCGGCAGACTTCAGCGACCCTGTGCAGCCATTCGGCATAGGCCTCGCGATCGACACCGGCGCGGCGTCCGCCATCGACCAGGGTGTTGTCGGACGGGGCGGCGCTGTTGGGGTGGAGCGACTGGAGCGGATTGATCAGCACGCAGGCGATGTCGTTGCGCGTGGCGAGCGTCTGCAGCGCCTTTTCGGACATTTCCGCGAGCGTGAAGGTGCGGTCGGCATTGACCGGATTGCCGATGCCGGGCTGCACCTCGCCCCACCAGCCATGGTAGGCGCCGCAGAAGCGGACGACCTTGCTGCGGCGCGTATGATAGCGCGCGAGCCGCACCGCCTGCATCACCGCCTCGGTACCCGACATATGGAACGAGACCTCGTCGAGGCCGGTCAGCGCGCGCAGCCGCGCGACATTGTCGGCGACGACGGGATGGAGTTGGCCCAGGACCGGGCCGAGATCGGACATTTGGGCGACCGCCTCGGCGATCATGCCTTTATAGGCGTCATAGCCGAGCAGATTGACGCCGTAGGAGCCGGTCAGATCGTAGAAATCATTGCCGTCGATGTCGGTGACGGTGACGCCCGCGCTCTTCTCGACAAAGGCGCCGACGCCGAGGTTCGCCTTCACATGGGCGGCGAACTGGAAAGGCACGCGATAGCTGCCGGTGAATTGCAGGTCGGACAGACCAGAGCGCGTCTCGGCGGTGAGCGCACGTCCCCTGGGAAAACGTTCAGCGAACAGATGCGCCAGCCGCTCGAACCCCTGTTCGCGCTTCGCAACGACATCTTCGGGCGCTCCGTCGCAGCGGAAGAATTTGGCCGCATCATATTCGACCATGGGGATCCAGCCCGCGATGCGGCGCGACCATTTGGAATGGCCGGCCAGCGAGCGGTGCTTGGCTTGGGACAGAAGCAGGCGGCGGCGGCCGGCGGTAACGCCGATTCCAGCCGATCCCGCCGCGATGAAAGCGAGAGACCAATGCATGACTTTCGCTATCGCAGTTTCACAACGGGATTATGACAGTGCGCCAAGCCATTGCCCGCCTCGTCGCGAACGAGGATCTGAACTTCCTGCTGACCAATCGCCTGCCGCGCAGACTGGCGACCAATTTCGTCGGCTGGTTCAGCAAGATCGAGAATCCGATCGTGGCGAAAAGCTCGATCGCCTTGTGGAAGCTCTTCTCAGACGTCGACCTGATGGACGCGGCCGAGACGAAATTCCCGAGCATGCATGCCTGCTTCATCCGCAGCCTGAAGCCTGGCGCGCGGCCCGTAGCAGCCGGCGCGGACATGGTTGCCAGCCCGAGCGACGCGATCGTCGGCGCGCATGGAATTGTCGATGGGGAGATCGTCCAGCAGATAAAGGGCGCGCCCTACAGCCTCGGCGATCTGCTAGGCTCGTCGGAAGCTTCCCAAGCTTATGACGGCGGCACCTACGTCACGCTGCGGTTGACCGCGGGGATGTATCACCATTTCCATGCGCCGCATGACCTGACGGTCGATCAAGTCACCTATATTTCGGGCGACTGCTGGAACGTGAACCCGATCGCGTTGAAGCGCGTCGAGCGATTATTCTGCAAGAATGAGCGCGCGGCGATCCGCTGCCGGCTGGACGACGGCACGCCGGTGATGCTGGTCGCGGTCGCGGCGGTGCTGGTCGCGAGCATCCGCCTGTCCTTCCTCGATACCGCAAAGTCACTGCGCGTGGGCGGCCCGCGCGTCATCCCGGTCACGGCGCGGGTGCGCAAGGGCGAAGAGATGGGCTATTTCGAGCATGGATCGACCATCGTCATGCTGCTGCCCAAAGGCTTTCGCTTCGCGGACGGGATCGAAACCGGCACGCGCATCCGTGCCGGGGAAGCCTTGTTCGTGCGCATGCCGGCTTGATTGGAACGGCCGGACGCTCAGGTTGAGTTCAGCCGGCCGGCGTCTTCCTGATCGGGCAGGTGCAAGAGGAGCGCGGGATGAAGATGAAGGCTGGACTGATCGCGCTCGCCACGTTGGCCTTGCCGCTTCTGTGGGGCGGGTCGCTCCAGGCAGCCGAGCCTCCAACCGCCGGAACGATTTCGGTCGAGGCAGCGGCGGACGACACAAAAATGAATCCCGCGCTGTCCGCATTCGCAAAAGCGGTCGGCGAGGCTTTCGAGACCAAGGGTTTCACGGTGCTGGAGCAGCCGGGCCATGCGGCCTTCGTGGTCGAGATCAGGCTCCGCCGCGAAGAAGTCGGTACAGGCCGGGCCAAGGTGGAGACGTCGGGGGCGTCGGTTATGGGCGGCGCGCCCAACAGCGTCGGCCTGGGCGTGCGCGTTCCCCTGCCGACGGGCAAATCGACACTGGTGCCGCTCGAGCGGACCCGGCTGGAAATACAGGTTCACAAGCGCTGCGAGAACGCGGCCGCGTGGCAGGGCGCGGCGATCACGGTGCGCGGGGCCGGGACGAAAAGAGGCGCGGACGCGGTGGTCGCGGCCGATTTGAGCGCGGCGTTGCTGCGCGCTTATCCCAACCAGCCCGAGGACGTGATCGGCGTCCCCTGAGCGCGCGTCAGTTATAAGGCGGCCGGTTGAGGCCCTTGGGGCTCGCGGTGAATATCTCGCAGCCGGTTTCGGTGATGCCGATCGAATGTTCGAATTGTGCCGAGAGCGAACGGTCGCGCGTGACCGCGGTCCAGCCATCGTCCAATATCTTCACATCGGGGCGGCCCGCATTGATCATCGGCTCGATCGTGAAGATCATGCCGGGCTTCAATTCGGGGCCTGTGCCCGGCCGGCCATAATGCGGCACGTCCGGACTGTCGTGATAGACGAGGCCGACGCCATGGCCGACGAAATCCTCGACCACGCTGTAGTGGTGTTTCTCGGCATGTTTCTGGATCGCATGACCGATGTCGCCCAGGCGATTGCCGGGCCTCGCCTGCTCGATCCCCAGCATCAAACATTCGTAGGTCACGTCGACCAGGCGACGCGCCTTCAACGGCACGTCGCCGACGAGGAACATGCGGCTGGTGTCACCATGCCAGCCATCGAGCAGAGAGGTCAGGTCGATATTGAGGATATCGCCTTCCTTCAGCGTCTTGGCGCTGGGAATGCCGTGGCAGATGACGTTGTTGACAGAGATGCAGCTGGCATGGGCGAAACCCTTGTAGCCGATATTGGCTGCGGTCGCGCCGGCGGCCTCGATCGCCTCCCTTGCGAAATCATCGAGCGCTTCGAGACTGACGCCGGGCACGACCCGTTCGGTAAGCGCGTCGAGCACCGTCGCGGTAATCTGTCCCGCCTTGCGCATGCCGGCAAAGCCTTCCGGCCCATAAAGCTTGATCGCGTCGGTGCGGCGATATGGATCGGCGGCCGATGCGGCGGGAACATAATGGGTCATGACGTCCCAGTTGGGGAACTGGCCCGGCGGCGTAAACCCCTTATCTAGGCCGCGATGGCGAAGAAGAAATATTACCTCACGGCGACCTTGCCCGACGGCTACGTCAAGACGATCGGGCCGACCGCGACCCTGTTCACCCATTATTGGCGGATCGTCGCCCACCTGGGAGGCGGCAAGACCGAGGTGTTCTGGGGACACACGAAATCGCTGGCCGAAGCCAAAAAGAAGAAGAGCGCTGCGGCGGAGGCCGCCGCCAATCGCGGCTGGCAAAGCTATGATTTCGATATCGTCGAGGTGACACGCGACTAACGCGGATGACGCCTGGCCAGCGCGATCCCCGCGAGGTTTTTCGAGCGCAAGACATGGCGTAGTCGGACATGGGGTATGCCGGCGATAGCCGCGCGATAGGTTTCTAGGTGCGCCCGCATCCCGGAAGCGCGGCATTTGGTGGCGCCGTTCGCCTGATCGATCACCGACCGGGAATCGCCGATCAGCTCGACATCCTTAGCGCCGAGCGCAATCGCGACCTCGACCGCGTGGAGCAAGGCGCGCCATTCGGACTCGGTGCTGCTGCCCGCGCCGAGATCGGTGCGCAAATAGGTTATCCCGCGCGCGACCGCCCCGACTTCCATCATTCCCGGATTGGGACGGCAGCCGCCGTCGAAGAAGATGCGCAGGCGGGCGGCCGCCATTCAGGCCAGCGCCTTCTTGAGGATGAACTTGGTGTGGCCCGGCGGATAATCATCGATCTGGCCGCAAACCTGATAGCCCAACCCCTCATAGAAAGGCCGCGCCTGGAAACTGTAGGTTTCGAGCGTCGAGCCGATCGCTCCGCGCTTCCTCGCATAGGCTTCGGCCTGTTCGATCAGGCGCGATCCGTAGCCGCCACGGCGCGCAGGCTCCGCGAGCCAGAGATAGGTGACGTGTAGCCAACGCCCCCAGACGAAGCCGAGCAGGCCGCCCAGCACATCCCCCGCCTCGCCCCGCAGGACGAAATTGGCGGGGTAGGAATCGGTCATGCCGGTCGCCACGTAATTGAAGGCGTGCAGGCCCTCCATCACCTCACGGCGCAGATCGTCGCCGATCATCGGCTCGAAATCGATCGTCAGCTTTTCCACGTCTTTCTCCTGCCCCGCTGCGGCCGGCATCACACCTTTGCCATCCATCAACGCGCCGGCTGACCGCCCTTCACATATTTGTCGAACCAGGCGACCATGCGCTCGCCGCTATCCGCCACATGCGCCGGATCGCGCAGGCGATGGCCTTCGCCAGGATAGATTACCAAGCTGGTCGGCACGCCCATCGCCTTCAGGGCGTGCCAATATTCGATCGACTGGGTGGGCGGCACCTCGATGTCGCGTTCGCCGACATAGATGAAGGTCGGGGTCTTCGCATTGTGGATGAACTGGATCGCGGACACGTCCCAATAGGCCTTGGGGTCGTCGTACATCGACTTGCCGAAGAAGGGGATCATCCACTGGTCGATCCCGTTGATCCCGCAATAGCTGATCCAGTCGGACAGGCCGGCGGCGGCGACGATCCCCTTGAATCGGTTGGTCTGGGTGTTGACCCACATCGCCATGAAGCCGCCGTAGGAACCGCCCATCAGGCCCAGGCGGCTCTCGTCGACCGGCGCGACCTTCTCGACCGCGTCGATGCCGGCCAGGATGTCCTTCAGATCGCCGCCGCCGAAGTCGCGCTTGTTGGCCGCGGTAAAGGCTTCGCCCTGACCGAAGCTGCCGCGCGGGTTGGGATCGAACACATAATAGCCGGCCTTGACCAGCTTGGCGGTGATCCCCTCCTCCGCGATATAATTGGGCACATGCGCCGCCGACGGGCCGCCATGGACGTTGACGATCATCGGCGCGGACGCGGCCGGATCGGCGTTGGGCGGCGCCAGCAACCAGCCCTGCACGGTGAAGCCGCCGCTGGTCCAGCTCACGCTGCGCGCGCGGACCAAAGCCGGCAAGGCGTCATTGTCGTGCGTTATCTGGGCAAGCGCCGAGACGGGCCCGGCATAGACGGCGGCGGCATGTTCGAAATCGGCGACGGTTGAGGCGGCCGCCTTGCCGTCGAGACTGAAGGCGGCTTTGGCATCGGCCGCCATCAGCCCGGCGGGCTTGCTCCACAAAGTGGCGACCGCGCCCCTAGCGTCGATCCGCACCAGCGCGGCGTCGGGACCGGCGAGCATGGTGCCCCGCAGCCCGTCCTTGAGCCAGAGAAGCGAGGTGATCGTCGCCTTGAGATCGGGCGTCCTGTCGACGGGCGTGCCACCCGCAAAGGGCACGGTCCAGACGTCGCCGCCGACCGAGCCGTAATCGCTCATCAGGCCACCGACATAAGCGACGGTCTTGCCGTCGGGCGAGACGCGGGGGAAGCGGATCTGGGTATTGGGTCTGGCGATTGAGCGCACCGCGCCGGTCTGGGCGTCGATCGCATCGATCGTGGCTATCCACCAATTGTCGTCGCCATTGCCGAGCGCGGTCGAGGCGACGAAGCCCTTGCCGTCCGGGGTCCAGGCATATTCGTAGATATAGCGCCCCGTCGGCGAGACCGGCCTGATCGCGTCGGCCGCGACCGTGCCCGACAGATCGAATATGGCGATGCGTTTCTCGTCATTGCTCTCGCCAATCTCGCCGACCTGGCGCGCGCCCGCCTGGGTCGCGCCGGTTTCCTTGGTGGCGTTGAGCGTGACCAGGGCGGCAATGCGCTTGCCGTCGGGCGCAAAGCGGGGTGCCTCGGCCAGACCCTTGATCGTGGCGATCGTGCGCAGATGGCCACCCGAATCCGCAAGGTCGAGCGAGACGATGCCCGCCGTCCGATCGCGGCTGAAGAAGGCAAGACGCCCATCGGCGGCGAAGACCGGATCCGAATAATAGCAGGTCGGGCACGGATCGATGGTACGCAACACCCGCCCGTCGGAGGCACGGCGCAGCACGATCGCACCGTGCGCGTCGCCATCGGATTCGACCGAGGCTACCGCTTCGCCCTTGGGCGACATGGCGAGGTCTTCGAATTTATGGGCGGCGAGAGCCGGCGTGGAGACGAACAGGAAAGCGAGCAGGGAAAGGCGCATCGGCGGAAAATCCGTTGGAAAATATGTGAACAGCCTGGACGCCAATCGCGGCAAAATCCACTCGTCATTGCAACCCCATAGCCGCCCGACGGGGCTACGCGGGGATCGGCCCTTCATTGCGGCAAAACCGTCGGGCCGAAGATTTAGCCCCCTTCCGCCCGCGTCGCAGCTACATTAGACTATGCTATTGCCGGTCAGGGGGCCCGGCGCAGGTTGCGGGGTTTGTTGGAATGGAATTGGCGTCATGAATCCGGGGCAGCTCGAAGCCTGCCTGGGCCATCTTGAAGCCGCCGAGGCGCTGATGGTCGAGGCGAGCGATCTTGCGGGCCTCACCCGCCTGTCGCTGGTGATCGAGATGTTGCGCCGCGCGCACGGGATGCCCGATCGGCCGATCGATCTTTCCGAATTCGCGCTGGGTTCTCCGACCGTCGAGGGCAGCCCCTCTTGAGCAGCCAGCCGGTGGCGTCGCCCGCGCCGGCGGGCGATGGAGTAAGCGAAGCGGAACTCGTGCGGCTGGCGCGGCGGATCAGTCTGTGGCGGCGCAAGCGGGACGCCCTGTTCGAACCCATGATTTTCGCTGACCCGGAATGGGACGTGTTGCTGGACCTGTTCGCGGAAGGGTTCGGCCGCAGGGTGAGCATGTCGAGCCTGTGCATCGCGGCATCGGTGCCGACCACCACGGCGATGCGCTGCATCAATGCGATGATCGAGCAGGGCGTGCTCGTCAAATCGCGCGACGATACGGACGCGCGCCGCGTGCTGATCGAGCTGACCGAGGATGCACGCAGCCGGATGCGCGCCTGGCTATCGGGTGTCGCGCTGTCCCAGTTCCTCTGAGCTTTTCCGCTCGGGATCATGGATCGTCCAGCGCGACGGTAGCTCGACCTGATCGAACAGATGATATCCGAGCACGGCCAGCGCCGCGCCGGACGAGACGCTCGTCATGAAGACCAACCCGAGCAGATAAGCCGACGGCCTCACCTTCGCGGCGATGTCGGAGATATCGAACAAATGATGTCCGATCAGGAAAGCCAGCGCCAACAGCACCATGCCTGCGAGCCGAAGCATCAGGTCCGCATATTTCCGTTCGTGAAAGGCCATCGCCGCGTCTCCCGATCGGAAGAGGACCTATTGGCCAGGACATAGGGTTTCGAGCCGGGGCGAATGCCCTTCGCATAATCTTCACGTAGGGCGAAAAGGCCAAAAACATATGCAAAACATATGCGCTTCGCGGGCGCGGCATCTCGAAAGACTATGACGATGAGGTCACCTGCCCGGCGGCGGATACTGAACCGATCCGCGTCGCTGAAAGTTGACCTGCTTCATGATGGCTCCCGCTTCGCCCGATGAGACGCCGCACACGCATGGCGCTCATGCGCAGGAACCTCTCCCTCTGCTCGCGCTCGGCGCGATCGGCGTGGTCTTCGGCGATATCGGGACCTCGCCGCTTTACGCGCTCAAGCAAAGTTTCACGGGCCATCATCCGCTAACGGTCGACCAACCGCACATCTTCGGCGTGCTCAGCCTGATCTTCTGGACGATGATGCTGATCGTCACGATCAAATATGTGCTGATAATCCTGCGTGCCGACAATCATGGCGAGGGAGGGAGCCTTGCCCTCCTCGCGCTGATCGCACGGCGGCTGGGCGAGCGACGCTGGACCGCGGGCATCGTCATGCTCGGCGTGGCGGCAACGGCCTTATTCTACGGCGACGCGATCATTACCCCGGCCATTTCCGTCCTGTCCGCGGTCGAGGGACTGAGTACGGTCAGCGACAGCTTCACGGCGATGGTGCTGCCGATCTCGATCCTGATCCTGATCGGGCTGTTCGCGATCCAATCCTATGGCACGGCCAAGGTTGGCGCGCTGTTCGGACCGATCATGGTCTTTTATTTCATCGTACTGGCGGTGCTGGGCGTCCGGAGCGTGATGACGCATCCGATGATCCTGTCCAGCATCAACCCTATTTGGGCGGTGCGCTTTTTCGCGGTCGATCCGAAGCTTGCGTTCCTCGCGCTTGGGTCGGTGGTGCTGGCAGTGACCGGGGCAGAAGCGCTCTATGCCGACATGGGCCATTTCGGGCGCAAGGCGATCAGCATTTCCTGGCTCTATGTCGCGCTACCGTGCCTGCTGCTCAACTATATGGGGCAAGGCGCCCTGTTGCTGAGCAATCCCAATGCCATCGAAAACCCTTATTATCTGATGGCGCCGGACTGGGCACGGCTGCCGTTGGTGATCCTCGCCACAGTCGCAACCGTGATCGCGAGCCAGGCGGTTATTTCGGGCGCCTTCTCGGTCACACAGCAGGCGGTGCAGCTGGGTTTCCTGCCGCGCCTCCGGATCGTCAACACCAGCGCCAAGGCGGCGGGGCAGGTCTATGTGCCGTTCATCAACTGGACCTTGCTGATCCTGGTGATCGTGATCACCCTGGGCTTCCGCAGCTCGGACAATCTGGCCGCTGCCTATGGCATCGCGGTCACCGGAACGATGTTCATCAGCGCGGCGATGCTGGGGGTGTTGGCCTGGTCGATCTGGAAATGGCCCAAGCCGGTGACGGTGCTGGTCACCGGCATCTTCCTGATCGTGGATGGCACCTATTTCGCCTCGAACATGACCAAGCTGTTTGCGGGCGGCTGGTTCCCGCTGCTGGTGGCGACCGTCGCCTTCACCTTGCTCACCACCTGGGCGCGCGGCCGCCAGATCGTGCGCGCGCATCTCAACCAGAGCGCGATGACGATGGAGATGTTCATCGGATCGACCGTGCGCTCGCTGAAGCGCGTATCCGGCACCGCGGTCTTCCTCTCGGCCAGCTCGAAGGGTGTGCCGCCCGCGTTGCTCCACAACGTCAAGCACAACAAGGTGCTGCACGAGCGCATCATCATCCTGACGGTCCACATCCAGGGCGTTCCGCATGTCGGCGAGGAAAACCGGGTCGAGACCCAGCCGCTGGACGAGGGTTTCTACCGCATCATCCTCCATTACGGCTTCATGGAGGAGATCGACATTCCGGCGGCGCTGGCACACACCGAGGGTTGCGGCGCGGTGTTCAAGGCGATGGATACGAGCTTCTTCCTCGGCCGCCAGACGCTCATCCCCTCATCCAAGCCAGGCATGGCGATCTGGCGCGAGAAATTGTTCGCCTGGATGGTGCAAAATGCCGAAAGCGCGATGGAATTCTTCAAGCTGCCGATCAACCGCGTGGTCGAGCTGGGCAGCCAGCTCGAAATCTAGAGCGCTAGCCAGCTAGGGGACGGCAGCGCTGGACCCTACGCCGCGCGCAGCCGATCCGCACCGGGCACATCTCCGTCGTCTGCGACGATGACGCGGTTGCGGCCCGCCTCCTTTGCCCGATAAAGCGCGGTGTCGGCACAGACGAAGACCTTCTTCGGATCCGCGCCCGGGACATATTGGGCGACCCCGAAGCTGGCGCTCAGCCTGTGATTGGGCGCGGTTCCGGGGTGTGCGGCGGCGTGGAAACGCTGGCGGATCACCTCCGCCACGCTGGCGGCTTCGGTCGCGCTCCGCCTGGGCAGCAGCAAGGCGAACTCCTCGCCACCCATGCGCCCGGCGCGATAGCCGCTCGTCTCCAGCAATTCCGCGAATGCACGCAGCACGTCGTCACCGACCGCATGGCCGTAGCGGTCGTTGACCAGCTTGAAATGATCGATGTCGCACATGATCACCGCACCACCGGCGCGCCGGGCATCCGCGACCGCCTGATCGAAGCCCTGCCGGTTGAGCAGGCCGGTCAGTCCGTCGCGCTCCGATCGCGTGCGGTAGGTCGCGATGACCCCGCCGATCACCCGGACCATCAGCAGGAGGGCGGCCAATGGCGTAAGGATGCCGGAAACGACCAGGGATGCGCGGTGAAAGGGGGAAACGCGTATCGCCGCATAATGCGCACCCGGCTCGAACAGGATCAGGAAGAGAGGGATGCGCGCCAGGAACAGGGTGGCGATACCCCCCAACGCGACGATCAGGCCGATATCCGCCAAATGCCTTCGCGGCGCGCGCGCCAAGCGGAATATGCTTTCCGACACCGCCAGCGCACAGGCGAGCTGGAACGGCAATGTCTGATAGAGGAACGGCACGCCGGCGATCGCCAGCATTACCGCGATCGCGGTCAGCGCGAAGACCGTGCCGATCCACGCGCGATATTGGCCCTTCTGGCCAAGCACGATACGGATCGATTGCGCCACGCAGAGATAGGCGGTGGGCACGGCAAGAGTTGCCCCGATCAATTCGGACAAAGATCCATTGGCGTGGCTGACGATCAGGAGGCCGGCCGCCCCGCAGGACAAGGCCGCTGCCAGCCAGCCGAGCGAGGAATGATTGCGAAGCCCGGCATAGATGGCGGCGCAAAGACAGGCGAGGAAGGCGAATATGCCCACCTGCACCAGGCTCAAGCTGACCATCGTTCCCATCTCGCTTGACGATCCCCACCGGTCGTTACGCACCCGCCTGCTAGGAGACCACGGGTTAACAGGCGTTTTACAGTTGGTGCATGGCTGAGACCGACCGAAAGAAAAGAGGCGCCGCCCGAAGGGCGACGCCGACGCAAAGCAACTGAAAGACTGGTACCGAAGCGGGACCGTGTGGGGCCTCACACGGTCCCGCCAGCGCCCGCGGTCCGGGATCGGTGCCGCCGCCCCGAGGAACGACGGCACCCCTTCCCTGACCCGCCCGGGTCAGCGCTGAAGGATGTAACCGAAGCCGCCGCTCTTGCGCTGCGGGCTCAGGCGAACCGTGATCTGGCCGTCATCCTGCTTGGCGGTGGCGGCCTGCTGGACCGGCGCCGCGACCGGGGTCTGATCGACAGGCTTGCCTGCCGCCAGAGCCTCACGCTCGCGCTGGTCGAAGAAGCTTGCGCGCTTGAGACGGCGCTTCAGCGAGTGAGAGGGGTTGTCCGGCGTCGGCCCTAGGTAAGCGGCCTGCGTGTGACGCCCGAAACGCGAAATGTCGAAGCCGTTGGGCAAAGCCTTGGGCATGGCGGTAGCGGTGACCGGCGCGGCCACGACGGGGGCCGCCACCGTGGGGGCAACCATCTCCGGCTGACCCTCCGGAACCGCGACAGCCCGGGTGGAGGCGGGTTCGAGCAGCAGCTCGTCTTCCTCGCGCTCGCGACGGCGGCGGCTCATCGCATAAGCGGTTGCGCCGCCCAGCACGATTACTGCCAGGCCGACACCACCGGCGATGGGCAAGGCATCATTGTCGATCGCGGTCGCATGCGTGGTCTGGGTCGTGGCCGCGACCGGAGCCGGCACAGCCGCCGGAGTGGCGGCAGCGGTCTCGGCTGCAGTCGGCACAGTCTTGGCGACCGGCGCTGGAACCGGAGCAGGCGCAGTCTTGACCTTGGCCGGCACCACCGAAGCGGTCGCGACAGGCGCGGCGACATGCGCCGCCGGAGCGGTGGAGATGCGCTTGGCGGGGGTAGAACGGGTCGGCGCGGCCTGGGCCTTGGGCGCGCTCGGCGCCGGTGCCGCATCGGCGGTAGCGTCGTGCACAACCGGCGTGCCGACCGTTTTCATGGCGGGGGCAGGCGTAGCGGCCGGCGCGGCGACCGTCGGAGCGGGCGCGGCGGTCTCGGGAGCGGCGGTCTGGGCCGCAGCCGGAGGCGCCGTCACGACTGGCGGCGGAGGAGCGGCGACAACGGGCGCGGCGGGAGTAGCCGTGCTGTCGGTCGTCTGGGCCAACGCGCAAGTGGAAGACAGAGCGATAACGGCGGCAATCGCGGTCATCGCGGGGCGGGCGGGGGAAAGGTTCTTGCTCATAGCCCGAGACCAATCCGCGATTGCTTGCTCGGGTCCGGCCTGTAGCGACGAAATGCGGACTATTCGCGGTGAATTGACGTCGTTAATCCAGCATACATCTTCGATTAATCTGGCAGAAAGCTAATTTTATTGTCCTGGCGCAAATAGTGGAATGTTACATTTCGGCCGATCGCAAGGATTTTGAGTTCCTGCGATACTATCCTGCAACACCCATCAGCCGATAACCGACACCAAGTTCATTGACGATCACCGTGGGCGACGCGGGATCATCCTCCAGCTTCTGGCGGATATTGCGCACGATCACGCGCAGATATTCGATATGGCGCTCATAATCGCGCGGCCAGACCGCGGCGAGCAGCTTTTCGTGCGTGATCACGCGGCCGGGGAAGCGGGCAAGCTCGGCGACGACGGTGAATTCCTTGGGCGTGAGGTGGACTTCTTCGCCGCGCTTGTGGATGCGCCGCTGAACGAGATCGATCGCGACGTCGCCCGCCTCGACCCGCGACTTTCCGCCTTCCGCGACCAGCCGGCTGCGCAACGCAACGCGCACCCGGGCGAGCAATTCCTCGGTATCGAACGGCTTGGTGACATAGTCGATCGCGCCCAGATCGAGCGCGGCGACCTTCTCGTCGGTCGCTTCGCGCGCGGAGACCACCAGCACCGCCGCCTTCGATTTCTGCCGGATCAGGGGCAGCAGTTCGAGCCCGTCGCGATCGGGCAGCCCGAGATCGAGCAGCACCACGTCGGGCGGACTGGCCTCGATCTCCGCCAATGCCTGGCGCGCCGAGCCCGCCTCGCTCACGCGATAGTCGGCGCGGGCGAGCGTGCCGTGGAGCAGACGCCGGATATGCGGCTCGTCATCGACGATCAGGACGCTCGCGGCGTTGCTCATTCCTTGTCCATTTCCTTGACCAGGGCCGCTTCCGGGAAACGGATAGTGAAGCGCGCGCCCATCGGCCCGTCGCGGTTCGATGCCTCCACGCCGAGGCCGAGTGCCTCGGCGAAGCCCTTGACGATGGCGAGGCCGAGGCCGGTGCCGGTTTGCTTGCGATCCGATCCTTCGATCCGCCGGAACGTCTCGAACACGTCACGCTCGCGCCCCGGGGGCAGGCCGGGTCCTTCGTCGAGCAGCGAAAGGGTGAGGCCACCCGAAATGCGCTCGGCCTGGATCGCGACCGGCGTGCCGGGTTCGGCATAGCGGCCGGCATTGTCGAGCAGGTTGATCAATATGTGATGGAAGAGCTGGGCATCGACCCGCACCAGCGGAAGGTCCGGCGCCACGCTCAGTTCGATCCTGTGCCCGTCCAGCGCGCGGCGCGTGTCATGGACCGCGCTCGCGATCGCATCGGCAAGGTCGACCGCTTCGATCCGGAGCTTCAGCGCGCCCGCCTCGACCCGCGCCATGTCGAGCAGGTTGGCAACGAAGCGATTGAGCCGCTGCGCTTCGGCCTCGATCGTGTCGATCGTTTCGGGCGCGGGTTCGCGGCGCAGTTCGCTCGCGGCGGCAAGGATCGCGGTCAAGGGCGTCTTCAGGTCATGGCTGACGGAAGACAGAAGCGCGGCGCGCAGGCGGTCGCGTTCCTTGAGTTGGGCCACGTCGCGCATCTCGTCGGTCAGGCGCGCGCGCTCGATCGCGAGCGCGGCCTGATCGAGCAGGTTCATCAGCAAGGGCAACTGGTCCGACGTGATCGGCTCGCTGCCGTCGTCGCGGCTCATGCCGACCGCGGCGAGCGTCTCGGACGTGCTGCGCAAAGGATAGAAGAGCCAGTCCGACGCGGTGAGCGTGTCCGATCCCCGGCCCGCCGGCACGCCGCGTTCGAGCACCCAGCTCACCGCGGCCAATTCGATCGTGTCGAGCCGGTCCTCGGCGGGGTTGGCGGCGCGCACCTGCGGCCCGTCGGGCGAGCCCGTCAGCAGCACGGTGCGCACGTCGAAGATGCGCGCAATCTCGCCGCACACCGCCTGCGCTAGTTCCTCCTCGCCATTGGTCTTGGTGAGTTGGCCGAGGAAGCCGGCAAGCGCGGCGTTGGCGCGCGCGCTCGACTGGGCAAGATCGGCCTGCGCGCGGGTGCGCGCGGCGAACTGGCTGGTGACGAAAGCGACACCCAAAAGCACGAAGATGGTGACGACATTTTCGGGGTTGTTGATCGTCAGCGTGCCGGTCGGCGGCAGGAAAAAGAAATTGTAAGCGAGGCTCGACAGGATGCCGGCGAACAGGCCCGCACGGAGCCCGAACAGGCTCGCCGCCACCATCACCGGTACGAGATAAAGCAGCGCGACATTGCCGAGATTGGCATGGACGTAGCTGAGGCCCGAGCCGACGCCCGTCACCGCGCCGACCATCAGGGCAGCCCAGAGATAGTCGCTGCGCCGGCCCCATATCCCCGGGCGCGGCTTGCGCGCGCGCTGCTGAACCGGGGTTGGATCGTCCATGGGCAAGACATGGATCGCGATCCCCGACGTGTCGCGCACCAGCCGATCGACCACCGACCCATGGCGCATCTCGAACCAGCGCGATCGTACCGACTTGCCCACCACCAACTGCGTCGCGCGCGCCTCCGCGACGAAGGCGGTCAGGCCGTCCAGCACCGACATTGCGGGAACGGTGGTCACGCTCGCGCCGAGCTGGCTCGCGAGGTTGAGCGTCGCCGCCAGCCGCTGCCGGTCTTCATCCCCCAGCGATCGCGTGCGCGGGGTTTCTATATGGACCGCGGTCCAGGGCGCACGGAGCGTATCGGCGATGCGCTTGGCGACGCGTACCAGCCCGTCCGCGCCGGGCAGTTCGCTGACCGCGACCACGATCCGCTCGCCGCCCGCCCAATTGCCCGCGAGCGCATGGCTGCGGACATAATCGAGCATCTGCGCATCCACCGCCTGCGCCGCACGCCGGAGTGCCAGCTCGCGCAGTGCCGAAAGGTTGGACTTGGAGAAGAAATGCGCGAGCGCGCGCGTCGCCTCGTCGGGGACGTAGACCTTGCCGTCCTTGAGCCGCTCGATCAGCTCGTCGGGCGGGATATCGACCACCTCGATCTCAGCGCTTTCCAATATCCGATCGGGGATGGTCTCGCGCACGCGCACGCGGGTGAAGGAAGCGACGACGTCGTTGAGGCTTTCGATATGCTGGACGTTGATCGTCGAAAACACGTCGATCCCCGCCGCCAGCAGTTCCTCGACATCCTGATAGCGCTTGGGATGGCGGCATTCGGGCGCGTTGGTGTGGGCAAGCTCATCGACCAGCACGAGCTGGGGCCGGCGCGCGAGGATCGCGTCGATGTCCATCTCGGCCAGCTTGCGGCCCTGATAGTCGATCGTCTTGCGCGGAATCAGCTCATGGCCGACGACAAGCGCCTCGGTCTCCGCACGGCCATGCGTTTCGACCACGCCGATCACGACATCGGTACCGGCGCGCTTGCGCGCGGCGCCTTCGCTCAGCATCTCATAGGTCTTTCCGACGCCAGGCGCGGCGCCGAGAAAGACCTTGAGCTTGCCGCGCGCTTCCTGCTCCGCCTGGCGGAGAAGGGCGTCGGGATCGGGACGATCGTCGCTCACTTGGCTGGTTTAGCGCTTTCGCTATCCAGCTGTCGATTGAGCAGCAGCACGTTGACGCGGTCCTCGCCGAGGAAGCCGAGCAAAGGATGCTCCGTCGCGCCGGCCACGATCATACGCAATTGTGCCTCGTCGATGCCGCGCGCCCTGGCGACGCGCGGAATCTGATACAAGGCCGCCTCGGGCGTGATGTCGGGATCGAGGCCCGAGGCGGAGGCCGTGACCAGATCGAGTGGAACGCGAGCACCTGGTACGGAAGCCTGCAGAATCTTGACGTCGCCCGCCATCCGATCGTGCAGCGTCTGCGATGCCGGGCCGAGGTTGGAGCCACCCGATGCGAGCGGGTCGTAACCCTTGCCCGCGGCGGAGGGGCGCGGATGGAAATATTTGTCCGCTGAGAAACCCTGCGCGAGCAGTTCGGAACCGACCACCCTGCCCTTGTCGAGGATCAGGCTGCCATTGGCTTGGTGCGGGAAAAGCAGTTGACCGATGGCGGTCAGTGCGAGCGGGTAGGCGATCCCCAGCAATAGCGCGAAGAGCAAGGTCATCACGATTGCGGGGCGCAGCGAGGAAGCGAAATCCTTGCCCATGTCATTCATCCTCAGGCGAGATGCAGGCCGGCGACGGCCAAATCGATGAGCTTGATGCCGGCGAAGGGCGCGATGAGGCCGCCCAAACCGTAAATGCTCAGGTTGCGGCGAAGCAGCGGGCCGGCCCCGATCGGCCGGTAGGTCACGCCCTTCAATGCGAGCGGCACCAGCGCGGGAATGATCAGCGCGTTGAAGATGATCGCGGACAGGATCGCGCTGGTCGGCGAGGCGAGATGCATCACGTTGAGCGCGCCGAGCCCCGGATAGAGGATGACGAACATCGCCGGGATGATCGCGAAATATTTGGCGACGTCATTCGCGACCGAGAAGGTGGTGAGCGCGCCGCGCGTCATCAGCAATTGCTTGCCGAGGCCTACGACCTCGATCAGCTTGGTCGGGTCGCTGTCGAGGTCGACCATATTGCCCGCCTCGCGCGCGGCCTGCGTGCCCGTGTTCATTGCCACGCCGACATCGGCTTGGGCGAGCGCGGGCGCATCGTTGGTGCCGTCGCCACACATCGCGACCAATTTGCCGCCTTGCTGCTCCGCGCGGATCAGGGCGAGCTTGTCCTCGGGCGTGGCCTGGGCGAGGAAATCGTCGACCCCAGCCTCGGCGGCGATCGCGGCGGCGGTCAGGGGGTTGTCGCCGGTGATCATCACGGTGCGGATGCCCATCTTGCGGAGTTCGCCGAAGCGTTCGCGGATGCCGGCTTTGACCACGTCCTTGAGCGCGATCACGCCCAGGAGCCGGCCGTCCTTGGCGACCGCCAGCGGCGTCATGCCGGCGCGTGCGATATCGTCGGTCGCGCGCCGCAATTCGGTCGCCGCCGCCGTCTCGCCCGCAGCAGGATTGGCGCGGAGGACCGAATCCACCGCACCCTTCTGGATCAGGATCGAACCGAACTTCACCCCAGAGATGCGCGTTTGCGCGGTGAAGGGAATGACCTCCGCCTGGCGCGGCAGAGCGGTGGCCTGCACACCGAACTTCTCGCGCGCTAGCACGACGATCGAGCGGCCTTCGGGCGTTTCGTCGGCAAGGCTCGCGAGCAGGGCCGCTTCGGCCAGCTCGGATATCGGCGTGCCATTGACCGAGCGGAACTCGCTCGCCTGACGGTCGCCGATCGTGATCGTGCCGGTCTTGTCGAGCAGCAAGGTATCGATGTCGCCTGCCGCTTCGACCGCACGGCCCGACTTGGCGAGGACGTTGAAGCGCACCAGCCGGTCCATGCCCGCGATACCGATTGCGGACAGAAGCGCCGCGATCGTGGTCGGAATGAGCGTGATCAACAGCGCGGCGAGCACCGTCACCGGGATCGCGCCGCCGGCATAAGCGGCGAAGCTGGGGATCGTGCCGACTGCGATCAGGAAGATGATGGTGAGGCCGACCAGCAGGATCGTCAGCGCGATCTCGTTGGGCGTCTTCTGGCGTTCCGCACCTTCGATCAAAGCGATCATGCGGTCGAGGAAGCCCTGGCCGGGATTGACCGTGACGCGCACCCTGATCTCGTCGGAGATGACGCGCGTGCCCGCGGTCACCGCCGAACGGTCGCCGCCCGCCTCGCGGATCACAGGCGCGCTTTCGCCGGTGATCGCGGCTTCGTTGACCGAAGCGACGCCTTCGACCACCTCGCCGTCCGACGGAATGAGGTCGCCGGTCTCGACCAGCACGACATCGCCCATGCGGAGCGCGCTCGCGGGGACGTTTTCGGCTTTCGAACCTTTGACGCGTTTGGCGGTCAGCTCCGCCTTGGTCGCACGCAGGCTGGCCGCCTGCGCCTTGCCGCGCCCCTCGGCGAGCGCCTCGGCGAAGGTTCCGAACAGGACGGTCAGCCAAAGCCAAACGACAAGCTGAAGCTTGAACCCGAACGTCAGCGGATCGTGCCCGACCACCAGCAGGACGGAGAGCAGCATCGCAACACCGGCTGTGACGAACATCACCGGATTGCGCACCAGCTGGCTGGGCGAGAGCTTGAGGAAAGCCTGCCCCATCGCCGGCAGCATAAGGTCGGCGGTGAACAGGGATTTGCTTGCGGTGCGGGCCATATGCGCGCGTCCTTGGATTTAGGAGAGATGGCCGCTGGCCATCGCGAGATGGTCGGCGATCGGGCCAAGCGCCCAGCTCGGCAGGAAGGTGAGACCACCCATGATCAGGATCACGCCGATCAGGAGGCCGACCCACAGGCCGCCCGTGGTCGGGAAGGAGCCGGCGGTTTCGGGCGTATATTTCTTGGCGGCGAGGCTGCCCGCGATCGCGAGCATCGGCACGATCATGAAGAAGCGACCGATCCACATGCAGACGCCAAGCGTGCCGTTGTAGAAAGGCGTGCCCGCGCTCAGGCCGGCGAAGGCGGACCCATTGTTCGCGACCGCGCTGGAATAAGCATAGAGGATCTCGGAGAAACCGTGCGGACCCTTGTTGAGCGGCCCGGCAAGGCCCGCGGTGGTCACGGTTGCGAGCGCAGTGCCGCCGAGGATCGCCAGCGGCAGGACCGCGATCGCGAGCACCGCGAGCTTTACCTCGCGCCCCTCGATCTTCTTGCCGACATATTCGGGGGTGCGGCCCACCATCAGACCAGCGACGAACACCGCGAGAATGGCGAAAAGCAGGAAGCCGTAGATGCCCGCGCCGACGCCGCCGACGACGACTTCGCCGAGCTGCATGTTGACGATCGGCACCAGCCCGCCAAGCGCGCTGAAGCTGTCGTGCATCGCGTTGACCGCACCGCACGACGCCGCCGTGGTCACCGCCGCGAACAGGCTGGAGGCGGCGATGCCGAAGCGCACCTCCTTGCCCTCCATATTGCCGCCAGCGAGGCCCAGGTCGTGCATCATCGGGGTGGTCTGGACCTCTTGCCAGTAAGCCACGGTGGTTCCGGCGAGGAACAGGATCAGCATCGCGGCGAGGATCGCCCAGCCCTGCTTGGTGTTGCCGACCGCCTTGCCGAAACACCAGGTCAGGCCGACACCGATCGCGAAGATCGACAGCATCTGGATGAAGTCGGAAAGCGCGGTCGGATTCTCGAACGGATGCGCGCTGTTGGCGTTGAAGAAGCCGCCGCCATTGGTGCCGAACATCTTGATCGCTTCCTGGCTTGCGACCGGCCCGAGCGCGATCGTCTGCCTGGCGCCTTCCAGCGTGGTCGCATCGACCTGCTGGGTGAGCGTCTGCGGCACGCCCGCGAAGATCAGGTAGGTCGCGTAGGCCATGCAGACCGGCAGCAGCAGGTAAAGCGTGATGCGCGTGCAATCCGCCCAGAAATTGCCGAGCGTATCGGTCTGGCGCCGCGCGAAACCCCGAAACAGGGCGAAAGCCAGCGCGATACCGGTGGCGGCCGACAGGAAATTGTGGATCACCAGCCCCAGCATCTGGCTGAGATTCGAAAGCGTGCTTTCGCCCGCATAATATTGCCAGTTGGTATTGGTGGCGAAGCTCACCGCGACATTGAACGCACCGTCCGGACCGACATTGGCGAATTTTGCCGTGTTCAGAGGCAGGAACGCCTGCAGTCGCAGGATCGCGTAGGTGAATAGCATCAGCGCGACGTTGAAGATGAGCATGTGAACCGCGTAGCGGCGCCAGCTCATCTCCTCCGCAGGGTCGATCCCCGCGAGGCGATAGAAGCCGCGCTCGACCGGGCCGAGAACGCCATGGAGCGGCGTGCGGCGGCCTTCGTAGATGGCGTGCAGCCATACCCCCATCGGCTTGGCGAGCGCGATCAGGATGGCAGTGAAAAGGAGGATCAGGATCCAGCCTGCAATGGTCATGGATGCGCTCCCGTCAGAAGCGCTCGGGCCGCAGGAGCACGGCCACGAGATAGAGGAGAAGGCCGATCGCGGTCAGGCCCGCAAGCCCGAGATCGAGGGTCATGGTTCCCGCCCCTCACGCATTGTCGCACAGCCGGACGTAGGCGAGCGTCGCCGCGGTCAGCCCGAGCATGATGGCTATCCAGAATATGTCCTGCATCTGATCCTCGGATCGAAAGTCGAGGATGCGCCATTAGGATCGGGCGCCGTAATGATGCGAGACGGAGGAGGAGCCCGGCCTATATGTTTCTCATAGGGATTTGCGCCGACGCATGATCGGAGGACGAAATGGGTGAACCGCATCACCGCCTGTGCGTTCGGTCGGCTATGCGGACCGGCCTGATCTTCGCGATGATGTCGATGCTGGCGCTCGCCAGCTGCGGCAAAGGATCCAGCCCGACAGCGGCCCCCGCCGCGACATCCAACCAGACCGCTGCGGCGGCCGGTAACGACCATTATGTCGACGACCTTCGCAAGCTGTCGCCCGGCGCAACCAATGCCGCGCTGTTCCGATCGATCAGCGATTCCGGCGAATCCTGCACCGGCGTGACCAAGTCCGCCTACCAGCAGGATTTCAAGCAGATGGGCATGTGGGTCGCGCATTGCCGCGAGGGACAGGATTGGGCGGTGTTCGTGAGCCAGAAAGGCTATGTCCAGCCGCGCGCCTGCGCGACCGCAGCCCAGGCCGGCTTCCCCGCCTGCAAGCCGCTTTGATCCATCGCTGAACCCCTCTATCTGCGCCTCTCGAAAGGAAGCAGGCGCATGATCATCCGCAGCGACGAATATGAGGATGCGGCCGTCCCCGGTCACGGCACGATGCGTATCCACCTGTTCCGGCCCGCGATCAAGGGCCGCTTTCCGGGCGTGCTGTTCTTTTCCGAAATCTATCAGGTGACCGGGCCGATCCGCCGGCTCGCCGCCCTGATCGCGGGCCAGGGTTTCGTGGTGGGCGTACCCGAAGTCTATCATGAATATGAGTCCGCCGGCACGGTGCTGGCTTACGATCCGCCGGGCACCGAGCGCGGCAACGAACTGAAGTTCGCCAAGCCGATCGCCGCCTATGACGCGGATGCGCGTGCGGGCCTTGCCTTCCTGGCCGGTCATCCCGCCTGCACCGGCAAGCTCGCGACAATGGGCGTGTGCCTGGGCGGGCACCTCGCCTACCGCGCGGCGCTCAATCCGGAGGTTTCGGCCGCCGCCTGCTTCTATGCGACCGACATCCATTCAGGCACGTTGGGCGAGGGCAAGGCGGACGATAGCCTCGCGCGCATGGACGAGCTTAAAGCCGAGACAATGTTCGTCTGGGGCCGGCAGGACCCGCACGTGCCGTTCGAGGGCCGCGAGAAGATCCGCGCACGCCTGCAGGAGGTCGGCGCGACCTACGAATGGCACGAGGTCAATGCGCAGCACGCCTTCCTGCGCGACGAAGGCCCGCGTTACGATCCGGCGCTGTTCCTGCAGGCGGTCGGCTGGATGCTGGCCTTGTTCGACCGCAGACTTCGCTAGGCACAGCGAGGGCGATGGGTCTTCCGGACCCGGCGATGCTCGCCCGTTCCATGATACGCCGGGCCGGGAAATAATCCCCGACGGCATAATGCTGGAGTGCGCGATTGTCCCAGACAGCGACCGTACCCGCCTGCCAGCGCAAGCGGCACTGCACCTCGGGCACATTCACGTGGCGCAGCAGGAAATCCAGCAGCGCAACGCTCTCCGATCGTTCGATTCCGACAAAGCCAGTCGTGTAGGCGGCGTTGACGAACAATGTCTCTTCGCCCGTTTCCGGGTGGCGGCATAAAGCAGGATGCGTAACCAGCGGCGCGGCCGCGTGAAGCTCGTCGACCCGCTCGGCCGGCGCCCATTTGGCGATATCGTGGATAGCCTGAAGATCGCGCAACAAGGCGCGCACCTCCGTCGGCAAGCGGCGGAATACCGCCCGCATGTCGGCAAAAAGAGTATCTCCGCCCGCCTGCGGCACCTCGATAGCTCGAAGGACCGCACCACGCGGCGGGACTTCCCGGAAGCTGTGGTCCACGTGCCAGATATTCTCGGTCGGGGGACGGGTCGCATCGTGGATGATACGCACGACATCCGGGTCCGCATCCTCGCCCAGCGGCGAGCGTTCCAAGGGCCCGAACAATTGCGCGAAAGCGACCTGATCCGCGCGCGTTATCGCGCTCTGGTTCCTGAAAACGAGCAGACCATACCTGTTGAGCCCGGTACGCAGGTCGGCGGCACAGGCCTCATCTAACCTGGCTGCCAGATCGATATGCGCGACCTCCGCCCCAAGCACGGGCGTGATCGGGGAGATCAGGGGACGCCTCCGCCGCATCGCACCCACGTCAGGCGACGACGGCGCCAGCATAGCTGGGCTCTCGCAGCGCCGTTTCGGCCGTCCCGGCTGGCAGGCCGTTCTGTGCCACCCAGACGTTCAGCTCTTCCTCGCTATGCGGCTCCGCATAGGCGATCGTGGCAACCAGCTTATCATTGGACAGGACCACGGCACCGACCTCAACCAGGTTCGCCACCGCCATCACCACGTCATCGCGCGCAGCGATAGACGCCAGGCGGTCGGTCAGTTGTTCGAGGCTGGTCACCCGGTCAGCAAGGACGAAGACCAGAGCTTCGAGATCGCGCAGGATATGGCGCACGCGCCCGTCCTCGGTTGCTTGAAGCAATTCGATGAAGCCCGTGCCCAGCCGTGCCCGCCGCTCGACCTTCCGCTCCTTCCATTCCGCCATGACCGCATTGATCTCGGCGATCGGCGTGGCGAAGGCGGCGAGATCGTCTTCGTCGCGATCAAAGAAATAAGCGAACTGCTCGGGCGGGACGAGATCGTGGGGGATCAGATGCCGATAGAAATCAGCCGCGCGCAGCCCACGTATCCCAAAGGCTTCGGGATCGTCGAAGAACGGAGAGAAGCGGTCGACGCGGATCGTGATCGCCGAACCGTTGGGCGGGGGAAGATGGCCTATCGCGCGCACGATATGCAGGATCTCGCGATAGTCCTCCGGCGTCTCGCCCGGGAAACCAACCAGGATATTATAGTCGACCGTAACGCCATGTTCCTGGAGCCACTTGATCGCCTGCACATTCTGCAGGCCGGTAATCCCCTTGCGCATGATATGGAGGACGTGGTCGGAGAAGCTCTCTATCCCCGGCTGCACCCGCCTGACGCCGCTGCGGCGCAACGACGCGACGTCGGCGCGGCTGACATTGGCTTTGATCTCGTAAAACAAATCGAGGTCCACCGGCAGGTTGCCAAGCCTCTCGAGCAGCCCGGAATAAGCCCTGAAGTCCAGGATGTTGTCCGAAGCCATGAAGCTGGTGATGCCGTGCCGCGCGGCAAGCTCCTTCAGCTCGGCGACGATGCGGTCGGGCGACTTTCGCCGGAACAGCATTCCCTGATTGTTCAGCCCGCAAAAGGTGCAGTGGTGCTTTTCGCCCCACCAACAGCCCCGCGAGGATTCATAGGGCAGATGGCGGACATAGCGGAACGGCGCTCCCGCCGCCTCAAGCCGCGCTCGTTGCGCGAAATATTCGTCGTAGGTCGGGATCGGCAGGCGATCGAGGTTGGTTGTCGGCCTGCTGGGCGTGACACTGCCCGCGCCGGCAACACCGGGAATCGAGCGGTCCGGTTCGCCCTCGGCGAAGGCCTTCAGCCAGGCCGGGAAACTATCGTCCGCTTCGCCGGTGAAGACATGATCGATCCATTGGCGGAACATCCTGGCATAGGCCTCGCCCATCTTGCCATGGACGCATGCGCCACCGAGCAATATCCGCGTTTGGGCGCGCGCCAGCTTGAGCCTGCGCGCCAGAGCGAGGCTCGGCAGGACTTGATTGAAGGTGCAGCTGAAGCCGACGACATCCGGTTCGCGTTCCGTCAGCCGTATAGTCGCATCGTCGAGGAAGTCCGGAACGGTGCGATCGCGCAAGATGTGCAGGGGGTCCGGCGTCGCGCTCCCGACCGGTTCGGTTCCCCCAAAACGGGCCAGATAGGCGGGGGAATCCAGCATCTCGGGACCGAATAGATCAGTCGCGAAAAAATGCTCGCCAAGCGCGAACAGCTCCAGATTTTCGGCGAACGCATCATAGGCCGCAACGCCCATCCGCGCGGCGAATTCCAGATTGAGATGTTCTGCCAGGCATTCGAAACCGGCCTCACGTGCGATCGCCACCAGCGAGCCGATGGCCAGGCTGGGACGGGAAACCGACTCCCACGGCATGCTCACCAAAAGGATGCGCGGGCTATCACGCATCGGCCATCATCCGAATAGCGGACAGGCGCTCGTCCAGATCGACAAGGCAATTGGCAAGCGCCGCGGTAACCCGCGCGGACGCGAGCATATCGGCGGAGATGCCGTCGAGCCAGTTCGCGCCGATCGCACCGCTAACCAAAGATTGGCGCGCCAGGAAGTCGATGCCAGCCTCCACGGAGGCGGTGACGATTCCGGATACACCGGCGCGACGCAGCGCGCCCGCAAGTTGCGGTAGATCATATTCCTGTGCGGCCAGGATGATCGACGCGTCGATCGCCATCTGGCGGTTTATCGCTACGGGCGTATCGGCGTGACTCCATCGCTCGACCATCTCGTCCAGCACCCGATCGTCCGCACGCCAGGCAACTGCGGCGATGGCCGACTGTGCGGCGCAGCGGTCGATACCGAAAACCTGTTCCAGGTGTTGCGTCGCGCCGGCGATGGCGCGTTTGGCCGATGGCGATTGCGCGTAAGCGATTTCGCCGCCGTCCCGATCCGCCCCGGGGGGCCGCATATCCAGCAACGCCGCGCACAATAGCCCGCCGACCAGCATGGTGTGGTACATGTTATGGAAGGCGTATTGGCGCCGCTCGCTCTCTTCCTTCAGCGCCTGGAAGGAAGTGGCCGAAAGGCTAGGCGACGGCAGGAAGCCGAGCGAGTCCCAGGTCTCACGACATTGGCGCCAGGCGATCAGGCCATAAGCCGACAGCCGGCCGCGCAGATAAAGCTGCGACAGCAGCAGCTCTGCCAGCAAATCGAAATCGCCCGACGCGGTGCACCATGCGATCGCGGCATCGATCGTGTTCCACAGCACCGCCCCTTGCAGCACCACCGGCGCGGGCTGTGCCCCGAAGTCGGTCGCGTACATCGCCGTATGCGTGATCGCGTAACCGTCCTCGCGTGTCATGTAGATCGGATGGGTGGCCCTGCAGGCAGTCGACAGATCGAGCGCCGCTTCAAGCGGCTCCGCAAAGCCGGTGGCCAACCCTTGTACCCAGCGGCGGTCGAGCAGACGGAACGGCACATGTTCCGAACATTCGACATAGGGGCTTTCGAACGCCCCCCGCACCGCCGCGAGTTCCTGCGCCGTTGCCAGTCCGAAATGGTCCAGCACCAGCAGCAGGGCACCAAGCGAGGCGGCCAGTCGCGGATGCCGCAAGATGCATGAGACTGCAGAGGTTGAATCGTATTTCTCGCGGATCGCCCGCATCAGATCGCGGATTTCCTTTTCGAAATACGGGGTTCGATCGACGATGTAGGCCAGCAACCCGGCCTCCATCATCATCTTCTCGAACCCGCTGACCTGGCCGAGATCGACCTTCCACACGGGATGCAACGGATCGGCGCGTTCGACCGTGAGGCGCGCAAAAACGAGGCACTCGCGCAAACGGTCAAGCAACTCCGCCTGCGATCCGTAGATCGCCGGAGATTCGACGACATCCGTCATGGCAGAACCCCAGGCATCATCTGAGTCGGACGAGGCGGCCGGCCCGCAGCGGCCTCGGCCCATGACAAGATCGACGAGCGGACACCGCGGCCCGCTCGTCGTCCCGAACGGGCGTGCTACTGCTTGATGTTGGTGGCTGAACGCAGTTGCTCGGCAACCGCCCCGATGCTGGCGACGTCCGCGATATTGCTCTTGATCACGACGCCGTAGCCGTCCCAGGCGACGACTGCCGTCGCCACCTCGCCGCCAGGCGACAGACGCCCCAGCGCATCCTTGTTGCCGAGCACGTCATTCACCGATTTGTCCAAGTTGATCACGCCGGATTTGTGAAGCTGGTCCAGCACGTCATGCACTTGGTTGAACTGAGTGGGCATGAATACCTCCTTGAACGCCAAAGGACAGCCCCCATCATGCGGCATAGGTCGCATGACGAACAAAACCCAAAAGCCCCAGATTCAGGCAAAAAATACCATTACCCCGCAAGAATATGCGGAATCGGGACTCCCCGGCACTGTTCTTTAGAAGGCTCTATTCTTGTATCATAAGTAAGAATAGAGTCAAACAGCGTTTCTCTTTGTCAGAAGAAATTGTAATTTTATTGCCATGTCCGTTTCGGATATAAATGCACTTTGTAAAATACGAAAAAGTAAGTGCTATTATTAGTCCGAATTGGCTAGAACGCAGGACCGGCAAAGGCGAGCCAATTTTTCGCTCGCGAAAACGCTTTGGCTTTCGGGTTTCCACCGGCCGGCCGAGTGCGAGTCGAGCCGCTCCATGCCGGCGTTCGTTCGCGCCGGGGGGTCAGAAGTTTGAGGCCGATCCGCGGCTGCAGGCTGTCGGCTGGATGCTGGCCTTGTTCAATCGGACGATTTGCGCGGTTTAAGGCCCTTGCGGCCCACCCCTACCGACTTATTACACTAATACAGTTCGGGATGAGGGGATGGGGATGAAACGCGCACTTTCACTGTCGGCGGCGGCATTGATCGCGTCGGCGGGGCAGGCGGATGCGGGCTATCATGGCCCGATCATCGACGCGCACGCGCATATCCGCTTCACCGACGACGATGCGGTCAACGCCGATCAGGGCAAGGGCACTGCACCGATCGCCGCGGTCGACGATGCGGCGGGCGTGACGCAAAGCGCTTTGATCGTGATCGCGCGCGCGGGCCAGATGGACAAGACGCGTGCGCAGAACGACGCGGTGATCGCGGCGGCGAAGGCGGGCAATGGACGCTTTTATCCGATCGCGTCGGTCCATCCCGCCGATGGCGCGGCCGCGATGGCCGAGCTCGACCGGATGGCGGCAGCGGGCGTGAAGGTGATCAAGCTCCACCCCAATACGCAGAATTTCGACGTCGCCGATCCGGCGGTGGCGGCGGTCGTCCAGCATTGCGGCGAGAAAAAGCTGATCGTGCTGTTCGACAGCTACAAGCCGTGGGACCTGTCGGAGATGGGCAAGTTCCTGATGCTGGCGGCCAGACATCCGCAGACCAAATTGATCCTGGCGCATATGGGCTTCAGCACCTTCCGCGAAGCGGTCATGTTCGCGCAGCTGCCCAAGCTCGGCATGGCACAGAACGTCTATTTCGACCTGTCCGCGATCGCGGCGGTCTACGCCAATTCACCCGTCCAGCCCGAACTGGCGTGGACGATCCGCAAGGTCGGCGTGGACCATTTCCTGTTCGGGTCGGACTGGCCGGTCGACACGCCCGCGGTCGCGGAGAAAGCGGTGCGAGATTTGGGCTTCACCCCGGACGAGCAGAAGCTGATCTTCCACGACAATGCGGCGAAGCTGGTCGGGCTAGATTAGGGTCCGGGCCCTAAGCTTCCACTGTGCCGAACAAAGCGCGCAGGTCCGCCTTGCGCGTGGAGAGGTCGGCAAGCGTATAGCCGTCGAGCACGCCCATGAAGGCGCCGAGCGCCTGATTGAGCATGCCGTTCAAGCCGCAGGCGGGCGCAATAACGCAGCTTGCGCAATCGACCAGGTCGAACCCCTCCTCGGTATGGCGCACGACCGCGCCGACATTGATCTCCTCCGCCGCGCGCCCGAGCCTGATGCCCCCGCTCCGCCCCCGCACGCTCGCGACAAAACCCTGACGCGCGAGATCGTTGACCACCTTCATCAGGTGGTTCCGCGAGATGCCGTAAGCGCGCGAAATCTCCGCGATCGAGCAAAGCCGCTCGGGATGTGCAGTAAGGTGGATCAGCACCCGCATCGCATAATCAGTGTAGCGCGTGAGCCGCATCGGCCCTCCTTCTCCGTTCGAGGCCTGCTATAACATGTATTTTAGTTGCATGTTAAGTCGGCTCGCAATAGGTGCATCACAGATACATGATTGAGGCGAGTGGTGAGCGACCAGGCGATGATCGACGAGGCACAGCTCGAAAAGCTGATCCCGCATTTCTATGGGATCGTGCGCGAGGATGCGTTGCTCGGGCCTGTCTTCAACGACGCGGTCGGCGACTGGGCCGAGCATCTCGATAAGCTCGTCGCTTTCTGGTCTTCGGTCATGCTGACGACCGGCCGCTACAAGGGCAATCCCATGGCAGCGCACATGAAGCATGGAGCCCGCATCACGCCCGAAATGTTCGCTCGCTGGCTGGCGTTATGGGCGAAGGCGACCAGCGAAATCGTGCCACCCGAAATCGCAATTGCGCTCCAGGCCAAAGCGGCGCGGATCGCGGAGAGCCTGAGCCTGGCTCTGTTCTTCAGGCTCGAACCCGCCGCCAAGCCGAAAGGCGAAGCGGCCTGAGTGAAGGGGGAGTAAGACCCATGCCACACGCACCGTTCGTCGACACCGCCGTCCACCATCAGCCGATCGACCTGAGCGACCGCATCGCGCTCGGCTTCACCAAGATCTTGCGCTTCTGCGCGGACACCTTCTTCGCCAAACGCTACGGCCATCGCGCGATCGTGCTGGAGACGGTCGCCGCAGTGCCCGGCATGGTCGGCGCCACGCTCACGCACCTCAAATGCCTGCGCCGGATGTGCGACGACAAGGGCTGGATCCGCACCCTGATGGAGGAAGCGGAGAATGAGCGGATGCACCTGATGACCTTCATCGAGGTGGCGAAGCCGACCGTCTTTGAACGCATGGTGATCCTGGGCGTTCAGTGGGCCTTCTACCTTGCCTTCTTCGCGCTCTACCTGATCAGCGCGAAGACCGCGCACCGCATCGTCGGCTATTTCGAGGAGGAAGCGGTGATCAGCTATACGCTCTACCTCAAGGAACTGGACGAAGGCCGCAGCCCCAACGTGCCCGCCCCCGCGATCGCCAGACATTATTGGAAGCTGCCCGATAGCGCGACCCTGCGCGACGTGGTCCTGGTGGTCCGTGCCGACGAGGCGCATCATCGCGACGTCAATCATGGCTTCGCGAGCGAGCTTGGCGGGCTGACCGTGGACGAGGGCAAGGCCGCGCCCTACCCCGACCATGCCGACGATATCCGGATGGCCGCCTGACATGCGCTGGGAGGAATATCTGCGCGGGCTGGATACGTCGAACCAGGCCTGGCGGGAATTCCTCCGCTCGCTGCGATGGATCGTCTCGCGGGCTTGCTGATGGTTGCGGGCGCGCTCTGGTATCTGTCACTCTACGGGCCGCTTTACCCGTCGATGGTGATCGCGACGACGGCGGGCGTATTCCTGTCGGTGCTATTGGGCAGTGGCCTGTTCGCCGCGGCTTTTTTCAGCGACAAGAGCGGGCACGATCGGAGCGTCACGGACTCCACCCGGCACAATGAGCCGCCGCCTCATCGCACCCGGCTGCCAGCGGGGCTCATATCCTATCGCCGGACCGCGGACTTCACCGAAGAGACGGTGCCGGCGGGCTTGCTCGCCGACCACACGACCAAGGAAGGAAGCTGGGGCCTTATCGTCGTGAAGGAAGGCGCGCTTATCTATCGCATCAGCGATCCGCGCCGCGCGCCGAGCGAGACCCTGCTGACGCCCGAAACCGCGCCGGGCGTAATCGAGCCGACGATCCGCCACCATGTCGAACCGCAAGGCCCGGTGCGTTTCCACATCGAATTCTGGCGCGCTGCCGACGCCTGACAGTACGATCGCAAGCCTGAGTTCGCCCGCGACAGTCGGGCGCGCCCATCGATCACGCTGGCACGAAACTGTCCGGGCTATCGGGGAAGCCAGACCCGGTCCACGACCACGCCGGAGTCCGCGGTGGCGATGCGGAAGATATGGTCTCCTTCGCCAAGCGCGGGAAGCGGCACCGGCAGACGGACATAATTGTCCTGCACCGCGGCGGCGCGGATCCTGCCATTCTCGTCCTCGCTGCCTCCCGAGCCTGGTACTTCATAGAGGGTGGGCGCCCGGCCATCGACGCTGATCTCGACCGTGAGCTTCTGCCCGGGATAGAGCCGGAACGACGGCAGGAAATCGACATAAGCCCGATCCGCACCCGCGCGATTGGTGAAGCGATATTCGAGCGCCGGATGGCCATGGATTGCCCGATCAGCCGACGCGCCCGAGGCGGGGCGGACCGTCGTCCCGCGCGCGCTCGTGCCGAGGCCGGCGACCGAAACCCAGGATGCCCCACCACCGCCCGACTGCCGGTCGAAACGTGCCGCATCGCGCCAATTGGCTTCCGCCGGAGGGGCGGGCTTCGCCGCCGCTTGCCCGGAGGCGGGCGCTGCCTTTTCACTCCACGGCCAACGCACCTGGCTGGCCCACGAGGTCAAATCGTGCGCGGTTTCGAGGCCCGGCATCATCTCCTTCCATTTCCCACCAGCAAGCTGCGTGTTGTAGCGCTCGACCTCATCGCCCAACCTTTGCCGGAGCGCATCTATTTCGCGCGCGTTCGTGGCCGGATCGATCCCTGACTGGATATCGCGATCCGCCATGAAGATGAGCCCGCTCATCCCCAGCACACGGGCGGGGAAGCCGATCGTCTCCACATAAGCGTCGCGCGCTTCGGGCCTGACAGCGGTAAGCAACCGCAGCTCGCGCGCAAGCAGCGCACGATAGGCCTGACGCAGCGCCGCGGCGCGTTCGGGCGTGAGCGAAAGCGCCCATTCGCGGTTCATCAGCTCGGGTTTGCGGATCGTTCCCAGCCGGTAGAATTCGCCGAGGAAGGCGGACATTTCGGGAACGACACCGGGACCGAAATTGCGTGCCGCAAAGTCACTCAGGAAACGCGGCTGCGACGCGGCGCCCATCTGCTCCGGATTCCAGGCGAGCCGCGCGAAATAATCGATGCCGATCTCCATCGGCTTGATGTCGCCGACGTTGATCACCCACACTTTGCGGGCATCGTTGCTCCAGGCCTTTTCCAGTTCTTCCCACATCAGCGCGGGCGCAGTCGTGTTGATCCACGTATAAGAATGCGGCGAGCCGTAATAAGACAGGTGCCAATATACGCCTGCTCCGCCCGGGCGTTTCCGTTCCGCCGGGGAGCTGAGGCGCCTCAAATAGCCGAAATTGTCGTCCACCCAGACCAGGGTGATGTCGGACGGGACCGCGAGCCCCCCGTCGTAAATCGGCAGGACCTCCTTATAGGGAACGAAGATCTGGGCAGGCGGGCCCCAGGCCTTGGTCACATAGCGGTCGAGCAAGGCGCGCTGGTCCGCGATGACGCGGCTCACGGTGGCGATGCGCGTCGAGATATCGTTAGGCCCCTCCATCGGCCGGTCGTGGATCCCGCGGATCCCGGTCGTCCAGACGGCCTCATAGGTGCCGCGCTCCTTGGCGGTCTTCTCCCAAACCGACCGGATCACGTCCTGATTGAGGCTATAATCCCACTTGCCCTGCTTCGCCTCGTCCCAATGCACATTGTTGTACAGCATCGGCTCGCAATGGGACGAGCCGACCACCACGCCATATTCGTCGGCCAGGGCAGCATTTTCGGGGATCGACCCGAATTCGGTCGTGACGCCGTGCATCGCGGGCCAGATATAATTGAGCCGCAGGCGCAGCATGAGATCGAAGACCTTGGCATAGGTCTTGGGCCCGATATTGCCGCGCTGCGGATCGAAGGTGTTGCTGGCCCAGCGACTGATGCCCCAATCTTCGTCATTGATGAAAATGCCGCGATATTTGACCGCCGGCTTGTCCATGCTGGGCGCGGTGGCACTTATGTATAAAGATGCGCGGTGCGCGACCGGAACATCCGCCCACCAATTCCACGGCGAGACGCCGATCTTTTCCGACAATTGGGTCAGACCGTAGGCGGTGCCGCGCCGATCGCTGCCGACGATCACCAGAGCCCGCTTCACGCCCGGCACGGGATTGTCGACAACCTGTGTGAGCGTCGCCTCCCACTTGCCGCGGATCGCATCCAGATCGCGCAGCTTGCCGGCCGCGGCGAGGCGGGCGATCAGCGGACTGTGACCCAACGTACCCGCCACGATCACATCATGTGCATTCTTCCTGCCGACGAGAGAATGCCGGCCGGTGACGCGCGATACGTCGCCGGCCAGGAGATCGGCCGCGAGATGGACCACCCGATAATCGGCGTCGTCGATCCATATCGGTGCAACGCCATGGCTTCCGACGAGCTCGACCGAACCGCTTTTTGCGGATGGGGCGGCACTAACCTGGAGGACGGCGGCGGAGCACCACTGGGCCGGAAGCAGCAAGGCCAAGCCGAGCAATGCATATCTCCTCGCCATCCATCTCTCCCCTTCATCGTCCCGTCCGCACCGAAAATCCGGTGGAGCGCGGCCCTCGCGAAGCATTTATCGGATTATTAGAACAAGTTGCGCCCACCGCGCCATGAGCAATTGGTAGGATCGCGCCGCACTCATCTTGACACCGCATGGTCCGTCAATGGCCTCTCCTGGCCGGTGCGTTCCCAAGCGCCGCGCCTTGCCCTAATCCCTGGCGCATGAAGCGGGCCGACCTGATCGCGGGCATTTCGATCGCAGGGCTGATGCTGCCCGAGGCGGTGGCTTATGCCGGGATTGCGGGATTGGCCCCCGGCCGCGCGGTGCTGGCGGCGATTGCGGGCTGCCTAGCCTATGCGCTGGTAGGGCGCAGCCGCTTCGCGATCGTCTCGCCGACCTCGGCCTCCGCCGCGATCCTTGCGGCGGCGCTGGCCGCGGTCGATGCCGATGCGGCGACGCGCGAGGCGCTCGCCACGATCGCGGTGGCGATGACCGGCGGGCTGTTCCTGATCGCGGCTGTCCTGCGGCTGGGCGGGCTGACCGGCTTCATCGCACGACCGGTGCTGCGCGGCTTCGCCTTCGGCCTGGCGATCACGATCATCCTGCGGCAATTGCCCGCTTTGGTCGGCGTGCCGATCGCCGCACCGGACATTTTCCGCCTTGCCGGACGGCTGCTGGCAGCCGCGCCGCTCTGGCATGCGGCAAGCCTGGTCACCGGGCTGGTCGCTCTCGCGGCCTTGCTGGCGCTGCGGCGCGTGCCCGGGCTGCCCGGCGCCTTCCTCGTGCTGGTGGCGGGGATCGTCGCCTCGCGCGGGTTCGATCTGCCCGCCCACGGCGTGGCCACGGTCGGCGCGATCGACCTGCGGCTGGCGTGGCCGCGCCTGCCGGCTCTGTCGCTCGGCACATTGTCCCAGCTCGGCCAGATGGTCTTCCCATTGGTGATGATCCTGTTCGCCGAAAGCTGGGGGACGATGCGTGCGCTGGCGCTGCGTCATGGCGACACGCTCAACCCCGACCGGGAGCTGGGCGCACTCGGATTCGCCAATCTCGCCGCCGCCACGGTGCAGGGCATGCCGGTCGGGGCGGGCTTCTCGGCCGGATCGGCGAGCGAGGCGGCGGGCGCGGTCAGCCGCGTGACCGCCGTGATCGGGGCTTTGGGCCTTGCCCTCCTTATTCTGGTCGCAAGGGCACCGATCGGCCTCCTGCCCCAACCCGTGCTGGCGGCAGTAGTGATCGCCGCGCTGACCCACGCCCTCGACATCCGCCCGATCCTGCGATTGTGGAAGATCGACCGCGATCAATATATCGCGGTCGCGGCCGCCCTGGGCGTGCTGCTGTTCGGCGTGCTCAACGGCATGCTGCTCGCGATCGCGCTCTCGATCGCCGCCCTGATCCGGCGGCTGGCGACACCGCATCTGATCGAGCTCGGCCAGCTCGATGGCGGCCATAGCTATGTCGATATTGCGCGTCATCCCGAGGCGACGCGGCCGCCGGGCATCGACATCTGGCGCCCGGCCGAGCCGCTCTTCTTCGCCAATGCCGAACGCGTGCTCGGTCAGCTTTATCGCCGCCTGCCCGAAACCGGAGTGCGCGCGCTGGTGCTGAGCCTGGAGGAAAGCACCGATCTCGACAGCACCGCGCTCGAGGCGCTGATCGAGTTCGACGAGCGCATCGCCGCACGCGGAACCGGCCTGTGGCTGGCGCGCGTGCACGATCCGATCCGCGACCTGCTCGACGCCGTGGGTGCGCACGATCTGGTGAAACATTCCTATTTTAGCGTCGACGACGCCGTCACCGCCGCGCGCAAGGAGGCCGACCGATGCTAGACCGTGAGCCCATACTCCATCCCGTCCGGATCGACGATCTGCGCCCGACCCAGATGACGGTCGGCTATCGCGAGGTTGCGCGCAAACGGCGCGAATGGCGCGAGCGGGCGGAAAGCGATGGCGGCGACTATCTCGGCCGCCACATGATCCCGGTCGTTCAAGGCCCGAAGGGCCGACTGTGGGTGATCGATAACCACCACCTCGCCCGCGCGTTGCATGACGAAGGCGTCGAGCAAATCCTGGTGCGGATCGTGGCGGACCTGACCAAGCTGCAGGACCGGCTGTTCACGACTTTCATGGACAACAAGAATTGGCTGCATCCGTTCGATGCCGAGGGCAATCGCCGCGAGCTCAAGCATCTGCCCAAACATGTTTCCAAGCTGGCCGACGATCCCTATCGCTCGCTCGCGGGCGAGCTGCGCCGTGCGGGCGGCTATGCCAAGGATCAGACGCCTTATTCCGAATTCCTCTGGGCCGATTTCCTCCGCCGCTATATCAAACGGGACAAGATCGAGAAGCATTTCGAGGAAGCGGTCGCCCAGGCGCTGGAGATCGCGCACAAGCCCAAAGCAGATTATCTACCGGGCTGGGCCGGGCCGCATGACTAGGAGGGGAATTATGGGGTTACGCGGATTGTTTCCGGCCTTCCTCCTGGGCGCATTATCGGCACCCGCCGCGCTTGCCGTCGAGCCTGCCGGCCATATTACGGGCGTGGGCGGCATCTTCTTCAAGAGCAAGGATCCCAAGGCGCTGATGGCCTGGTATCGCGACGTGCTGGGGATCAGGATCGAGGCTTGGGGCGGCGCCTTGCTGCCTTATGAGGCACCCAAGCATCCGCCGGCGGTTACGCTCAACGCCTTCAGCGAGAAGAGCCGATATTTCGACCCTTCGCAGCGCGAATTCATGCTCGATTTCGCGGTCGACGATCTTGCCGCCTTCCTCGATCGGCTGAAGGCGAAGGGCGTACCCGTGCTCGCCCGCGACGACAGCGATCCGAGCGGCAATTTCGCGTGGATCGTCGATCCCGACGGCACCAAGATCGAATTATGGGAGCCCAAGCCGGCGCGAAAATAGGACGCACATGATCGGCAATACGCGATCCAGCTTGACGAATAAGTCTACTTAGGTTGAATAAGTCATGCCCCGCAATCGGCGCCCTTCGAAACAAATGCTGCTGCTGCTGGAAGCCTTGTCCGCGCATGCGCAGGAATGGCGCCATGGCTATGACCTGATGAAGGAAACCGGCCTCCTGTCGGGGACGCTCTATCCGCTGCTGATGCGGATGACCGAGCAGGGGCTGGTCGAAGCCGAATGGCGCGAGCCCGCGCAGGTCGGCCGGCCTGCGCGCCATGCCTACCGACTCACCGCCGCGGGGATAGCGCTCGCACGGACGATGACCCGTCCGCACCCTGCCCTTTCCTCCAAGGTCGTGCTTGCATGACGCAGGCCTTGGCGAAGGCGGTCATGACATTGGCCACCGCCAGCCTTGGCGAAAATCGCCGCGAATGGGCCTTTGCGATGGAAGGCGAGTTCGCGGCGGCGATCGAGGACGGCACGTCGCTGGCCTTCGCAACCGGCTGCCTGATTGCGGCCTGGCGCGAGATACCCAGGCAGGCGGAAGGACGGCTGGTCCTGGCCAATTATGCACTTGCGCTCGGTCTGCTCATTCCGATGGCGGTTCTGCAGTTCGCGCAGGCCGTCGGCGTTACGCTGACGATCGGCGATAGCCAAAATCCTTATCTGGCCTGGTCCCAGCTGACCGCGGCCCCGATCCTGCTGATCCTCTGGGTCTTGCTGGGCATGGGACACCTCCGCCTTGCCTGGGTGTTGGTCGAGCGCGACTGGTTGGGCGTGATGAGGGTCGGTGCGCTGATCGGCGCGGCGATGGTCACGCTCTTCCTGTTCATGGGCGTGCTGTTCCTGGACATCGACGCCCTGCTTTCGCAGGCCGTTGCGCTGGCTTTCGAACTTACGGCCATTCTCGCCGCCGCCCGGGGCCAGGCGCGGCTCGTCTCCAACGCCACGGTCGAGGTAGCCGTCTGGTAACCGGCCGCCAGAGGTTTAATCTCCGGGAGCGATTTCCACGGTTAATCCGTCGAGCGCTTGGCCGAACGGTATCTGACAGGACAGGCGCGAACTGGGCCGGCGGCTGTCGGAGCCGTCGAGCAGATCGTTTTCGTCGTCGCCCATCGGGGGCATCCGATCGGCAAAACCCGGCTCGACATAAACGTGACAGGTCGCGCAGGAACGGACGCCGCCGCACATACCGAATGACTCGCCGAACCCGGCGTCGCGAACGATCTCCATGACGGAGAGCCCGGCTTCGCCGTCGACCGCGGCCTGAACCCCTAAGCGGCTGGTAACAAACAATTTCGGCATGCTTTGTCCTGATGGTTTTTGGGCGCGCAAGAAGGATGCGCCTGCTGCAGAAACGGAAGACGGATAGTATCGAAGCGAGACCTGCAGGGTGCTGAAGCCTCGAAGGTGGCGCTGCCATGGGGCATTTGACGTACGCCGCCGGCCGCCCCTGATCTGGCGATCGGGGCGACCGGCCGCTACGAAGAAGAGGCTCGCGCGCCTGGGCGATTTGGATTGAGGATCTTCTTGAAGCCCGGAGCCTTCTCGATGCTTCCCTTCTGCGCGACCCGCCGTGCGCGCCCCGAATTCCGATGACCCTGGAAGCTGAAGCAAGGGGCGCCCTGAAGCGCGGCGACCTGTCTGCCGCGGTCGCGGCCGCCAAGGCGCTTGTGCTTGCCAGCCCGGAGCAACCGACGGGATATTTTCTGCTCGGGATGGCGGCTGCCGAGGCGGGGCATATCGCAAAGGCGATCCCGCTGGTCGAAGCAGCGGTGCAACGCGGACCACGCGCGGACCATCTGGCCCAGTTGGCCAAGCTGCTCATCCTGGCGCGACGGGACGGCGCTGCCGCGGATATCGTGCGCCAGGCGATGGCGCTGTCGCCGCGCGATGCGTTGACGTTGGATACGCTGGGCTGCGTCCTGGCCCGGCTCGGCGATCATGAGGCCTCGATAGAGCCCTTCGCCGCGGCGGTTGCCACCGAGCCCGACAATCTCGAATATCGCTACAATCTTGCGGCGGCGAAGGGCTTTGTCGGCCAGGTCGACGACGCGCGCGCGCATTACGAAAGGATCCTGGCGCGCGATCCCGGCAATGCGCGCGTGCATTATGCGCTCGCCATTCTCGCTCGCCAGACCGCCGACGCCAATCATGTCGTCAGGCTGAAGGCGGCGTTGGCGGACGCGCGCCGGCCGGAGGACGCGCTGCGTATCCGATACGCCCTGGCAAAAGAGCTGGAAGATATCGGCCATGCCGCCGAGGCCTTTCAACACCTCTCCGATGCCAATGCCGCGCACAAAGCGGCGATCGGTTATGATTTCGCGCAGGATGCCGCGATATTCGATGCGATCGAGGCGCGGTTCGGCAAGGAAGCGGCGGCGCTTGCCGGCGGCGGGGGCAGGGAAGATCCCGCGCCGATCTTTGTCGTGGGTATGCCCCGTACGGGGACCACGCTGGTAGACCGTATTCTGTCGTCCCACCCCGAAGTCGGATCGGCGGGGGAGCTTCAAGCCATGCCGCTGGCGGTCAAACAGCTTGCCGGCACGCCTTCGCGCCTTGTCATCGATCCCGAAACCGTGACGGCGAGCGGCGCAATCGATCCGCGCGCGATCGGCGATGCCTATCTGGAGCGCGCGAGCCATCATCGACCCAAGGGCAAAGCGCGATTCACGGATAAATTGCCGGCCAATTTCCTTTATATCGGCCACATCGCGCGCGCATTGCCCGCCGCCAGGATCGTCTGCCTGCGCCGCAACCCGATGGACACGATCTGGAGCAACTACAAGAATCTGTTCGCCAGCCAGTCCGCTTATTATGCTTATTCCTACAACCTGATGGACGCGGCGCGTTATTATGCGCGCTTCGATCGGCTGATGGCCTTGTGGGACAGGCTATGGCCGGGGCGCGTGCTGCAGTTTTCCTACGAGGCGTTGGTCGCCGATCAGGAAGGCGAGACCCGACGCCTGCTCGATCATTGCGGCCTTGTCTGGGACGAGGCTTGCCTGTCCTTCCATGAGAATAAAACGGCTGTCGCGACGCCCAGCGCCGCACAGGTACGGCGGCCGATCAATGCCGACGCGGTCGGCAAATGGCGCGCTTACGCCGAGGCCCTCGCCCCCGCGCGTGCCTTCCTGGAAGCGCAAGGGATCGCGCTCGGCTGATCCGCTCGCGCCAGACGGAAGGCGCAAGAAAAGGGCACCCCCCGCATCCGGGAGGCGCCCTCCACTTTACGCTTAAGCAATCAGAACTTGATGCTGCCTTCGATGCCGAAGGTGCGCGGGTTGAGCACTGTACGCGTGTAATAGCGCACCGCGACCCCATCGTTGACGCCGATCCGCGATCGATCGTTGTTGACGTCGATCGTCGCATATTTGTCGAAGATGTTCGTCCCGAACAGGCCGACGCTATATTTGTCGGTGTCATAGGTCAGCGACGCGCGATGCAGCACATAGCCGGGCAGCTTGTCGCCATAAGCACGGTCCCAGCCGAGCCTGGTGACGACGTCGCCGTGGTAGGTCGCCGTCCAGTTGCCGATCAGCTTACCCTGCAGGATCGGCATCGTGTAGGTCGCGCCCAGGCTTCCGCTATTCTTGGTCGAGCCCGGCAGGCGATCGCCGGCCAGCGCGGGGAGCTGGGTGAATTTCGGCCGGTGGTGATAATCGTTGGGCACCGTGCGGATCGCGATGATGCCCGGGACATCCTCGGTCAGCTTGGCGTCGACATAGGCATAATTGCCGTCGATCACCAATGCCGGCACCGGCCGGAACTGGAAGGAGGTTTCGAAGCCCTTCGACTTGGCCGAACCGCCGTTCACGGTGATGCCGGTCACGCCGTAGAAGGTGGCCGACGCAACCTGGATGCCCGCCCATTTGACCTGGAAGACGTCGAAGTTGAACGACAATTTGTGGTCGAACATTTGCGCGCGGACGCCGACCTCGAGATTCTTGGTCGTATCCGGCCCATATTGGATTTCGTTCGGCAGCGCACAGGCGTTCTGCTGATTGGGCGGTACCGGGTTGGGGCACGGCGCGACCCGGTTCGGGCCGCCGAGGCGGTAGCCCTTGCTGTAGGTCGCATAGAGCATCAGGTCGCGCGTGAAGTTGTAGGACGAATTGAACTTCCACACCCAGCCGTGCTGCTTCGCCTTGCCGCCCGCGGGCTTGGCATCGTAGGCGCTCACCGGATCGCCCAGCAGAGGCAACACCAGCGCCCCCTGGATGTCCGACGTATATCTGTAATAACGCGCGCCGCCCGTGACCTGCCAATTGGGCGTGATCTTGAACGTGCCTTCGCCGAAGATCGCCTTTTCGGTCACCTTCGACGTCGAATAGCTCACATATTCCAGATCCTGGGGATTGTTCGGAACCCCGTAGAAGGCGGACAGGCCGGGCGTATGCTCTGCATAATCGCGATGGTTCTTCAGCTGGTTGTAGAAGCCGCCGAGCACCCAATTGAACGGGCCGCCGTGGCGCGAGACCAGCCGGATTTCCTGGTTGAACTGCTTGCTCGTGCTCTTGGATTCGTTCCAGCTCGAGAAAGCGGGAAACAGCTCGTAATCGTAATCGAGATCGAGCAGCAGGTCGGTATTGTCGGCCTTCGTCTTGCTGATGGTCTTGGTATAGGCCGTGCTCGAAACGAGATCGGCGATGTCCGCGATGTTCGCGTTGATTTCCAGGCTGACCAGGCTGGCGTGGCGGTCCACCGGTTCTTCATACCGGGCGGCACTTTCGTATTTGCCCGTGCCGAGCACGCCATTACTGTTGTTCTGCCTGCCATCGGTCTTCGTGCGCTGGTAAGCGTAGGTGAAGATTGCTTTCAGATCCTCGCTGGTCTGCACCAGCAGCTGGTTCCGCGTGGTGAAGGTCTTCTCGAAATTGAGATCCTTCTTCTCCTTCAGGTTCGCGGCATAACCGGCCGGCGTTACGCTGACGGGCCCGCTCGGCTGCGGCAGCGAGACCCCCGGCGTCTGGATCAGCAGAGGATAATCGATGAAGCCCGGATCGGAATAATAGCCCGTCGCGCTGCGGAAGGCGATGTGATCCTTGACGATCGGAATGTTGACCATCCCGTCGCCCTGATAACCGACCTTGCTGGCGTGGCTCTTGCCGTAGGTCTGGCCGTGCACCGCGCCTTCGAAATCGGTCACGTTGGGGCGGTTCGGGATGTAGCGGATCGCGCCCGCCAGCGTACCCAGGCCGTAAAGCGTGCCCTGCGGCCCAAGCAAAGTTTCGACGCGGGCGATGTCGAGCAGCTTGAAATCGTAATAAAGCGGCACTTCGCCCAGATAGATGCCGACCGCATTATCCTGGCTTCCCGACGAGTTGAGCCCGCGCGCGATGATCGTGCCGGTCGAGCTGGCGCCCGTATCCATCACGGTGAGGCCGGGCGTGAAGTCGCCCAGGTCGCGCACGTCTTCGATATGCTCGCGGGCGATCTGCTCAGAGCCGACCGCGGAAATGTTGATCGGCGCATTCTGCAACGTCACGCGACGGCGGCTGCCGGTCACCACGATTTCATTGCTGCCGCTGCCGCTTCCCCCTGCATCCGCAGTCTGCTCCGGCGTGGTTGCCGTCTGTGCCGCCGCCTGCGTTGCGGAAAACCCGGCGAGAAAAGTCGCGCCGAGCAAAGCCGCGCGAGAAATGGAACGTGCCACCGTAGCCCCCGTGAAAACCTAGACCATCGCCCTCCTCCTAGCTCCCGCTCCATTCGCCGTGCGTCTTCAGGCACGTGCTGAATATGAAACTTTGGTTAAACCGGTCCCGCCACCATGGGGCGTTTGACGTACCATATTGGACCTTTCGCGATCGGCCCTTCCGCCGCCTCCCCGTGCCGCCCGGCGCAGCGATATGCACCGGCTCCTTTTTGGGCCCCGGAGTGGCACGAAATCCACAGTTAGTAATACTGGAGCCCTGCTTTTGCGGAGCTGGCGGCGACGGCTTCCTCGCGAATCGAATCCGAGTCGGAGCCACCTACGATCCCGATCCAGGGCTGATTATGGCCCCGTGGCCGCCTGTTGCCGGACGCGACACGGAGACAAGCCCATTAGTCCTTGGGAGCCGGCGCCAGGGTCCACCAGGTAAGGGTGTGTACGTCGTGCGCGGTCGTCCAGACGCCCGTACCGGCAAATCGCAATGCGCCGCTTCCGGCCGCGGGGCCAAGACGTCCCACGATCGCCATCGTCTTGGGGTCGATCATGGCGAAGGTCTGGTCCGCGGTGGTGCGGAGCCAGACCGCGCCGCCACCCACATCGATGTCGCCATATTTCAGGTCCGCGCCGACCTTGACGCGGCCGGTCACCTTAGCGGTTTGGGGGTCGATCCGCGCGAGCGTGCCGTCGCCTTGCTCCTGCACCCAAACGGCGCCCTCGCCGACGGTCAGGAAACCGGGTTGCTTGCCCAGCACGACCCTTTTTACCACCGCGTTGGTCGCGGGGTCGATCTTCTGCAGCAATTGATTGCCGCTGCTGACCGCCCAGAGCGAGTCGGCGCCGAAAGCGAGATAATAAGACCCCCCCACGACCGGGATCGAGGCGACGACCTGGTTGGTGGCCGGGTCGACCCGCTGGATCGTGTGGGTCATGGCGTTGGGAATCCAGACCGATCCGGCGCCGGCCACGACGTTTGTCTCGCCCCAGGGATTGGCGATTCCGGTGGGAATGGCGATGAGCAGCTTGGCGGCCTGCGGATCGATCCGGTCGAGCGTGCCGTCCTTGCAGTCGGCGACCCAGAGCGAGCCTTCCGCCATCGCCATGCCGCCGCATGGCCGCGTCATCGCCACTTCGGCTTGCTTGCCCTGCCGCGACCAACGCTCGACCCGGCCTTTGTTGGTCGCCCACACACCGTCGCCGTCCGCGACCAGGAAGTCCGCGAAGCCCGGCACGGTTTGCGTCTGCTCGTCGCGGGGGAGTGCGACGGAAGCAGCCGAAACGCCCGCGGCCGAGGTGGCGGCGATCACGGTCGCGATCAGCTTTTGGGATAGGGAAATGCGTTGCACTGCAGGCCGCTCCGACGTGGATCGATGGGAGCACGAACGTGCGTGCGATCGCCCCGCCCACCGATACGTCAAATGCCCTAGGGAAGCTCTGTCCGTTTAAGGCAGTGCAATTAGTCTCTTGTGGGAAGGCGCACTGTAGCGCGAGACGTTCTCGATCGAGCTAGGCCTGCGCTTCCTGCCGGGCCCTGACCCGTTCGATGATCGGCCGCGCGGGGAAGGTGAATTGCTCCCAGATCGACAGGCGCTTGCGCTCGTCCTGGCCGACGATCGCGGATTCCCCTTCGCGATAGGTGCCGAACACTCGGTCGAGCAGGATCAGCGAGTTGCCGTAATTGCAGCGCGTATCCTCGTAGACCACCGAATGGTGCAGGCTGTGATGCCGAATGGTGGTGAAGAAGAAGGAATACCATTTCGGCGGATCGGACCGCACATTCGCATGTGCGAAGGTGGAGATCACGTTCAGGATGTTGAACGCGCAGAATTCCGCCGGCAGCGGCAGATCGAACAAGGCGACCACGCTCAGCGTGATCAGAAACAGTTCGAGCGGATTGCCGACCGCCCCTTTCATCGCATTGAGCTGCGTGATGTGATGGTGCGGAGCATGGGTCAGCCACAGGGGCGTCCAATTGTGCATCGCCCGGTGCATCCAATATTGGCCGAACTCGATCAGGAAGACCACCAGCGCGACCTGCGCCAGGAAGGGCATATGCATCGCCCATAAGGTAGTAATGCCGAGCTTGTGCTTGAGCGCGACCAGCGAAGCGTCGGCCAGATGGCTCGACGCCCAGGCAATCGCGGTGGCGCTCAGCACCACGTAGAAAAGGTCGGTGAAGAATTCGCGCTTGTCCAGCCGCCAGCCGGCATGGCGCTCGGCAACCCATTCCAGCCCCTGCACCGACGCCGTGACCAGCGCCGACATCCAAACGATCGTCCATTCGCTTTTGAGCAGAACCGCCGGGCCGAACGCCCAGAACAGGATGACCGCGGCGACCATCAGGGGCGGCAGCAGATTGAAGAAGGTCTTCCGCATTCAGGTACGCCCTCGTCACAACGATTTTTCATCGTCCAGGGTCGTAAAATTACGCGCGTGGGAACGCGCACGCAGGTGTGCGAATGACGTAGGCCCGTCGGATACGAGCCAATGGAAAAGCGGGTAATGAAAAAGCGGCAGTCCGGTCCCGCCCTTGCCCGCTAAGGGTTCGGATCGGGACCGAGCTGCCGCCCGGAAAGCAGGATCAGCGCAGCGAGGCGAGCTGGACCGGGCTCTTCGCCGAAGCGTCGGCGGTGTGGCGTGCCTCGATCTGGGTGCGCACCTGCTCCGCAACATCGGCGCGGCATTCGCGTGCACGCGCTTCCAGCTCGTTGTGGATATTGGCGAGGTTCTCGCCACATACCGTCCGGGCCGCCTGGTCGACGCGGATCGCAAGGCGCTGCTGCCCGTCGGCGGTTCCGAGGTCGATCCCGTTGAGCGAGAGGACCGCGCTATCCTTGCCGAAAGGGCTGTCGACGGTGGCGGCGCAGGCAGCCGAGCCAAGCGAGATGGCGGCAAGGGCCGCGATGACGATCTTCATGATCTTCTCCTGTGAACATCTTCCGCCATCTTCCGTGCGGATTGCGGCCATCTAGGCATGTGGAGAAGAAACGACAACCTAAAAATAAGATGTAACGCAAAAAGACCCGCGCCTCTTCAAGAGAAGTGCAAGTTTCGCAACAACCATATCCCCCGGTTAGGAGGAATTTTCAGTATTACTGCGCTCTGTCCTGAGTAATACTCCTCGATATTATTACGCGCTATCGCGCGCGTACCACCAGATACGCAAGCTCCAGATCATGCCCCAACAGCCCGACCGGCAGCCGCACCGCTTCGGTCCGCATTCCCGACCTGCCCGGGTCGGAGACCGAGACGCGAAGGGTGCGGGCGAAGGGCCCGGACCAGTCGCGCACCGTCGTCATCGGCAGGCTTACTCGCCAGGAACGACCGCCTTCGGTATCGACCACGCGATCGTTGATCCGCACCTCCGCGTCGGAAGCCGCGCGATGCCCGCGCACCAGCAGACAGCTTCCAGCGTCGCAGGAGATCAGGCGGGCGGTTGCGGGATGTGCAAGCGCGGGCGTCGCCACGATGGCCGTCCCAAGCGCTATTCCGGCCGCCGCATTTCGAAAAATCGTCGCCATGGGACGAAAATTGGGCCGAATCGCCGCGGCCGACCATGAGGCGTTTGACGTAGCGGCGGCGCGGTCGCCCGCTTATTGCGCGAGCGTCGCGACCGCGATCGCGGCTGCCGAGGCACGGTTCTCGACGCCCATTTTCTCGAAGACCTGCTCGAGATGCTTGTTCACCGTGCGCGGGCTGATCTGCAGGATTTCGCTGACCTCGCGATTCTGCTTCCCACGGCTGATCCAGACCAAAACCTCCGCCTCGCGCGAGGTCAGGCCATGGCGTTCGGCGAGGATGCGCTCGGCATCGCCCTCCCGTTTCTCGGTCAGCCTGAACAGCCATTCGCGGGCGCTGGTGTTGCGCAGGAAGGTGCATTCGATGAGACTGTCGCCGATCTGGATCGACGCTTGCGCGCCGGCCAGGACTTCGGGCCCCTGCAGGCGCCTGACCGTTGCGGCGAGCGGCGCCGGCAGGCGCACCTCGCGCGGCGTCCAATCCGGGAACAGGCGCTCGATCGTGGCGGCTGCAAGCGGCGTCAGCCAGCCGGTCGTGCCGTCCTCCTCGACCGCGAAGCTGGGCCTGCCGGCGGTGTCGAGCGCGAGCTGGCTGCCCTGCGAGATGCGCGCATTGGCCAGATGCACGGACACGCGCGCGAGCAGTTCGTCCACCACGATCGGCTTGTGCACATAATCGACCGCGCCCGCCTCCAGCCCGCGCACGACATGCTCGGTCTCGGTCAGGCCGGTCATGAAAATCACCGGCATATTGCGAAAGCGGCCGTCCGCCTTGATCCGCCGTGTGGTCTTGAAGCCATCCAGCCCCGGCATCACCGCATCCATCAGGATCAAATCGGGCCCGACATGCTCGAGCAGTTCAAGCGCGGCGAGTCCGTCGACCGCGATCAAGACGGTCATCCCGGCCTGTTCCAGCGTGCTGGTGAGGAAACGAAGCGATTCCGGCGTGTCGTCGACCACCAGGATGGTCGCGCCCTGGCTTCCGCCGATCGCTTTGTCCGACATCGCCTTATCCGACATTGTCGAGCGCCCGTGTCAGTGCGCGCAGATCGAAGTCGCCCAGATGCCGCCGCATCTCCGCGACCGCGCCGGCGCTTTCCGGTATCTCCGCTTCCAGGTCGGCAAGCGTCATGCCGATCGCACGTACATGACCTACTTTGATATGTTGCCGCAGGCTGGCGAGGAACGGCCCTGCCGCTTCGGGCAGCTTCTCGGAAGCAGGGGGCTCTCGGCCCGGCATTTCGTCGACCGTGACGATCCAACTCAGATCGAGCTGATGGCCGATTGTATCGAGCAGGGCGTCGAGATCGACCGGTTTCGAAACGAAGGCATCGTGGCTGGAATGGCCGTCGCCGCCCGCCTTGAATTCGTGCGCGTTGGCGGAGACCATCACGATACGCAGCCGTTGCCCAAGCTTTGCCCGCAACTGCGTCGCGATTTCCCAGCCATTCTGGCCCGGCATCTGGATGTCGAGCAGCACCAGGTCCGGCGTGCAACGCTCCGCGAGCGCCAGTCCTTCCGCACCGCCCGTTGCCGTAAATACCGCGAAATCGAGCGGGCGGAGAAGATGCTGGACGACCGTGACCTGCGCGGGATTGTCGTCGATCACCAATATGGTCTTGCGTGCGCCGCGATATCCCGTGACGCGGTCATAAGCGGCGGCGCTTGCGGGCGGCGCCATCGGCTCGGGCAGCAAAATGCGGATCTGGAAGCTGCTGCCGTGGCCCGGTTGGCTCGTCGCGGTCACATCGCCACCCAATATGCCGGCGAGCACGCGCGTTATCGCCAGGCCGAGCCCGACCCCCGGTTGCATCGCGGCTTCGGGCGAGCTGCCCCGCTCGAACGGCTCGAAGATCCGCTCGAGATCCTCGGGCGCGATGCCGATACCCGTGTCCCTGACTTCGATCAGCGCCATCTGGCTGCGGTAACGCACCGTCAACGTGGCCCCGCCGCGTTCCGTATATTTGATCGCGTTCGAGAGCAGGTTGATCAGGATTTGGCGCAGCCTCTTCTCGTCCGTTCGGACGTAGGGCGGCAGCCGCCCTTCGACGACATAATCGAGCGAAAGCCCTTTCGCCGCCGCCTGCATGCGGAACATATCCACAATATGATTCAGCAACGCGGGTAGCCGCACGACGTCCTGCCGGAATTTGAGCACGCCGCTTTCGACGCGCGAAATGTCCAGCAACCCCTCGACCAGATTGGTAAGATGTTCGGCCGACCGCCGGATCACGCCCGCCGCTTCGGCCGACGGCATCGCGCCATCACGCTCCAGCAATTGCGCGTAGCCGTAGATCGCGTTGAGCGGCGATCGGATTTCGTGGCTGACCGCGACGAGATACCGGGTCTTGGCGGCGTTCGCGGATTCGGCCGCTTCCTTCGCGCGCTGCAATTCGGCATGCGTTGCGGTGTGGGCGGCAATCTCTTGCTGCAGCATCTCGGTCTGGCAGCGATTGGCCTCCTCCGCGCTGCGGCGGCTCTTGCGCGACTGGGCGAGCAACCAGGAAAAGATCGCCGCAACGATCGCCATCGGCACGATCACGAATATCGCCCGAAGCGCATTCGCCGTCACCGAAAGGCCCCCGTCACCTGGGGCGCCGGACAGCCGGACGGGCCGGCATGGCAGCCAAAGGCGGCAGCCCTGAGCCTAGCTGTTCCTCAGGATGAAGCAGTCGATTGCCGGTTTCTTCCATCCAAAGCTCCGATCGCCGAGTCGCCCGCCGCACAAGCGCACCCTGGATAGTGCCCAAATGACGCATTGCAGCATAGAAAAATCGAGCCAGACGCTTCATGAGGTGATTTTATAGAATTTATTACTGGATTGATCAAACGTAATATTGCATGCATTGATCCATCGCAGAATTCCGTGGCTTTCGACTCACGGAATGCAATTTATGGGAGTGAGTATGGGAAGCTGGCTGTCCAAGACGCGGCTCACGATCGCGGCCACGGCGCTGCTTCTCACCGCCTCCTGTAGCGGCGGTGCACAACATGATGCCGCCGCAGCGAAACGGACTGACTTCACGATCGGCTGGTCGATCTACGCCGGCTGGATGCCGTGGCCCTACGCGCAGCAGGCCGGCATCGTGAAGAAGTGGGCCGACAAATATGGCGTCAAGATCAACTTCGTGCAGGTCAACGACTATGTGGAATCGGTGAACCAGTTCAACGCCGGCAAGCTCGACGGCGTCACCGTGACCAATATGGACGCGCTCACCATCCCCGCCGCCGGCGGCAAGGATACGAGCGCGATCATCCTGGGCGATTATTCGGACGGCAATGACGGTATCGTCCTGAAGAACGCCAAGAGTCTTGCCGACATCAAGGGCCGTACCGTCTATCTCGTCGAGCTGTCGGTCTCGCACTATCTGCTGGCGCGCGGCCTCTCCACGGTCGGACTGCAGCTTTCCGACGTGAAGACGGTCAACACGTCGGATGCCGATATCGTCGGTGCCTTCGCCAATCCTGCGGCGACCGCTGCGGTCACCTGGAATCCCCAGCTGACCGAGCTCAAGAAGGTCCCCAACGCGAAGCTCGTCTTCGACTCGCACCAGGTTCCCGCCGAGATTCTCGATCTGCTGGCAGTCGATACCGCCACGCTCAAGGCCAATCCCAATCTCGGCAAGGCGCTGGCCGGCATCTGGTATGAAACCATCACTTTGATGCAGCGCAAGGATGCGGCGGGCGCCGCCGCGCGCGCCGCGATGGCGAAGATGGCCGGATCGAGCCCCGAGGCGTTCGACGCGCAGCTCACCACCACCCATCTCTACGCCACGCCGCAGGATGCCGTGACCGCGCTCAAATCGCCGGCGCTCGCCAGCACGATGGTCAAAGTACGCGATTTCAGCTTCTCCAAGGGCCTGTTCGGCCAAGGCGCGAAATCGGCGGATTCGGTCGGTATCGGTCTGCCGGGCGGCAAGACGATCGGCGATACCGGCAATGTGAAGCTGCGGTTCGATCCGACCTTCATGGAACAAGCGGCAGCCGGCAAGCTCTGAGGTCGGCCCGCCATGCGTTGGGTGAATATCAGGCCGAACCGCCGCAACTCCCTCATCCTGGGCGCGCTGCCGCTGCTGGTGGTGGTCGTCGTCTATCTCTTCGCCGCCGCGATCCGGCACAGCGCCAATCCGTCGGACAAGATATTGCCGACGCCCGCGGCGATGGTCGCGGCGATGCATGGGCTGCTGGTCGACGCGGATCCGCTCAGCGGCCACCTAATCTTCTGGGCGGACACGCTCGCGAGCCTCGAACGGCTGGGCATCGCGCTCGGCATATGCGCGCTCTCCGCACTGCTGGTCGGGATGGTGCTGGGAATATTGCCCGCGGCGCGCGCGACCTTTGGCGGACTGGTAATGACGGTCGCGGTGATCCCGCCGATCGCGCTGCTACCGATCCTCTTCATCGTGTTCGGCCTGGGCGAAACCGCCAAGGTCGCGCTGATCGTGATCGGCGTTACGCCTTTCCTGATCCGCGACCTTGCCGATCATATCGCGGCGCTTCCACAGGAGCAGCTGATCAAGGCGCAAACGCTCGGCGCCAGTTCGTGGCAGCTTGCGCTCCGCATCGCCCTGCCGCAGGCGCTGCCCCGCCTGATCGCGGGCCTGCGCCTGTCGCTCGGCCCGGCCTGGGTCTACCTCATCTCGGCGGAAGCGGTCGCGTCGGACATCGGGCTCGGCTACCGCATCTTCCTCGTCCGCCGATACCTCTCGATGGACATCATCATTCCCTATGTCGCGTGGATCTCGTTGCTCGCGATCCTGATGGACCTGGCGCTCGCCCAGTTGAGCCGCCGCAGCTTCGCCTGGGCGCATCAGGCCAGCCGATGAGCGACCTCCTCGCCTTCGAAAATGTCTGGCTGGAATATGGCGAAAAGATCGTGCTGGAACGCGTCGATCTCGCCATCGCCGAACGCAGCTTCGTCTCGATCGTCGGCCCTTCGGGTGCGGGCAAGAGCAGCTTCCTGCGGCTCGTGCTCGGCCAGGAAGCGCCGACGCAAGGGCGTATATTGCTCGACGGGAAAAGGCTCACGCCGGAATGCGGGCCCGATCGCGGCGTGGTCTTCCAGCGTTACTCGGTCTTTCCGCATCTGACGGCGCTGCGCAACGTGATGTTCGGGCGTGAATGCACGGACGCGCGGTTCACCGCCCGCCTCTTCGGCGCCGCCCGCCGAGCCGCCGCCGAAGAGGCCGAGGCGATGCTGACCGAGGTCGGCCTGGGCGACGCGCTACATCTTTACCCCGCGCAGCTTTCGGGCGGGATGCAGCAACGGCTCGCCATCGCGCAGGCGCTCATGGCGCGGCCCCGCTTGCTGTTGCTCGACGAGCCGTTCGGCGCGCTCGATCCCGGCATCCGGCAAGACATGCACCGCCTCATTCTGCGGCTGTGGCGGGAACATGCGCTCACCGTGCTGATGGTCACGCATGACATCAGCGAGGCTTTCGGCCTCGGCACGCGCGTGCTGGCCTTCGACAAGCGCCGCATCGACCCGCACGCGCCGCACCGCTTCGGTGCGACCGCCGTCTATGATCTTGAACTGACGCGGAAAAGACGCGCCGCCGCGCCCGAGATTCCGAAAGAAGTATTACGATTGACAGAATCGGTAATAACAAACACACAGGATTCGCTGTGAAAGATACGCCCAACTCCACCCTCGCCCGGCTCAGCATGAGCCTCCCCGCCGAACTCTCTCGCCAGCTCGACGCGATGGTGGAGGAGCGCGGCCTGCCTTCCCGTTCGCAGCTGATCGCGGAACTGATCCGCGACGAGCTGGCCGAACATGGGGCGGCGCTGCGGCCCGAGGACATGCTCGCCGGTACGATCACCTTGGTCTATCGCGGCGACATGGGCCGCGTGCGGCACCAGCTTGCCCAGACGCAGGGCGAATATCTCAAGGAAGTCATCTCCTCGCAGCACGTCTTCCTCGAAGACGATCAGTCGCTCGAGGTGCTGCTGGTGCAAGGCCCCGCGCGCCGCCTGCGCGATCTGTGCGACGCGCTGCGCAAGGTGCGCGGCGTGCAGCAGCTCCGGCTTTTCACCACCACCGCCCTCCTGCCGCCGCTCCACGAGCAGGATCAGAACGAAGGCCGCTCCAGGAGCCGGGGCGCGTGAGCGCGCTCGCCGATCCCGGTGCCGCCCGCGCCCATGCGCGAGCGATGGGCGGTACCGTCGTCGAGGCGATGCCGATCCTCCCGCCCCGCGCAGACGATCTGCCGGCCGGCGTCGCACCGGACGACCTGCTATGGGAAGAGACGATCGCAGCGGGCGGCTACGCCTCGCGCATTCTGCCCCGGGGCAGCCGTCTGCGCCTTATCGACCTCCACGGCGATGCCTGCGCCTCTTTGCTGCTGTTCAACGCCGCGATGCCGACCGAACGGCTCAATATCGCCGACACGGTGAAAGTGCAGTGGGACGCTTATCCCGCCGCCGGTAGCCTGCTCCTCTCCGATATGGGCCGCGTGCTCGCCAGCATCGAACAGGATGAGGCGGCTACCCACGATGCCTTTTGCGGCGCGTCGAACGAAGCCTCCAATCGCAACCGATATGGCAACGGGAGCAATTCCGGCGCCTATCCGAATGCGCGCGACCGACTTCTGCTGGGCGCGGCCAAGCATGGGCTGGGTCGCCGCGACGTCCATCCCTGCATCAACCTCTTCAAGGGCGTGCGGATCGGCGCTGATGGGGACGTGACCGCGCAACTCGGGCCGTTCGCCCCCGGCCGTTCGCTGGTGCTGCGTGCGGAGATGGACCTGATCCTGGTGATCGCCAACTGCCCGCATGTGCTCGACCCGCGCCCGTGGAGCGTGACGCCGTTGCGCGCCACTGCCTGGCGCGGCGCGGTCGCTGCCGAAGACGACCCGATCCGCACCGCGACGCCGGAGCGGCTTCGCGCCTTCCTCAACACGGAAGACCTTTACCGCTGATGGAACAGAACGCGCATTTCGAAGGCCTGTCCGGCCAGGTGATCCATGACGAGATCGTACCCGCCCGCGCGCCGTGGCTGCATCGGGTGAAGGCGGGCGAGACGCTCCGGGTGGTCGACGTGGAGGGCAATCAGGCGGTCGATTTCCTCCTTTACGCCACTGCGGACGATGCCGAGCGGTTCAGCGCGCAGGACACGATCGCCAGCCAGTCCAACATCTTTCTGCGTACGGGCAGCGTGCTGCTGTCCAACGAAGGCCGGCCGATGATGACGATCGTGGCGACCTCGGTCGACTATCACGACATGATAGGCGGCGCTTGCTCCTGCGAGTCCAACAGCCTGCGCTACGGCCATCACACCAAATCGCAGCATGCCTGCGTCGACAATTTCCTCGAGGCTAACCTACGCGATGGCCGCGGCAAGCGCGACATCGTCTCGAATGTCAATTTCTTCATGAACGTACCGGTCGAACCCGACGGCACGCTCGGCATCGTCGACGGAATCTCGGCGCCGGGCCTCACTGTGGACCTGCGCGCTGAGATGGATGTGACCGTGGTCGTTTCGAACTGCCCGCAGATCAACAATCCCTGCAACGGCTTCAATCCCACGCCCGTTCGCATGATCGTCGCCGCATGAGCTTCGGCACGGTCCTGATCGCTAACCGGGGGGCGATCGCATGCAGGATCATCCGCACGCTCAGGCGTATGGGCATCCGCTCGGTCGCGATCTTCTCCGATGCGGACGAGGCATCGCGCCATGTCGCCGAGGCCGATGTTGCGGTGCGGATCGGCCCCGGCCCGGCGGCGGAATCCTACCTCGACGTCGGCCGTATCCTTGCCGCCGCGCAGGAGACGGGCGCCGATGCGATCCATCCCGGCTATGGCTTCCTGTCCGAAAATGCCGCTTTTGCCGAAGCATGCGAAGCGGCCGGCATCGCCTTCATCGGCCCGACCCCAGATAGCATCCGCGCCTTCGGTCTGAAACATAGCGCCCGCGCCCTCGCCGAGGCCGAGCGGGTTCCGCTGGCACCCGGCACGGGCCTGCTCGCCGACGTCGATGCCGCGGTCGAGGCCGCCAGGGAAATCGGTTATCCGGTCATGCTCAAGGCTACCGCAGGCGGCGGGGGCATCGGCATGCGCGTCTGCGCCGACGACCAGGCGGTGCGCGATGGTTATGCCGCCGTCGCCCGCTTGGGCGCCGGCAATTTCGGCGACGCCGGTCTCTTCCTCGAGCGCTTTGTCCCGCGCGCGCGCCATGTCGAGGTGCAGATCTTCGGCGACGGCGCCGGCCGCGTCGTCGCGCTCGGCGAGCGCGATTGCTCGCTCCAGCGCCGCAACCAGAAGGTGGTCGAGGAAGCGCCCGCACCCCATCTGCCCGAGCAGGTCCGCACCGCCTTGATCGAGGCCGCGGTGCGGCTGGGCAAGGCCGCGCGCTATCGCTCGGCCGGCACGGTCGAATTCCTCTACGATCCGGCCCGGCAGGATTGGTTCTTCCTCGAGGTGAATACCCGTCTCCAGGTCGAGCATGGCGTCACCGAGCAGGTGACCGGCGTCGACCTGGTCGAATGGATGGTGCGCGGTGCGGCGGGCGACTATTCCTTTCTCGACACGCCCGTCCCAGCCCCGAAGGGCTGGTCGATCCAGGCACGCATCTATGCTGAGGATCCGGTGGTGGATTTCCGTCCCGCCGTCGGTACGCTCACCGAAGTCGTCTTCCCGGAGGGGGGGCGCGTCGAGACATGGGTCGAGCGCGGCACCGCGGTCTCGTCCTTCTACGATCCGATGCTCGCCAAGCTGATCGTGCACGGGGAGGATCGCGACAGCGCGGTGGCAGCGATGCAGGCCGCGCTCGACCGCACCCAGATTGCCGGGATCGAAACCAATGTGCGCTGGTTGCGCGACGTCGCGCGCAGCGAGGATTTCGTGACCGGCGACGTTTCGACCCGTTCGTTGGAGCGGGTCGAACATCGCCCGCACAGTATCGCGGTCCGATCGGCGGGCACCGCGACCACCGTCCAGGACTATCCGGGCCGGATCGGGCTGTGGGACATCGGCGTGCCGCCCTCGGGCCCGATGGACGCGCGAGCCTTCCGGCTCGGCAACGTGCTGCTCGGCAACGACGCCGACGCGCCCGGCCTCGAGGCTACCGCGACCGGGCCGACGCTTCAGTTCAATACCGCGACCCGCATCTGCCTGACCGGTGCTGAATTCGACGCCATGCTCGACGGCAAGCCGGTGCCACGCAACAAGCCGGTCTCGGTCGCGGCGGGCCAGGTGCTTGCGCTCGGCCGCATCAGTGGCGGCGGTATGCGCGGCTACATCCTGTTTGCGGGTGGGCTCGACGTGCCCGCCTATCTCGGCAGCGGCAGCACCTTCGATCTCGGCGAGTTCGGCGGCCATGGCGGACGCCGTCTGCGCGTCGGCGACACGCTCCATCTGACCCAACATGCGCCCGCGGTGATCCCCGGCCCGCGCGCGGTCGAGCAACCCGCGCTCGGCCCCGACTGGACGATCCGGGTCCTCTACGGCCCACACGGCGCTCCCGATTTCTTCACGGCCGAGGATATCGATGCCATTCTCTCCGCCGAGTGGCGCGTCCATTATAACAGCAACCGTACCGGCGTCCGGCTGATCGGGCCGAAACCGCATTGGGCCCGCAAGGACGGCGGTGAGGCAGGGCTTCACCCGTCCAACATCCACGACAATCCCTATGCGATCGGCGCGCTCGATTTCACGGGCGACATGCCGATCATCCTCGGCCCCGACGGACCATCGCTCGGCGGGTTCGTCTGCCCGTTCGTGGTGATCGCCGCGGACCTGTGGAAGGTTGGCCAGCTCGCCCCGGGCGACCGTATTCGCTTCGAGGAGATCAGCCTGACCGAGGCCGACGCCGCGAGCGCCGCCGAGGAGGCCTGGATCGAGGGCCGCCCCGTGCTTCCGGCAAAGGGAGGGATTGTCGGCGGGCATGACGCCATCCTCGCCGAACTGCCGTCGCGTGGCCGCCGGCCGCGCGTCCTCTACCGCCGTCAGGGCGACCGCAACCTGCTGGTCGAATATGGCCCGATCACGCTCGATCTCGAGCTGCGCCTGCGCGTCCATGCCGCAACCACCGCGCTCGCTGCATTGGCGCTGCCCGGCATTCTCGACATCGTGCCCGGCATCCGCTCCTTTCAGGTCCATATCGACGGCGTCCGCCTCAAGCAGGACGCGCTGATCGAGCGCTTGACCGCGATCGAGGATCAGCTCGGCGAGCTCAACGATTTCACGATCCCGTCGCGCATCGTCCATCTGCCGTTGAGCTGGGACGATCCCGCGATCCACCAGACGATCGAGCGCTACATGGCGGTGGTGCGCGACGATGCCCCCTGGTGCCCGGACAATATCGAATTCATCCGCCGCGCGAACGGGCTAGCCAGCGCCGAAGAAGAGCACCGCATCATCTTCGACGCGAGCTACCTCGTCTACGGCCTCGGCGACGTCTATCTCGGTGCGCCGGTCGCGACGCCGATCGACCCGCGCCACCGCCTCGTCACGACCAAATACAATCCCGCGCGCACCTGGACACCGCCCAACGTCGTCGGGATCGGCGGCGCCTATATGTGCATCTATGGGATGGAAGGTCCGGGCGGCTATCAGCTGTTTGGCCGCACGATCCAGGTGTGGAACACCTACCGCCAGACCGGCCCCTTCTCCGACAAGCCATGGCTGCTGCGCTTCTTCGACCAGATCCGCTTCTTCCCGGTCAGCCACGAGGAGCTGACCGAATGGCGCCGCGACTTCCCGCTTGGCCGGCGCGACATCCAGATCGAGGAGACCGAATTCCGGCTTGCCGACTATCGCGCCTTCCTTGCCGAAAATTCGGTGTCGATCACCGAATTCGAGACGCATCGCAACGCCGCCTTTGCCGCCGAGCGCGCGGATTGGGAACGCCGCGGCGAATTCGATCGCGTCGCCAGCCTCAGCGAAGATGGCGATGACACGCCCGCTGACGCCATCGCCCTTCCCGACGGTGCCGACCTGGTCGAAGCCCCCTTCGGCGGCAGCGTGTGGAAGCTGATGAAGGCTCCTGGCGACAGCGTGACGGCGGGCGAGACGATCGCGGTGCTGGAGGCGATGAAGATGGAATTCCCCGTCCTCAGCCCCGCCGCCGGCACCGTCGCCGCACTTTACGTCGCGGAGCGGCAGACCGTGTCGCCCGGCGCACCGGTCATGGCGCTGGTCCGCGCGTGACCAAACTCGATCGGCTGTCGGTATCCGCGATTGCCGCCGACGTTGCGGCGGGCCGCCGTAGCGCCGCGGAGGTGATGGACAACGTGCTGGACCGCCTCGCTTGCTATGACGCGATCCAACCTGCCGTCTGGATTTCCCGCTTCGATGCCGATGCACTACGCACCGCGGCAGCCGCGGTCGATACGCGCGTTGCGGCGGGGGAGGCGCTGCCGCTCGCCGGCGTGCCGTTCGCGGTGAAGGACAATATCGACCTTCTCGGGCTCGATACGACCGCCGCCTGCCCCGCTTTCGCTTACGCCCCCGCCCGCTCGGCAACGGTGGTGGAAAGACTGGTCGCCGCGGGCGCGATCCCCGTCGGCAAGACCAATCTCGATCAGTTCGCGACCGGCCTCAACGGCACGCGCAGTCCCTATGGCATCCCGCGCAATGCCTATAACCGCGCCTGGGTGAGCGGCGGATCCAGCTCCGGTTCCGCGGTCGCGGTGGCGGCCGGGCTGGTCGCCTTCGCGCTCGGCACCGACACTGCCGGGTCGGGCCGCGTGCCCGCCGCCTTCAACCATCTGGTCGGCCTCAAGCCGACGCGCGGACGCTGGAGCGGCCGCGGCCTCGTGCCCGCCTGCCGCACGCTCGACTGCATCACCGTCTTTGCCAGCACCGCGGACGAGGCGGGGCTGATCGACGCAATCGCCACCGGCTTCGATCCCGAGGACGCCCTGTCCCGCACGATTGCCGACACTCCACGCGCGTGCCGCCGCATCGGCATCCCCCACCCGGATCAGCGTCGCTGGTTCGGCGATATCGAATCCGACTTCCTGTACCAGCGGGCGCTGGACGACCTCGACGCCGAGCTGGTCGAAATCGATCTGGACCCGCTCAACGAGGCGGCCCGCTTGCTCTATGACGGCCCCTGGGTCGCCGAACGGACCGCGGCGCTCGGCGCTTTGCTCGACGACGATCCGGGTGCGATCCATCCCGTGGTGCGGGAAATCGTCGCCCAAGGCAAAAGCTACAGCGCGGTCGACGCGTTCGAGGGCGTTTACCGCCTCGCGGAAATCGCCCGCATCGCCGAACAGATGTGGGCGCAGATCGATCTGCTCGCGCTGCCGACCGCGCCCACGTCCTATCGCGTCGACGAAATGCTCGCCGCACCGGTCGCGCTCAATGCCAGCCTCGGCGCCTATACCAATTTCGTGAACCTGCTCGACATGGCGGCGATCGCGGTCCCCGCCGGCGCCTACCAGAGCGGGGTCGGCTTCGGCGTGACCCTGATGGGCCCGGCCGGCACCGACCGCGCGCTGATCGAGGCCGCGAATCTGCTTTTTCCCGCGCCGGCATCCCCGCCGCCGCTCGATCTGGAGGGACGGATGGAACGTGTGAAGCTGGCTGTCGTCGGCGCACATCTGAAGGACATGCCGCTGCACTGGCAGCTCACGTCGCGCGAAGCCCGCTTCGTCCGGGCCGCGAAGACGGCTCCGGTCTATCGCCTCTATGCGATGGCGGACAGCGTTCCGCCGAAGCCCGCGCTCGTGCATAGCGGCGAGGGTGCGCCAATCGCGCTCGAAATCTATGAGCTGGATATGGCGGCTTTCGGCAGCTTCGTCGCCGAGGTCCCACCCCCGCTCGCCATCGGCACGGTCGCGCTGGAAGATGGCAGCCTGGTCAAGGGTTTCGTCGCCGAACCGCGCGCCATCATCGACGCGGAGGATATTACCGATCTCGGCGGATGGCGGGCCTATATCTCAAGATAAGCCCGCTCAACCGGCCGTCAGAAGGCCGGCGTCCAATGCGGACCAAGCGGGTGTCCTGCGACGTCCGCGATATTCACCCGTTGCCCGACGGAATAGTTTACCCAAAAGGGATAAAGCAGGTTGAGCTTTTCGCCCGCCCGCACCTCAAACCGAACATTGATCAATGTCATGAAGCGGCCGCCAAGGACCTTCTGACATTTATGTTCCTGGGCAGAAGCGGCAACCAAACGCACTATCTTCACGAAGACCAGGTTTGTCACTTTATCGACCACGAGCATGAAACACCTGTTCGGTTGGTTTTCGATTTGCCGCCGCTTGAATTTCAAGAGCCTCGCCAACGTTCGCGCGCAGGCGACACATCAGCTCGGCGGCTTGGGCGGGCGGGGATAGACGATGAAATCGGCATGCCGATCGATCGCCGGCATCGGCCCGGCTTCATCTACCGCATCCTTCAACTCGCCGATCGCGGCGGGAGGCAGCGGCAGCGGATGTTCCGAGGGGTGCGTAGCTGCCCGCATTGGATAATCCTGCGCCGGACTTGTGGTCATCTCGATATGTGCGCCGAGCAGCGCTTGAACCGGATGGGTCTGCGCGAACCTCGCCAGCCGATCGGCGCTCGCCTGGAATTCGGCGAACCGGTCGAGCGGCACATAGAGCCGTCCAGGGTAGAGCATATCGCCGGACAACAGCAATTGCGTCCGGGCGTCGTAGACCATGATGTGGGCGGGCTCGTGGCCCGGTGTCGGGATAATATAGAGGATGCGCCCGCCCAGATCGAAGCGCACCTCGCTCCGCGGCCAATCCGGAATGTGAAAGAAGGTAGCGACCTGTTCGGGTGTGAGCCCGACGATTTCGGTATCGGCCCGATCCCGGAACTCGTCATCGCCCGCATGATGATCCCCGTGACCATGCGAATGGGCGATGACGAGGTGGACGGCATGACCGCCATGTTTCGCCTGCCATTCACCGATCAGCCGTTCAATCGTGGGGCGGATCCTGAGCCCGCCCGCGCCGGTATCGAGCAGCAGCGCGCGGTCCTGGCCGAACAGCAGATAGAGGAAAGGCGCTTCGAAGTTGGTCTCGACCGACTGGCGGATGACGAAGGTATCGCCATCGATTGCCTGAACCTGGGTCTCCGGCTCGTTCGGTGTCGTTCCGTCGATCCAATGCGTGAATTCGGGCGGCTTCGATAAAGCCGGGCGCGCGCCCAGCAGCGTCAAGGCAGCGACAGCGGCAAGGCCGCGGCGGAGGATAGCCATGCGGCCGCCGCTGCGTCTCACCGTTGCAAGCTTGACCATGCCGCCTCCACCCAACCAGCGCCTGTCGTAAAGGCGCCATCGCCAGCCGATCAGCCTCCCGAAACCGTGAACCGGCAGGAGACGCGCCGCGGCGGCGGTTACGTCGTCTCCGCGCTTCGGCGGGAAAGCCATACGTCCGATGACGTATGACACTGTCGGGGTGAGGCCGGATAGCTTGAGCCGAGACTCGGTGGAGTGGCGACAAGATGGACGGAGTTCGCGTCGGCAACAGGGTGATCGGGGCGCAATCCCCAGTAACGATCGGATGGGAGAATATCCCCAAGGTGCAAGGCGGCCCGATCAAGCGGTTCGTCTTCACCTGGTTCCAGCCCACGATGCTCTTCGGGCTGCTTGCTTTCTGGTATTATGCGCCCAATTCCATCGCGACCGCATCGACCGCCATCGGCATCGGCATCGGTTTCCGGGTGCTGCTGTTTGCGCTCGAATGGGTGAATCCGCGCTACGAGAGCTGGCGCCTCACCTGGAAGGAGATGGTCGTCGACCTGTTCTATGTCGGGCTGGGCTATACGATACTTCGCATCGTCGACAACTATATCGGCAGCGACGTCATGGTCAAAGCCATCCAAGGCCATTTCCACTGGGACAGCTTCAAATGGTTCACGGGCCTGCCATTATTGCTCCAGGCCTTCCTGATCGCGTTCATCTTCGATTTCGGCCAATATTGGATGCATCGCGGGATGCATAATTGGTACCCGCTGTGGCTGCCCCATTCGGTGCACCATTACATCACGCAATTGAACGTCAACAAAGGCGCGGTGGGCAATCCGGTGGAGCTGTTCCTGATCGGGCTCGGCCTCGGCGGCTTTTTCGACTTCGTGCCGCGCGCCTTCCTGCTCGCGGGTGCCTTCGGCATGGCGATAGGGGCCTACCAGCATATCAACGTGCGGTTCGATTCACCGCGATGGTGGCGGTTCCTGTTCAACACGACCGAACATCACAGCCTCCACCATTCGCAGGACTTCGAGGCGACCCGGAGCAATTATTCGGGAAGCTTCATCTTCATCGACCGCATGTTCGGCACGTGCATCGACGGCGAGGCCGAATTGCTGGGCATGGAAGGCGGCCGCCGCATGTCGATCCCCGAGCAGATGACCTATCCCTTCACCGAAGCCTGGAAGACGCTGAAGGAAAAGTTCGGGCGCGGATCTGCGGTGGTTCCGGCCGAGTGAGCCGGAAGCGCCTCGCGAGCGGGAGCCTCGCTTGACGCTCCGCCATGCCTGGGAATGGACCGCCATGCATGACGCGGTGCCGGCCCTGCCGTCCCGGGCGGGACGCGCACCTCTCTCAGAAGGATTCCGCGTGGACCTGCGTTTGATCGACTGGATCTGGCATATAAGGGGCAGCCTGGCGCTCGCTCCGGGACAATCGAGCGACGACGCGTTCGACCGGCTCGACCCGTTATTCGGCCAGACCGGCACCGGCCATGACCGGGCGGGCGATACGCTGACTTTCCAGAAGAAGGACCCGGGGGCGCAGGACAAGTTGTCGGTGTTCGATCGCGGCGTGCTACGGATCGAAAGGGATGCGGCCGGGCCGGTGCTGCGCTATCATCTGGTCAGCCGGATTTTGCTGTTCTGCTTCGTTGCACCCCTGCTGTTCCTGGCCTTCGCGCAACTCACCATCACCCTGGCCAAATTCCAGAAACCGTCGACCGAAGCCACGGCGACGTCCGGAAAAACCGCCGGTGCGGCCCCAAAAAAGCCTGGCGACAAAGCCGCCGTAAAAGCGGCGGATGTGCCGATGAACCCGATCGACAAATTCCTGGGCGCGCCCGCGCCTGAAAAGCCGAAGAAAGATGGCGAGAGCAAACCGGGAAGACGCAACAAGAAGCCTTCGGCCACACCCGCTTATGTGTTCGCCGCGTTTTTCGCCATTCTCTATATCATCGGCAGAATCCTTGAAGACAGGCTGGTCAGACGGCTGTTTGAGAAGAAATTGGCGGGCTCGTAATCCGGGTTGCTTGGCCGCCTCATCGTTACGACCCTGACGATGCCCAGCATTATCCGAAGCCGGGAATCCTTAACATGACTGCGGGCGAGCGCCCTGATCCGGACGCGCTCAGCACTGCGCTTGTCAAAGGGATGGTGCCGCCTACAGGACTCGAACCTGTGACCCCCGCATTACGAATGCGATGCTCTACCAGCTGAGCTAAGGCGGCGCGCTGGAAGCGGGGCCGTTACCAGCGGTTCCGCTGGCTGACAAGCATCGCTTTCGAAGATCGCGTTGATTCACCCTTCCTAAACTTCCGGGGCGCATTGCCCGTGATGGAATAGGACAGGTAGGGTCTATGACCAGCGTGAGTGCGATCGCAAAGCCCAAATCCGCGCCGCTCGGCGACGAGCCCGTTTACGCCTTTGGGCGCGAACGCCGCATGCATGCGCGCGCTTATGATTATTGGGTGTCGCTGCTGAACGGGCGGCGCATGCCGTGCGTGCGCGACATGGACCAGCGCAAGATGACGCCGTTTGCGGACCGATCCGTGCTGGTCGATCTGCCCGAGCGCGGCGGCGCGCCGGTCGTCGCTTATCTGGGCAGCGATTTGCGTTCGGAGAGCGAGATCGTCGTCGCGACCCCGACGATAGACGATGTGCCGCCCGGCACCCTGCTCGGCGAGCTGCTGCGCCGCTTCTCCGACATCGTCCAGCATGAGGCGCCGGTCGGCTTCGAGGCCGAATTCGCCGGCCGCGCCGACACGCGCCTGCTCCATCGCGGTATCCTCCTCCCATTCGCGGACGATTCGGGCCGGTTGGCCGCGGTCTATGGCGTGATGAGCTGGAAGCAGGTCGCCGCGGTCGAACCCGCGCCCGACATCATGGCCGCCATCGGCAGCGCGTTCGCGACCCGCGCGAGCGCGCCCGTGGTCTGCGCCTGGGGCGACGGCCCCGGCGCGGCGCTGACCGCCGCCGAAAGCCTGCCGCCGCAGCCGGTCGCGCAGCGCCTGGCGCAGGCGCGGACCTGGGCCGCGCTCGCCGCGACCGACCGTACGCGCAGCGACGCCAGCCTCCACGCCGCGCTCGGCGCGACCTACGATTATATGCTCGCGGTACGCGACAAGGGGCTTACCCCGCGCAAGCTGGTGCGGATGGTGTTCGGCGGCGATCTGCGCCGGATCGACCGCATCCGCTTCGTCGCTACCCTGGATCACGCCGTGCGCCTGGGCCTCGGGCCCGGCCGCGTGCCGTCCTGGCTCGACAATCATGACGGCGGCCATATTGCGGTCGCGATTGCGGAGCGGTGCGCGCGCCGCTCCGAACGCCGCGCGGCTCTGGTCGGCGAGCAGCGCGACTGGGTCGATGCGCAGGCCGCATTGGGCCAGATCGAGCTGGCGATCGATCAGGACCTTATGCTGCTGATCGGCCGCAAGGTGCCGCAGGGCGTCGAGGTGATCGCGCCCGTCCCCGCCGACGATCATTTCACCGAAGCCGCGGTCGAACGCGTCCGCCGCGCGGGCTGAATCGCGCGGCCGGACGCGGGTTGTCCGGAGCGTCACAGAAGCGCATAGGTCCGGCATTAACCAAGATATAGCGCGCGAAAGCGTCCCGCTTATCGCGCCGGAGAGCAGGATGACGAACACGGAAACGGCCACTCCCGCTGTTGGGGAGGAGGCGGCTGCCGCTATTGGTGCGGCGCTCGTTGCGGGCGCTCTGCCCGGTGAAACCGACAATTTCGACCAACAGGCCCGCGCGGAGGCGGTCGCCTTCATCGCCGATACGGCGGCGAGCCGCGCCCCCGGCCAGCCCGCAATCGCACTGGAATCGCTGGGCGGCGACAGCGTGCATCGCCGGATGCGGCTGGGCATCGTCAACGACGACATGCCCTTTCTGGTGGATTCGATCGCCGCAGCCCTGGCGGCGCAGAATATCGACATCCATCGCCTGCTCCACCCGGTGCTGCCGGTCCGCCGCGGCGCGGACGGGCGCCTGACCGCGATCCTGCCCGCCGGCAGCAGCGGCGAGCGCCGGGAATCGATGATCTACATGGAGGTGGATCGCGTCGACGCGAAGCATCGCCGCGAGCTGGAAACGACGATCGCCCAGGTACTTGCCGATGTGCGCAGCGCGGTCGAGGATTGGCAGAAATTGCAGGTCGCGCTGCGCGATGCGGCACAGGCGCTGCCCGATGGCGAAGGTGCGGCCCTGCTGCGCTGGTTCCTGGAAAAGCACATCACCCTGCTCGGCCATCATGTCGAGCATCGCGACGGCTCAGCCGAGCCCGGCCTTGGCATATTGCGCGACCCCGGCAGCGAAAAACTCTGGTCGGACGCGGCGCGCGACGCCGCCTTCCGCTGGTTCGACGAAGGCGGCGAAGCGCCCTTGGTGGTCAAGGGCGACCGTATCGCCACCGTCCACCGCCGCGGCCCGCTCGATCTGCTGATCGTGCCCGTGCGCGCGGGCGGCCAGATCAAGAGCCTGTCGGTCACCGTCGGGCTGTGGACCAGTTCGGCGTTGCGCGCGCCGTCGGACAAGGTGCCGGTGCTGCGCACGCGCCTGGCCCAGATCGAGGGCAAATATGGCTTCGATCCCTCGTCGCATGCGGGCAAGGCGCTGCACCACGCATTGTCCGATCTGCCGCACGATATCCTTACGACTTTCTCCGCGCCGGTGCTGGAGGAGGTTGCGCTGACCGCGATGAGCCTGGCCGACCGGCCGCGCCCCAAGCTGGTGCTGGCGCCGGGGCCGCTCAACCGCCACCTTTTCGCCTTCGTCTGGCTGCCGCGCGAGGCGCTTTCGACGCGCCAGCGCACCGCGATCCAGCTGATGCTGGAACAGGCGGCGAATGCCCCCGTCACCAATTGGGCGCTCGACCTGGGCGAGGGCGACATCGCGCTGCTGCGCTATACGCTCGACATGCCGCTGGGCGCGCCGCTTCCCGACGCGACGGCGCTCGACTGCCAGATCGAGAAGATGCTGCGCGGCTGGACGCCCGCGATCGAGGCGCGCCTGCTCGAAAGCGCCAATCCGACCCGCGCCGCGCGCCTCGCCATCGACTGGGCCGAGAAATTCCCGGCCGAATATCGCACCCGTTCCAACCCTGACGAAGCCGCCGCGGATATCGAGCGGCTGGCGGGCCTGGAGGATACGGACAGCCGCGCGGTGCGGCTGATCCGCTCCGCGCAGGACACGGGCGCGCGCCTGCGCCTCAAGACCTATCGGCTGGGCGAGTTGATTCCGCTGTCCGAAGCGGTGCCGGTGTTCGAGAATTTCGGCTTCCGCGTGCTGGAGGAAATCCCGACCCCGCTCGACGGCGGCAATGCGGGCTTCATCCACGAATTCCTGCTCGAGGCCGATAGCGGCGAGGCGGCGGATGCGCTGCTCTCCCGCGCGGACGTGGCCGAAACCGCAATCGCGGCGGTGCTTGCCAACCATGCCGAAAATGACGCGTTCAATGCGCTGATCGTCGGCGTGGGACTTGCTCCGCGCGAGGTGGTGCTGGTCCGTGCCTGGTTCCGCTATCTGCGCCAGACCGGGCTGCCTTATGGACTGCAGACGGTCGCCGATGCGCTCCACCGCGCGCCCGACGTCGCGCGCGCGTTGATCGCCTTATTCGATGCGCGCCACGATCCCGCGCACAAGCGCAACGACAACGGTGCGGACGAGGCGCTCGAAACCGCGCTCGCGGGCGTCGCCTCGATCGAGGACGACCGCATCCTGCGACGTATGGCGGGCGTGGTCCGCGCGATCCTGCGTACCAACGCTTTCTCGCCCGCGGCAAACGAGGCACTCGCGTTCAAGCTCGAATCCGCGCGCGTGCCCAATCTGCCCAAGCCGCTGCCCTGGCGCGAAATCTGGGTCTATTCGCCGCGGATCGAGGGCATCCACCTGCGCGGCGGCCCGATCGCGCGCGGCGGCCTGCGCTGGTCCGACCGGCGCGACGATTTCCGCACCGAAATCCTCGGCCTGATGAAGGCGCAGGTTGTGAAGAATGCGGTGATCGTGCCGACCGGTGCGAAGGGCGGCTTCTATCCCAAGCAATTGCCGTCGATCGCCAATCGCGATGCCTGGCTCGCCGAAGGCACGGAGAGCTATCGCATCTTCATCCGCGCTTTGCTGTCGGTCACCGACAATTTCGTCGAGGGCAAGGTCGTCCATCCGGCGGCGGTGACCGTGCTGGACGGCGAGGATCCCTATTTCGTTGTCGCCGCCGACAAGGGCACCGCGACCTTCTCCGACATCGCCAACGCGATCGCGGTCGAGCGTGGTTTCTGGCTGGGCGACGCTTTCGCGAGCGGTGGCTCCAACGGTTACGACCACAAGGCGATGGGCATCACCGCCAAGGGTGCCTGGGTCTCGGTCCAGCGTCACTTCCTGGAACAGGGCGTGGACGTGCAGAACGATCCCGTCACGGTCGTGGGCTGCGGCGACATGTCGGGCGACGTGTTCGGCAACGGCATGCTGCTCTCGCAGACGATCCGGCTGGTGGCGGCGTTCGATCACCGCCACATCTTCCTCGATCCCGATCCGGATGCGGCGAAGAGCTGGGCCGAGCGCAACCGCATGTTCAACCTGCCGCGCTCGTCCTGGGCGGATTACAATCCCGAGCTGATCTCCAAGGGTGGCGGTATCTTCCCGCGCACGCAAAAGTCGATCCCGCTTTCGCCCGAAGTGAAGGCGGTATTGGGGCTCGAGGTGGACGAGATCGATCCTTCGGGGCTGATCACGGCGATCCTCAGGGCGCCGGCCGACCTGCTCTGGTTCGGCGGCATCGGCACTTATGTGAAGGCCGGTTTCCAGTCGAACGCCGAGGTGGGCGATCCGGCCAATGACGCGCATCGGGTGAACGGATCGGACGTGCGCGCCAAGGTGATCGGCGAAGGTGCCAATCTGGGCGTGACCCAGGCCGGCCGGATCGAATTCGCGGAGAGCGGCGGCCGGATCAACACCGACTTCATCGACAATAGTGCCGGCGTCGATTGTTCGGACAATGAGGTCAACATCAAGATCGCGTTGAACCGCGAGATGAACGAGGGTCGCCTCTCATTCGAGGATCGCAATGCCTTCCTCGCCGAGATGACCGACGACGTCGCGCATATCGTGCTGGAGGACAACCGCCTTCAGACGCTCGGCCTGAGCCTTGCCGAACATGGCGGCGCGGCGGCTTTGCCCGCGCAGCTTCGCGTGGTCGAGATGCTGGAGGCGTCGGGCCGGATCGACCGCTCGGTCGACGGGATCGAGAGCAACGCCAACCTGCTGCGCCGCGCGCAGGAGGGACATGGCCTCACCCGCCCCGAGCTTGCGGTGATCCTGAGCCACGGCAAGCTGGCGATGCAGGCCGCGATCGAGGCTTCGTCGGCGGCATCCGACGACTTGCTCCGCCCCTTGCTCCACGCGGCCTTCCCGGCGGCGATGCAACAGCGGTTCGGCCAAGCGATCGACGATCACCGGCTGCGGCCCGAGATCATCGCGACCAAGATGGCGAACCGGCTGGTCAACCGGCTCGGCCTGGTCACGCCGTTCGAGCTGGCCGAAGAAGAAGGGGCTGCGCTGTCGCAGGTTGCTGCGGCCTATTTCGCGGTCGACGCCATCTTCCAGCTGGAGAGCCTGTTCGAGGCGATCGAGCGCGCGACCCTGCCCGAGACGACGCGGCTGGGGCTGATCGCTGCGGCCGGAGCCGCGGTGCGGTTGCATGTCGCGGACGCGATGCGCGCGGCGGGGGGCGATATTGCCCCCGGCGCGCTGGCGGATCGGCTGGAACCGGGTGTCAAACGGCTTGAATCCCGGCTCGACAGCCTGCTCAAGCAGGAAGCGCGCGCGGGCGCCGCGGCGCTTCGCGCCCGGCTCGGCGCGGACGGCGCGGGCGACGAAATCGTCGACCGGATCGTACGTCTGTACGAGCTCGACGGCGCGATCGGCACGGCGAGCCTCGCCGCGCAAATCTCGGCAGACGAGCTGGCGGTGACGCAAGCCTATGTCCGGTTGGGCGAGGCATTGGGCCTCGACTGGGCCAAGCAGGCGGCCTTGCGTTTCGTCTCGTCAGATCCGTGGGAACGGCTGCTTGCCGCCGGCCTCGCGCGCGACTTCGAGCAGCTACGGCTCGATTTCCTGGCACGCGCCAAGGGCAGCGATCCGCAAAAGGCGATCGATGCCTGGCTCAAGGCGCAGGCGCCGCGCATCGAGCAATTCCGCACGCTGGTCGACCGGGCGCGCCTTTCGCCGACGCCCAGCGCGGCGATGCTGGCGCAGGTCGCATCGCAGGCGCGCGGGCTGTTGGGGCGGTAAACCAAATCCTCCCCATGCGAGGCATGGGGAGGATTAAGCTAACGGACCCGTCTGAACGACCAGGGGATGGTCAGGCCGCTATCGGGCGTCTCGGTCGTCACCACCAGCGCCTTGCAGGCGCGCGGGCGGCCGGCGCCGTCGACCCAGACCGAATCCTCCAGCGCAAGCGCGCCGACGCGGGTGCGGAATTGCCAGCCCGTGCCTTCGTCCGGACGGAGCAAGGCGCCCTGCCCGTCGGTAGTGAGCACGGTCTCGATCCCCGGTGCGATATGGAACCATAAAGCGAGCGGCGTGCTGGCGACGGCTTTCTTGCGGCCTTCGGGATGCAATTTGTCCTCGCCCTCGAGCGACCGGCCGTCGGCGGCGAGGCTGAGGCGGCGGCGATGGCTGAAGCCGAAGCGTTTGACATAGCCGTCGTGCGCGGCCTCGATCCGCTGCGCCTCGGGCGTCTCGACCCGCATCAGCGAAACCTCGGTCACGCCGCGTCCCATCGACCCGTCGGGATGGATCGCGGTCGAATTGGTTTCGGCCAGCACGAGCGTCGAATGCGCCGCGGTGGTGCGCAGTCCCCGCGCCAGCTCGGGCGCGAGCCCGGCGCCGCCGCCGCAATTGACGACCAATCTTTGCCCCTCGTCCGAAAGCTCGAACGCGAGGGTCGAGGCGCAGGCGCCGCGCGACAGGGCCGCCGCGGGCGGGGGTGCGGCGTCCATGATCAACTGGGTCTCGCCGCAGGCCAGTTTCTGATAGCCCCAGTCGCGTGCATCGTCGCGGACACCGCCCCGGAAATTGACCGCCGCTAGCGCGGCCGCGACCCGGGCCGCACTCGCCGGGCCGCCCCCTTGCCAGCTCGACAGTGCGCCATCGCCGAGCGTGGAGCTCGCGAGCACCGGGATCGCCTGGGCAAGCGCGGTCGCTACCGCGCCCGCAGGCGGACGCGCGCGCACCTCGTAGACGCCGCGCAACTGGGCGAGCAATTCGACCAGCGCGAGTTGCTCGACCGGCGAGCGCGAGATCAGCCCGCCATCCGCATGCACCGCGAGGGCCAGCGCGCGCGTCATCCCCGCTTCGCCATGCGCGGTGCGCGGATCGCCACCGGGGAAGAGCAGGCCCGCCGCGATCACCCCCGCCCAGGCGGTGACGCGGGGCAATCCCTGCGGCGCGGTGTCGGCAGCGGTGTCGAGGTGACGCGCGCCACGCGCGAGCGCGTTCAGCACTTCCTTGCGATAGTCGCCGTCGCGCGTGTCGAGGATGAAGGGCGCATAGGCCGTCCAGAACAGGATGCGCCGGCCCCAGAGGTCGGGCCGCCAGGCGGGTTCGGTGACGTTGCGGGCATGGCTGCCAAGCCATAGCCGCATCAGCTTTTCCGCAACCGGCGCCGCGCCGCGCCGCTCGACCGAGGCCGCAAGGTCGCGCAGCCAGGCGAAACTCTGCCAATATTCGGTGAACGCAGGCGAAAAGCCGCCACGATCCAGCACCTCGAACGGGATAGCCTCGCCCCCTGCCACCATCTTGCCGTCGAGCAAGGCTCGACCGGCGCGCACGCTGCCCGGGATCGGATCTGCGGGAACGTCGAGCAGTTGCAGCGGATAGCGCCCCCGCAGGCGCAATTTATGGACCGGCGTGCGGAAGCTCAGTCGCTTGATCGCCCTGCCCAGCGTTTCGCTGAGCGAAGAGCCGGGCCTCTGGCCGGCACGGTGCTGGCTGCGGCCGGAATCGTCGGCCCCTCCCCCGCCGCCGTCCGCCATCAGCGCGCCTCGCGCAGCGCGGCGACGTTGGCGGCATAATGGCTCGGTCCGCCCTTGAAGGTTGCGGTGCCCGCGACCAGTACGTTGGCGCCGGCTGCGATCGCCTTGGCGATATTTTCCGCGCCGATCCCGCCATCGACCTCAAGCCCGATATCGCGGCCGGTGGCGTCGATCTTCGCGCGCAACGCTTCGATCTTGCGGAGCTGGCTGTCGATGAACTTCTGCCCGCCGAAGCCGGGATTGACGCTCATCACCATGATCACGTCGACATCGTCGATAATATAGTCGACCGCCTCCGCCGGCGTCGCCGGGTTGAGCGCCACGCCGGCTTTCTTGCCCAGGCCCTTCACCGCCTGGATGCTGCGGTGGAGATGCGGGCCCGCCTCGGCATGCACGGTCAGCAGGTCAGCTCCCGCCTCGGCAAAATCCTCCAGATAGCGATCCACCGGCGCGATCATCAGATGGACGTCAAGCGTCTTGCTGGTGTGCGGGCGGATCGCGCGGACCATCTGTGGTCCCAAAGTGATGTTGGGCACGAAATGCCCATCCATCACGTCGATGTGGATCCAGTCGACCCCCGCCTCGTCAACCGCGCGGACCTCTTCGCCCATCCGCGCGAAATCGGCCGACAGGATCGAGGCGGAGATGAGGATGGGGCGCGCCATATGCCAAGCTCTAGTCGCCTTTCGCGCGATGGGGAATCCGCTTTGTGTAGGCCCGAGCCGGACACAATCGCCACCGCCCACCGGCCCGTCATGACCCTCTGAACCCTCCGCGAATGAATCGGCACAAAGCAATGTCTTCCCTTCGAACCTTCCGAGGACCGACATGATGCGCGCGATTGTACCGATCTTCTGCGCCTTGGCGCTGATCGCACCCGTTCAGGCCGCCGTCCGCCCGCGACCGGCCGACGGCGCGGTGGCCGCTGCCAATTCTGAGGAAACCGCAAACGGCGTTGGCTGGAAGCAGTTCGTGCATACCTTCTCCGGAAACGGAATGCGGGCCGATGTCCATGCGACCGTCGTTACCGCCGCGCCGGCGCTGGCATCCTGGGCGCTGACGGTCGGCTGCCTTGCTTGTGCCGCGACCCTGATGCGCCGCCGCGGTTGGTTCCGAAACTAGGGTCCGGACCCTGAACTCGCCCCAGCCCCGAGGCGGGAGGGCATGGAACGTCGCCCCCAGAGACGCTCCATGCCCTTTAGCCTTTCGGCAATTGCGCTAAAGAGGCGTCAAAAGCCGGGGAGGATCAGGTGAGCGCGTCCGATTACGAGGTTCTGGACGAGGATTTCCGGCGCAAGATCCGCTTCAGCGCATCGGTCGAGAAAATCCATACGGGCTGCCGCTGGACCGAAGGTCCGGCTTATTTTCCCGCGCACCGCTGTCTGATCTGGAGCGATATTCCCAACGAACGCATGCTCCGCTGGAATGAGGATGATGGTTCGGTCTCCGTCTTCCGGCACCCGTCCAATTACGCCAACGGCAACGCGATCGACCGGCAGGGCCGGCTCGTTACCTGCGAGCATGGCGGGCGACGCGTGACGCGGACCGAACATGACGGGTCGATCACCGTGCTGGCCGACCTTTATCAGGGCAAGCGCTTCAACAGCCCCAACGATGTGGTGGTGAAGAGCGACGGATCGATCTGGTTCACCGACCCGACCTACGGGATCGATTCCGATTATGAGGGCCACAAGGCCGAGCCCGAGCAGGACGGATCTCACGTCTATCGGATCGATCCCGACGGCACGGTCACGCGCGTCCTCGACGATTTCGAGAAGCCCAATGGTCTTGCCTTCTCGCCCGACGAAAGCCTGCTTTACGTCGCGGACAGCGGCGCCACGCACCGCCCGGACGGACCGCGCCATATCCGGCGATTCAAGGTGGGTGACACCGGCAAGCTATCGGACGGCGCAGTGTTCGCCAGCCTGACCGACAGCCTGTTCGACGGGTTTCGGCTGGATACGGACGGCCGCGTCTGGACCAGTGCGGGCAGCGACGTGCATTGCTACGAACCCGACGGGCGGCTGACCGGCAAGATCCGGATCGGTGAGACGGTCGCGAATCTCGTGTTCGGCGGACCCAAACGGAACCGCCTGTTCATCTGCGCGACCAGCTCGGTCTATTCGGTGCTGGTCGCGGTCAACGGAGCGAAGACTTTTTAACCGCTCTGTCATTGCGAGGAGCGCAGCGACGCGGCAATCCAGTCTCCGTAGGTCTGGATTGCTTCGCTTCGCTCGCAATGACGATAGGCTCTTTAGGCACGCCGGAAGCGTGCGACGAAGAAGCCGTCCGCCCCGCCTTGCTCGGCCAACGCCCCCGGGAGCACACGGATCTGGCCGAGGTTATTGGGTGCAAGGCCGGCCGGGAGCTCGTGCGCCAGGATCGGATCGATCGCGAAGCCGGAATGGCTGGCGAGGAACGCGTCCGCAACCTGCTCGCCCTCCTGCGGCTCCAGCGAGCAGACCGAATAGACCAGCACACCGCCCGGCTTCACCAGGCTCGCCGCGCGCGCCAGCATCGCCTGCTGGCGCTCGGCCATGGTCGCGATCACGCGCGGCCGGACACGATGGAGCACATCCGGGTGGCGGCGGAAGATGCCGGTTGCCGAACAAGGGGCATCGAGCAGCACCGCATCATAAGGATCGTCGCTGAAGGTGAGCGCATCGCCGGCGACCAACTTTGCCTTCAGCTTCGTGCGCGCAAGATTCTCGCGCACGCGCTTCAGCCGCTGGTCGGCCAAATCGACCGCAGTCACATCCCAGCCCGCCGCCGCAAGCTGCATCGTCTTGCCGCCGGGCGCCGCGCAAAGATCGAGGGCACGGCCCGCCCCCGCACCGATCAGGCGCGCGGGCAAGGAGGCCGAGATATCCTGGACCCAGAAAGCCCCATCATCGAAACCGGGCAGTTCGGTAACCCGCCCGCCCGCCGGCAGACGGAGGTGGCCCGGCGCGAAGCTGATGCCGTCCAGACCTTCGACCGGACCGTCCCGCAACGTAAGATCGAGCGGCGGCGGCGCGGCAATGGCGCGTTGCGCGGCCTCGACCGCCCCCTCGCCCCAGGCTTCCTTCCAGCGATAGGCGACGCCTTCGGGCAGGCTCGGCAGTTCGGGCAGCTTTGCACCCTTGCGGTCGAGCGCGCCGAACACGCCATGGACCAGCTTGCGCGGGCCGCCGTCGACCAGCGGCAGCACGGTCGAGATCGCCGCATGGGATGGCGTGTTCAGCCGCAACGACTGGACAAGCGCGATGCGAAGCGCGGTGCGTGCCTTGGCGTCAGGCGGCAAAGGCTTGGCCGTGGTGCTATCGATCAAGGCGTCGAGATCGGGCAAACGGCGCAGCACCTCGACCGCGATCGCATGCGCGAGCGCGCGGTCGTCGGGGCGCTCCAGCCCACGCGCGGCATTGTCGAGCGCGCTTTCAAGCGGCAATCCCTTACGCAGCACCGCATCCAGCAGGCGCAACGCCGCCGCGCGCGCGGCTACACCCGCGCCATCCTGATCCCGTCTTGTCTGGTCGCTCATCGCGGCCCACATGGGGCCGAACGGAAAAAGCCGCAACGACTATGACCGAACGCTCCAAACGCCCCACGCATCTCAAGCCACCCGCTTACTTGTCGCCGAGCCCGCCCGTGCCCGCGCCCAAGGCAGCCGAGCCGAAGGAGGATCCCAACGGTCTCTCGCCGGTTCGTTACGGCGATTGGGAGCGCAAGGGCATCGCGGTGGATTTCTGAGACCGGGGGCGGAACGACCTCGCGCACCCACGCGTCTGGCCCGGATATGGATGCGGCAACCTTCCTGCAGCGATATCGCCGCGCCCTGATCGCGATCGTCTGCGCACTCGCCGGGCTGATCTTCGTGTTGCTGCTGGTGCTTACCTATGGGTGGGCGCATCTGCGCGGACCGCTCGAACGCCATTTTTCCAGAGAGCTGGGCCGCCCAGTGTCGATCGGCGCGCTCCGTCGGATCGATCACACCTTCTTCAGCCCTGAAATCCAGATCGGCAACGTCCATGTCGCGCAGCCTGCCTGGGTCGGCGGCGGCGACATGATCATCGTCCGCCAGGCCAATGTGCAGCTTCCCTTGCTGCCGTTGCTCTTCGGGCAGGCGCATCCGCGTTCGATCGCGATCGACGGGCTGACCGTGGCTCTCGTCCGGCGCGATGCCGCTTATGCCAATTGGAAGAATATCCCAAAGATGGGCAATGCCGGGGCGTGGCTTCGGCATGTGATCGTCCGGAACGGCGTACTCACGCTCGACGACCGCAAGCGCGACCATCAATTCACCGCCACGATCGCCGCCGGTGACAAGGGCCTGGTGATCGCCGGCAAGGGCATGCTCCAGGGACATCCTTCCACGATCAGCCTGACCGGCGCGGCTCTGGTCGGGAAGAAATGGCCGTTCCGCTTGGACTATCGCTCGGCCATCGCCAATGCGACCCTGATCGGCACCGCCGACCGGCCACTCGACATCGGCCATTTCGATGCGAAGGCGGAGGGCTGGGGCGACAATCTCCAGCATCTCGACCAGCTGATCGAGGCGGGCCTGCCCGCAACCCAACCCGTGCGCGTCACCGCGACGTTGCGGCACGACCGGCCCGACTGGACGATCAAGGACATGCGCTTGCATGTTGGACGATCCAATTTCGAGGGCGACCTCACTATCCACAAGGAAAGCGGCCGCACCAAGCTCAACGGCGCGCTGACCTCGACCGCGCTCGATTTCGACGATCTCGCTTCGAACGAAGGCCTTGCCCGCGCCGCCGCCAAACGCGCGGCGCTTGGGCCGCGCATGATCCCCGACACCGAAATCCATCTCGAACATATGCAGAAGACGGACGGGTCGATCCGTTTCGACATCCAGCGCTTGCTGTTCAAAAAGCCCTCAGTTTTCCAGGGCATCATGACCACGCTGACGCTCGATCATGGCGTGCTTACTGCCGATCCGTTCTTCGCGCGGATGGCCGTCGGTCAAGTGCGCGGTTCCGCGCGGGTGAAGCACCAGTCGGGAACGCCCCTGCTCTCGCTCGACCTCCGGATGACCGACGCGCGGATCGAGGAGGCGCTAGGCACGACCGCCTCCGGCCCGCTTGCGGCGCGGCTCAAGCTCGAAGGATCGGGACGCACGATCCGCGCGGCGCTGGCGCATTCGATCGGGACGATCGGCGTGGTCGGCGGCACCGGCGTGATCAATCGCCGCGCCGCGCTTTTCCTGGGCGCCGATACGGGCCGCGCCATCTTCGAAGGCAATGGCCAGACCACGTCGCTGCGCTGTGCGATCGGCCATTTCAACGTTCGAAACGGGCTCGGCACCGCCGATACCCTGGTGCTCGACACTGCCGTCTCGCGCAGCGACGGATCGGGGACGATCGACCTCGGCACCGAGCAGCTCGCGCTCAACTTGCCGGGACGGCCCAAGCTTGAGCATGCGGTCAAGATCGATGCGCCGGTACGGATGGTGGGCACGCTTTCCGCGCCCGATATCGAGCCGAAGACGCTACCGCATACGATCGGCACCTTCTTCAAGCTGATCGGCCACGCCATAGCGGGCGACCATGTCGCGCCCGCGCCCGACGCGGATTGTACCGCGCTGGCGGCGCAGGCGTTGCGCTAGAGCCTGATCGTCATCGGCGGAAGCGCTATGCGCTTCCGCCGATGACGATCAGGCTCTATTCAAATAGTTTAGACCTTGATCGGTTCAGGCTGATTCAGCCTGAACCGATCAAGGTCTAAACCGCTTCGTCCTTCAGCGGGCGGGCGAGCAGCGCTTCGACCGCGCTTTTCACGTCGACCTTGCCTTCGAGCAGGGCGGCGACGGCTTCCGAGATGGGCATCTCGACATCCGCCGCGCGCGCGGCCTGGACCAGCACCGGCGCGGTGAAAGCCCCCTCCGCCACGGTGCGGCGGTCGGCCATCAGGCTCTGCGCGCTCTTGCCCTGGCCGAGACCGAGACCGAGCGAGAAGTTGCGCGACTGTTCGGACGAGCAGGTCAGCACCAGGTCGCCCAGGCCCGACATGCCCGCCAAAGTCTCTGGCCGCGCGCCGCGTGCGAGGCCGAAACGTGTCATCTCGGCAAAGCCGCGCGCGATCAGCGCCGCGCGCGCATTCTTGCCCAGCCCCGCGCCCTCGACCACGCCGCAGGCGATGGCGAGGACATTCTTGACCGCGCCGCCGATCTCGGCCCCGACCACGTCGGCCGAGCGATAGGGACGGAAGCCCGGCCGCGCGATCCGTTGCGCAAGCTTGCCCGCAATCGCATCGTCCTCGCACGCCAGCGTCACCGCGGTCGGCAATCCCCTCGCCACCTCGCTCGCGAAGGTCGGGCCGGACAGGACCGCGATCGGGGCGTCGGGACAGGTTTCGGCGGCGGCTTCGGACATGAGCGCGATCGTGTCCGCCTCGATCCCCTTCGAGCAGAGGATGAGCGGGCGCGTCCCGACCGGCGCGGCACCGAGGATGCGGCGCATATGCTGCGCGGGCGTCACCACCAGCAACGCTTCGCAGCTGGCGAGATCATGCAGGTCGTTGGTCGCCTCGATCGTGGGCGACAGCGGTACGCCGGCAAGGAAGATCGGGTTCACATGATCCCGGTTGATCGCCTCGACCACCTCGGGCTCGAATGCCCAGAGCAGGACGGGTCCGCCCGCCGCGGCGACTTGTGCAAGCGCGGTGCCCCACGCGCCGCCGCCGATAACCCCGATCTTCACCAGCAAGCCTCCTGCTAACCGCTCGTCCTGAGCGAAGTCGAAGGACGTGTTTCGACTGCGCTCAACACGAACGGAAGGTGGATCTTCATGCCTTCACCCCCGCGCCGCGCGCTTTCTCCGCGGTTGGATCCAATGGCCAGCGCGCCCGCGCGGGCACGTCGAGCGGATCGAACAGCCCGGCGGCATAGCGTTCCGCTCCGGCCCAGGCGATCATCGCCGCATTGTCTGTGCAGAGCCAGAGCGGTGGCGCGACGAACCGCAGGTCATGCTGCCCGGCCAGGGCCTGCAGCGCGCCGCGGATCGCCTGATTGGCGGCGACCCCGCCGGCAACCACCAGCGCATTGACGCCATCGGCCTTGCGGATCGCACGTCTGGTGCGATCGATCAGGCAATCGATCACCGCCTGCTGGAAAGAGGCGGAGATATCCTCCGCCGAATAGATGCCCGCATCGCGCGCGCGCAAAACCGCGCTCTTCAGGCCCGCGAAGGAGAAATGCGGCTCGGCCGATCCCACCAGCGGCCGCGGCAACGGAACCTTGTTCGGATCGCCCAGTCTTGCCGCAGCCTCGACCGCGGGACCGCCGGGGAAGCCTAGCCCGAGCAGTTTCGCGCTCTTGTCGAAAGCCTCGCCCGCCGCATCGTCGATCGTGGTCGCGAGCCGGCGATAATCGCCCGCCCCGCGCACTTCGAGCAGCTGGCAATGCCCGCCTGAGACGAGCAGCAGCAGATAGGGAAATTCCAGATCGGGATCGGCCAGCCGCGGCGACAATGCATGGCCTTCGAGATGATTGACCGCGATCAGGGGCTTGCCCGTAGCAAGCGCGATCGCCTTGCCCGTCACCAGCCCGACCATCACCCCGCCGATCAGGCCGGGCCCGGCAGTAGCGGCGACCGCGTCTATCTGGTCTAGGCTGACGCCCGCCTTCGCCAGCGCGGCTTCGGTCAGCGGCCCCAGCGCCTCGACATGCGCCCGCGCGGCGATCTCCGGCACGACCCCGCCATAGGGCCGGTGCGCAGCTTCCTGCCCCGCAAGCTTGTGCGCAAGGACGCGCCGGTCGGAAGTGACCAGAGCAGCCGCGGTTTCGTCGCAGGAGGATTCGAGGCCGAGGATAAGCGCCACGGCGCCCATCTGCGCGTCCGCGCCCAAGCTTTCAAGGCCGGGCGTTCAGGGCTTTCCGACGAACAGGAAAGCGACCGCCGCCATGATGCAGAGGAAGGCGGCCAGATGGCGCCAGTGAAGCGGCTCGCCCAGCACCAGCACCATGAAGCCGCCGAACACGATCAGCGTGATCGCCTCCTGCACGATCTTGAGCTGACCGCCGCTCCACCCGCTCGCATAACCAACCCGGTTTGCGGGCACGGCCAGGCAATATTCGAACAAGGCGATGCCCCACGAGATCAGGATCACCAGCCAGAGCGACTTATGCATCCCGCCCTTGAGGTGCCAGTACCAGGCGGTGGTCATGAACAGATTGGAGCAGATGAGCAGCAGCACGGTGGGCATGGATCGGCTTTTCCCCGGATTCGGTCGCAAAGGCTGAACCCGCGTCATGGCCCAGGCGTTCAATCGCGCAAAGAGGAGGCCCTGTCCCATGACTAAGACGCTCGCGGATATTTCCGAGAAGATGCGGGATATCGATTTCTGCATGCTGACCACGCATGGCGCCAACGGCGCGCTCGCCTCGCGCCCGATGAGCAACAATCGCGAGGTCGACTATGACGGCAGCAGCTGGTTCTTCACCCGCGAGGACGCGCATATGATCGGCGAGATCGAGCGCGATCCGCAGGTCGTTCTGACCTTTCAGGGCAAGTCGGGCCTGTTCGGCGCCCGGCCGTTCTTCGCTGCCGTCGAAGGCCGTGCGGAGCTGATCCGCGACAAGGCGCAGTTCGAGGCGCACTGGGCGGACGGTCTCGACCGCTGGTTCGAAGAGGGGATCGACACGCCCGGTCTGGTGTTGATCCGGGTCCGCGCTGCGAACGTCCATTATTGGGACGGCGAGGAGGAAGACACCCTCCAGCTGGCGCGAGTGACGGGCTGACTCTTACACCGTCATTGCGAGGAGCGTAGCGACGAAGCAATCCAGCTCCAGCAGGGGCCTGGATTGCTTCGCTGCGCTCGCAATGACGGTGGCAAAAGCCGCCTAGAACTTCGCCCTTACACCGCCGTAGAAGCTGCGGCCGAGCGTGCCATATTCGTAGGCGGTCTCGTAATGCTTGTTGCCGATATTCTCGACCCGGCCGAACAGGCTCAGGCCGTGCCCAATCGGCTGCTCGGCGCGGAAATCGACCAAGGTATAGCCGCCAAGGCGGATCGTGTTGGCGCTATCCTCGAACGCATGGCTCGAATGCGTCACCGCGACCGTGGTTGTGAGCCCGAAGGCCCAGGCATAGGTCGCATCCGCGTTGGCAGTATTGCGCGGCCGGCGGATCAGATCGTTGCCATAGGTGGCGCCGGCTGAGCGGTCCTCCGCGGCGGTCCAGGTGTAATTGGCGTCGATCGTGAGCCCGCCGAAGCGCGCCGCAGCGGCAGCCTCGATGCCGTGCGCATTGGCCTTGTCGACATTCTGGTAATAGCCGAACGGCCGGTCGGGGCGCGGCGGGAAGCCGGCAAACTCGATCAGATTGTGCGTGCTGCGATCGAAGTAGGTGAGCGAGCCCGTGAAATGCCCGCCGAGCTTCTGCTCGATGCCCGCATCCCAACCATGCGCGCGCTCTGGGTTGAGGCCGAGGTTCCCGAAAGAGCTATAGAGCTGATAGAGCGTCGGCGCCTTGAAGCCCTCGCCATAGCTGGCGCGGATCGTGGTGCCGCCCGATGACCAGACCGCACCGCCCGAAACCAAGGCATGGCCGCCATAGGTCTGGTGATGGTCGTAGCGCACGCCGCCGGTAAGCGTCAGATGATCGACCAATTTGCCGGTGATCTGACCATAAAGGCTGTCGATCGAAACGTTGCCGCGATCGGGGTCGGTCTGGAATTGGGGCGAGATCGCGCTGAAGCTTGAATGCTCATGTTCCGCGCCGATGATCGCGTTCCAATCTTTCGCGAAAGTCAGGTCGCCCTGATATTCGATATGCTGGTTGCGGCCATGCGCGATGAAGGTGCGATCGTCGCCACCGGTGATGGTCGGATCCACATTGTCCCGATCGATCTGGTCGCGCGTATAGCCGATGCGGTTCTTGAGCGCGCCGTCGAACAAAGTGACGTTGAGCCCGGCATAGCCGGTCCAGTTGGTCGACTTCTGATAGTCGGGGACATCGGGCGGGCCGAAGGTGGAATCGAGCCCGACTTTGCCATGGCTCCAATAGCCGCGCAGATCCAAGCTCACATTCTCGGTCAGGTCCGCCAGGATGCGGCCGCTGCTGCCATAATGACGATAGCCGTCGCGTTCGTGCCCGCCGAATTCGGGCGCGATCGCGGAGATGCCATCGGTGCGGAAGGCGTTGCCCGCCAGCTCCCAGCTGATCCCGCTGCGGCTGCCGCCGACCGCGGCCCGGCCGCTCGCGGTACCGCGCGAGCCGCCCTCGGCTTCTGCCGAACCCTGGAAGTCGGTCCTGGGCAATTGAGTGACGATATTGACGACACCACCGATCGCCTGGCTGCCCCACAAGATCGATTGCGGGCCGCGCAGCACCTCGATCTGTGCGGCGTCGCCGACGAACAGGTCGCCGAAATCATAGCCGCCGCCGGGCGCGGAAGGATCGTTGAGCTTGACCCCGTCGATCACGACCACGGTCTGGTCGCTTTCCGCACCGCGGATACGCACGCCGGTGGTGGTGCCGAAGCCGCCCGTGCGCGAGGCGGTGACGCCGGGCGTGCTGACGATCAGGTCGGACACGGTGAACTGCTGCGACGCGTCGATCGCGGCCTTGTCGAGCACAGTGACCGAGGACGCGACCTGATTGACCGGTGTCGGCGTGCGGACGGCGGTGACGATCAGTTCGCCGTCGTCGGGCGCGACTTGCGCGACGGCAGGTGCGGCAAGCGCGCTTGCCAGCAGAAGGAAACGGTAATGCGGCATTGGAAAACCCCTTCGCGAATGGACGACTCACGTCGTCTCGCGAGGGAGATCCCTCGACCGCACGGCACACCCTGGCCGGACGGAGGACGACCGCGACGGGCAGGTCTCCTGGCTCGCGGGTCAGCGCGTTTCGGCCGCCTTCTCGGATTGCTCCAATGGCATGATGGCCGGACGCTCACCGCTTACAGTTGCAGGGGCAGCGCGAGAATCGAACTCGCTTCCCTTTTGATCCCCGTTGCCGGGGAACCTGTCGCGGCGCCCGGTTAGGGCAAATGCCGCGTTGCGGTCAATGATGCGATAATGGAACGATCAACGGCTCGCCGCCGGCTTCACCGATGAAGGCCGAGACATGGTAGACCGAGCCGATCCGGTCGGCGGACAGCACTTCCCCCGGTTTTCCGTCCGCAATCAGCCTGCCCTGATCGATCAACAGCAGCCGATCGCACCAACGCGCGGCGAGCGTGAGATCGTGCAGCACCGCAATCACGGTGGCGCCACGCTCCGCCTCGGCACGAAGCAAGGCCATCACCTCGATCTGATGCGCGGGATCGAGCGCGGCCAGCGGCTCGTCGGCAAGCAGAAGCGGGGCTTCCACCGCCAAAGCGCGCGCGAGCAGCACGCGGGCGCGCTCGCCACCCGACAATTCGTCGATCGGGCGGTCGCGCAACGAGACCAGTTCCGTCCGCTCGAGCGCGCGTTCGATTGCCTTCGCATCCATCCCATCCGGTCGCCCGAAAGGCGCAAGATGCGGCAGGCGGCCGAGCGCGACCAGCCGCTCCACCGTCAGCGGCCAATGCACGATCTGGCCCTGCGGCAGATAGGCGATGCGGCGCGCGCGATCCCGCGGCGGCATGGAGGCGACGAGAACCCCGTCGATCGATATCCCGCCCTCGGCCGGAACCAGTCCGGCGATGGCCCGCACCAGGGTCGACTTGCCCGCGCCATTGGGGCCGATCAGCCCGATCAAGCCTCCGCCCAGATCGGCGCCGACGCCTTCCACGACGCGGCGGCCACCGAGCGCGACCGAGACGTCTTCCAGACTTACCATTGGCGCCGCGCGCGCATGAGCTGGTGGAGGAAGACGGGCACGCCGATCAGCGCTGTGACCACGCCCAGACGCGGCTCCTCGAGCGTCGGCACGCTCCGCACCAATGCGTCCGCGATGGCCAGCAAGGCCGCGCCGCCGAGCGCGGAGGGGATCAGCAGCGAGGAGGGCCGCCGATCGGTGAACGGGCGCACCAGGTGCGGCACGACCAGCCCGACGAAACCGATCGCGCCCGACACCGCCACCGCGCCACCCACCCCGATCGCTGTCGCCGCCAGCAGCATCAGCCGTGTCCGCCGAAGATTTGTGCCGAGCGCGGTCGCGCCTTCCTCGCCCAGTGTCAGCGCATCGAGCGCGCGGCCTTCGAGCAGGATCAGGCCGAGCCCGATCGCGATGCAGGGCAATGCCAGCCAGACGTGAAGGAAAGAACGGTCGGCGAGGCTTCCCATCCACCAGGTCATGATCTCCACCGCGGCGAAGGGATTGGGCGCGAAGTTGAGCGCGAGGCTGATCCCCGCCCCCGCTGCCGTCGCAATGGCGACGCCCGCGAGGATAAGCGCGAGCGGGCCTTCGCTGCGCGCGGCAAGCAACAGCAGCGGTATCAGCCCAACGAACGCGCCGATGATCGCAAACAGCGGAAGCATCAGCGGGCTGATCGCGGCGAAGCCGTAATAAAGCGCGACTACCCCCCCAAGCGCAGCGGTGCTGGAGGTGCCGAGCACGCCCGGGTCGGCGAGCGGGTTGCGCAGATAGCCCTGCAAGGCCGCACCCGCGCCGCCCAGCATTGCGCCGATCAGCAAGGCGAGCAAGGCGCGCGGCAGGCGAAGCTGCCAGACGATCGTGGCGGCAATCGGGTCGCCCCGTCCGGCTAAAGCCGCAAGCACACGGCCCCAGCCGAGATGCGCAGGCCCCAGCCCGAGCGACAGCATCGCGCAGGCCACGGCCAGCAACGCCAACGCCAGATCTATCCGCAAGGATTTCGTCACGGCCGCGTTCCTACAGGCGCGGATGCGCGCTAGGAAGCCGCTCGATGCTGCGGCCTTTCCTTCTTGCCCTCGCACTGGTGCTGCCGGCGCAGGCCGCTCCGCCGCGCCCACATCACATCGTCTCGCTCAATCTCTGCGCCGACCAGTTCCTGGTCCGGCTCGCCGACCCGGGCCAGATCGCGGGGCTCACGCGGCTATCGCACATGCCCAAAATGTCGCCGATCGCGCGCGAAGCAGCGCGTTTTCCGGCGGTCGGCTCGTCCGCCGAAGTCCTGCTCGCCGCGCAGCCCGATCTGATCCTGACCGGTTGGCCCGGCCAGGCCGACGCGGCGGTTCGCGCCGGTTTGAAGACGCAGGCTTTGGTCGTGCCTCCCGCCAACAGCTATGCCGACATCGTCGGTCAGGTTCGGCTGGTCGCGAACGCCGTGGGCCACCCCGAACGCGGCGAGGTCCTGATCCGGCGCATGGATGCGGAACTCGCCACCATTCCCAAAACGGGGCGCGGGCGCGTCGCCGCGGATTATCAGCGCCGCGGCTATCTTTCCGGCGCGGGCACGTTGATGGACGACATGATGCGACGCGTGGGATTGCGCAATCTCGCGACCGAGCTCGGCCTGCCGCCGCTTGCCAACCTTCCGCTCGAGCAGTTCATCGCGCACCGGCCCGATTTCCTGATCACGGGCACAAGCAAGGCGCGCGACCTGGGTAGCGCGATGCTCGACCATCCCGCAATCGCGGCGATCCCGCGATTGCGCATCCCAGGCGCGCTGGTCGATTGCGGGGGGCCATCCTACCCTCTCGCGATCCGCTTGTTGTCCGATCAGCTACGCCAGGGGCGTTGACCTTTCCGCATCGCCAATGGCATGGGGGCTGCGGCTGCGGGTATAGCTCAATGGTAGAGCGGTAGCCTTCCAAGCTTCATACGCGGGTTCGATTCCCGCTACCCGCTCCAAATTCCGCAATCCCGATCGACGTCCGACTCATTGAGTCCGGAAACGGGGCACGCTACCTTGCGGATGGAGCGTGGCCCGATATGGCCGAAGCATGGGATGCTTGGGGGGAAGCAATGCCGAACGCCGAAGCCGGCCAGGTCTATAGCGAGGCGATCGCATTGCTGCAGAAGGCGCTCGTCCTGTGCGACGACGCCGCGATCGGCAAGGCCGCGGCGCCCCACCTCGACCTGGCGCTCAACCTGTTGCTCGCGGAATATCAGGCATCGCGAACTCTGACCCCAGTCCGAGACTGACGAGCGAACCGAGATAGGACGAGACGGTCAGCCGCGTCTGGTCCGACAGGCGCAACAGGGTCTGACGAGGGCGTGCCGGATCGGGCGCCTCGATCACCATTTCTTCCTGCTTCAGATAGCCGAGCCAGCGCAGCGCGACGCCCTGCGGCACGGTTGAAACCGAACAGCCTTCGAGCACGCCGATCGGCTTGCCATCGGCATCGGCGACATAGAGGTTGAGCAATATGTCCCAGGCCGGATTGCTGAACAGCATCGGATCGAAATAAAGATCACGCTGCTTGCGGCCAGCCAGGATCTGGCGGGCGAATTCGGTCAGATCGCCATTGTGCATGGCTGCGGCCCTTTCGGCGTCTGCGATAAGTTTGCGCGTCTGGCGTTCGATACGCTCCGCGCGCGCGGGAATTTGGGTCACGCTTGGTCTCCCTTGGAGAGAGGCGTTGAGATCAGTTTTGGGAAAGCGGCCTTGCCAGCTCGTCGACCGACCAACCGTTGCGATAGCGCCGCGGCAGGTTCCAGACCCAGGCATAGTCCACGCCGTAGCGCTTGAGCCGGACCCGGTGCCGCCAGGTCGCGATCGCGAGCAAGACGACGGTGGGATAGCCCCAAAAGGCGACGGTCACGTAATATGCCTTGGGCAGGATGTCGGGGCCGAGCGGTTTGGCGAGGTGACCAAGCACTTCGCAGCCCAACATGCTGGCTTGAAGTATCGGCCAGAAGCGGGTGCTGGTGACGGCCAGCAGGACCGTGACCCCAAACAATGTCAGGTCGGTGGCGGCGACCCCCAATTCGACCGAGCTGTAGGGGGCGGAACTCCAGGACGCGATCGTGGCAAAAACCCACGTGAAGATCACCGCTCCGAACTGCGCGGCGGCGGAGACGCGCTCCGGGGCGCCGCCCCGAATAGCGGCGTAGCCGCACGATGCAGACAACAAGGCCAGAAAGACGAGCTGATGGAGGGGCACGCTAGTCAGCCACCGCCTGATCGTCGGAGATCGGCGTTGCCGACATGGTGGGCCCCACGTCACCATAACCAACCGCCTGAAGATCGATCCGGCCCATGATCTTGCGCAGATCATGATGCGTTGCGATCGCCAGCGCGCGCATTTCGATGCCGGCGCGGAGGCATTCATGCATCCGCTCAATCGAGCGCTGTGTCAGCTGAGGCACGATACCGGCTTCCTGGCCTGCAATGCAGATGTCGGCCAACAATCGTCCACCGTCAGCAATCGCGCCGTCGATAGTGGACTTGAGCTCGTTGATGCCGATTTGCACGCGGCGGCCGCGCGAAGGTACGTTGATGGGAGAAACGAAGGCGGTCTGTGCAGCCATGATACGCAAACCGTGCACGAGGCACGGCCCCCTGATTAACGGAGCTGCTGAACGATCCTGGAGAGACTTTCCCCGATCGACACGGTGGCGACGATAGCGATCAAAAGGGCAAGCATGCCCCCCAGGATCAAGGCCAGTCGCGCCCATGCGGGGAGCGTGTTCCAGGGCCGTCCCCTCGTGGGGAAGAATGAAAGGCTTTGTGTGGCCCCCCGCTCTTTCGGCGGCCACAGTTTCAGCGCGGTCTTCTCCGCTTCACCACGTAGGGTTTCGCCATATATGGCCGTTCCATACGTCTGATTGCCCTCGCGCTCGGCGAGCAGCAAGGCGGCGTCGAGGCTGCGTGCGACGCCGAGCTTGCGGCGCGCGCGGGCAAGACGCTGTTCGACCGTGGCGGGGCTGCGGCCGATACGGCGCGCGAGTTCCTTCTGGTCTGACGAGACCAGGAACAGGCGTAAAGCTTCCTTTTCCAGGTCGCTCAACGCGGCAATCGGATCGTCCCCCATGGCCGGACCTTACTCCCGCCTGCCCCCACAACACTAGGGACTATGGTTCCTGAAATTTCAGGAAAAGCAAAGCGAGGAATTCGTCGTAAGGTGTCGCGCTAACCACCGACCCCCGCCACGGGAGGTTCGGCCATTCGCGGCATGCGGTTCCACGCGTCGAGCGCAGCGATCTTGTAGGCTTCGGCCAGGGTCGGATAGTTGAAAGTGTTCTGCACGAAGAAATCGAGCGTTCCGCCAAGGTTCAACACCGCCTGGCCGATATGGATAAGCTCGGTCGCACCTTCGCCGACGATATGCACGCCGAGCAATTTCTTGTCGGCAAGCCCGAACAGCATCTTCATCATGCCGGATTGCAGGCCCATGATGTGCCCGCGCGACGTCTCGCGAAAACGCGCGACGCCGACTTCGTAGGGGATGCCCTTGGCGCGTACCTCTTCCTCGGTCAGCCCCACCGTCGAGATTTCGGGCACGGCGTAGATGCCATAAGGGAAAAAGACCGGCGCGGGCGCGAGCGGCGTGCCGAACGCATGGCAGGCCGCGATCCGTCCTTGCTCCATCGAAGTCGAGGCCAAGGCGGGAAAACCGATCACGTCGCCTGCGGCATAGATATGCGGCACCGCGGTCTGGAAAGTTACCGGATCGACGGTCAGGCGGCCGCGATTATCGACCTCCAACCCGCAGGTTTCGAGGCCGAGGCTGTCGGTCGCCCCGACCCGGCCGGCGGCATAAAGCAGCATCTCGGACCGCACGCGGCGCTGATCGTCGAGAATCGCGATCGGCCAGCCGGCTTCGTCCAGCTCGACCCGGTCGAGCTTGCAGCCCAGACGGAAGGTGACACCACGTTTGCGCAATTCGTGCACGAACTCGTCGATGATCTCGCGATCGATGAATTCAAGGAAATTGGGGCGCGGCTCGACGATCGTCACCGGCACGTCGAGCGCGGAGAAGATGGTCGCATATTCGAGCCCGATCACGCCCGCGCCGATCACGGTCAGACTGCGCGGCACGCGCGGTTCGGTAACGAGGCTGTCCGAATCCACCACCGCTTTGTCGTCGAAGGGGACGTTGGGCGGGCGATAGGGCTTGGTGCCGACCGCGATCACGACCTTGTCGGCATGAAGCTTGACCGGATCGCCCACCGGCGGGGTCACCTCGATGACGTGCGGCTCGAGGAAGCGGGCCGAGCCCGCCATCGTGTTGACGCCGTTGCGCGCGAACTGATGCTCCAGCACCTCGCATTCGTAATCGAGCGTCTTGCTGAGGCGCGCACCCAGGTCGCGGCCCTCGATATCTTTCTTCACGCGGTAAGCGAGGCCGTAGAAGCCGCGTTCGCGCCAGCCCGACAGGTTGAGCACGGTTTCGCGCAAGGTCTTGGACGGGATCGTGCCGGTATGGACCGAGACGCCGCCGACGCGCAGGCGGTTCTCGACCACCAAAACCGACTTGCCGAGCTTGGCCGCCTGCACCGCCGCGCGGCGCCCTGCCGGCCCGCTGCCGATGACGATCAGATCGTGACGCTGCATCCCAAGCCCTCACCTGCCCCACCCGGACGCGGGTAGAGCGAGATTAGGGCATAGGCCGTGACAGTAAGAAGATGGTTAACGGCTATTCAAATCCTCCCCGTTCCGGGGAGGATCTTACTTTCGCGCCGCTGCCGTCTTGTCCCGCTCGCTGCGGAATTCGCTCTCCTGGCTCCAATTCGGCCATTCGCGCGAATTGGCCAGCCGTTCGCCCAGGTTGAACAGCAATTCGGCGTCCAGCACCTGGCCGGTCGCATTCCAGGCAGGCGTCCATTCGTCGGCGGGCTGGTGGTATTTGTCGCGGACATAGGCCTCCGCTGCGGCATGGCCGGCTTGCTTGCCGCCATTCACCAGATCCTCGCCGCTTTCGATCGAGATGGCCGGCACGCCGCGCTTGGCGAGCGTGAAATGGTCGGAGCGGTAGAAGGAGCCGGCTTCCGGACGCGCATCCGGCGTGAAGCTCCGTCCCTGCTTCTTCCCCTCCTCAATCAGGTCGTCGAGCAGGCCCAGCTTGGCGCTGCCCGAGATCGAGAAATCGCGCGCGGGGCCTGCCGTGCTGAGCGCGTCGGTGTTGAGCATGCCGACCGTGGTGCCCAACGGATAGAGCGGATTGGCGGCATAATATTCGGAGCCGAGCAGCCCCCTCTCCTCCGCCGTCACTGCGAGGAACAGGATCGAACGCTCGGGCTTCGGCGCCTTCGCGAAGGCGCGCGCCATTTCCAGCAGTACCGAGATGCCGTCGGCATTGTCGACCGCGCCATTGTAGATGCGGTCGCCCTTCGCATCGGGCGCGCCGACGCCGAGATGGTCCCAATGCGCCGAATAGACGATCGTCTCGTCGGGATATTTCGATCCTACGATCCGGCCGGCGATATTGTGGCTGACGATGGTTGCGACATCGACCTTCGCGTCGGCCGACAAGGTCACCTTGAGCGCGACCGGCTTGAAGTCGCGCGCTTGCGCGGCCCTCTTCTCCGCCTCGAAATCGAGGCCCGAATCCGCGAACAATTTCACCGCCAGGTCGCGCTGGATCCAGCTTTCGAACGGCGTGTGCGTCGCCTTGGGATCCTTGCGCACGATATCGAACATATCATTGGTGTTGGAATTCTTGACCGTCGCCCAGCCATAGGCAGCGGGCGCGGTCTCGTGCACGATCAGCACGCCTGCGGCCCCACGCCGCGCGGCTTCCTCATATTTGTAGGTCCAGCGGCCATAATAGGTCATCGCCTTGCCGCCGAAATCGCCTTCGCCCGTCTCGAAATCGGGATCGTTGACCAGCACGACCAGCAGCTTGCCTTTGACGTCGACGCCCTTGAAATCGTCCCAGTTCCGCTCGGGCGCGTGGACGCCATAGCCGACGAAGACGAGCGGCACGTCCTTCAGGCTCAACGCGTTTTGCCCGGTAAGCGGCGCGCGTAACGCGATCTGCTCGCCTTGCGGGAGCGGAATAGGCTGACCGTTGCTTGTGAGCGTGATCGACGGCGCTCCCACAAAGGCCGTGTGGAGCAAGGGCACGTCCTGCGTCCAGCTGCGCTTGCCGTCGCGGATCTGCCCGCCGGGCTGCACGCCCGCGGCTTTGAACTGGCTGACGACATAGTCGATCACCTTGGGCTCGGCGCGTGACGCGGGTGCGCGGCCTTCATAGGCATCGGAAGCCAGTATCTCGACATGATGCGACAGCCGCGCAGGATCGAAATGCGCGGTCTGTGCGATGGCGACGGCGGGAAGAGCGGCGAGGATAAGAGCGAGCTTGGTCATGCGCGCAGAGTGACAGGGCCTGAGGAGCGTTTCAATCGCCGTCGACAAGGTGAAGACGGAACCAGTCCGCCATTTCCTCTTCCGAGATCTCTCCCGCAGCCAGCGCAAGATATGCAACCACCAATTCGGCGTCCGACGCAGCAAGCGTCTGGCCGTTGAGCATGAGAAATGTTTCGCTCACCACTGCCGCGGTTCGCTTGTTGCCGTCCACGAACGGGTGATTGCGCGCGATCCCATACGCGTAGGCTGCGGCCAGAGCGGCAGCATCGGGCTCGCCGTAGGCCGCGAGATGCTGCGGTCGCGCCATGGCGCTATCGAGCAGGCCGGCATTGCGAACGCCATGACCGCCGCCATGCTCGATCAGTTGCTCGCGATGGGCCTCGGCTGCGACCGCTGTCACAACCCAGATCCAGTCAGCCATCTTATTTCGCGAGTTCGCGCAGCGCGCGCCGTCGCCGCATCATCACCTCACGCGCAACTGCCATCTGACTTTCGAAATCGTCGTCGGCCCGCTTGATGGTGAGACCGCCTTCGTCATCAACCGAGGCGTTGAGCGTATCGCCAGCCTGCGCACCCAAACGCGAGAGCAATTCCTTCGGCAGCACCACGCCCATCGAGTTGCCGATCTTGATAAGCTTGAGCGGAAGCAATTTCGATGGCGCGTTCATACGAGCGTTATAACGGAGCGCGCGGGTACCCGCAAGAATGATATCGCCGGCCAAAAGAAAGGCCCGACGGATCGCTCCGCCGGGCCTCCTTGGTGATCACGCGATCGGTCTGGTTTACGCCTTGGCTTCGGCCTTGGGCTTGCGCTTGCCCTTCGGCTTGGGCGCCGCCGGCGTGACCTCGAAGGCGAGCGCGCCGTCCTTCATGTGGACCTTGACCTCGCCGCCATGGACCAGCTTGCCGAACAGCAATTCCTCGGCGAGCGGCTGCTTGACCTTCTCCTGGATCAGGCGGCCCATCGGCCGTGCGCCATAGAGCTTGTCATAGCCCTTCTCGGTCAGCCACGCCTTGGCCTCGTCGTCCAGGCTGATATGCACCTCGCGATCGGCGAGCTGCAGTTCGAGCTGGAGGATGAACTTCTCGACCACGCGCGCGATGACCGGGGTCGGCAGGTAGCCGAACGGCACGATCGCATCGAGACGGTTGCGGAATTCCGGCGTGAACATCTTCTTGACCGCTTCCTCGTCCTCGCCCTCGCGGGTGAGGTTGCCGAAGCCCAGGCTCTCGCGCGCCATGTCCGACGCGCCGGCATTGGTGGTCATGATCAGGATCACGTTGCGGAAATCGACCGTCTTGCCGTGGTGGTCGGTCAGCTTGCCATTGTCCATCACCTGCAACAGGATGTTGAACAGGTCGGGATGCGCCTTCTCGATCTCGTCGAGCAGCAGCACGCAATGCGGCTGCTGGTCGACCGCGTCGGTCAACAGCCCGCCCTGATCGTAGCCGACATAGCCCGGAGGTGCGCCGATCAGCCGGCTGACCGAATGGCGTTCCATATATTCCGACATGTCGAACCGCTGGAGCGGGATGCCCAGGATCGAGGCGAGCTGACGCGCGACCTCGGTCTTGCCGACGCCGGTCGGGCCCGAGAACAGGTAATTGCCGATCGGCTTGTCCGGATCGCGCAGGCCCGCACGGCTGAGCTTGATCGCCGAGGACAGGACCTCGATCGCCTTGTCCTGGCCGAACACGACGCGCTTCAGATCCTGGTCGAGGCTGGCGAGCACCTTGGTGTCGTCGGCCGAGACCGACTTGGCGGGGATGCGCGCCATCGTCGCGATGACCGCCTCGATCTCCTTGGCGGTGATCGTCTTCTTGCGCTTGGCGGGCGGCACCAGCATCTGCATCGCGCCGACCTCGTCGATCACGTCGATCGCCTTGTCCGGCAGCTTGCGGTCGTTGA